>ERZ1370068.5923-contig-4928_pt1 | contig 17893 bp, 27 predicted proteins | sample MGYA00561227_ERZ1370068 | MGnify/ENA primary metagenome ERZ1370068 (study PRJEB38410, sample SAMEA6850437) | metagenome | study: Metagenomic assessment of the ecological functions of the soil: analysis of the soil microbiota associated with the...
GAAAATTTCTGTCCGCGTCACCTTAGCAGACTGCCCAGAAGCTGCGCAATCACGATAATCTCTCGTTGGTCCATCATCCCTTCTTGATGTACAAGAAGGGACGCCTGAGCTGTCGGGGAAAATCGGGCCAAAACTGCTGAACTGTGCCACGCGTTTCAGATGAGACGCGGCTGAATATTCTCGATCGGCTCAAGGAGGGCGAGCGTTGCGTGTGTGAATTGACCGATGCCCTTCAGACCTGGCAGGCACGTCTCTCTTTTTATCTAACAGGATGATGAAAAGTCCGCCAGCCTGTCTTGTTCATTTGGTTGCACCAGACAGACCAAGGATATCTCAGACGTGCAGGCCATCGATGATCTGCCGTGCCACAATAGTTTTTCCGCATCCTGTTAGGAGGTGACGGATCCGCCACAGGACGAGCCGGCACCTGCCGTACAGCCGTAGCAATGGTTGCGAGTCGTGATCTGCCGTCCATTGAGTTGAACCGGATCAAAGTCGCGGATATGGGCAGGCGCACCATGGCCTACCGGAAGATCGAGCATCTGGTTGAAGTCGCAGTCGTAGAGGGTGCCATCCCAGCCCACTGAAATCGTGTAGCGGCACATGACACCGGCCGCGGCAGCGGGGTTGAAGGCGCCTGCCAATCGCTCCATATACTGCTCGTAGTTGCCGCTCTCCAGGAGAAACTCAAGAAATCGGCTGATCGGCATATTGGTGATCGTATAGAGATGGTTGAACTCAATGCCATGGCGCGCCTGAAGCTCCTTTCGAAACTGCGCTTCGATTGCTGCTTGCTTGGGAGGGAGAAAGGCTCCTACCGGGTTGCAGACGAGATTCAACGACAACCCGCTGCCAGGCTGGCCGTAGCCGAGTCGATTGAGAAGGCGAAGCGCCTGGATCGATTTCTCAAACACGCCTTCCGCCTCGCTGCGCATCGGTCTGGCTGGCACGGAAATAGGGCAGCGATGCGACGATTTCCACACGATTCCCGGCGAGGAACTCTGCCAAGTCCGCTTGAGATGGAAGGAGCAAGACAGACAAGTTACATCGATCCATCACATGGCGATCCAATGCCCGGCTCTGTTCAACCAGCCATCGAAAGTTGGGGTTGAGCTCCGGTGCTCCACCCCGTGATATCGACCGTCGGAATATCGGTCTGAGCGAGAGCGCGGATGCACTGCTCTGCCGTTTCGCGGGACATGCGTTCGGTGCGGTCGAGGTCCCGCATCGACATGACAATGTCCGCATAACTGATTGCAGAGCTTGCCGACATTAATCTGAAAGACGGTGATTCCGGTGGCGCGAAGCGGGAGCAGGCCGATGTGATTAAGTTGCGTCTCGAAGGGGGTAGCTCGTTGTCCTCCCCGAGCATCTTCAATTGCTCCGTTGGAGAGGCGAGGGAGTGATGTTGTCCCAGCAGGGTCAGCGCCATATCTGTACCTGTCAGAAAGGGAGAAATCTGCTCAGCAACCGATCACCCTCAGCGCCCATGACCGATCGTCATCAAAGCCGTTTCTGGAAACAGCAACTCACAGCAGCCGAAATCAGGGCCTGTCCTTGCCTGTTTGCCAGGGCTCGTTGGATCGAGGGGGAGACTCTGTAGCAAACCTGTTTGCCGTCCCATGTCCCTCGACCAGACCCGAGTCTCGTAGAATACGGAGATGATGGGAGGCATGGGGCTGAGAGCACTTCAATTCCTGCACAAGATCCGTCACGCATTTTTCACCGATGAGCAAGGATTCCAAGATACGCAGCCGCGTTTCGTCGCCCAAGGCCTTGAGAACCATGGCGCATTGAGCGCGGAGTCAGCATTTTTGGTGTTTAAGGGGCCTTCATCAGCAGCGACCCCCTCGCCGGGGTAGCAGGTGACAGCGTCACCGCTGAGTGCTCTGAGCCGCGCGGTTGATGATCGCGAAATGAGAGAAGCGTAGCCGTCGGCTTCCAATACTTTTGGCGATCTTGGAACAGATTTCCAACGGTTCGCCTCGGCGGTACACACGTGGTGATCGTCATCGGCGGCTTCAACGAAGGGGCCGGCGAGCATGGCGAAATACCCTTGCCAGAGGCGAGGGTGTCTGCCGGATAGATCGCGGTCCATCGGTCATCGGATCGATCCAGCCATAGCGGGCTGGTGGACAAGACAAAGTGAGACGACAACGGAGCCTGGCTCAAGAGGCACACAGCGTCCTGCGTGATTGGCTGGGGAATGCCCCGGAGATAGGTCGTGCCAAGTTCATCGACTACTCGGCTGAAAGGCCCGCAGAGCGGTGGCATAACGAACGGAAGATACGGGCGCGCCGGCGGGAGCTTTATATCCCGTCAACGTGACGGAGAAGAAGTGAATGCCGTCGGTCACCTGCCAGGGCGAGGCCTTGATCAGATGAATGCCCAGGGAAGCCGGCTCCCACTATTCCCGCAATATAGTCGGTGAGCGTCAGCGCCCCAGATAGGCAGTTGCCCCACTTTTCAGCGTCATGCACCAAATACTGCGGAACGGGCCGATCGGCCACGATGTCGGAGATCGTAAATCGTCCACCCGGTTTGGCGACGCGAAACATTTCCTGAAGACCTTCCGTTTATCCGGTGCCAGGTTAATCACACAATTGGAGATGATCAGATCGACGGTGCCGTCGATCACCGGTATCGTGTCCGCCATTCCTTTACCCGAAACTCGACGTTGGAGGACGCGTATCCAAGATTGGCTGCGACGATGGGGGCATTCTTTCGGGCGATAGGCCGGCATCGTGTCAGTCATGTCGATCCCGATGACGTGACCAGTGGGGCCGACAAGCCGGGAGGCTTCGAAGCAATCTATGCCGCCACCTGAACCGATATCCAGCACGGTTTCCCCGTGGGAAACAGTCTTTTAACCGGCTGGCGTCCCACAACCATACGAGATCACTAGGAGGACTTCTTCCGGGATGAAGGACTGGAGATCAGCCATGTCGTCAACTGGTCGGGCAACAGATCTGCTCGCCCGTTGACGCTGCTCGAGCATAGCGATCGCTGACCTTTTGGGTAATCTCATCTATTGGCATAGCCGCCCCATGTTCGAATGAAAATATGCAGCGCTCTTTCCATGTATCAACTTTGTCGGCGATTCGTCAGCTCCGTTTTCCCCTGGGTTCCCGCCAGAGCCACCAATAAATGACGGCATTGAGGACGACCACTCCTGTGCCCAAAGAGCAACTGAAGGCCTCGATAGTCAGGTTCCCAGGATAAAGCACCGGCAGTAGATATTGTGCGATGAAGTCGGAACTATAAAGGGTCTCGCCATCCTGCCACACGCAACCAATTCTCCAGCGGCGTGAGCGGGCATATCCAGCCGGTGAATTCGACGATCGCGCCCCACAGAGCTGCCGGCAGGTGGAGCCATGCGATCCACCGCCACTTCAGCACAATCAGCCCCGCCAAAGATCACAAAGAGGACAAAGCCGACATGCATCAGCTCAGGAGTCAGGTCGGCAAGCCACAAGATACCACATAGGTCAGAAGAGTCGGGGGATCAAAGGGGATCGACTGGTTGAGGATGAGACGACTGTGGTTCTGTCGATGACCGCGAATGAAGTCAGCCAATGTTCATCTGCCTTGACCTGCGAGAGGATATGCCTGACCTCCCAGCCGTGCGTGACCAGCGCATCAGCGATCAGCGAAGCGATGGCAGCGCCAGCGAGCATCGCCTCGGCGCACATGATCGCCGTCTTCATGTCCGTGCCATACGCCATAACGCTCTTCAAGGGCTCTTTGAAATTCGTCCGTCTGCATATAGTCGGCATAGCCGCGAAAACTGGTATTACGCCATCCGTTGTTTAAGGAATCGTTCTTCGGCTTTCGTAAGCCGCCCAACTCCGGGAGGTGGCGATACTGAAGCCGGCTTCGCGCAAGCGACTGGGCCAGGGTATCCCGTATTGAACTGCGGATTGTAGCGAGATCGAGGAATAGTGCGGACATCGACAAGAAGGCAGATTTCATGAGCGCGCAAGAGATGTGGTGAACTCACCGATCGGTCTGGTCGAGTGGCCGACGGTCAGATTGTCGGTTGCTGAGGCATGGATGAGTGTGGCACAGCGAGCAGGGAATCGCCACGGCTTGAAGAGGAAGGGTCAATTCAGGCGGCATTTTTCCGGGGTCGATTTCGAGGAGCCGCAGCCGGCCGTTGGCGATGTGCTCTGTCTTGTACGAGGCGATCGCCCAGCTGCATGGTCGCTACAAGGAGCGACGCATTAACGACAAAGGTAAAGTCTCCCGTTGAAGGCGGCTTGAACGTACCGCGGATGACGGCGCTATCGTTGCTACGGGAGATCGTCGACGTGATATCCAACTCGTGGTTGGCGCCATCAAACAGCTCAACGCTTATCACTGGGATGGGGTCTGGCCCCGGCATCCTTCAAAATTTGAAGCAGTGAGAGGTCGAGGGCGATCTCTCGATCGCGGAGCACCCACGGTCTCCGCGGCGTCGGAGGCTGATCGGCGGCGGGAGGAGTGAGGACTGTCTGCCACAAGCTCTTTGGTGTGGGGCGCTCATCAGCCCACACAGGAAAAGAACACACACAACTGAGTAGTCCGACAAGAAGCAGGCATCGGTATGGGACGCGGTGTGAGCCTGTGCAACGCGAACATCATCAGAGATTGCTGGCCTGCTGAGCCCATATCGTCAGCTCTCTCCGCATCTTCCAGGACGTCCACCGGAACTTCGTAATAGGTGTTGAGGGTCTGTTTGGCGTTGGGTCTGAATGGTTTCATCTCGCGCTTGCGATATCGTGGCGCCGTGGTCGCATTCGTCTTGAAATAGAGCCGGCCCTTATGGACGATGCCGAAGAACACCCTACCACAGTACAGCCCATATCCGCCGAACATCGCCCGGTGGGTGCAGGCCGTGATAGTTCGCTGAGTTGATCCAGCACGAAGTCCTTGAACCCGTCGCGCTTCGGCGCCACGGTAGTCTCACAGAGGTTTGCGTGCCGCGACCATTCGGACGGCGAGGGGAAAGGTGATTCTGTTGCCACGCTGGAACTGGGTCGCAGCCTGGGTGATGAGGCGCCTCACCTCTTGTATTTGGGACGCCGAGAGTTTGGCCATGAGATTCTGTATCGGTGCCGCGATTTCCAGAAGGCTCGTGTAGTACTCATCGGCTGGACGCATACGACCATTCCGCGAGAAACTCCTGGTCTGTCACATCGATCAATCCGGCTCTGTTGCAACATCTCCGGCGAGATCGCCGGGCTTGGCTAGCCGAAAGATGCCGGGGGCAGTGGGGTCCGGCGGAGGCAGTTCAACCACCTTCTTAATCGCTTCCATCGAGAGGCCGATCGCGGGATTCTTCTCTGGCGCAGACCAGACGGCCGCCGCGACCCAGCTTCCGGGCCTCAGCACGCGCGCGATCTCCGCGGCGACCTTCGGAATCTCCGGCAAAAACATCAGGCAGAAGCGGCTCGTGACGGCATCGAACGAGTTCGCGTCAAATGGAAGCGCGGTCACGTCACTCGTGCGGAACGTCACGTTCGCGAGGCCCAACGCCGTGTGCGCGTCGCGCGACGGCGAGCATCTGCTCGGCGAGATCCAGTCCGATCACCCCTCCACTCGGGCCGACGGTTTGAGCGCCGAGCAGGGCGGGATAGCCGGTGCCGGAACCGAGATCGAGGCACGCGCATGCCGAATCGGGCCGCGCATCGGCCACGATCCGGTGATTCAGAAACGCCATCTGCTCGTCGAAGAATCGATCCCACTTCTCCCAGCCCCCGGCGACGCGGTTCCAGTCCTGCCGTTGTCCTTCGATGATCTGTTCGGGTGTCTGTTGCGTCATGCTTTTCCTTCCACGAGGCGTTCCACGCGTTGGCCCACCGGGACGTCTCGGCTTGAGCAAAGGCGCGATAACAACCGTTACTTGATTGTGCAACAATGTCCGCGGGCTCCCTTCAACTCGTCGTTCAGAGATCCGCAGGTGCAGGTCGCGCTGGGGCTGGTCGCCCCTGAATATTTCAGAGCCGCTTGAAGATCGCCGTCAACTCCTTCTTGTGCGTCACGGCCAAGTCGTAGGCCGGCGACTTGGCCTGTGCGTCCGTCACCGCAGAACGCATCATAGAGCGCATGGAACTGGGTTGTGCAGATCGTCGAATGAGGTGTCGATGCGCCTTTCCCGCCCTTAGCCTCTGCTTTGCCGCTGTCTCATCATCGTAGTGAGGTTGATCATCGTCTCGACTCCGTTCGCGCCTTTCGCTTGCATCGCATAGTCGCCTGCTCGGGGATAGAAGAAATAGCTACAGCCGGAGGAGCCCGACCAGCAGCATAGAAAGAGCGAAACAATCCAATCATCCGTTGCAGAGGCACCCTCCCTGTGGCATCATGAAGGCCGAGTCGAGATAGATAGTAAAATGTTCACTCGGCAACGCGGTGAACGACACATTCCTGATGGATCATGTCCACCGTGGCGAAGCCTCGTTCTTGAGTAGACAGACGGAGAGACGCTCCCCGAGCGCTGATGCCCACACCGAGGGAGGTCCTCATCTGACGTGGCTGATTTCCCCTAGACCGTGGACGGGCATTCGGTCTCGATTGCCGCTTTCGCTTTTGGCAGCCATCTCTGGGGGTGCCGATTCCAACTGAGTGGACTACTTTGCGGGGTGGCTACTAACTGCATCAGTTCTGCTTCCGTTTCGGCCCGCACCTGGAATCCGCAGCCGCCTGACGGCTTGGAGCATCCAGACATCCCAGTTGCTTATATTGCTTGGTCGCCATGATCTCCTCCTCCTTTATGGTTAAGTAGTGAATGACGAGGCCCTACTGCGCGAACAGGTAAATTCAAACCGATGCGGCAAGTTCTTTCCATCCTGGCCCAGCATCCATTCCTGGGTGAAATGATCCTGATCTGAAAGGTAAACGAGATCCCGTGATGTGTGGGTCTGTTGATTGGGCGAGATTCGTGATGTCGGATGAAGTTGAATGTGATTGTCCTGGCATCGCCACCAGGCATATCGGCGCGCATACGAGGCTGGTTACCAAGCTACAGGCAATGAGTCAGCATACGGCTGCCTCTTGTCGGCATAGTACATCATCATCACCGCGGCTTCTCCGCCTCCGTCATCGTTTCCACTAGACTCAAGTGCCGCTGCCGGTCCACTGATACGATGCAGGTCATCGGTTTCCCTTCCGGGTCCTGCTTGGCCATCTCGCCGACGAGCGAGGTCAGGGGACCGGAAGCTCGGGAGCTGTCGAGTTATCAGCCTGCAACCGTCGGGCTGGTACCGAGACAGCGCACAGGATGAGAGAAGGAAGCGACGACCATTTCATAGGAGCCACCTTAGGTAAGCGGTACGGTTTGTAGTCAAGCACACTTTCTCCAACCCGGGTCAATGTGGCCGCCAGCTTCCGGCGCTGAGCATCGAATAGAAGAACCCCTCCTTGACGATTTTTCCATTCTGAACCGTGTAGAGGACTGTCTCGTCCATAGTCACACGTCTTGTACATGTGCTTGGGCGTGACGTCATGTTGTGAATCGCACGATGAAGCGGTCGCCGATGGGGGAATGGCCCTTCGACTACAGCTCCCATGGATTCCGTGGTTATCCGATCCACCATTGATTCTTGCCTTTGATTTTCGCGACCCTCTCTGGGTCTGTTTCCATACCCGGCAGGCTAGCGACGGGTCTGACGCTCTCGATATTCGGGGAGTAGAGTCGCTAGGATCGCCTCCTGGATTTTTACCCTGCTCGTTTCGCAGGGCGACCAGTTCCTTGCCGATCTCCACATTGTCGTCACTGATGTCTTCCTCCTCTCTTCCTGTGTGGTGGCGATGGCCTATCCGATCTCCATCTTGATGCCGATACGTTGGCGGGGACGGTCGAACATCTACCTGGCGCGTCTCCTGCGCACTCATCCCGCCATTATTCCCCCGTCGATAGGCAGATGCTGCCGGTCGTCCAGAGTGACTCATCGGACACAAAATATATCGCCGCTTCCGCGACTTTCTCTCCGCCACCAGGCGACCATCGATGCAAGCCCTTGCTGAACCACGCCTTGGCCTCGAGGATCCTCCAGCATGCCCGCAGTCCCTGGGGCAATCACTCGGCCGGGCAGGAACATGGTTACACCTGATGTGCTGCTTAGCATAGTGAATGGCCACGGTCTTCAGTCAGCATGACGATACCGGCTTTGTGCTGCCTGGTAGGCGATGGCCTTGAGAGTTCGGGATGACCTGAGAGCACCCACCGTCAGAGATGCTGAGGATTGAGCCTTCCTCCTTGTCTCAGCGATGTGCGTGGATTGCGGCTCGAATAAACCGGGAACGGACCTTCTCATGAACAAAGTCAAATGTTTCGTCCCAGATCCGATCGGAAGCTCGTGGAGCGGCCCTGCATAGAACAGGTTTACCTGCGTTGTTCAAGGATGTCCAGTCTTCCAAATGTTCGCGACCGTGGATCTCCACCGCTTCGGCGTACATCCGGTTCGTCGTCACGCTTCCCTGAAGCGCCAAGGCAGGCCCCTCTGTGTCTGATGGCTTTGGGACGACCCGCGCTAACTCCTCCTTCCGCCGACCCGTGATCGCGACACTTCTGCGCCCTCCCCGCGCGAAGACTCTCGCAATCGGCTCCTCCCGATACCGAAGTCCCTCCGCCCGTGACAATAGCCACTTTATTTGCGAGTCTCATGATGCACCTCCGTGAAAGGATTGTATTGAGCGTGTCTCACGGCATATTTTCGTAGTTGCAGTGAGCGATGAGTCTGTTATGTCGCCATCACGCAGTTTCTTCAGTCGTTGCCGGCACAATGGGTCGAGGCTACAGGTATTGTGGGTTTTTGGACGATGAGTTGCGATCACAGGATCGACAATCGCGCCGCAATTGAGGCAGCGACAGCCTGAAGATCTCATATCCCGCAGAGTCGAATTCCAAGATTGTCATACTGTTCTCGAAACATCAGCCCAGCACAACGCTGTGACATGTCATAGCCCACCACCTCACCTCGGCGATCTCTCGAACGATTCGAGTATTGAAACTGAACGTTCGATAATAGGTCAAAACATATCGATTCAGTCTGAGATCGAGAGCGTGCGGTTCTCTGCCGTCTGATTTACCGCGTCCAGCCGGGGTCCCGGCTTTAATCATCACAATGGTTCCTTGCATCATTGTCGTGAGAAAGCGCGCCACGCGTCGAGGGCCTTTATCAGTCTTCAATTCACCCTGCTGTTTGGCGCGAGCCAAGACCCGAAAGAAGGTGTCTTCAGCCATCTTGAGGACCTGCCGGAGCGTGCCGGCGATCTCTTCCTCGTGCGGCGATAGTTCCATGATTGTGTTGGCGATGAGGCAGCCTCGGCGCTGAGGATCGGTGAAGCCGCCTTCGATCATGCTATGAATAAATCGGCGGAGTGCTGGAAGCGCCGGCCCCGCCTGATTGAGCAACGAGAATTTCTCGCCGACGAACCCGTGGCAGTAATCGGTCAATCACTTTCAGGAAAAGCTGGCGCTTGTCGCCGAAGGTGTTGTAGAGCGAACCGCGATTCAGATCCATAGCGCTCAACAGATCTTCCATCGACGTAGCTTCATACCCCTTGTGCCAGAAGACCTGCATGGCTTTCTCGATGGCGTCGTCTGGATTGAATTCTTTCGGACGGGGCATCCGGGCTCTCCATATTCCGGCGTGACGGGCAGTAGGCATATATTGGAACGATCAGTAAATAACAAAAAGCTCTGCCATCCCTTCCGGCTGGATGGATGCCGCTAGGGGCATGAATCGTGGTATGGAGTGAATGGGGACCATGTCTTATCCCCCTTTTGAGTCACTATACAATAACTCCGGCGATGTATTAGAACGTATCACACACTGGGGGTAGTGAGTGGTCTCAGTAGTAAGGAAGCCAATGTTTACGTGATGGTGGCGAGAATTCAATGAAGCAAATCATCGAATACATAAGGCGTATGCAGCAGGCACTGCTGCAAAAATGTAGGATGCATGGTTGCTGAGCCCCGCACACATGAAACCCCGCCGCAGGGTGAAAGCCACTCCGAACCGAACGCTCGGCGGAAACACGAAGCCCAAGAATCAGTCCTTGCACCTGTAGGCTGACTCGCTCGGTGGATCGCGAAGGCACGATCCTCGAAGAGGACATGGCACAGCGGTCAACGATAGTTCAACTGGATTGCGACTCCTGCTCAGCATCGCTCCGTCCAACAGGGCAGATTTTGGAGGTTCAAAACGGCCATTCGACGCGTGGTCGTGCGACCTGGGTCTCGCAGAAGTTTGTTGGACGAAACCGCTGCGAGAAGATGCGGAAGGAGCGCTGTACCTCGTTGGCTGCCGCTTGAATTTCGACTCTACGCGCGCTGGAGGCCATTTAGCCCGCATTATTCATGGGCGCTTCTGCTGCAATTTCCAACCCGCTACTCTTGAGCGTGAAGCGCAGGACAGAATGAGGTGTCTGTATCGTCGCATGCGAGATACGTGAAAGTACGCTTCACCGAGGAACGCGCTTTCGGGCGATTTCCGCGACGAAACGTCAGGGATACGCGGGCTGAGCCGCGACGCTGCACTCCGCGTGACATCCTTCGTAGCGAACAGCCATCTTCCTGTCTGATCAGTTTGTCCCGCAGATCTTCGCACCGGTTTGCTCCACTGCACTGGACCTCAGGTGCAGGTTGGCTGGAACGGGTGGAGGTGCCGGTGGAGGGGCCGGGTGCCGCTGCTGCTATAACTACGACTGACTGACGAGCAACTTCGGTTCCACTGCTGAGAACTCGAAACTCCACCGTGTAAGGTTCCCGACGGCCTCTGGATCCTGGTGCAGGACCCAGAGCTCGCCGAATGCGCAATAGGGGTTTCGCCATTCGGTGTGATCTAGATCTCACTGCAGATCCGAACTTCCACCGGAAACGGTTCCGGATACACTGGTTGTAGCCTGCCACTGTCCAGGAGCTCACCTAGATTCGGCGATCCGAGAACAGCCAGCGTCACTGTTGCGAGCGGCGGCAGGACAGGGCGGTGGGGATGGAGGTGGCTGAGATGGGGAGACGGCGGGGTGGAGTGGCGGTTGGGGTAAAAGGTGGCGCCGCCGCTCTCGCTCGATCTGCGTTATTCGCGGAAGTCGTACGCCGTGATCACATGACGTACTGAACGACGTGCGGGTGTCCCGATATTGAAACTGGTGACTTTCCCCAGATGTCGTGAGCAGTGTCCTTTGAGCCAAATGCTCGCCCACTAGGGTTGCTGCGCGCATTGATACACGTGGTATCCTGCGATCAGCTCGTTGTTCGCCGTCCGTGGTTAACGTCGTCCCCATGTCGTTAGCCCCAGAGCGATCATGGCACAACGGCCATGGCGAGAGAACCCGGCCTCATCTGGGACTCGGACTAGACAGAATGCTTGCCTGCCCTGACCGTACTGTTATCTTTGCGCATACTACTTGAACACATCTTTCCGGAAGAGAAGCCTGTATCTCATGCACGAGTCCGTTTCAGGATTATCCAGCTGACGCGGTGGCCCGAGGGGAGACGTTCGTGAGCCACATCACCGCTGTAGCAATGAGCAAGGCATGCGCCATACCTCGCGCAACGATATTTGGCGAAACCCGCGTATTCTGACGCATGGGGTGGACCGTATGTTGTGAGTGATGGCAGCGGCTGTAGTGACTCGCGTACACATCGTCGCGCGATCCTAAAGTTTCTCAGAGGTTAAGTAAGCTGCAGCCAATCGAATACGGATTACTACTGTGTAAGAGAATTCTCTGCATCGCGGGGGAAGGTGCGAGGAACAGTTTCACTGCCGCATGCCGGACGGTATAGGAATGCTCGGGAAAGAAAGGTAGGCTCGATTGGCATCAAGGCGCGTCGTAAAGTGTAGCTGTTGCGGGCGTAGATGTCGGTTTTTCGGAGGGTTCGGATGCGCGCCGACCGGACGAGGCTGGGAGAGAAGCCGAATCTGCGAAAGGAAAAAGGCGACGGGTGTGGTTTGGGTCCCGCCTCGTCGCGCACGCGCGGGACTGTATTAGTTCTTGAGTAACGCCATGGCCTACCTTCGATATTCGAAAGACTGTGAGTGGCATGTCTTCGAGGAGGGCCAGACGGGCGAGTCTGAGAGTCGTCTTGCCGTGTGGCACAAGGATCACGAGGCTCAAGGTGCGTCGTATACCGTGAGCATGATTCAGAAGATGCTGGAGTTGGAAGATTACTCCAGCATCCCCGGGTACCAACCGAACCATAAACGCATGCTCCGTAAAGCGTTCGTAGCCTGGCTGAGCGAGCAGTCAAGCGCAGAGATATAGCGCCGGCTCCGTCTCATCACTCTCCCCTAGCTTGCGGAGTAACAGAAACAGCTGTCAGGGAACCATTTCGCCTCGTCCGCGCGCGGGATGTGTGGATGAGCCGTCTTATCGGTGTGGTGTTAGCCGTAACCGGCTCTGGTTTCGAGTTGCCGGAGGGTGCAGTTCAGACCGTTCCTGATGGGGCGAGGCGAGGGACTGAAACTCAATGCCGATCCCGTGCGCGCCTGACCAGCGTACGACGGCGTCTTGGATGAGGATCGGGGTCTTGTCTTCATGGATGTAGAGCAGAAGATCCACCTTCATTCCCGCGAAGGCTCGAAAGGACTTTCAAGCCGACAGCCTTTGCGCGAGAGATCCAGCGACTTGTCAATCTGATGGAGGTGACTCTGGTGGACGAGGGTGCCGGAAAAAGACGCTGGAAATCGGGGATGTTGTCGGACCACCATAACTCGGCTCTTTTCTGTGGTCTTGCCGCGGGATGGCCGTACGGACTCTACAATGGTGGTATTATGCAGATGTGATGCCATCTGCATGCGATAGCGATTGTCACTTTTGCTCATGATTTTGCGCACTTGAAATTCAATGATTGAGACGGCCCTGTCCGTTCATGATCACTGGTGAAGGCAATCGGAAACGCCATGTCAACGTTGACACAGACCAGAGAGCGTAAGCTAGTGGGGTGGTTGCTTCGACCTTCCATTTCGCGGTTTGGCCAGTCTCCGAAAACAATGCTTTCGCCTCACTCCCTCCGCGTCCTTGAGACACCAGCCTTTGAAGAGAACTCCCGATGCCGCCGTGGGCGTTTCCGGATGTGGAGGCTTCTCCGAAGGGGTGAGATGTGCGAGGGATGCCATCGGGAACGCGTTACAGCCGACAAGCAGGCGGCAGAGATTCACCAGACCTGGCCCTCGATGAGATATCGACAGAAGTAATCCAGTCCGATCCCGTCGTCGCCAGCGTCTGCCGGACGGCAATGACTCATCGATCCTAGATGCGACGTAGCACACTACATGAGAGCTGAGAGAGGATCACTTATGTTTCAGGAGTTCTGAGATCGGGATTCAACCATTGTTTCCCGGCATGAACTGCATCGAAAAAGACGACTCTCATTGCATTGCAGCAGTGGTCTCCAGATAATGCGTGAAAGATTCTAAGCCCGCGTCAGCCTTCAGGCAACAAAAGGTATTGAATGTCTTCGATTTCTCTGGCCCTGCTCATCTTCGGCTGTGTGCTATCTGGTCATCATCACCGAGCGGATCCACAAGACGATTGTGGCGCTGCTGCGGGGCGGCGGTGATGATCGGGCTCGGCGTGGTGTCGCAAGACGAGGCGTTCTATTCCCATGAGTTCGGTGTCGACTACAACGTCGTGTTTCTGCTGATCGGGATGATGGTGATCATTAACATTGTCCGGGAGACTGGTCTCTTCGAGGTCTTGGCCATCTGGGCGGCGCAGAGGGCCGATGCGAAGCCGTTTCGTCTGCTGGTGTTGCTGGCGCTGTTGACGGCTGGGCTTTCGGCCATGCTCGACAACGTCACCACCGTGCTGCTCATGGCGCCGGTCACGTTGGCCATTACCAAGCGATTGGAACTCGATCCCATTGTATTCCTTGTGACCGAGGCGCTCGCGTCGAATATTGGCGGGGTTGCGACGCTGGTTGGTGATCCGCCCAATATCATGATCGCCAGTAAGGCTGAATTGGGCTATCTCGATTTTCTGGTGGTCTTGGGTCCCATCGCGGTGTTGATCATGGCCGTGTTTGTGGCTGCGCTTTGGGTCATCGTTGGGCGAACAATGACCGTGGCGCCGCATCTCCGAACGGCGGTTCTGGCATTGAGTTCACGGGAGGCCGTTTCAGATCGACCGTTCTTGCACCGCTGTCTCTGGCTGCTCGGGATCGTCAACGTCGGGTTCTGTATTCATTCGCTCATTCATCTTGAGCCGGCCACGATTGCCCTCCTTGGCGCGAGCATGTTCATGCTGATCGGTCATGCGAGACGGAAGCCGGAGGATGCAGCGGAGTTGTCGTTTCTCACCGATGTCGAGTGGAAAACCATCTTCTTTTTTATCGGGTTGTTTATACTGGTCGGTGGATTGGTTAAGGTCGGCGTGATTCGCTACCTGGCAGATCAGTTGGTTTCGGTGACGCGGGGGAATCTTGCCGGATCCACAATGGCGGTGCTCTGGGGTCGGCAATGTTATCAGCCGCGGTGGATAACATTCCCTACGTCGCAGCCATGAATCCGTTGATTGTGGACCTCGCCCGGTCGCTTCACCCTGAGATTTCGGATTATGCCAGCTTGGTGCATCAGCCAGACATCATTCCGCTGTGGTGGGCGCTGGCGCTCGGAGCTTGTCTGGGGGGAACGGCACGATCATCGGCGCGAGCGCGAACGTCGTAATTGTGGATATCGCGCGCAAAGCCGGCTATCCCATCTCATTCTGGCAGTTCTTCAAGTTTGGGTTTCCCGTCATGTTGGGGTCGGTACTCATGAGCGCGTTGTACCTCTGGTTCCTCTTTCTCCGCTGACCTAGCCTGCACTATTCATGAGCGCTTCTGCTGCAATCGCCAATGTTCGGGCGAGGCGGCACGGGGGTAGAGGCTAGGAGGGTGACCAGAGGGAATGTCTTTCTCTCGCCTCGTACCCCTCGCCGGGTTTCTATGCGATCTGGGGACGAACCCTCGTGAATAATGCGGGCCAGCATCCCACCGCGACTGACAGTCAATCTTCCCTCTCGGAACGCAGTTCCTTCTGCCGACCACTTGCCCTTGCTGATCCAGTGGGGGTAAGATCGGCCCGTCCCCGCTCACCTACATCGACAGGAGGTGCTATGGCTGTCCGCACCACTCCTCAAAATCACGGGTGTCTCTTGACCGAAGCATCGAACGGATGCGGAAACAGCTCACCGAATTCGGCCCGTTCCTGGGCAAGGGCAAGCAAACGCGCAGTCTGGAAGAATTCGACCTGGAAACCGAACGGCTGATCGAAGATCTGCTCGGGCAGGCGTCTAACTTGCTGCATGCCTATGAGTATGCTGAGCTGGGCGAAGCGGCAGGACTGGTCAACATGACGGACGAGGCGCCGGAAGGCACAGGCATGGATAGTCAGCGGCAAAGCCTGTTGCAGCGCGGCCGCGTGTTGGAGAGCTGCGTGGCGGAATTGGAAGCGCGCCGGTCTGCCGAGCCGAAGAAAGCTAAGATCGGGCACACGCTCATCGGTCCGCAGATCGCCGAGCACATGTCCACCGAGATCGGAGCGTGACGCAGGACGCCAGTCTGAGAAGAGGCCGGGCAGCTGATGCAGCAATGGAAGCTAGGGTCTCTACTCGTTACAAACAGCCAATCGTATGTCGGTGTCATCACCGATTCAGTCCTGGCCCGCGAGGTGGTGGCCAATGGGCTGGATCCCAAGACGACCGTTGTCAAAACCTGCATGCGGACACCGGTGGTGGCCATTGAAGGTGAGTCGGCCGATTATCGACGCGGTGCGTAAGATGAAGGAGCAGGCCACCCGGCATCTGGCTGTGACGCAAGATGGACAGATCATCGGCATGATATCCGTCTCGAATATTCTGCGGTACTACTCGGGCGTCGCCTAGCAACAGCCGCGCCTCGTTCGTAAGGCGTGGTCTGCGGAGCAAATAGCATATGGCGTATAGCTGGAAGGAGCAGATGGCGCATTGCTGATGGTTCGAGAGCTGGGTTCCACTCTCGCAGCCATCGACTATAGACCATTCACTCATATCAGAACGGGAGGTGAGAGATGGGTCCAACCAAGGCGATCGTGAAAGAGAACAGGCCTCTATGATGTGGTGGGAGGAAAGCTGATTAAGGACGGGTTCGCCAGTCGGCAGGAACTTGAAGACTACGTGAACCATCATTATTTGACGTTGCCGGTGCTCGACAACGCGGGGAACCAATGGCTGCTTGATGAGAAGCCGGTGTATTGTCTCCGTGGCTCGCAATACGAAACCGTAGACGATCAGAGGGTCCACTCGCGCGCTGCCCGGATTGCGGTGGCATGGGAATCAGATCAGACGAATTTACGGTCGAATCGGATTGCATCCGTTGCACGGCCTGCGGCCATGAATTCGATGCGCGATTGGAAATGATGGAAACCTAGAGGGGGACTGCCTGGTCTGTGTCCCGCTGCTCGCGGAACGCGCGCGCCCCGATGAAGCGTAGCCCTCGTTCGACGCGCGCAGTTGGGACACCGAACCAGGCCAGTCCCCTGAAGAGAAAGACGAGCAAGCTTGGAAGGAAGGGGAAGGAACAGGGAACAGGCAGACCATCCTTCCTGCTCGCCGCGGCGCACGATCAGAATGAATGCTCCTCGATGCGCGCAGTGAAGGACAATCTGGCGGCGGGTAGGGCGGGTGAAAAGTGTCTGCCAGTGGGTGGGTGAGGTGAGAAAGCTGCCCCCGCACACGCACGTGTTTTTAAGGTTGACTCTCTCCTAGCATAACAGTAGCCTCTTCCCGCATCCTGTTCATTGCCATTGGCAGGACGTCTCCGATCCATACGACAGGCATTGTGTATGATGTCACAGACCTCGACCCTGAGCGACGAGACCCGTGTCCTATTCCAATTGTGTCGTGTCACTCGATGCGGCGCATTCAATGATTGCGTTGCCTGTCGAAGCGCCGGTGTTTCAGGTCAGAGGCGACCACGGTGTCACCGGGACGGATGGTGCGCCAGGAGAGCCGCGTGTCTATGAAGAATGGGGCTATGCAGAGCGCGCGTGGTATTTGGAGAAGCGTCAAGGCTTTACGGGGTGCTCCGTGCGCTCTTGTGGCCGACGGAGGGCGTCGTCGAAGTCGGGATTCATGAAGTCGATCTGGGCCGAGCGGACACAGAAGCCTCCGGTTGAAGCCTTCAGGTTTCAGATCAGTGAAGTTGGGTATCGGAGCCTGCGGTCCTATCTCCGAGCGACCATCGCATCGGAAGAGCCGGTGGGCATTGTCGGCAACAGTCGGTTTTGTGTTGCCCGGCCGTCGTATCATCTGTTCCACCATTGCCATCACTATACGGCGAAGGGCTTGCGCGAGGCAGGGTTGCCTATCTCGATGTGGGGGAGCCTTGACCCGCTATGGTTTTTGCCAAGCAGCTTCGGCGCATCATACCCCTCTCCTAACTCGCATTATTCACTAAGTCTTCTACTGCAATTGCGAATATGCGCTACAGGTTAACCATTTGATCAATCAAGTAGAGGGGTCAATTGCCGGACACATATCCGGACATATAATGTGTGGTGCTCTCATGATATTGTCTTTCCGAGAGCTTCATTCTTCGCCAAATCTGCTTGGGATCTGGCGCGAGCTATGCTCTATGTAATGTCTGGGTATTAAATTTTTGGGTGACCACGATTGTCTTGACACAGATGTTGCAAAGGGGAGTTAGGATTTTGAGGCAGGCACACACACCGATGAGCCCATTGTGGAGCACCTGGGGTGGCATGATGAACACAAGCGGCTTGATTAACGCACTGGGGTGGTTCTCAATTACTTAAAGGGAGGTAAGAGACATGGCTGGTTCAACAACATGCGGAGGTTTAGCGACCGCGGGTATGACATGTCGCTCTGGTACGATTCGAGGCCCCTCAAGATCCGGCTGGTTCACGATGTTGGCCGTGGTGGGGCGGGT
>ERZ1370068.615-contig-10561_pt1 | contig 17893 bp, 30 predicted proteins | sample MGYA00561227_ERZ1370068 | MGnify/ENA primary metagenome ERZ1370068 (study PRJEB38410, sample SAMEA6850437) | metagenome | study: Metagenomic assessment of the ecological functions of the soil: analysis of the soil microbiota associated with the...
GGTAATGGCGCTTCGTTCAGTTACGTATTGCTAGAAGCGCGATCATCGCAAGATCGGCAGGAGCTCGGGCTGTTCACGTTCCATCCGTGGGCGCCGGGCGCCAGCTTCTGGACGGGCAAGGGCACGACGCTCTACAACACGCTCGCCGAACTACATGCGCGGCGTGCTGATTCCCCGCCGGCTACCAGGAAGTGAAGGCGCCGATCGTCTTCAACAAGGCGCTGTGGCAGACGTCCGGGCACTGGTACGCACTACCAGCGAGCAACATGTTCCTCGTGAAGTCGTCGGACGGCGAGGAGATGGGCCTCAAGCCGATGAACTGCCCCGGGCACTTCCTGCTCTTCGGCAGCGAGATGCGCAGCTACAAGGATCTGCCGCTGCGCTTTCACGAGCAGACGCCGCTGCACCGCAACGAAGCGTCCGGCGTGCTCGCGCGGCCTGACGCGCGTCCGCCAGTTCTCGCAGGACGACGGTCACTGCTTCGTGATGCGAGGAGCAGATCGCCGCTGAGGTCGAGGCGCTGATGCGGCTGATCCAGCGGGTCTACGACGACTTCGGCCTCGAGCTACGCGGCGAAGCTGTCGACGCGGCCCGAGAAGTTCATCGGCGAGATCGCGACGTGGGATCGACGCCGAGGCGGCGCTCGAGCAGCGCGCTCGACGCACTCGGGCAGGCCTACACGCTCAACGCCGGCGACGGCGCGTTCTACGGCCCGAAGATCGACTTCGACATCACCGACGCGCATCGGCCGCAAGTGGCAGTGCGGCACGATTCAGCTCGACTACCAGATGCCCGGAGCGCTTCGACCTGAACTACGTCGGCGCCGACAACGCCGAGCACCGCCCGGTCGTGATTCACCGCGCGATCTTCGGCAGCTTCGAGCGCTTCATCGCCATCCTGATCGAGCACTTCGCCGGCGCGTTCCCGCTGTGGCTGGCGCCGGTGCAGGTCGATCGTGCTGCCGATTGCCGACCGGCACCTCGACTACGCCCGCGAGGTCGCCGGCGGCGCTGAACGACGCCGGGCTCAAGGCCGAGGTCGACGACCGCCAGGAAAAGGTCAATTACAAGATTCGCGAGGCGCAGCTCCAGAAGATCCCTACATGCTGGTCGTTGGGGACCAGGAGGTTGCGGACCGCGCCGTGGCCGTCCGCAGCCAGACAAAGGGCGACTTGGGCGCCCGGCCGCTGGACCAGTTCGTGACCGACGCGCTTGCCGAGGTCGCGGGCTAAAGCGTTATCCTAGTAATCTTTGTCGCTGGAGGAAACGTATCGCATTCGATAGATCTCGCCCGACCCGTCGTGACGACCGGCTCCGCATCAATGAGCGGATCCGCGTCCGTGAAATCCGCGTAATCGACGACGCGGGGCAGCAGCTGGGCATCATGCCGCCGCCCCAGGCTCTGATCCTTGCCCGACAGAAAGGCCTCGACCTGGTCGAGATCTCGCCGACCGCCGTGCCGCCGGTCTGCCGGATCATGGACTACGGCAAGTATCAGTACCAGGAGCAGAAGCGGGCGCGCGAAGCGAAGCGGCACCAGAAGGTGATCGAGGTCAAGGAAATCAAGTTCCGTCCCAAGGTGGACGAGCACGATTACCAGTTCAAGAAGCACCACATCGAGCGCTTCATTGAAGACGGCGACAAGGTCAAGGCGACGATTTTCTTCCGCGGGCGCGAAATGGCGCACCCGGAGATCGGTCACCGCATCCTGATGCGGCTGATCGAGGACCTCGAAGAGGTCGCGGTCGCCGAAACGATGCCGCGCCAGGAAGGCAACCAGATGCACACCATCCTGACCGGCAAGAAGGGCGCGCCGAAGCCGAAGGCGCAAGCGCGAAACGCCCGAGCCGGCGGCGAAGGAGTAGCAGTAAGAGCTAACGAGCTAGAAAGCAGAAGACGACAATGGCAGAAGAAGCAGAAGCTGAAGACGCACAAGGGCGCGGCCAAGCGGTTCAAGAAGACCGGCACCGGCAAGATCATGCGCGGCTCGGCGTTCAAGCGTCACATCCTCACCGAGCAAGACCACGAAGAGCAAGCGTCACATGCGCGGCATCGAAGGTCGTCACGCCGGGCGACGCGCGCAAGATCAACTTGATGCTGCCGTACGATTAGGACAGGGTTCGGGACTGGGGCCGGGAGTTCCGATTCAAGCCCAGCCGCAAGTCCGCAGTCTTGGCGCGTCGCGGCACGCGGATTGGGGCATTTTCGCTGCGACATCTCAAGCGCCTGTCAGCGCATGTAGTGCTGGCTCAAGTCCGGTCAACACCGGCCCCCAATGATCGCTAGAAGAGTCAGTCATGCCTCGCGTCAAACGTGGCGTCGTCCGTCGTCAGAAGCGCAAGAAGCTCTCGAAGACTCACCAAGGGCTACTTCCAGAACAAGAGCAAGCTCTACAAGTTCATGAAAGAGGCGTCCGAAAAAGCGGGCGTCTACGCGCTACGCCGGCCGCAAGCGCAAGAAGCGCGACTACCGCGCCCTGTGGATCATCCGCATCAACGCCGCGGCGCGCGAGAACGGCGTGTCCTACAGCGTGTTCATGCGCGGCCTGAAGAAGGCCGGCATCGAGCTCGATCGCAAGAGCCTCGCCGATCTCGCCGCGACCGCAGCCGGCGGCATTTACCAAGCTCGCCGAGAAAGCCAAGGCCGCCGCGTAGTTACCACTGCCGGTAGCAGTGCTAGATGCAGCCGTCTGAGCCGCACGCTGGCATCGGCAGCGTCCATGACGCCATCGATCCGCCATCGATCGAGTCGCGCGCGGAACTCAGTTCCGCGCCGCGCTGGCCGAGGTCCGCTACGGACGCCGAGCTGCAGGCGCTGCGCAACTCGCTGGCTCGGGCGCAAGAGCGGCTGGATCGCCGGCATTCATGGCGCTGCTGAAGACGGCGACGCCGGAGCTGAAGAAAGACGCTCGGCACGGTCGATCAACGAGCTCAAGAACGCACGTCGAAGCCGCGCTCGCCGAGCGCGAAGCGGCGCTCGCCGCGACGCGCGCGTCCGGCCAACGCCGTCGACATCACGCTGCCCGGCCGCGCGCCGCAGCTCGGCCATCGCCATCCGCTCAGCCTGATTCGCGATGAAGTGATCGAGATCTTCACGCGCCTCGGCTACCAGGTGCTCGAAGGTCCCGAGATCGAAGACGACTACCACAACTTCGAAGCGCTCAACATGCCGGCGGACCATCCCGCGCGCGACATGCAGGACACGCTCTACCTGCGAGCCGATCGCCGCGCCTAGCGACGGCTGAAGCGCGCTCGCGCCAGGCGCACGGCCGCTGACGCTGCTGCGCACGCACACGAGCGCGATGCAGATCCGGCACATGGAGCAACAACGCGCCGCCGGTGCGGCTGGTCGCGATCGGTCCGGTCTATCGCCGCGACAACCTCGACCTCACGCACACGCCGATGTTCCACCAGGTCGAAGGCCTCGTCGTCGGCAAGGGCATCACGCTCGCGGATCTGAAGGGCACGCTCGACGCGCGATGGCCGAGGCGCTGTTCGGCGCCGGCACGACGGTGCGCTTCCGCCCGAGCTTCTTCCCTACACGGAGCCGAGCGCCGAGGTCGACATCCGCTGCATCAAGTGCAAGGGCGCCGGCTGCGCGATGTGCAAGCGCACCGGCTGGATCGAGATCCTCGGCAGCGGCATGGTGCATCCCGGCGGTGTTCGAAGCCGTCGGCTACGACCCCGACGAGGTCACCGGCTTCGCGTTCGGCATGGGCGTCGAGCGCGTCGCGCTGCTCAAGTGGGGCGTCGACGACATCCGCCTGTTCTACGAGAACGACCTGCGCTTCCTGGAGCAGTTCGGGCTATGAAGGTCCCGCTGTCCTGGATTCGCGAATTCGTCGACGTGCACGGCATCGGCCGAAGAGATCGGCACGCTGATGGGCGTGCGCGGCCTGGCGCTCGAAGGCCTCGAGCCGCACGGCGACGATGTCGTCATGGATTTCGACGTGACGGCCAATCGCCCGGACTGCATGTCGATGATCGGCATCGCGCGCGAGATCGCGACGGCGTACCGGTCTGCCGTCTGCGACAGTGCTCAGCGACGGCCGAAGCAGTCGCGGCTCGACAGCCGCGACGAGCACGATCTCCGATCACGATCGAGGATCCGGAGCTGTGCGGGCGCTACGTCGGCGCGGTGGCCGACGTGACGCGTCGGCCCGTCGCCGCAGTGGATGCAGGACCGCCTCACGCGTGCGGCGTCCGGCCGATCAGCAACATCGTCGACATCACCAACTACGTGCTGCTCGAGCTCGGCCAGCCGATGCACGCGTTCGATCTCGCCAAGCTGCGCCGGCGGCGCGATCGTCGTGCGCCGCGCGCAGGCCGGCGAGACGCATCACGACGCTCGACGGCAAGACGCGGACGCTCGACCGCCGACATGCTGGTGATCGCCGACGCCGAACGCGCGCAGGCCATCGGCGGCGTGATGGGCGGCGCGGACTCCGAGGTCACCGGCGCGACGACGCGCATCGTGTTCGAAGCGGCGTGGTTCAAGCCGCCGTCGGTTCGCGCCACCAGCAAGAAGCTCGGCCTCAAGACCGAAGCGTCGATCGCGCTTCGAGCGCGGCGCGGATCATCACGGCGCCCGCCGCGCGCGATGGCGCGCGCGCTGCGAGCTGCTCGAGACAGATCGGCGCCGGCAAGGTCAGCGGCGCGATCATCGACGTCTATCCGGCGCCGCATCAGCCGACGACGATGCGTCTCGAGCGCGCAGCGCATTTCCGGCCTGCTCGGCATGGACGTGCCCGACGATGAGGTCGAGCGGCATCCTGACGTCGCTGGGTTTCGAGCGTCAGGCCACCTCGCCAAGGCTACGGCGGACTGGCAGCGTGGGACGTCGCTCGCCCGCGTGGCGGGTGGACATGCACCGGCAGGTCGATCTGATCGAAGAAGTCGGCCGCCATCACGGCTTCGAGCACCTGCCGGCGACGTTCCCCGGCGTGCGAGCAGGCGCCGCCGCCGTCCGATCCGCGCATCGCGCGCGATCGCCGCGTCGCGCACGGCGCTGCTCGGCATGGGCTTCTCCGAGGCGATCACCTTCGCGTTCATCGAGGCCGACGGCGGCCGAGCCGTTCCTCGACGGCGCACGCGCCGGTGGCGCTCGCGAATCCGCTGTCGGAGAAGTTCGCGGTGATGCGGCCGAGCCTGTTGCCCGGGCTGATCGACGCGCGTCAGCCACAACCGCCGCCACGGCCGGCCCGATGTCCGCCTCTTCGAGATCGGCACCCGCTTCTCGCCGCGAGGCGAAACGCGCGGCGCGGCGTTCGCGTGGACCGGGCTCGCCACGCCCGATCACTGGAGCGGCGCGCGGCGCGCGGTCGATTTCTCGACATCAAGGGCGTCGTCGAGCAACTCGCGCGCGGCATGCCCGGTCACGCCGTTGCGTTCGCGGAAGTCGACGCAGGCCTATCTCGTCGACGGCCGCGCCGCGCGCGATCGATCGTCAACGGCAGGCCGATCGGCGTCTTCGGACAGCTCGCGCCGGCGATCGCCGACGCGCGCGATCTGCCGGCCACGGACGAGGTCTACGTCGCGGAGATCAATCTCGACGCGGTGACCGCCGCGGCGCCGATCGAGACGCTGCGCGCGGCGACGCGCTGCCGCGTTACCCGTCGGTGGTGCGCGACGTGTCGATTCTCGTCGACGATACCTTGTCTGCCGAAACGGTTCGTGGCACCATTCGGTCGGCTGCGCCCGACACGCTGATGCAGGTTCGCGAGTTCGATCGGTATCAGGGCAAGGGCATTCCGGACGGCAAGGTCAGCCTGTCGTTCCGCCTGACGTTCCAGTCGCCGGAGCGCACGCTGACCGACGACGAAGTGCAGGCGGCCATGCAGCGCATCGTCGACTGCGCTCGACGCGCGATCTTCAGGCAGTGAAGCTAGATCAACAGGCGCAGCGCAGCAGAGAACGATATCGATGGCCACGACGACGACGACCACCCGGACTCGAATCCATCGATCGGCTCGAAGAGAAGATCAAGCTGCTCGTGAACACCATCGTCCGCATCAAGGGCGAGCAGAACCGGGTCGCGCGAAGAGAACGTCCGCCTGAAGGCGCGAAATCGACGGCGCTCAAGGCGCGGATCAACTCGGCCGAGAGCGCCGGCGCCGAAGTCACGACCCTGCGCGAAGAGCGCGACCTGATCAAGAGCCGCGTCACCGACATGCTGAAGCAGCTCGACTGGCCTGAACCTCTGACATGGCCGAGCCCAAGGTCGTCCAGATCGAGGTCCACGGGCAGAAATACCCGATCAAGACCGAGCTGGATCCCAGCTACGTCGAGGAGCTGGCCGCAGTTCGTCGAGGCGCGGATGGCGCTGGCGTCGCGCAGCTCGCCTCCGAGCGACGCCGTCGGGCTGGCGATCCTGACCGCGCTGAACATCACCGACGAGTATTTCCGCGGCCCGATCCGCCCTGACCAGCAGCTCCGGCACCCTCACGGCCCGGGCCGAGGCCCTCGAGCAGATGGTCGATCAGGCCCTCGCTCTCGCCGAATAAGTCTTCCTTGCGCTGCACGGCCCTGCCTTTTCTACGCGCTCCTGGTTCGCCTGTATTTTCGCCTCGTCAAGCTTGACCCCGGCTCCGGGGACCTAAGATCCAGTCTCCTGCTTTGCTCGTGATGGTTAGGAGGCTCGTCTGAGCCGATGTCTTTAACCCAAGCGAGTTGCGACGGCCATGTGGTGTGCATGCCTCCGCGGAGAGGAAGCCTAAAGCGTGGTTTTTACAGCAGCTCCACCTGCTAACGCAGGTTCAGCGATCCTCCCCACACGGCAAAGCGGGAGTTTCTCATTTGACCGATGGCGGGCCTACCGGGATGACAGTTGCCGAAGCTCGGTGAACACGCCCTTTTGGCGAGAATCCTGTCTCGCCTGCCACGGCTCTCGCTCCTACGGTCCTCGTCGGACCCGGAGACGACGCAGCGGTGCATGGCGCCGGTCAGGAACGAGCGGCTGGTCGTTACGACCGACGCCGTTGTCGAAGGGGTGCACTTCTCCCGCGCCTATTCGAGCCCGGCGGACATCGGGCATAAGGCGCTCGCCGTCAATTTGAGCGACCTGGCGGCGATGGCGCGCGACGCCCCGTTGGGCCCCTGCTCTCGCTGGTGCTGCCCGGCTCGTGGCTGGTGGCGGACGTCGAAGATCTGGTGGACGGACTGGCGGCCCTCGCGGGACGCCACGGGGTCGTCGGTGGTCGGCGGGAACATCACGCCGCACCGATGGCCCGCTGGTCGTGGACGTGACGGCCGGCGGCGAAGTCGGACCGAGGCGATGGTTGACGCGCGGCGGCGCGAAGGCGGGTCGACGAGATTTACGTCGAGCGGCGCGATCGGCGGCGCCGCGGCGGGACTCGAGATGCTGCAGCGGGATCAGGACGAGTCGCGGGATCAGGCGATCGGGGATCAGCGGACTGCATCGCGCGTCATCGACGCCCGGAGCCGCGAGTGCGCTTGGGCGTCGCGATCGGTCGCGGGCACGAGCCGCGACGGCGGCGATGGATTTGAGCGACGGCCTCGCCGATGCGCTGCGGCAGGTCGCGGCGGCAAGCGGCGTCGGCGTGCGGATCGACGCGCGATGCGCTGCCGATCGATCCGGGCGCGCGCGAGTGGTGGACGTCGCGCGGGAGTCGATCCCGTGAACGCGGCGGTGCAGGCGGCGACGACTACGAGCTGCTGTTCGCGGTGCCGCCGAAGCGCGGCGGCGCGCTGCGGTCGGTGCGCGCGGCACGTCACCGGAGCCGCCGCTGACGAAGATCGGCGTGTTTACGAAGGACCCGCGCGCGCTCGTGGTCGAGCGCGGCGGGAAAGAAGGACCCGTTACCGGAGGGTTTCGAACACTTTGCGCATCGCTGAAGCCTATTGGAAGAGAGCGATCGCGACGTTGATGCTGTCGCCACGGTCTTCGTGTTTGCGTACGAGATTCAAACGCGCGACTCGCGATCCGAAGCCGAGCGTGCCGACGATCACCGAGAGCCACCGTGCTGCCGCAGGCCGGCGCGCGCCTGCAGTTCACGGCGACGGCGTACTGCAAGGGCGAGACGACGGCGTCGGGCGTCGGCGTGCGCACCGGCATCGCGGCGGCCGATCCGGCGATCCTGCCCGTCGGCAGCGTCGTCCGCGTCGAGACGCCGAACCCGCGATACAGCGGCGTGTGGACGGTGATGGACACCGGTCCTGGCGGTGCGCGGACGCAGCGTCGACCTCTATCTGTGGAGCTGCAAGGAAGCGCTGCAGTTCGGACGGCGCAAGGTGCGGCTGACGGTGCTGCGACTCGGGTGGAGTCCCGGAAAACAGCATTCCGGGCATGGTCGACACGCTGTTCCAGCAAGCGCGAGGCCGATGCCAAGAACGCCGCGCCGCGCTGCAGCCTCACGCCGGCGCCCGCTCCCGTGCTCACGCCCGGCAGCGAGACCGCTCGCTAGATCACAAGTTCCCTGACGCGGCGACGTCGAGCGGCCTCGCTGCTAGTATATTCGTCGCCCATGCATGCTCTGTATGTTGCTCCTTCCCGCGTTAGGCATCCTGGCCATCGCGTACCGGTATTACAGCGCCTTCCTCGCGACCAGGGTCTGGATGCTGGACGATGCGCGCACGACGCCGGCCGCATACGAAATACGACGGCGCGAACTACTACCCGACCAGCCGGTGGGTGCATGTTCGGCCACCACTTCGCGGCCATCACCGGCGCCGGTCCGCTGGTCGGCCCGATGCTCGCGGCGCAGTTCGGCTACGCGCCCGGCTTGATCTGGCTGGTGGCCGGCGTGCTGCCTCGCCGGCGCGGTCCACGACGTCGATGGTGCTGTGGGCCTCGACGCGGCGCGGCGGCAAGTCGCTGCCCGGACATCGTCAAGCAGGAGATCAGCCCGTTCGTCGGCTTCGTCGCGCGCGATCGCGATCCTCTTCATCATCGTCGTCGCGCTGGCCGGCCTCGGCATCGTCGTTCGTCAACGCGCTCGCCGACAGCGTGTGGGGCACGTTCACGATCGCCATGACGATCCCGCTCGGCATGTTCATGGGCTTCTGGATGTACGTGTGGCGCAAGGGCCGCATCACCGAAGCCACCGATCATCGGCGTCATCGGCCTGCTGCTGGCGCGTGTCTGCGGCGAGCCGATCAGCCGCTCCGACTCGTGGTTCGCGAGCCTCTTCCACCTGTCGCGCACGCAGATCGTGATCGCGCTCGGCGTCTACGGCTTCATCGCGTCGATGCTGCCGGTGTGGCTGCTGCTCGCGCCGCGCGGCTACCTGAGCTCGTTCACGAAGATCGGCACGATCTTCCTGCTCGCGCTCGGCGTGATCATCGTCAACCCGGAACTGCAGATGCCGGCGCTCACCGAGTTCGCCGGCGGCGGCGGCCCGATCATTCCCGGCCCGCTGTTCCCGTTCTGCTTCATCACCATCGCGTGCGGCGCGATCTCCGGCTTCCACGCGCTGATCAGCTCCGGCACCACGCCGAAGATGATCGACAAGGAAAGCGGACATCCGGCCGATCGGCTACGGCGCGATGCTGATCGAGGGCGTGGTCGGCATCATGGCGCTGATCGCCGCGAGCGTCGATGGCGCCGGGCGACTACTTCGCCATCAACGTGCCGCCCGCCGCGTTACGCGAACCTGACGTTCAGGGCGTGCACTGGTGCCGGTCAACGTCCCGGCGATCGAAGCCGCGGTCGGCGAGACCGTCGACCGGCCGCACCGGCGGCGCGGTGTCGCTCGCGGTCGGCATGGCGCAGATCTTCTCGGCGCTGCCGGGCATGAAGCGCGCTGCTCGCCTACTGGTATCACTTCGCGATCATGTTCGAGGCGCTGTTCATCCTGACGACGATCGACTCGGGCACGCGCGTCGGCACGCTTCCTGATCCAGGAATTCATGGGCCGCGTCCACGCAGCCGTTCGCGCGGCCGAGCAACCTGGTCGCCGGGCTCGATCGGCGACGCTGATCATGGTGCTCGTCGTGGGGATACTTCATTCTACACAGGGCAGATCACGACGATCTGGCCGCTGTTCGCGCGTCGCGCAACCAGCTGCTGGCGTCGGTGGCGCTGGCGGTGTGCACCAGCATCCTGATCAATCATGGGCCGCGCGAAATACATCTGGGTCACGCTGGTGCCGCTGGTGTTCCTCGGCACGAACACGCTCTACGGCGGCTACCTGAACATCACGAACAACTACTACCCGCTGGCGATCGGCGCCAACGCCGCGCGTCAACGTGCGAAGGGTGGGTGCTCACCATCTGCACGGTCGTCATGATGGTGCTGGCGCGTGATCATCCTCGGCGCCGCGGTCCAGAAGTGGATGTCGGTCCTCAACGGCGGTCCGGTCGCCGGCCACCGCCGAGAGACCGCGCTGAAGATGAGGCTTCACGGACGCCGTTCGCAGCTTCGTGGACGGCGTCCGCGATCTCTTCCAGCGAGCTTTACAAGACCCCACCCGGCTGTTGAGGGATGGATGTGCGCGGCCTGGACGGCCGCAACGACAGCTGGGGCATTCGCGAGCAGATCAATCTGAAATCTGAGATCTATCTCATTCAGAGAACGTCTTGCCCTCCCAGCAGGCAGCATGCGTCCTCTCCCAGGGCGCTGCGTGCCGTCAACTCGTTAACTTAAATTCCGGGGCTGAGATCTCTATGCCAATGTCTGTCTGCCGTGTGCTGCGCGTTTTCGTGAGTTTCGTGACGCTGGGACTGCCTGGCCAACGCCGCCGCGCGCGCAGTATCGCCCGCCGCGCGGCGCCTGAAGGCGGCATCGCGCGAGAATTACCACATCGAAGCCGCGCTATGGCTGGTGGGACGCCACGCCGGAGCTGATCGTCAATTCCGAATCGCTCGGCATCCTCGGCACCGACGTCGACCTGATCTCCGACCTCGGCATCGAGAAGCACCGGCTCGGCAAGTTCAACCTGGTGCTGAAGCCGGCCAAGAAGCACCGCTTCAAGTATCCAGCACCTGCCCGATCGAACTACGAGCGCGACGCGTTCCCGGTGCCAGCGATCGTTCGTCTTCAACGGCCAGCGCTACAACATCGGCCTGCCGGTGACGACGAGCGTGGACTTTTCGAGCGACTACGTTCGGCTACGAGTACGACTTCATCCACTCACGCCGCGGTTCTTCATCGGCGCGAGCATCAACATGAAGCTGACGCAACATCGACGTCGACCTGCAGAGCCCGATCGGCTCGGAGTTCTTCAAGCAGGCGGCGCCGATTCCGGCGTTCGGCTTCGCCGGCCGCGCCTACATCGCGCCCGAACCTGGCGGTTGATGCCGAGATCACGTTCTTCCGCGTCCCGACGAGCCTCGAGGAGCAGCTTGACGGCGACGGCAGCTACAACGACTTCGACATTCACACCACCTACAACATCAACAAGCTACGTCGGCACGCAGCTCGGCTGGCGCAAGACGACGATCTTCTACGAGGCGCGAGCTGGACTCGGCGACTTGAAGTTCTCGGGGTTTTATATTCGGCGGAGTGGTTCGGTACTAGAGGCTTCGGGCTTGCGGGCTACGGGCTTGCGGGTTTGCGGGCCAGGCACATCAGCGAGCTGCCGATCGGCATATCGACGGCTCGCAGCGCCAGCGCTTCCAGCGACACCAGCGCGGTCAGGGCGGCGTTCACCGGCGCCATCGGCACGGTGATCTCGCCCTCGCCGGCTGCCACCACGGCCATCCTTCGCCGTCAGGCGGATGCCACACGCGGACCGGCAGCATGATCGGCAGCAGGCTGAAGTGATCGAACGTCAGCCGCTCGATCTGGAATCCGCGCGCTTTCGACCAGCGAGCGCAGCGCACGCCGGCGTGTAGCGGCGCGTCTCTTCCGACAACACCGAGTGCCTGCCGTGCAGCATCTTCGAGCGCCGCGACGTGCAGCAGCAGCCAGCCACCCGGCTTCAGGACGCGCGACATTTCGCGCGATCGCGGCGCTGCTCGACCGCATCGGGCAGGCGTCTGGAACACGTCGAACGACGTCACCAGATCGAACGTGCCGCTGCGAAACGGAATGTCGCTGATGCTGGCCTGCGCGACGCGATGGCCATGCGCCTTCGCGAACTCGGTGCCGATGCCGCGTCAGATCGAAGCCGACGGCGCTCGCCGTACGGGCGCGAGCATCTCCAGGTTCGAGCCGGTGCCGCAGCCGCAGTCGAGGATGCGCGGCGACGCGCACGCCCGGCGGTGGCCCGCGCGAGCGCGGCGATCATGTACTGGCGGAAGCCGCGGAACCAGAAGTGCGATTGCTCGGCGCAGGTAGGTCAGTTCGAGTAAGCGGTCCACAGGCAGACGAGCGGATGCGTCATGCTACCGTACGACACATGCGCTTCCGCGGATCCGTCGAGGCCACGGCCGTCGTGCTCGGCGCCGTCGCTCGCTCGCGTGCGTGTTCACCTATCCGCTACATCTTCCAGTTCAACGACGCCGGCCGGCTCGACACCAACGACGGCCGCTGGAGCATCTGGGTGGTGTCGTGGGTCGCGCACGCGCTGACCACGGATCCGTCGGCAGCTGTTCCGCGCCAACATCTTCTATCCGCACACCGAACGCGCTCGCGTTCTCCGAGAGCAACATCGTCGAGGGCGCGATCGGCGCGCCGGTCTGGGCTGCTGACCAAGAATCCCTACACGACGCACAACTTCGTGTTCCTGTTTGCGTTCGCGCAGTCGTTCGTCGCCACCTACTACCTGATCCGCCATCTCACCGGCGATCGCCGCGCGGCGGTGCTCGCCGGCATCATGTATGCCTTCTGCCCGTTCGCGTTCGTGCGGCAGGCGCACATCCAGTTGCTGATGATCGGCTTCCTGCCGTGGTGCGATGCTGGCGTGGCACCGCTTCCTGGATCGCACGACGATCGCGCGCGCGATCGAGCTCGGCGTGGTGATGTGCCTGACCGGCCTGGCCTGCGCGTACTACGGCATCTTCGCCGGCGGCATGATCGCACGTTGCGCCAGCATCTGGTTCGCGATCTCGCGGCGGCGCTGGAAGGATCACGAACTATTGGATCGGCGTGGCGCGTCGCGGCCGCCGTCTGTGCATCGGACTCGATCGCGCCGTTCTTCCTGCCCTACCTGCAGATGCAGGAATCCAGCGGGGTTCCAGCGCCCGCTGAGCGGTCAATACTCCGCGAACTTCGGCGCGTGGCTCGCTGCTCGTCGGCGTGGGCGCACCGCTGGTGGGCGGCACTACCTGTTCATGCCGAGCGAGGCGCTTGTTCCCCGGCATCCTCGCGATCGCGCTCGGGATCTGGGGAGCGACGTTGTGTGCGCGACACGCGACAGCGTCGGACTTGAGACGCGAACGAGGCGCTTGCTATTACATCGGGCCTCGCCGCGTGCTTCACGTTCTGGTCGACGCTTCGGACCCAAGGCCGGTCTCTACACCGCTGCTCTTATTACACCGTCCCGGTGTTCTCGTTCCTGCGAGCGCCCTCGCGGGCAGGCATCGTCGTGACGCTGTGCCTGGTGGTGCTCGCCGCCCCGGCCCTGATCGTGCTGATGCGCCGGAAGGCCCGGCAACGCCGGCGTTCGCGATCCTGTTCGTGCTGGTCGTCGCCGATCTTGTATCGAGCGCCGCGTTGCGGATGCGCGAGGCTGCCGCCGCTGCCGACCGCCTATCGAACGCTGGCGCGACTGCCGCGAGGCGCCGGTCATCGAGCTGCCGTACTGGGCGAGCAGCATCGACTTCCATCGGCATGCCGAGTACCTGCTGACATCGACCGCGCACTGGCAGCCGCTGATCAACGGCTACAGCGACCACATCCCGCAGGACTTCCGCGACATGCGCGCCGATCGCTCAACACGTTCCCAGCCGCGAGTCGTTCGCGATCCTCGAGACGCAATCGGGCGCGCGCTATGCCGGTGTTCCACCTCGACCTGATGGCGCCGGAATTCGCGACGAACGTCGATGCGCGCGGCTCGACGTCGATTACGTCGAACTACCTGCGGCCGATCGACAAGGACGGCGACGTGTGGCTCTACGAAATCGTCGGCTGGCCGCGCTAGTCTTCTTCGTCTGCGATGGCGGTCGCTGCACTCGTGGCCGCTTGCCAGCGATCCCGTCGCATCTCGCTCAGTCTCGACAACCACGACGCCGGAGCTCAACACGTGGATCGTGGCGTGGGTGGCGCACATCGCTGCCGCGCGAGCCGCTCGAGCCTGTTCGAAGCGCCGATCCTCTATCCCGAGCATCATTCGCTCGCGTTCTTCGGAGCACATGTTCGTGCCGTCGCGTCATGGGCGCGCCGCTGCTCTGGTCGGGCGCTCGCCGGTGACTGGTCTACAACCTGCTGATCATCGCCGGCTCGCGCTGTCCGGCTGGTCGATTGCACCTGCTGATGCGGCGCTGGACCGGCAGCGAGTGGGCCGGCATCATCGCGGGCCTCGTCTATGCTTTCAACGCGCACGTGCTGACGCGCTTCGTGCACTTGCAGGCGCAGCATGTCGAGTTCTTCCCGCTGATGCTCTATGCGCTCGATCGCGTGATCGTCGACCCTCGACTTCGCTCAGGGCAGGCGGCTGGTACGCGTCCTGCTCGCGGCGGCGTTCGTGCTGCAGGCGCTCTGCAGCAACTACCTGCTGGTATTCATGACTTACGCGCTGGTCGTGGCCGTTGCGGTGCGCTGGAAGGAGATCAATACGCATCGACAAGCGGTTCGCGCTGCCATCGCCGGCGTGATCCTGAGCGTCGCCGTTCTGGCGCCGTTCCTGTGGCCGTAATTTCCAGGTGAATCGCGAATACGGCCTGGCGCGGTCGGCCGATGTCGTGACGCAGTACAACGCCGGCTGGCGTGACTATCTCGCCACCGGCGGCCGCATGCATTACGCGTGGTGGAGTCATCAGCTCTTCACGAAGGGCGAACGGCGCTGTTCCCGGGTGTCATCGCGCTGATGCTCGCGCGTCATCGCGGTGTTCTCGGCAGCGAGATTGGCGATCCGCGCGTGCGCATGGCGATGGCGATCGGCGCCGTCGGCGTCGCGCTGTCGTTCGGCACGGCGCTGCCGGGCTATCGCCTGGCTCCACGAGTACCTGCCGCTGTTGAACGGCCTCCGCAACGTCGGCGCGTTGGGGATGGCTGCGCGCTGGCGGCGATCGCGATCCTCGCCGGGATTCGGTGCCGGCATCACTCGACCGACCGGCGTGGCGCCGGCGTGCCGATCGTGCTCGCGCTGCTCGTGACAGTCGAAGCGATCCGCACGCCGGTCGGCTTCACGCCGGTTCAACGGCATCCCGCAGGTCTACGATCGCTTCGCGCGCGAGTCCGACGCGCGTGATCGCGGAGTTCCCGTTCTATTCGAGGAGCGAGCGTCAGCCTGAACGGTACCATGCGTGCTCGCCAACACGCGCTACTTCAAGCCGCTCGTGAACGGCTACAGCAGCTTTCATCCCGACGACATTCGAGCGCGCGGGCGCGCGCTCAGCTTCATTTCCCAGCGAAGCCGCGCTCGCCGAGCTGACGGCCGCATGTCACGTCACGCCGCGCGTCCACATCGCGGCGCTATGAGCTGACGACACTCGAAGGCGATCGACGCCGATCGCCGGCAGCTTGAGTTCGTTGCCGACGAGGACGGGATCAGGCTCTATCGCCTGAGTAACCGAGAGCCGCGCCAGCCGGCGGTCCGGCCTCACGTGCAGCGTCTCGTCGCGCTTCGAGAAACAGAAGCGCACCGTCTGCGGCGCGCACGGGCGGATCGATGTAGAAGCTGCTGCCCGGCACGGTCGCGACGCCGACCTCCTTCACCAGGTGCTGCGCGAACTCCGAGTCCGGACGCGAAGCCGAACGCGCTGACGTCCGCCATGACGTAATACGCGCCGCCCGGCTTGTAGGCACGTGAAGCCGTGACGGCCGAGAATGTCGAGCATCAGGTCGCGCTTGGTCTGCGTAGTCCGTCGCGAGCTCCGCGTAGAACGCTGTCCGGCAGCGACAACGCGCGCGACGCCGGCATCGTGAAACGGCGTCGGCGCCGCCACCGTGAGGAAGTCGTGCAGCTTGCGGATGCGCGCCGGTCAGCGCGGGCGGCGAAATCGCCCAGCCGATGCGCCAGCCGGTCACGCTGTAGGTCTTCGACAGGCCGCTGATCGTGATCGTGCGATCGGCCATGCCCGGCGATCGACGGCCATCGGCACGTGCGCGTGGCCGTCGTAGACGATGTGCTCGTAGATCTCGTCGGAGATCGCGAGCACGTCCCACTGCTGGCAGAGCGTCGGCGATCAGCCTGCAGCTCGTCGCGCGTGAACACCTTGCCGGTCGGGTTGTTCGGCGTGTTGATGATGATCGCGCGCGTGCTGCTCGATGAACGCCGCCGCGAGCTCGTCGGGATCGAAGCGCCAGTCCGGCTCGCGCAGCGTCACGTAGCGTCGGCGTCGCGCCCGGACAGGATCGCGTCGGGGCCGTAGTTCTCGTAGAACGGCTCGAAGACGATCACCTCGTCGCCCGGATCGATGCATCGCCAGCATCGTCGCCATCATCGCTTCCGTCGAGCCGCAGCACACCGTCACCTGCTCGTCGGCGACGACCGGCACGCCGTAGCGGCGCGAGAAGTCGCGCGGCAATCGCCTCGCGCAACGCCGGCGTGCCGCATGGACGGCGCGTACTGATTCTGCTCGTCGCTGGATCGCGCGCGCAGGCCGCGTCCTTGATCGACCGGCGGCGCCTCGAAAGTCGGGAAAGCCCTGCGACAGGTTGACGGCGTTGTGCAGCTTGGCCAGCCGCGTCATCTCGCCGAACACGGAATCGGCGAACGAGGAGACGCGCCTGGCGCTTCGAATCTTGCGTCACTACTGAGAACTATATGCTAAAGACGCGGTAGTCCTCCGCCGTGCCGAGGATGCGCTTGACGTAGTTCTGCGTCTCGGGGAACGGGATGTCGTCGATGAACTCGTCCTGCGGCAGGCCCGGCTTTCGCGCTGCCACGCCAGCGACGCGGCTGTCGCCGGCGTTGTAGGCGGCGAGCGCGAAGTGGACGCCGCCGAAGCTTGCGGATCGTGTCGGCGAAGATCTGCGTGCCGATGCCGCACGTTGACCTCGGCCTCCGTCAGGCGCCGCGTCGAGAATGGCCGCACGCCGAGATTGCCGCGCGTAGCTGCGGCCGGTGCTCGGCAGCACCTGCATCAAGCCATAGGCGTTGGCGTGGAGACCACGACCGGATCGAAATTCGATTCCTGCGCGACCAGCGCCGCGACGAGATACGGATCGAGGCTGCGCTCCTTGCGCGTAGCTTCTGCAGCAGCGGCCAGTAGTCGACCGGGAAAGATAACCTGCAGGATCTCGGTCGGCAACGTTTCGCCGCCGGCGGCGAGATACTGCGGATACGCGCGCTTCATCGGCGTTGATGCCGGCGCGCACGTTGCCCAGCCGCTTGTGCGTCACGCGCGATGGTCGCCTGCAGCTGCGGCGAATCACCCCACACGCGCTGCGCGATACCGCAGCTCGCTCATCGCCTCCCGATTGAGGCCGACCGACAGCAGCGACGCGATCCGGCTCGACGTCGGGATCGCCGGCGACGTGCAGCGGCTGGCGCTGCAGCGACAGCGGCGATCGGTGCCGCCGCGCTCGCCTTCGAGGCGCTTCACCGCCAGGCGGCCGTAGTAGGAGTTGTGATAATCGGTGGCGGTGAGCCGCAGGCGCGGCGATGCCGGTCTCGACATCGCCGGCCTGCTGAGCCAGCGCGCGCCCGACCAGTACAGCCACGACGGCACGGTAGTCGGATCGCGGGAACTGCTCGGCGCCGCGATCGAAATACTGAAGCGCGTCGCTGGAACCTGGCCCTGGCGATACGCCCACCATCCGGCCTTCCACGCCGCGCGCTCGGCGAAGCTGCCCGCCGGATACCGATCGAGGATCTCGCGGAACACCGCGTCGGCCTCGTCATCCTGGTCGTCGATGATGTAGGCCGATGCGAGGTTGTTGAGGACCTC
>ERZ1370068.5310-contig-4336_pt1 | contig 17891 bp, 29 predicted proteins | sample MGYA00561227_ERZ1370068 | MGnify/ENA primary metagenome ERZ1370068 (study PRJEB38410, sample SAMEA6850437) | metagenome | study: Metagenomic assessment of the ecological functions of the soil: analysis of the soil microbiota associated with the...
GACAAGCTCGCGCAAAATTACAATTGCCTTTACTCGTTTGCTGCACAATTGAGTTGCGGCAATCCTTGACAAACCGGCGGCGCGTTGTGGTAGAAGGGTAGCGCGGGCTGATCGATTGCGTGTATATGAAATCTTCGATTCGCACTTTCTCACTTCTCGCCGGCATCGTGTGGAGTGTCGGTTCCGGGAATCGACGCGCAGGTCAACGTGACCCAGGAGCACAACAATCTTTCCCGCGACGGGCTGTACATCGACGCGGCCTTTACGCCTGCCGCTGCCGCTGGCCTGACGCGTGACCTCAACTTTGATGGCACGATTATCCGGCAATGTTTACGCGCAACCGCTCTACATCGAGGGCGGCCCGAGTGGGCCGATGATTATTGCCGTCACAGAATCCAATAGCGTTTACGCGCTCAACGCCACGACCGGCACGGTGATTTGGCAGCGCAACCTTGGCCCGGCTGTCACTTCAGGTCTTCCCTGCGGAAACATCAATCCACTTGGCATCACCGGCACGCCTGTTGTCGATCTCGCCTCACGATCACTTTTCCTCGATGCGATGATTGATGGTGCGACCAAGAAGCATTTTATTTATTCGCTCAACGTGGACACCGGCGCCACCAATGCTGGCTGGCCGGTGGATGTGAACGCCACCGCCACCTACAACGGCATTTCCTTTACGTCGTTGGTGCAAAACGAGCGCGGCGGGCTGGCTCTGGTGAACGGCCGCGTCTATGTGTCATACTCCGGCCACGGCGGCGACTGCGGCACTCTATCGCGGCTGGGTTGTGGGCGTCGATATCGCCAATCCGTCCAATGTGCATGGCTTGGGCGACGACAGCGATCGGCGGCGGGATCTGGGGACACGGCGGCGTTGCCAGTGACGGCACTAACATGTTCGTGGTCACGGGTAACACGTTTAACACGGGCGGCAATTGGATGGGCGGCGAAGCGATTATCCGGCTTGCAAGCAGGCCCGCTCTGGACCGGTCAGCCCACCGACTACTGGGCGCCTACCAATTGGTTCTCGCTCGATAACGGCGACACCGATCTGGGTGGTGTCGAGCGCCACCGTGATCGATGTGCCTGGAGCTACGCCTTCCCAGCTTAGTGCTTGCCCTGGGCAAGGATAGCAATGCTTATCTGCTCAACCGCAACAATCTCGGCGGCATCGCGCTACCTGTGACCCAGGCGAATGTGGGAGGAATTAACAGAGGGACATCGGCTGTCACTTACCGCACCAGCCAGGGAACGTATTTTGCTTTCATAACGACGAGAACACGATCAGGGCCTATAGGATTACCCCGACGAATCCTCCTACGATCGCATTCGCCTGGAGCATGAGTCAGAGCGGACGAGGCTCGCCATGGGTCACAACGACTGACGGAACCAATAACGTGATTGTGTGGGTAGCCGGCGTTGCGAGGCGACCAGCGTTTGCACGGCTACGACGGCGACACAGGCGCGGTGGTCTACGCAGGCGGTGGCGCTAACGAATTGATGACCGGCACGCGCCAGTGGAACACCGGCATGGTTGCGCGTGGCCGGATTTACTTCGGCGCCGACAACAAAGTGTATGCCTTTCAGGTGCCCGCAGGAACACCTACGCCTACACCTACCGCTACTGCATCACCGACTCCTGTACCTGGAGGAACTAATGTTGCTCTAGCTGCCAATGGTGGAGTAGCCAGTGCCTCATCGACTTACAGTAACAATTTTCCGGTAACGGCGGTTAATGATGGAGATCGCTTAGGTCTAAATTGGGGTAATGGCGGTGGCTGGGCTGATGGAACACCGAATGTTTGGCCGGACTGGGTAGAAATAGATTTCAACGCTAGTTATCCGATTAACGAAATAGATTTTTCACTGTTCAAGATAACTATGCAAATCCTAGCCCGCCCACGCTTGACATGACATTTACGTTATGGGGCGTAACAAATTTTGAAGTACAGTATTGGACAGGTTCCACCTGGACGGATATTCCTGGCGGCAACGTAACTGGGAATAACCGCGTATGGAGACAATTTACGTTTGCCAACATTACTACCGCTAAAATAAGATGCTGATAAATAACGCTCTAGCAGCCTATAGCCGAGTTACCGAGATCGAGGCTTTACAATGCCGGGGCAAATCCCACGCCAACCTCAACACCGACTGCGACTCCGACACCGACACTCACCAACTCCAACCGCGACGCCAACGGCAACATCTACAGCAACAGCGAACACGCTACAGCTACAGCTACGTCAACACCTAGCGCAACCTGCGCCTAGCGCAACACCTACGGCAACGGCTACGCCGACTGCGACGGCGACAGCCTACACCTGCGGCTCCGAGGGCAGCAGGGGCCAGCCAATGTCACTGCCACCAGCTTCACCGCAAACTGGACGAAGCGTTACCGGCGCGACTGGTTACCGGTTGGATGTGTCCACGAGCTCTACTTTTGTCACTTATGTGCCCGGGTACCCAAAATTTGGACGTCGGCAACGTCACGAGTCGAAACGTTACCGGGCTGACGCCGAACACGCAGTATTACTACCGGTTACGGGCATATAACGGCAACGGTACCAGCCCCAATTCCAACGTCATCAAGGTAAAGACGAAGCGCCACTGAGAAGGCCGCCCAGACGCGGACGTGCGCCTTCCACGCATAACGCGTAGGCTGGGCGATCTCCTCTGTTGCGCCGTCCGCAATGCAATCACAAAATCTGGCGCGCACAGGAGTGTCGGGGCCCTACTCTCAGCGTTTTGATATTCGCGACTTCGCTTTTGGTCAGCGATCGCGGGGTTTGTCCCCCGGCGAGGGAGACGATGCCAGGCGACAGCCAAGCCAGGCGCGCTTAGCAGTCACCGAGCGCGCGGTTAGGGGAACGGCCGGACGAACCATTTGCTCTTTGCTCTGCGGGCAGAGCGGCAATAGAGTCGCTCCGTGGCCGAGGACGATCAGTCAAAGGCCGGCGTCACCGGCATGTCTGGCGGCGGGTGATGATTGCCCTCGCGGTAGTGCGTGGGGCTCCTGATCATTTTGCACCGCCCAATTTTGCTGGCAATCGGCCGAAAAATCGCGCTGCACTACGCCGCAAAGGAAAATTTAAAGGCTGATTTTCGCCTCGAAGGGAATGTCTTCACGAATCTAACGGTGCGGAATCTGCACGCCGTTCCGACCGGGCCGACGTAATGTCGAATCGATCGATATCGATTTTGCGCGTGCCGATTACGGTTTGTTCGCGCCGTTGCGACATGGGCTCTCTTCAATCGAGAAGCTGGAGGCGCGTTCAGCGCGCATTGTCTTGAATCCGGCCAAGGCCCCGCTGAGGCCGCGTCCGCCGGATCCGAGAAAGAAAATTACGTTGCCCGATGTCTTTCCGGAACGAGTGCATTTAGTCGATGCAACTCTCATCGTGCGAAATCGTCCGCATGATTTCGTGATGGAACATGTCGATCTTGATTTGGATCCGCGGAATCCCGGGCAATTAAAGATCGACAAGTTGCAACTGGTCGGTGGCCAGATGTGGTTGAACGTTGCCGCGCAGACAAGCTACACGAACAAAATCCTGATCTTGCGCGACGTGGCCATCTCGAATGACGAGCGTATTCGCGAGCTGCGCGTTGATGCATCGCGTATCGCCGAAAGGAAACTCGCTTTTAGTTTAGATTATCCCGTGGGAGCTGGAACGCTTTCCGGTTCTTTCGCGCTCAATGAAGCGCAATCATCGCTCAATACCGATCTCCATTTGCGCGCCGAGAATATTCCCCTTGGTGTCATCAATAAATATGCGGCGCTTCCGGAAGACTTCATTCGCGGACATATAGAAAAGTTGGATGTCGATCTTAGTGGTTTGATCAGTTCTCCGCGGACCTGGCAGGGAAAACTGATTGCGCAAATCAGCAATTTCCAGCAGCGAGGAACCACGTTCGACCGCGGTATCTTTCAAATTTCCGCCGCAAACGGCACGGCTGTTCTGCAAACGGGCGACATCCTTCAGGGCGAGAACGAGTCTCATCTTCGCGGAACTGTCGAATTGCCCGCCACGTTCAAAGACTTCGGCCGCACTCCGACAACTCTGGAAATTGCTGGCACGGCAGCCTGACCTCCAGCAGCTGACTGCGGGAACGCCTCTCCGATTGACCGGCTCGGCTCAATTCACCGGCAAGATCGACATCGTTGATGCAAATGTGCAGATGACACTCGGCGTCACAGGCGACGCGGTCGGTTTTTCAGATGGGATCATTGACAACGTGAACGCCACTTTGCGCGCGTCCAAAAAGGTAGCGCGCGCCGATACCAAGAGACCCTGGTTCGCGGATCTTCGCACGGCAATGGAGTTCACTCCTGACCGGCATACGTTATCGCGATTACATCGTCGATTCAGTGAACGGATCGATAAACGGAACCGATGACATACTCGGACTCGATCTGGTTACTCTGCGGCGCAATCAAAATGAGCTAAGCATTCGCGGCCGTTACCAGCTCCCGGAGAACATTGGCAAGTGCGGCTTCGCAACCAGTGCAATTGGATATTGCGTTGAACGCTCCCGAGACCGGCGATTTTTGGGTGGCCAATTCTCCGAGCAAAATCAGTGGTCCGTTGCAAATGACGGGTCACATCGAGCGCAAACAAGGAATCGTCGACGGGCAGGTATCACTCTCGGGATCGAATCTGAAAATGCGCGACTTGGTTGTGCAACAGGCTGAGCGCCCAGTCGTCGATCGCAAACAACGTGATCCATCTCAATGAGTGCAGCGCGACTCTGAACAACACCGATTACGTCAACGCAACTGGGACATTCAACCTGCAGCCGCCTCAGCACTACAGCGGCAAGGCGTCCGCGAGCGTATTGAACCTGGCGGTGTTCGAGCCGCTTTTGCGCGCGTTCGGCAACCAGAGCCAACTGGCCGGCTCGTTCAAATTGGATTGGGAGGGCAGCGGTCAGGAGTGACGGCTTCCCAGCCGTCAGCTTCGAAATCGACGGCTGCCCACCGTCGCTCCTGGAAGAATTCCGGCAACCTCAAGCTCGTTCTGGAAAAAGCGCGCTACGGAAATTTGCAAGGGCTCCAGGCGAACATCGACGCGTCATACTCGCCGGACGGTCTTGATGTGCCGATCATTTTTTTCGCGACGACCAACATGGATTTCAATGCGATCGCTCGGACGAAGGGTGACACGCTGGAGATAGACAAGATCCAGCTGAACCAGGTTGTCGCCCCGCAACCGCAGCGGGCCGGCCGCAGCCGCGCGCCCGGCAGAAGGCCGCCCCACCGCAACAACGCACGAATTACGCGTACGGTTATGTCTCAATTCCGTTTGTGTGGCGAAATCTCGGGACAAAATCCGCAGTGATTCCGTCTTCCGGCAAAGTGTCGGCGATAGTGCAGTCTGAGAATCTTGACCTAAAGAGGCTGGCGCACGATCTCGGAATCACAATCGACAATCTCGGGCGTCGTGAATGCGAGACTCGACGGTGACGGCACAATCGCAGATTTGAAAACGCGGCTCGACGTGCAGGTGCGGGATTTGCGAAACGAACTCTGGCCGAAAATGGAACCGGCGACGTTCGAGCTGAGCGCGCAGACCGCGCAGAATCGGCTGACGGCTTCAGGCAAGCTGCAACAGCCGCGGATTCAGCCGTTGGAAATAACCGCCAGCATGCCGTTCGACGTGCCGAAAATTGTCCAGGCTCGAGGATTTCCCGACGACACGCCGATCACCGCCAAGGCTCGGCTGCCGCGCAGCTCGGTGAATTTTGTTCGTGCAATTCGTTCCGGACCTCCAGCAGTTGGATGGCGATCTCGGACTCGACGTTGATGTGAGCGGAACGTTTGGTCATCCGGTCTTGAGTGGAGCAGGGGACATGACGGTGAACGTCGCCCGTTTCACGAACGCAACTCTTCCCGCGCTGAGAGGTTTTAATGCGCGTGTCACTTTCAGGGACAATGCGCTCACTCTCGATCGCTTCGGAGGCGATTTGGCTGGTGGGCCGTTTACTATGAGCGGTCGAGTTACCTTCGTTAAACTGACCGAACCGACTCTCGATTTGCAAATGAGAGCTCAGAGCGTGCTGGTTGCGCGAAACGATACGCTCACCGCGCGCGCCGATGCTGATGTCAGGATAACGGGACCATTTGCGGCGGCGACAGTCAGCGGCAATGTCGCACTGACAGACACCCGGTTTCTGAAGAACATTGATCTTATCCCCATCGGCCTGCCGGGCAGACCGGCGCCGCAGCCGCCTGCCGAACGTCCTGAATTTTTTCTCTGCCGGGCCCGCCGTTCCGCGACTGGAAATTTGATGTCGCGATCAAAACCAAAGATCCGGTGCTGATTCGCGGGAATCTGGCCACCGGCGAAGCGACGACTGATCTGAAATTGACTGGGACGGGCCTTAAGCCGGGTCTGCAAGGTGTGGTGCACATGGAAGGTGTCGAAGCGACATTGCCTTTCAGCCGGCTCGACGTTTCGCGCGGGTCGCTCACGTTCAATCCGAACGATTCGACGAATCCGACAATCGATCTGCAAGGCACATCCGTGATCCGCGATTACACCGTTCGCGTTTATGTTTACGGAACTCTGCTTTCACCACAGGCGATTTTCACCAGTGAACCGCCTCTGCCGCAGGAGGAAATCATCTCGTTGATCGCTACCGGGACGACGCGACGGGAACTCTCGACTGGAAACGTTCTCGCCGGACGGGCGGCCATGCTGTTGGTGCAACAGCTCTACCGCAAAATCGTCAAGAAAGGCGAACCAACTGATAGCAACACGGTTTTCAATCGAACTGGATCTGGATTTGGGAACGGTCGATCCGTCGCACTGGTCAACAGCAAGCAACCGTACGGTTCAAGATCACCGACCAGCTTGTGCTCACTGGTGACGTCGGTGTTCGCGGCGATTTTCGAGGGAAACTGAAATATCTGATTCGTTTTCGCTGACATGCGATACGGAATCCTCTTCTCGCTCGGCACCGGTGGTTTTGCGCTTTTGAAGTCGCAGCGCAGAGCGCCGTTGATGTTGTGCGACCGGAAGATCAACAGAAGGCGCGGCGGGCGGTCGTGAAGGAGCAGGAAAAACGCGCCAAGCGGACCAGCATCATCGAATTTCGCGGCGCAGCAGGCGTTCAAGGAAAAGGAACTGCGCGTTGCTCTCAAAGAGGAGATCACTACGATCGAAGATTTTGGATTGAGCCCCGCACGCGCCGACGATCTCGCGTTTTTCCTTGAAGTGTTTTATCGAAAGCATGGCTACGCGAAAGTGGACGTGCACTACGTGATTGAATCGGGCGACCGCTTGCGTCTGGACATCAACGAAGGTCCGCGTTTCCTGCTGAGCCAGGTGATCTTCGATGGAAACGCGCATGAGCCGGCGGACAAACTCTTCGAATACATGGTGGGTCCGACACGCGAGCGATATTCACGCATGGAAAAAGGCTGCCCTTTGTGGCTGCAGATCTGGAGGAGGGCACGCATCTGGTGCAGCGGTTCTATGTTGCCCAAGGTTTTCTGAACGCCGTAGTCGATCCTCCGCGTGACAAATTTCAGGCCGAAAGCAGTGATGTCGATGTCACGGTGCCAATTCACGAAGGCCGACAGTATTTTTTGGAAACATCACGTTTAGCGGTCAGACGGTTTACGGTGCGGAGGCGCTCCGCGGCCAGATATCCGATCTCCTCCAACGCCCTTACACTGATGTTCGGGTCGAGGACATTCCGCGTCGTCTCGAAGCGTATTACAAGGCGCGCGGTTATTACGATGTCAAAGTAGTGGCCGACGGCGCACCGGACGAGGCAGTGAATGGTCGCGTTCCGGTGCACATCGTGGTTTCGCCGGGGGCCGTTTATCACTTCGATGGTGTGACTGTTACCGGGCTGCGTCGGCTGCATCCCGGTTTTGTGACGAAACGTTTCACCAGGTTAGAGGGCAAAACGTACAGTCCTGATGTTCTAGACGAGCGATTTCGGACGCTCATGAAGACTGGCCAGTTCAACTTGCTCCAGATCAAACCGGTCCCAGTCGATGGACATTTGTTGCGGCTCGACATCTCGGCAGAGGAGGCCAAAAGCAAGGAATTTGGTTTTTGGGTCGGATTCGACACTTACGAAGGCGCACTCGCCGGCGTGCAAGTCGGCGATCGCGATCTGTTCGGCTACGGCCGTCCGCTCACCGCAACCATTGAGGTCTCGCAACGCAGCTATCGAGGCGAAATTTTATATGAGGACCCGTTCTTCTTTGATACAGATTTTGTTTTCACAGCGCGAGTATTCGCTCTGACGTTTGATTACGATGGGTACTCAAAATTCGAACTGGGCGGACGATTCGAGCTCAGCCGCAAAATTACCAAATACGACGAGGCGTCGCTGACTTTTTCGGCGCGTCATGTGGAGATCACCGACTCAGAGATAAGGCCGAGTTTTCTTCTTGGACCAGACGAATTACCAGGTAGACACGATCGGGCTCACTAACACACTTGATTTGCGTGAGAGCCCGTACGTGAACCCGCGCGGATTTCTCGTCGGTAACACCTTTGACGTCGCTTCGAGCGCATTGGGAAGTGATATCGAATTTATCCGCGAGTACGATGCGAGTTGGTTACTATCTTCCATTTGGACCCAAACCGCTCACGCCGGGTGTCGTTGAAGATCAACCCGCCGGCACTCCTTTTGCAGCGTTGGTTCCGCCAATCGTCAATCGCGTTCGGTGCGCGTGCCGGCGTTATTAATTCGCTCACCGACAGCGGCTCCGACGAGGCAACTGCGATTCCCATCGACGAACGGTTTTTCAATGGCGGCGCCACGACCGTGCGCAGCTTCGCCGAGCGCGATCTCGGCCCGCATGATAATCATGGTCATCCGGTCGGCGGAGAATTTTTACCGTCTTCAACGTTGAATATACATTCCCAATTTTCGGCGAACTGCAGGGCGCCGTGTTTACTGACGCTGGCAATCTGTTGCCGACCTCCGAGGACATTGGGCTGAACGATATGCGCTACGCGATTGGTGCTGGTCTGCGTTACAAGCTGCCGGTCGGCCCGATTCGCCTCGACTACGGTGTGAATCCTGACCCGCACGAGTTCGAAGATTTCGGCGCGTTCCACTTCAGTTTCGGTTTTGCGTTTTAGCTGTAGCCGCTTCCCTGTGGGAAGCGTGGCACTGATATGTTAATCATGTCTAGGTCGGCGCCGCCCACAGGGCGGCGGCTACAAAGACGATGAAAGATCCACAATCGCCTCGGTGACACACCGCCGGAGGAATTCCGCAAACAGTTGCATGAACTCGCGGACTGGATTGCGGATTTCCGCGAACACATCGAATAGACTGCGCGTTGCGCCTGACGACAAGCCCGGCGCTATTCGCGAGCAGCTCCCAGCGCGCACCCGAAGAAGGCGAGCCGTTCGAGAGAATTCTCAGCGACGTCGATAACATCATCGTCCCGGGCATGGTGCACTGGAGTCACCCGATGTTTCTCGGTTACTTCGGCTGGACTAGCACCGGCGCCGGGAATTCTGGGCGAAATTCTAACCGCGCCGCTAAACGTGAACGCGATGACGTGGCGCACGTGTCCCGCCGCGACCGAGCTTGAAACAGTTGTGGTCGACTGGCTACGGCAATGGGTCGGTTTGTCTGACGAATTCGATGGCGTGATTTACGACACAGCGTCGGTTGGGATCATGCATGCGCTCGCGGTCGCGCGCGAAGAAGCCGCGCCAGCGACGAGAAAACTTGGACTCACCGATCGCGATCTGCCGCGGCTTCGCATTTACACCTCCGATCAGGCCCACAGCTCGGCTGAGAAAGCGGCCATCGCCCTTGGCCTGGGTGAGGAAAACGTGATCCGCATTCCAAGCGACGATCAATTCCGAATCGACGTAAACTCGTTGGGCCGAACGAATCGCAGAAGATCGGCAGAATGGTCTTCAGCCGATGGCGGTCGTCGCCACGGTGGGGACGACATCGACTGCAAGCGTCGATCCCGTTCGCGACATCGGCAATCTTTGCCGCGAAGCAAAATCTGGCTGCACATCGACGCCGCTTACGGTGGTGGGTTCGCGATGGTGCCGGATACGAATGGATGAGGAAAGGCTGGGAGCTGGCGGATTCGATCGTGATCAATCCGCACAAAACAGTCTTTGTGCCTCTCGATTTCAGCGTGCTTTATGTGCGCGACCTCGCACGATTGCGGCGCGTGTTCAGCCTTGTGCCGGAATATTTGCGTGGTGACACGGTCGAGGCGGAGAACAACTACATGGACTACGGCATCCAGCTCGGCCGAAGATTCCGCGCGCTAAAAGCGTGGGTGATCTGGCGCTCGTTAGGCCGGGCCGGAGTTGTTGCCCGCCTGCGCGAACAAATTCGTCTGGCGAACCTGCTCGCCGACTGGATCAAAAGGACGATCGCTTCGAGTTATCCGCGCAACCCAGCATGGGCGTGATCTGTTTTCGGTTCATCGAATCGGATGAGAAGAAGCTCGACCAATTGAACAGCGACATCGTAGAGCGAATTAACGCGTCCGGGCGCGCGTATCTCACGCAAACAAAATTGTGCGGCCGAACAGTAATGAGGATCGGTCTCGGCAACGTGCTCACCACAGAAGAACATCTGCGCAAGGGGTGGGAGATCATTCAGGAAACGGCAAGCAACTTGTAGCCGCTTCGCTGTGCGAAGCGCACAACTGTGTATGTCTCCGACGACGCCGCCCGCAGGGCGGCGGCTACAGATTTGCGACTGAGCTTCGCCACCGCTAATTTTCGTCCGTTATGATGAAGTTACTGCGCAGGCACCGGGACTGGCTCATGATCGTGATCGCGATCCTGGCGATTCCCTTCATTTTCTATTTCGTGCAACGCCCGGATTACGGCGCGATAGGCAGGGACCAATTTGCGCGCATCTATGATCGAAACGTTTCGATGCTGGAAGCGCAACAATTTGCAAGGCTTCTCAGTCTGGCGCAGGCCCTCGGCATGTCTGATTTTGTGGGAACAATGACAGCAGGGGCCGGGTTAAACCAGAATCAGGCAGCGGTCCAATTCATCGTTAACGTGCTTGTCCTGCGGCACGAAGCGGGACGGCTGGGACTACGCCCGAGTGCTTCGGAGGTTGCTGAGGTCGTGCGAAAGCTGCCGGCTTTCCAGGGTGATTCAGGCTTCGACATTAATAAGTTCAATGATCTTGTGCAGAACGGGCTGGCGCCGCTCGGTCTGGCTGAAGAGCACATCGAACAACTCGTGCGCGATCAGATTTGCCTGAACGAAATCCAAAAGCTTCTGGCAGCCGGCGTTTCGCTTCCCAAGAACGAGTTGGATGAAAATTTTCAGCGCGGCTACGACAAACTCTATGTCAGTGTGATTCGGTTTCGGTCCGCCGATTTCGATAAGGACGTCAAGATCAACGACGAAGATGTGCAGAAGTATTACGATGCGCACAAGGCGGAGCTGAAAACCGACGAGAAACGCAAGGTCGAGTTTGTTCAACTGACGCTGAATGAGGAGGAGAAGAAGTTGGCGGGCAGAGAACGGATCGAGGCGTTACAGAAATTGGCCGATCGCGCGACCGACTTCACGCAGGCGCTGCTGGAAGAGGGTGCGGATTTCAAGCAGGCGGCAGCGAAATTTCAACTGCCAGTGCACGAGACCGGGGAATTCACTGCGGCGGAGCCCGATCCGCAGCTGAAAGGCGATCGGCAGCTTGGCGCCGCGGCTTTCAAGCTGTCGGCCCAGAGACCGCACAGCGATGCCGTCCAGGTGGCGGATGGATTTTATATTTTGCATTTGACCAGGCAAGACTGAGGCGCGGCCACTCACAGCCGAAGAAGCGAAACCGAAAATCGTGGACGCGCTTAAGAAGGCGCGGGGGCGCGAGTTAATGTCGACCAAAGGCGCGGAGCTCGTGCAACAACTCCGGAAGCCAAACAATCGGTCAGCCGCTTGATGCCGCCATCGAAAAAGCCGGCGTAAAACCTGAGAAGCTCACGGCGTTTTCATTGATCGAGGAGGAATCGGAAAAATCCGAAGGCGACGAGCCAAAAAACAGTCGCCTGAGCTTCTCACAATTAAAGACGCGGTGGTATTGCTGAATGCCGGCGACGTTACCGAGTTTGTGCCTTCTGAGTACGGATGGACTAATTGCGATTTTGAAAAGCGAGAGCCTCTCGGGGACGCGAGTGCCGGGGAGAAAAAGGCAGCCTTCGAAAAGAGAATTCTTGAGAACAAGGAGCGTATTGTTCTTGTGGAATGGTTGCGCGACCGGCAGCAAGCAGCAGGCTTGGAATTCAAGAAAGGGTAGGGCTTACACAAAGTCCACAAAGGACACGAAGTAGTCGTGGCTTCTATGTTTGTTGTCGCTATTTCTTTGTGACCGTTGTGGTCGTTGTGCGAGAAAAATAAATGGCAACGCCAGACGACATTTTTGACGACGCCAGCGGCGACGCTTAGCCATCGGCGATTTGGGCAGCGCGGTCGAGAAGTACCGGCGGTGGCGTGCAGCTTGATCCCGATTTTTTCGACGGCTGGCACGCGCTCGGGATGGCGCTGATGAAGCTCGGCCGATTCGATGAAGCGATCGAAGGCCGGCAAAAAGAGCGGTAAATTGCGGCCTAACGACCAGATCGGCTGGACAAGTCTTTCCGCTTGTTTTACAATCGCACTGGCAACATCAAGGAAGCGGAAGCGGCTGGCACCAAGGCAAAAATCCTGAGCTGGGGCGAGCAAGGTCGCGAAAGAATAATTAGTGGTTGTCCGCGATGTTGCTGTTTGTCCTTGATCCCGCTATCATGCGATCCTTTGGTTCAGCTGGGGCGGCAAGGTCGCGAAAGAATCATTAGTGGTTGTCCGCGATGTTGTGTTTGTCCTTGATCTCCCTACCGCCGAGATCTTTTAGTTCCGCTTCAGCGAGAAATCATGCTCGTTGGTGGTTTTTTCGCCGGTGGCACACTCGCCATCTCTCGCCATCTCCTTCGGCTGTCCAGCCGCGCGCGTGCCGCAATCAGCAATCGCGCCCGCTCAGCGCTGGACCACCGCGCTGGCGCGGTGGCCATCGGAACGGAGTTGGCGTCTGACACAGACTTGCCCTACAACGAACAGATCACCGAATGTTCACGCGTTTGTCCGCCGGGCGAACCATCGCCGAACCATCGGGAACGTTGAACGCCTTTTGAAATTCGGGCATGTTCGTGAGCGGACCGTTCACGCGAAACTGCGCCGGCGAATGCGGATCGGTGGTGAGTCGCAGCTTTTGATCTTCGTCGCGAATCTTCGACCGCCAGATCGCGGCGAATGACAGGAAGAAGCGTTGCTCCGGTGTCAGGCCGTCGATCTTTTTGTTGCGATCCTCCGGGTGTTTGTCGAGCGCCTTCTGCAACGCGGCATAAGCGAGCTTTACTCCTCCGATGTCGGCAATGTTTTCGCCTTGTGTGAGCTCGCCATTCACATGCTGGCCCGGCAGCGGCGCGTATGCGCGGAATATTGATCGACAACTGCTTGGCGCCGCTTGTTGTATTCGTCCGCCGATTTTTTGGACCACCAATCGCGCAAATTACCATCGGCATCGAACTGCCGTCCCTGATCATCGAAGCCGTGTGTCATTTCATGGCCAATGACTGCCCCGATCCCGCCGTAGTTCACAGCGTCGTCTGCGTTCGCGTAGAAGAACGGCGGCCGCAAAATGCCGGCCGGAAAGACGATCTCGTTCATGGTCGGCTGATAATACGCGTTCACAGTCGGCGGGGTCATTCCCCAGTCGGTGCGATCGACTGGCTTGCCGATCTTTTGCAGGTCCCGATCGGCCGCAAATTTTTCGGAGCGCAGCGTGTTCATAACGAACGGGCCGCGGTCGATCTCCAGCAATGAATAATCAAGCCACTTATCGGGATAACCGATCTTGACGTTCATCGCGGCCAGTTTCTTGAGCGCTTCCTTTTTGTCGGCTCGTCCATCCAATCGAGCGTTTTGATTCGGTCTGCCAGCGCCTCCTTCAAATTGTTCACGAGTTCGAGTGCGCGCTCTTTCGCCTCGGGTGGGAAATAAAAGCCGACGTACAGCTTGCCAAGCGCATCGCCAATGTCGCCGTCCTCTGAAGTGACTACACGTTTCCAGCGCGGCTTGTTCTGCTGGGTGCCGCGCAGGACTCGCTGGTTAAAATCGAAATCCTCGTCGACGAAATCCTTGGAAAGATATGGTGCGGTCGCGTTAATCAGATTCCAACGGAGGTATGCCTTCCAATCATCCAGCGCTGTCGATTTGAACAAATTGTTCACCGCTTTGAAAAACTCCGGCTGATGCACGTTGACGTTCCCCGGCTCGAGCAGGTTGATCGAGTTGAAATAATCGCTCCACTTCCAATCGGGCGTCAGGTCCTGCAGCTGTCGCACCGCCATCTTGTTGTAATTCTTGATTGGGTCGCGTAGCTCCACCCGCGTACGCGATGCTTCGGCCAATTTTGTTTCCAACGCCATGATCTTCTTTGCGTCTTCGGCCGCTTTCTCCGGCGGCTGGCCTAACAAGGTCAGCATCTTCGTCACGTGCGCGACGTAGCTTCTCGCGCTTTTTGTTTCATGTCGGCATCCTGCTTTGTGTAGTAATCTCGATCCGGCATGCCGAGTCCTCCCTGCACCGCCTGGGCGATGTCATGATTGCTGTCCTTCGCGTCCTGGCCCGAACCAAAATTGAAGAATGCATTGATGCCGATGCTATGCAGATGCGCGATCTCCTTCAGCACATCCTGTCGATCTTTCATTGCGTCGATTTTCTGGAACTCTTCCGTCAGGGGCGTTGTGCGCGCGGCTTCAACCGCCTTTTCGTCCATCCCGCTCGCATAGTAATCACCGACTTTCCGTGTCTCCGGCGCAAGCTTCGGGTCGACCTGGGTTTGCGAGGCCTTCTCCGCGATCGTGTGCAATGCGTCATTGTTGCGTTCGATCAGTTCATTGAACGCGCCCCATCGGGAATATTCAGGCGGGATCTCTGTCTGTTTGATCCAGTTGCCATTGGCGAACAGGAAAAAATCGTCGCCCGGTTTTACTGATGAATCCCTGTTGTTGGCATCGAGCGGCTGGGGTTTTGCTCGGTCTGTCCCTGGGGCGCCGCAACAACGGCGGCAAACGAACAAACAACCGAAGTGATGATGGTGATAAACGATTTCATGATTTAGAAACAGAATGAGATGAGCGGTTCCAATTTGTTGATGCGGATTAGACCTTCCACACGCCCTTCCGTTGAACCGACCGTCGCGGGGGAGGGACGTTATGCCGGCGCCGTGTGTGCAGCCGAGTGAAGTTACAACTGCTCGATCACGTACCCGCGCTTTTGCAACAGCGCGATCACGCTGCGCGGCCCGGAGAAATGAAGCGCGCCTGCGACAATCGCGGTGGGCTTGCCGGTTTTCAGTTCCGCCTCGATTCGCGGAATCCATTTCACGTTGCGATCATCGACGAAACGCGCCGCAATCCTTGGCGCCTTTGACCGCAGTGGCGCGTCGCCTGCCCACAGCGCATTGGTGTCGCCCTTCCGCCACGCTTTGTACATCCTGCCGGACTCCTTGTCGCCATTGTCAGGTCTGAGTAAGCGCGTCCTGCAGCATGAATCTCGCCGTCTCGATCGGACAACCCACCCATCACCGCTACATGTTCATTAACCGACTCCAGTCCGCCGATCTCCTTTCCCAATTTCATGGCGTGATCCACAAAATAATTATCCAAGCCATGGGAGGCGGATGTTTTGCTGTACGATGCCGGTGCGGCCAGATGCTGGGCGATCCACCAGGGCTTGTAACGAAGCTGGCTGTCGAAGCTCACGAGTCGCTCACCATTTCCGCCGCGAGCATCGGGTATCACGGTGAACATGTTTTTGCGGAGCCATGCCAGCAACTCCGGGCTAATCTTCGAACGGAGGTCTTGTCCCGGCGGATACTTGGCCGCAGCCTCAAACTTCTTTTGAAATTCCGCGTGCTGGCTTGGATCGAATTCAAAGAGGAAACGGGTGCTGTCTTTCAGCGCAATGTCATAAGGTTTGGGCAGTGGATAATCTTTTTTGCTCAGCGCGTGAATTGAGCCCACGAGATAAAATGGCGCCTTCGCATTCGTCACGCGCCAGACGCAACATTTCGGAAATTTTTGCTTTGCGGAGCTGCGTCCATCGCGAGCGGTGTCAGAGTTAGCGCGACGAGCAATGCGATCGGACCGTGAGCGGCAGCGTCGAATGGGAAAAAACATTTCCGGTGTTTAGCGCGAAAAATCCGCAAGTCAATCGGGAGTTTTAATGCCGAAACAGCGACGGGCTTGCCTCCCGCATGGCGTTCAGCGGAGGCGGGGCAGTTCGGAAAACTTTGGCGGCTCGGAAGCCGTCACTCCTTGAGATCGACGCCGTTTTTGATACCATAGCGCAGGCATGCCCCTCCCAGTAAAGCGTTGTTCGGTTCTCGCGTTTGTCTTCGCTTGCTTGGCCCTTCCATCCTCGATTGCGATTGCTGCGGCCGAGTGGCAGGTCATCAAGATAAACGGGCACGATTACCTGAGCGTGGACAACATTTCCAAGTTTTACGGCTTGCCCGCAGAAGTCGTCCCTCCGGAGCGAAAATACAAACAGACACAACTGATCACCCGCTGGAGTTCGTCAGCGGCAGCAGGGAAGCCATCATTAACGGCGCTCGAAGTTGGTTGTGCTTTCCCGTGATCGAGCACGAAGGAAAATCTTTCGTGTCGCGCACTGACGTAGCCAAAACTATTGAGCCGCTCGTGCGGCCACACCGTGTCCCAAACGTGGGCAAGGCTCAGACGGTTGTTCTCGATCCTGGGCACGGCGGCCACGACAAAGGACAGGTGAGCCGTTACGGGGCAGAAAAAGATTTTGCCCTGGATGTCGCACGAAAGCTCCGGCCGATTTTACAGGCGAAAGGATTGCGGGTGATCATGACACGCGAGGGCGATTATTTTGTGCCGTTGGAAGTGCGGGCGAAAATTGCCAACGCTGCGCGCAACTCGATTTTCGTCAGCATTCACTTCAACGCGACGAATGATGATCCGAACGCTACGGGCTTCGAAATCTTTTCGTTCACCCGCGCGGCGCTGCCATCAACTTCTGACGGAAGCGTGACTGCGAGCTCGGTCAACATGCAACCCGGCAGTTCGGTGGATGCGCAAAGTCTGGCGCTCTCCGCGTGCATTTATCATTCAGCTTCTCGGTCACGCTCCGTGAGTCGACCGTGGTATCAAACGCGCACGGTTCGCGGTGCTGCGCCTGACGAAGGTGCCGGCGGTGCTGATCGAAGGCGGGTTTTTGACGGAGCGCGGCGAAAGCAAATTGATCTCGAACAAAGATTGGCGCGCGAAACTGGCGGGCGCGATTGGGATAGGAATCGAAAACTACCAGGCGCTGCCGATCAAGAAACAGCCGCCAATGCTCGTTGCCGATTATCGTCGTGAGACGAAGTCGGCGCCTGTTGAGCCGGTCATGCAGGAAGGGAGTGTGAAAGAAGCAGATGCAAGCTTACTCGAACTGGTCGGTCAGATCTGCCTTTCTCTCGCAGCCGCAGCAGACGTCAACTCCTGCGCCAACGAGTCGTCTCTTGAATCCGCTCCCATTGTTCCCATGAGATTTGTAGCGGCAGGCGTACTCGCCGTGCCAATCGGTTTGAAGGGTTTGTAAGGTGTATTTGGACAGAGTGTCGATTGCCCTTGACGGTCTGCTTGAATGCACCAGATGATCTGCACCCAACCTCAACGAAAGCATATAATGAAAAAATATATCAGCTACACAATGATGGCGTTGCTCGGAACGGTTGCTCTGTCGACCGCCGCGTCCACTGAGGACATGATGCAGGAAAAGAGAAGGCAGCCTGGCAGGCGATTTAAAGAGATGATAAAAAGAGACCGACGACTTCGGCGGTGATACGGTATGGCAATGCGTAGC
>ERZ1370068.2053-contig-1211_pt1 | contig 17882 bp, 28 predicted proteins | sample MGYA00561227_ERZ1370068 | MGnify/ENA primary metagenome ERZ1370068 (study PRJEB38410, sample SAMEA6850437) | metagenome | study: Metagenomic assessment of the ecological functions of the soil: analysis of the soil microbiota associated with the...
GGTCAGGATCCGAGCACCAAAGAAGGTTGGTACGCGAAGATCGATGATCTGGACCCAGTGGCGCTGGACAGTGAGCTGAAGCAGGAGGTCACTGACGAAAAGCTGAGGACAAACAAGTTCCTGGGTGACGGGGAACCGGGGAGCGGAAACGATTTTGGCGAGCCGCCGGTCAGTCACCCGAGCGAGATTGTGATACCGGAGACCGGGCAGGTTGCGGATGTCACCGAGACGGTTAGTGCGGACGGAACAGCATTTGGTCGAGGGGCCGCCGCTGCACGCGGAAGTAGCGAGCAGGTTGGTGATGTTGTGGGTGCAGAAGAAGGTGGAAGACAGGGCTCGACGTTTGATGACAAGATTTTCCAACTGACACGCGAGGATCTGATTCCCCCGAGTTCAGGGCGCTGGTGCCTGAGAAATTGGAAGCGCACACCGTCAACGGGGCGGCTGCGCTTCCAACTCTGGGCGCCGGGGAAACCGTGAGAGGGAGCGAGCAGAAGAAGGTTGGGATCAAGACGGTTTCAGCGTGCAAAGCCGGGATATGACGACGCCGCTCGGTGATCACGGGCCAGAAGATCGACCCGCAGTGGAATGGGGCGACTCTGAATGTGGAGCAGAAAATTGTTCCGGCGGCTACGAATGATTAGTCAGGCTTTGGGACAACGGATGTTAATAGTAAGCCGATTGATGGGACTGAATGCGTTGCAGGCAGACGGAGATATTGTCCTGACGCGGCGTTTCCGACAATGATTGTATGAGGAAGTTATGACCGCGGAGGTGGCAGACTGGAGGTGTATGACGGATCAGACGCATTGTGCAGCAGGGAGTACGTCGATTACTTCGACGGACGCTGGATTTGGACTATGAGGAGAGGCATATTGATGACGTCCATATCGTTGCGGAGGACCGATAAGACGTTCTCGATGCCTGCGGCGTTCAATACGTACACGACCAGCATGTTCACGTTTCCGGGGATACTGACCGGTCTTGAGTTTTGCGCTGGTTGCAGTTGGCGGCGGCGAACCGGAAGGAGCCGCAGTGGACGGCGGGGATTCGGGCGAGTTTCAGTGCGCCGACGACGATTAGGACATCAGATGGATCTTTTCCCGCCACGGCGCCTTCGGCACCGCTGCGTTGTACGGGTTGTATACGTGGGCGCAGACGGACATAGTGTTCTAGGCGGTCTGTCGTACAGCACTCAATCTGCAGAATGTGCTGACGGATGCGTGGACTAATATTGGGGTTATCGTATGCTGGGGATGCGTACTATGAGGATCGGCCCACGACTCCGACGGCGGATCGTTTCGATTAGTGCGACTACGTCCGAGTGCGACGAGCGTATGTGGCGTGCGATTGGGAGTAGAGGTGGCGATTTCGAGCGTGGCCGAGCGGTATAAGCAGGTTTTGGGTCAGGAAAACTTCGTTTGTGGTGTTGAGATGAGTCTTGATTCGATGACGATGTTCAGTTGAGTGGGGATAAGAGAGCAGGTGAAAGCGGTTAGCGGGCAGCATAGGGACAAGCTGCCTGAGACGCCGGATTTTTCGGAGTTCGGGGCACCGCCGAGGAAGGGGAGTCCGTTTGCGTTGGACGACTTTCGAGTGCGAGTGCGCGAGACACTACAATTAAAACCGTAGGAGATAGTTTATGGCGAACAGCACAGACCCGCTAGGCAAACAGAGTCTTTGGCGGAGCAACAGGAGGCGACTTCAATGGCAACACAACCGGCGGCGACGGCCGCAACTAAAACTAATCCGTATCCAGTATGCTGGAAAGGGTGCGGGGTATAAAGACCCGCTGGCGCAGGCAGTTGTATCAAAAGTACACTCCTGGTATCGATACCGAGTCGAGGTCCAGTGGTCGTCTGGCTATGACCAGTTGGCGAATTTGTCAATAGGAGTTACGCAGAATACGTCAACTAACTAATTACGTTGATCCGCTGGAACCCTGAGGAATTGGGGCGCGGGTGCGATGAAGGACGAGTATTCGAAAGCTGGTGGGATTGGGACGTATGAGCAGCAGGCCGCAGTATCCCGGAGCGACTAACTGGCCGACGATGGACGCGAGTGGAATCCGCTGCCGAGGATGAATATGCAAACGGGACAGGCGGGAGTCGATAGTGCCGGGTGCGCCAGCGCCGGGTGCGGGGAGCGGAAGTACAAACGTCGTTGAGTCCGGATATTTTGAAGAAAATGTGGAGATAGTTATGGCTGAAGAACAAGCAAATCCATTTGAAACGACAACCGTCGCCCAAGCAGCCAAGCAGTTTGCGTGGGGTGGGATGCCGACGATAACGCCGCAGGAGGGCGCAGGCGCAATGAGGGTGGAAGTTTTTTCCAGTTGAGTCCCGAGGCGATGCAGATGATGTGGGCACCGCAACAACCAGCCGTGCATGCCGTCGATGCAGCAACCGCAGGTTCCGCCGCCGCCGCAGATTAATCCGTTGGTTATAGTATGCCGAATTATACGGTTGAGGGACGTGGAGGCCGTCAATTGATGCGGCCACACCGCAGGAGGCGGCGCAGTTGTCGGTATCGACGGCGGCCGGTCGCTGGGGACGAGTTTTATGTGATTGAGAATGACCTGTCGGGATCGGTGCATTATGTGGCAGGATCGGCTCACGTTGCTGGCGGTTCGTATCCGACGCCGCAGGAAATTTTTAATGGGCCGGACTTTGCGCCGGGACCGGCGTCAACGGGAGTGGAAAATGTAGGCTTATGGCAATGACGATGGTTGGGACGCAGGCCCCGCGGACGCTGTTTGGGGATATTCCAGCGGCAGAATGCGCAGATACCGGGGATGGTGACGCCGAATATTACTGCGGCGATGCCGAATTATGCGGATTTGGAGGGGATACTGAATGCGCAGAACGCGCAGAAGGCTATCGAGTCGCTGCGGCGTGGGCGCGAGTGCGGCTGCGAATTCGGCGAGACAGCAGCAGCAAAATGTGGGGACGAGCAGGCGAAGATGCCCTCAGTGTTGATGAGGTATTATGGGCCGCAGTTGACAGAATGCGTATCATGACCAGATGGTTGCGCGGCGGAGGACGGACTTGTCCAACGGGAACATATTTGCCGAAGAAGTTTGGTACTACGACGCATGAGCCGAATAGATGGTGGTCAAGCAACCAGAGTCGGTGGATTTGTACAATAGGAGGCGCAGGGGCTGCACGGTGCAGTGGTGAGCGGCGGAGGTTATTATGCACCGTATAGGCTGGGAGGAGCAAATTAGGGGTCAATTAGATGCAGGTATATGGCGGCAAAGTACTGATCCGCACAGGTGGAGGTATGGCGGTATGCCTACCGTCGAGTCCGGCGGATGTGGTATAGGGATGATGCACTCACGGGTGGTCACTGTGGGCGGCAGCTAACCCGGCGGCATGGGCGCGAATGGTGTAAAGGACATAATGGAGGACGTTAATTATGGCGAGACGAGCACGAATTGGCGGAGATGACGGTGATTACGCGGCGTTTTTGGCGTCACGGCAGCAGCAGCAGACTGATCCGAGGATGGCGATGGCGATGCAGATTATGGATCTGATGGACAAATCAGCAGAGCGAGCAGCAGAGGCGAGGCACTGGATGAGCGGCAGCAGGCGTGCGCTGAGAAGTATCAGGCGGGGCAGCTGGGTATTGAGCAGTTGAAGCAAAAAGCTCGCGGCAAGAGGCAGTATCAGTCCTGGCGTGCAGCTAAGAGAAGCTGCGACGAGCTCAGTGAAGCTCAGCAGCGGATGGACGAGGCGGCAGAAGGAGGCTGCTACCGACAGAAGGATGCAGGCTGCCAAACTTAGAGTACCTGATACGGTAACCAAGAAGCAGGCATCGATGCTGCCGTGGAGGCGCTCGAGACTGCGGTAACGAGCCCAGGTAATTTGAAGAGAGGTGCACCCAGAATATATGCGACTAGCGGAGGCAGTCAGATGCCTAGGCTACAATGAGGCGAGTGGAGCAGTCCAAAAAGAGGATATTTTGAGGAGAATGTGGCTACGGGGCTGGAAGAAGTATCAGAAGGCGACTGAGGGAGCGAGAAGGCTAGCCAAGACACTGGCGGCGTTTAATCCCGCTAGAGAATTGGTGGGCCGGACAGTTTATGCCGAGATTCTTAAGCGGGCGGGGGTGAATGTGGCATGCAACGGCGCCAGCGGCTGCTAGTCCCGGTGAGGGGCGCTTCCGCTGAGTGGGTTGAGTGCCGGAATACAAGATGTGTTGCAATTTGCCGTGGGTGTGGAAATCTGTTTAGGATGAGAGCGAGATTATAGGTGCCTCGATGAGGCTTGGGTTATGGTAAGGTTGCTCCCGGACAGTATGAGCTTGATAGCCGTGCGACACCACGCGGCGGATGAGTGCGACGAAGCGGTAGCGAATCGACGGTTGGCACCTCGCTCCAGCGGGACCTACGCCTAGTGCCGCAATATGGAAACTGATGGATCAGCCAGTACGCAGATGTTGAGGTACGCCGCGCAGAGATGGCAATGCAGGAGTAGGTCAGCGAACGACCAGCGCCAGTTGCATCAGGGTGCCATTTCCAACGCGAGCTGTACTCAGCCGAAGGCACTTCAAAATCAATAAAGAGAAAGGATAACGTATATGGGCGGAAGACAAATGAGATACTCAACGCGGAGTGCCGCTGACTGCGGAACAACGCGGAGAAGGTGGAAATGTGGCGCAGAGTGGCCCGAGTGCTGGAGGATATGGAATTAATTATGATGCCTGGCCGCCTGGTGCAGAGTCAGTGGAGCAATCAGGGCAGTTTGGTAACTTTGGGCAGATTTTGCAGGCGTTGATGCAGCAGTATCAGCCGCAGGAAAACTTCTCTGATGTACTGGAAACGAAGGCGAGGCTGAGGAATCCCGAGGAATTATGCGCGTCAGCAGTTACATGGCGAATACTTATGCGGCGCCGTTCGCGCCGGGGGCGCGTTTGAGGGACGGATGGCTGCGGACACGATGACGCCTGCGCAGATCATGGCGAGTCAGGGAATGAACGCCAGAAATCAGTGGGCTAGTCAGCTGCCGGCGGGAGCCACTACCACCGAGTGGAGTTAATGCTGATGAGTTGAGGGCGCTTAACGCGGCCCAGGCGGGGGCGGTATAGGACTTACGTTGGATAATGCCGTACGACTACCGACACGTCAGGGACGCTTACGACGCACTGCGTGACGCGGGCGTGGTGACGGATTCGCTGCCCGATTGGTCGGCGAAGATGAATGTGCAGTCCGGCACCGACGACTATTCGGCGGGATTGCACGATAATTGGATTAAGCAGGCGTCCGTGGGCGTGGATCGGTTGTTGGAGATGACCGGGTTGCCGCAGCTCGGTGGAGCAATTGGTAGTGGCGTAGGAGAGTTGGTTGGGAATCCTGAGGCCGGGGAGCGGATTGGGCGCGGATTGCCGAGAATGGCTGCCAGCATGATTCCGCTTGCTATACCAGGATTACAGCCGCTGGCTCCGCTAACGATGGCTGCTTCAGCAGGAACTGAAGCATACACGGAGAGCGATAGCCCGGCGGCAGGGCTGATTGCGGCGGGAACGGCGGGTTTGATGCCTGCGGCGGGTAGTTTTGCGAGGCAGGCGGCACTTAAGGGATTGGGTGCAGAGTTGAGCGGAGGGCGCACTAGCTATAAAGGCGGCGGAGCTACTGTCGATGAGATGCTCGCCAAGTTGGGTACGGGTGCGGTGCCGACGGCGGTTAAGGAATATGTTCCGACGACATTTGGGCAGGCAGCGGGTGCGTGGGGTGCTGAGCAGTTGGGTGCAGCGGCGGTAGGGGAGGCGGGGAATTTGGGCGGGGCGTTGTATTCCGGGCAGGACTACCATTTCTCGCCAACGGAACAGTTGCTTAATCTTACCCTTGGTCAGGCACCGTTTGCCGGAGCGTCGGTGTTCAGGCATGGGCTGGTCGGGTTCGGAGGAGAGGCGGCGCGTAGGCATATAGAAGAGACCAGGACGAATATTGACCTGACGACGAAGGCACTAGAGCAGAGGAAGGCGTTGGACGATGTGCGGGAGAAAACGGGCGTCGAGGATATCCCTGATCCGCTGTATCTGTCGCCCGAGGAGATGTTGGCGAACAACACCAAGATTAATGATCTTAGAGCGAAGCAACGAGCGGCGACGGACGAGGGTTCGACGTTCTCCGAAGAGGAGCGCCAGAAGATGCTGGCGGAGGAGGAAGAGCTGGTCAAGAAGCAGGGGTATGCACCAAATAACATTTTAGGGGCGAACATTGATCCAGCCACACCACGCCGGAGCGTCACGGGGACCGAGGTGGCGTTCGATCCTGAGTTGAAGTTCCGGCGAGTCCAGGTGTCCGATGATCCGGCGAACGGGGATTTGGCTGGGAAGCAGATAGGCTTCTCTACGGAGCATGAAGGTCCCCAGGTGACCTCGGGGACTTTCAGCGTACCCGAAGGCTATCACTCCGAGTTCCTGCCCACAGAGGGCGGCAGGTTCGATCCTGAGGCCAAGCTGAACGTCGCCCATCAGAAGCTGACCGCGGCCAAGAGCAATGCGGAGTTGCAGCAGGCGATCATCGATTTGAACCATGCGCGGCAAGGATATGGCATGCCTGCACTGGATGACAGGATGCTATCCGCGAAAACGATTGAGATGAAGCTGGGCGGGGTGAGGGATGCGGCGCAATCGGAGTTGGAGCGAACGCGGCAGCTCGCCAAAGCGAAGGACAACGGGCAGGAGCTGAACGCGCTAGCACAAGAGCATGCGCAGCGGGGCGCTGAATTTGATGCGGCCAGTATGAGCGGGGATGTTGCCGCGGCGGAGGCGGCACGGGTCAGGCAGGAGGAGATAAATAAGCGGATAGCGGAAGTGCATCCGCCGACAGCGGATCGTTTCGATCAGGATCGGATGCGGAAGATCGCCAGTGCCCCGATGACCAGGGAGAACGCGCCGCTGAAGGATAAGCTACACGAGAATGCAACGACGCTTACGGAGGCTGTAGGGCTGTCGGGGGATGAGAAGGGGAAGTTTCTGACGTGGATGCAGGATGGCAAGAAGGGCTTGTTCGCAAAGTATGGCATGAACGAGGAAACTGCGACCGGGTTCCTCAATCAGGAGCATGTGCTCAGCTTGCATGATCAGGTAGCGCGAAGCATTTATGACCCAATGAGTCTGCAGGAGTACGGGGAACGCTACCTAAAAAGCACCGGCGCTTCTGCGGAGCAGGCGAAGGCTCAGACTGACAGGGCAGTGGCCTTGGCGGGGCGTGGTGACGCGTTCACTGAGGATTTGCTGAAGAGTGCGCCGGTGCAGCCGGAGGTGACGAAAGCGCAGGGAGACATGAATACGGCGTTGACGGCCAGTCCCGAAGCGCAGGAAAGGCTGAAGGGCAGGCTGGATGAACTAGATCACGTTAATATAGACGACCTGTATAATTCGCTTGTTCGAGGCGGGCGGCTTGAGCATGGGGTGCTGGACCAGTTCGATACCGAGGTAGCGAATTATCTTTATGCCAAGGCGCGGGATCATCAGCAGACGCTGGATGTGTTCAATGCGGCCGCTCACAAGGATGTCAAGGCGGATGTGCCCGCAGGGGACGTTGCAGACCATACCGGGGTCCCCACGCTTGCGGTGAAGGAGATACTGAAAAATGGGAATGAGCGGCAGCGTGCGGCGGCGACGCTCGATGGGCTGACTTCGGTAACGCCGGCAACTTTCCTGAGTAAGTTGTACAATGGGTGGCTGGCTGACCCGGCGGGGCTGGTTGGCGACGCGATAAAGTACGCCAAAGATTGGTTCAAGACGCCAAACTACTACGCCCAGACGGGAGGGCCGGAGGTTAAGGAGTTTGTGGCGAAGTCGCAGCAGGTGGAAGCGAACACCAGGAAGATGGAGCGCGAAACACTGAAAACGTTCTGGCTGGACAATGACGGCAACCTGGAGCCCAAGTACGTGGAGGCACTGAAGAATCCTGCGGTCAAGGGGGCGCTGAATCAGTGGATTGACATCAACATGAAGCGGGGCCAGGCCACTAATGCCGTGGAGATGGTTTCGCCTAACGATCCGGCGGTCGCAAGGGCGCTGAAAGGCTTGAACGAGGAGCAGAAGGCGAACGTTACGGCACTAATGAACAGGGTAGTTTCATCAAACAAGATAAATGCCGCTCAAACGTTGGAGAAAATGGAGAATATTGCGGTGGTCGATGGGGCGCGGATACTTAATCCGGTAATGGGCCTGAAGACCGAGCAGAATGTAGCACTGTCGAAGGCGGTGGTGGGGATGATGAGTCATCCGGAAGATCCTACCTTGGCGCAGCAGGGCCAGATGGCGCTCCAGAGGATTTTTGCCTTAGACCCGGGTAAAGTCGGGGAACTCAAGATCATTTCAAGGAGGCCCTCGAAAAGATAAATGAGGAACGGGCGCATTTTGAAGCGAATCCCGCGCAAGTGACGCAGGAGATGTACGGGAAATACGACGTGACGTATCAGAAGAACGGACGGGAGTACTTCACGCGGGTGGATACGCAGGCAGCGGCGCAGGGACCTGGGCGATCGAATCATTGATATCAGGCGAAACGATTCTGATGGCGATACACGGGTGGATTACCGGGCGAAGGTCGCGGGCGCAGCACGCGAGCCTACGATGTGGTTTGATAATCATTATACCAGCGCGAAAAAGAACGCGGCGTATTGGTCGAGGGCGCTATTTAAAGCCCAGACCAAGTTGCTGCGGGATAGCGCGGAAATTTCGCAGCGACCTGACTTGCAGCGGTTCGTTGATATGCACGAGGCGAACATGATGACGCCTGATCCGGCGATGGGTCGGGGAATGACTAAGGCCGCTTCGATGTGGTACCTGGGAGGGAACTTTGCCAGTTCGCTGGTGAATGGTACGCAGATGTTCACGAGGGGCGCGGCGGAGCTGACCCGGCTGACGGGCAAGCCGATTGAGTCGTATAAGAGGGTGCTGGATGCGGTGCGAGAGGTTGGCGAGGTGGCGCTGGGACAGAGTAAGTGGAGAAGTCCGGACCACGAGTGGCTGATGAACCGGTATGAGAGCGACAAGACCGGTTCGGCGTATGATGTGTTGGGAGAGAAGGAAAACGATATTACGCTAAAGATGCAGTGGGCCTTGAACCATGGGCTGCCGAGGTCCGCCGCTCAAAAGACTGATAGTTTGCTGCACCGGGTGAATGATTTGGCGATGATCGGGTACCGGGGCGTGGAGGCCGTTAATACGAAGAGCGCCATGCTGGCTGCGTTCGATCACTTCAGGTCGGCGAAGGGGGTAGCCTTTCGAAGGAGGAGGCATATGCAAGGGCCGAGGAGTTCAATGGGGCGGTGAACGACGTGGGCGGCAAGGCGAATAGGCCGGTGTTGATGTTCAATACGATGCCCAGGAGCGCGGCGATGATCATGCACTCGATGCAATCGTTCAACATCGGGACGGTGGGCCAGATGGTGAAGTTTATCAAGGAGGGGTGGCCAGGCGGCAACCTTACGCCGGCGGAGAAGTGGAACGCGAGGAAAGCCACCGCACAGCTTTTAACCGTACAAGCCGGATTGGCCGGAGTGCTGGGGATACCGTTTGCGGGTAGTGCGGTGGCACTGGTAAATAACGCGTTTCCCGGCCTGGAGATAGACAAGAATCTCAGGGCACTTACGCAGCAGCTGTTTCATGAGGATGAGGAGCACGATACGCCGCTCTCCGATTTGGCGATGAATGGGGTGCCTAGTATGTTCGGTTGGGATTTCAAGAGCCGGTTGAGCATGGGAAATACGCTGCCGGGGGTAAGTGAGATCAACGGGTACCAGTACGATATGGTGCACGCACCGCCGATCCAGCTGCTTGACCACCTTTATTAAGGGAGGGCAGAAGGTGATGGGCGGCGATTACCTGGGCGGGGCGAAGGACATGCTGCCGCCTGCAGTCAAGAAGATTGTTGATATAGCCAGGGACGATCACCGGGTGGTGGATGCACAAGGAAAGCCGCTGGCCGGGGGCGATCGGACATGGGGCGAGTTGACGGGCCAGGTGTTGGGATTTCAGCCGGAACGACTCACCGAGCATTACGAGCTGAATCGTATTAAGAAGGCGAGCGAGGCTGAGCACAGCAGGCAAGAGGCCAAATTCCACGAGGATTTGGCAAATGATGTGCTGACCGGGGATTACGGGAATGCGAAAGAGAAGCTCAGGGAACGGCAGGCACAAGATCCCAATTACGACATGTTTGCCGGGGGCCGGAAGGCGGTGGACGCCGCGATGGAGAAGACTTACCCGCGTGACCTTAGACAAAAGCTCAATAAGGCCGATACCCAGCTTGCCCGATTGCTGCCGGTAAATTATGGACTGCCGAAAGAGTCAGACAGGATTGGTTACAAGCTCAAGCAGCTACAGCAGTTGGGGATACCGACCAGGAAGCAGGATATGCAGAAGTATGCGATGCGCGATCAAGTGGCCGCCGAGAATCCTGAGTATACGAGGGCGGAGAGTTTATCGTGAGGCGGACATGCGACTCAACAAGATGAGGAAGGTGCAGACGCTCGCCCCTGATGTAGTGGATGCATCCGCGCCACAAGCTCTGCCGTGAGCCTCAATGCGCTTGCGCTTCGGGTGGGCGCTGGTTCGCGGCCTTGAAGGCCGCCATGAGCGTCGGAGCTGCCGATGTAGGTGGTGGGCGTTCCGTTGAGGGCGACATTCAAGGTGGTGGCCTCGCCTTGGCTGATCAGGTGGGTGACGCAAACGCTGAAATCGTTGGGTGGTTTGCACTCGTGGAAAAAGTTGTTCTGGACGACACGGATCGGAAGAGCCCGCTCCTGCTGACGGAGGTAATTCGAAATTTTGACCGCCACGCCGGCCAGCTCATTGCGACCGGCGCCCTGAAAATGCCATAGAGGGTCTGTTCCATCTGGCTCAGGAAATCGAGGGCGATGTCGATGTGCGTGGTCGTGATCTCTAGGTCGTGGCTGAAGCTCAGGGAGGTGAGCATGCTTAGCTTCAGCACCTGCATCGGTTTGGAGGTGAGCCAAGAGCGCAGGTGCGAGGGGGCCTTGGAGCAATTGTGGCTATGCTCGATATACCAGTTGCCGTAGTAGTCTTTGGTGGCCTGGGGCATCCGGAATTCGCCAGTGAGCTGCTGGAGCGAGCGGCACTGGTTGATGATGCTCTCCCGGAGCTTGAGTTTGCCCGGACCGCCTGGCGGAAAAGGGCAAGGCTGATCGAAGCGGCGTTCGCCGTATTGGAAAATGCTCCGGCGGGCGAATCCGGATTGAATGATCCGGTTCTTGACCATGTCGAAGCTGGTCTCGGTTGTCAGGGCCCCGAAGAGGACGAAATAGGGCCCGTGGACCATGTCCTCGCCCTTGCTCTTGGTATAGTAGCCGAATTTCTTGTCGGTGTCGTAGATGTCGTTCAGGAGGTGGATCCAGTTCTCCGGCGCCTTGTTGATGAAATTGACGAACTCGTTGGCGATGATGGTGATCGGGGTGACCTGGCACATGGTGTCGTTGGGGGCCAGGGTGGTGAAGGATCCCTCGAAAATTTCCGGGGGTCTCTGTCCGGATCGCCGGCGAGGCGGGACAGGAGGCCCTCAGGGGTCTCAATGGAGTGGGCGATGGGCACATTCTCGATGTCGACTAGCAGATCGCGGACTTCACTGAGGGCCAGCGATTTGCCATTGCCCGCATCGCCTACCAGCACCGCATAGATGTTCGGGTAGATCGCATCACGGCCGTGGATGAGCCAGACCCGGCGGCTGATCGAAGACGAGATGAGGACGTAAGCGCCCCAGACATTGAAGAGTTCCGGCACCTCGGTGCCTTTGGTCAGCTCGATGTAGTCATGGAGGATACTCACCTGTCCTTCGCCAGGCGGAAAAAGTGATAGATGGAGAAGAGGCGGTCAACGTTGTGCTGCTCGTCGTATTCAGGCTGCTGGCGGACTTGGGCTGTCGTCAGGCCGCGCATGAGCTGCAGGATCGCGTCCACGCTCATCGGGTCCTTGCTGGGTGATTCTGGAGTTTCATGGAGGAGGTGCATGGTGATGCCCGGGACGTAAGGTCCATCGCCCAGGCGGTAGATGAGGCCATTGTAATCGGCCCACTTGCTCCGGTAATAGGGCAGGAGTTCGTCGGAGTTCAGTCGGTGGGTTTCGACTGGCACAGCGACTTTGTGAAGATATTGGGTGTCGGTCAGGATGCTCGCCGGGACCGTAAACCGGCTGACGAAGGGCCGGTGGAAATCTACGACATCGAAAACGTGATACTCAACCTCGTCGGAATCGACGGCGATGGCCCGCTCGATCTCTTCGATGGGCCACCCGTGAACGTAGAGGACACCATCCAGGATGGTACCGCGGCGTCGAAAATGCTTGCTCAAGGGTTTGCGCAAGGTGCCGAAGCTTGCCGGCGCTCTGGGATTGAAAGTGGCCGAGTTGGTAGAGAGCCCGGATGCCGGCCAGGCGGGGCTGGATGAAGCAAGGGTAGCTGGGACCTTGGCGCGGCAAGGGCAGGGAACGCATCGGTTTCATAGCGGGAGCATGGAGAGGAGCCAATAGAGGAGCAGGCCAATCAGGAGGCCGTAGATGAAATATTGGGTCATGGCCGGTTGCATCAGAGGTCGCCTCCGTAACGATTTTTGCCGAACTCCCGAAGGGCGACTTCAGGAATTCAATCAGCCTGGCGAAGGCTTTTGCGGTTCTCTTCGCGTTTTTGCCGGGCGAGCTGGAGGCAATAGGCGGCGAGGCCGCAGAGCTGGGACCAGGTGAGGGTTTCGAGCCAGCGGATGAATTTGCGGATTTCATCGTCGGTCACGGTCGGAAGGTGACGCCCACTTTGCTTAAGAGCCCGCTGGACGGCTTGGAGCGGAGTGACGCCCGGCCGCCGATTCGCTAGAGGCATCGTTGACCCGGAGAATCACTGCTTGGTAGTAGTGGCCGACAACCAGCTCGTCGGCGGTGGCGTTCTGCCGCAAGCAGATTAATCAGTTCGAATTCGTCGTTGGCGCCTTTCCGGATCAGCCGGCCGACGTAACGGTTGGTGACTTGCTGGGGCAGGGTGCTGTTCATAAGCAGGGTTCATAACCGGGGCGGGGTTCATAACCGGGGCTATCTTTGGGCCGCTGCCAGCTCTTGGTCGGCTGGTCGTCCTCGAACTCGTCCCAAATCGCGCAAAGAGTCTGCTGCAGACTCTCGATGGCCTCCTGCATATGTTTCTCGGTTTGGAAATCCACGCGCCGGATCCGCTTGAGATTGCGTGGCGGAGCCCGACGCTCATCATCACAAGTTCGCCAGCCGTATTGGCAAAAGGTTTTGGTAGTCTCTTTCGTTGCGCTGCTCGTTTGTCATTTCAGTAGGTGTGGTCATCGTTGGGGTCCACGGCGGGCAGGATGATGTAGGTTCGTCGGCGATGGCGGGAGATCAGCCTACGACGAAAGAAATTCATCATAGTCTGCAGCAACTCTGCGGATCGCGAAGAACGTCGCGTAATCGGGATACCGACGAATCCATTTGCGGGCGTAGTAGGGCGCGTGATTGTTGTTGATCTTGAAGTCGTCATCGCTAGTGGTGCTCATGTAGATTTCCCAACGGATGCGCTCGATGATTAGCTTGGTCGAGAGGTGCCGGTGTCCCCGGCTAATGGCTTGAAAGGCGAAGCGAACGAAGTATTTCCAAACATGGGGATTGTTGCGGTCAAATTTTTCAAACTCGGCTTGCAGGCGCGTCATATCGCATTCGTGCATTCGCCCCAGGAGAGCCGTAGGCGCCGTCGAAGGGAATGTCGAACTTCGAGGCCGGCGATGGTTAGGGTGTTGTCGAAGTAGGAGCGCGAGCTTGGCACGAGCCCAGTCCCGGTGGCTTTGCGGCCATTGGCCACACAAGGCGTCGTGCACCTGGTGCAACGGCTCGATGATTAGGGATCCATCCGGACGCCGATTCTCCGGATCATTCCACAGTTTGAGCATCGCCAAGCTGGTGGCCCAGGTGGTGTTGGACTGGGGCTCGTGCGCAAGAAACTCTTTCACCGTGTCGTGCATCGCCGGACCAAAGCGCCGGCCAAAGAAGAGGCGGCACTGGCCTGAGGCCGAGGCGAGCTTGGCGTCGGCCACCAGCTTCGATTCCGCCCAGCGGTGCCAGACGAGGATCCCCGGGTAGCGGGTGAACATCAGGTTCTGGAGGTTGCGGGCCACCGATTGTTCCATGTAGATCGGGGTGCCGCTTTCCTTGAAACTGTCGCGGAGGATGTTGGCGCACATGGTGGGGATCCCCATCATGTAGGAGCTGCCGTGCTGCACGCGTTTGCAGCCCAGGTAGAGCCACTTGCCGGCGAGCTGGATGACGATGGGGAAAACGTGGTCGTGGAGCCACTTGAGTTCCTCGCGATCGAAGTCGTTGATCTGCGGGCCCAAACCAGTACATGAGGGCGATCAGCTTGGCGGGCTTCATGCCGGCCAGGTAGTCGAGCCACATATTGGGATCGCCTAGTCGGTGACAGTGAGCAGCAACGGTCCACCCATCGGCGCCTTCAAGATCGCATTGAAAGAAATCGTAACCTTCATCGGCACAATAGTTGATCGCGGAGGTCCTTCTGGATGGTTTGTAGATTTGCACCCGAACCTGTGGGCGACGTATAGCACTTAACTCGGCCCGTCTCTGCTTCAAGAGAGTAGCCGCAACGGACTCGGCCGTCATGATCAGCAGCGATTTGGAGAGTTTCTCGTACTCCTTCGAGGTGGCGGTGTTTGAGGATGTCGGAGAGGAATTCATCATTGGGTCGATTGCGTTTGAGGGTCAGGATGGCGTCAGCGTCTGAGGTCAGTTTGGTGGACTTGCGGTTGCTTCCGGGTTCCCTGGCGTACTGGGGGCGTAGCCCTTGTCGGTGTAGAGGACTTCCATCAATCGGAGAGGGGCGAGGCTGCCTTTCGCTCCTCGAAGCTCTTTACCTGCGGAGGCCGCCAGACGGTCGCCTACGGGCCTGATTTGCTCGACGGTGTCGGCGAGCATGGCCTTGGCCCGCTCGCGGTCGTAGCGGATCCCGCGCAGCTCCATATAGAGGAAGGGCGTTTGCAGCTCGATCATCTTGCGGTAGTGAACGAGCGGGGACCGTGCAAGGCGGCGTCCTGGGCGGCGCAAATTTCAAGGGTCACCGCGGAGTCCATGGCGCAGCCTCGATAGAGCCCTTCACCGACGTCGCCATACATCGAGTCATCTTTCCAGTGGGGCTGGCGGGTCCACACGCTGGCCTGCGTAGCGAGGGATCGGCCCAGCTCGGCGTAGATCGACCAACCCTTGATCAGGGTGTCCTCGGCCACTCCACGGATCGGGATGCCCAGGCCATAGCTAAGCACGAAATTGTCGTAGAGCTGGTTCTGCAGGACTTTGGGGACGTTGGCCCGGAACATGAGGCGGCTGAAGCTTTGCAACACGCGAGCGTGCTCAGTCTCAGAGAAGCGGGACCAGACGATGCAGATCGAGCGGGTGGGGTCGCCGCAAATGCTCACGCAGGGCCACCCGTTATGCAGCGTTCCCTCGATGTCCACGGAGCAACGGCGACCCGATGGGCCAGTTGTCGAGGAGCCAGCAAAGCTCCGATGGGTCGAGATCGGTCTGCAAGTCGCGGTGCGGAAGTTGCAAGGCGGGCGAGGTGCCCTCTTCCCGCGCACGCTTGAGATCAAAGCGGAGCAGGGGGTAGCCGGAGAATTCGCGGAGAACGTAGGCGGGGTGAAGGGAGGGCAGGCATTTGCGGCCGTAGAAGGGCGCAGGAGGGCTTTCGAAGTCCGAGACGAAGAGGGAGCCCCGCCAGTCGCTGATCTTGGCAGGAGCGCCCACTGCGGCCCGAAGCGGGTATTGCCCAAGAGCACGCAAAGATGCGGATCGAAGCGGGCGATGTCGTGCGCCAGCTCAGCCAAGCCGTCTTGGATCTCGGGCCCTCCCAATCGAAAAACGCTGATCTCATTGAGCGGTGGGCGGTGCTGGCAAACGTTTCCAACCAGGCAAGCCTGGCGGTTGATGCCCGCTTCGTTGCGCATGATGTTGGTCAGGAACTGACCGGAGGCGCCGACGAACGGGCCGGCGGTAGTTCTCCTCATCCTCGCCCGGAGCCTCGCCAATGACGGCGATCCGGTAATCGACGCCGTCGATGATCACAGGGTGCTCGTTGGGAACGAGCCTGGTGAGGTTGGCGATCATCAAAGGAAAAGAGTGGGGGAGAATTGCCCTCCCCCGGTTTGCTGTTGGAGGGAAGTGGCTAGGCTGCGGCCGGCTCCAGGTCGCCGAGGTAGGTCAGGGTGGCGATGTCGTTGCCGACATAATCCGGATTTTTGGACTTGATGACCGTGATCTTGGCCATGGCCTCGGTGCCAATCATCTGACTCACGACGTGGGCGTTGAACTGCGGCCGGTCGGTTTGCCCTTCTTGTTGTTGGCGTCTCCGGTGCCCAGGAAGCCATCGACAAAGCGGGCCATCTTCTGCATCAGGAATTCCTGGCGACGTATCGAAGGAGGCAAAGAGCGGGAACCCGGCGCGGACTTGATCGCCCTCGGTGGTGGGCGCCGGCTCGACCAGGGTGAATTCCCATTTGATCACCGGGTTCCCATCGCGTTCGGTTTGGCTGATATTTTTCAGGCGGACCCGGGCCATGGTGCCATCCGCGATCAGCGGGACCGTGGTGCTTATATCAGTGAGGTTCAGGCTAATGCTTAGTGGTTGCGTATCACTCATTGGATTTATTTGTTTGGTTGTTGTTGGTTGTTAGAAAGAGGCGGCGGAGCCTCGGGTGCGGGGCGAGTTGATCGAGCCCGAGGGAGGGGCGGGCCCACGGCGTCACCGAGACGACCTCGAAGTTGCTCATGAGGTCGTCCTCGATGTCCATGGCCGTGTCGACGATGCTCGTGGGATCCATGGCATCGGGGAGGACGACGGTGACCAGGTAGGTGACGTTCATGCGGCCAGGCGGTCCTCGACGAGTTTCCAGTCGAATTTGAAGATGGGTGGAAGGCTAAGGCTATTCTTGAGGGAATAGCGGTAGTCGGGCATGGTGCGGACCTGGAAGGTGTGCTTGGGGTTCGCGCCGGCGGTCACCGCGACTTCGCAGCGCCAGACGTCGGTGAACATCGAGCCGATGATGTATTTCATCTGGCCGGCGACCTGGACGAAGTAGCGAAGCGATTGGTCGACTTCGTCCTTCTCCACGCTCTCGTGGCAGGTGAGCACCAGGTGTTTGCGCTGGGCGGCGAGCTGGGCGAGGAGCTGCTTCCACGTCGGCCAGGTAGAAACCCCAGAGCTGAAGGGTCATCTCGGACTTGCCCTGGGTCCGGCACACCTCGGCCATGATGTAATCGCTCAGGCGGGTGGCGCTATCGATGACGATGGTTTCGACCGAGGGCTCCTTGAGGGCCTTGCTGAGGCAGAGCATTAGGCGGCCAAAGCAGTCCTGGCGGGAATTTCCTTTCCGTCGTCGGAGCGACCGATGACGTCGTAGCCTATGGGCATTGGGCCGTTGTTCTCGCGGAGCCAGCGCAGGGGCCCGCCGAGGTTGATATCGAGGTCGGCGATGTAAGCGATTGGGGAAGTGGCAGGCGAGGGTCGTTTTGCCGGCTCCCGAGGGCCCCTGGAGGAGGAGGCGGATATGGGTTTCGGCGAGGTAATCATTTATGGGGTGCACGGCGTGTTTTTCTTTTCGTTTGATGGCGATTTGGAGGTTGAAGGGGTCCCAAAGGTAGCCGGCGGAGATGGACCGGCGGGCGCATTCGTGGGCGACTTTGATGGCGACACGGTCGAGGGGGTATCGTCGGCCACACTGATCTCCCCGGTGAAGAAGAGCCCGCTTTGCGAGAACCCGCTGTAGAGGTAGGTTATTGACCGGTGGGTGACCATGTGACGTCGCGATACATGTCGCTGTTAAGCATCTCGCTGGCGGACCGCCGGATCATCCAAG
>ERZ1370068.7539-contig-6451_pt1 | contig 17882 bp, 22 predicted proteins | sample MGYA00561227_ERZ1370068 | MGnify/ENA primary metagenome ERZ1370068 (study PRJEB38410, sample SAMEA6850437) | metagenome | study: Metagenomic assessment of the ecological functions of the soil: analysis of the soil microbiota associated with the...
ACGTCGACGGCCACACCAGCGTATCGCTCCTCTGACCGCGCGGTGATTGCCACCGGCTCGTCGCCTTCGATACCCCCGGTGCTGCGCGCTGCGGGCGATCGCCTGATCGTCAACGACGACGTCTTCGACTGGGACGACCTGCCGCGATCAGGTCGCCGTCTCCGGGCCAGGCGTCATCGGCCTCGAGCTCGGGCAGGCACTGCATCGACTCGGCGTCGATGTCGTGCTTTTCGGCCGCCGAGGGCACGTGGGTCCGTCTCAGGGACCCGGCGCTGCAGGCGTATGCCAAACAGACGTTCGAGCGCGAGCTCGATCTCGAACGCGAACGCCGATGTGCGCGTGGTCGAGCGTGATGGCGACCGACCGCGTCCGGGTGAGCTGCGCTATCGCGACGGCGCAGGGCACGACCGCACTGCGGACGTCGACTTCGTGATCGCCGCCACGGGACGCACGCCGAATGTCCGCGGCCTTCGCTCGAGAGCACGCCGCTCCGGCTTCGACGCGCGCGGCATCCCGCTGTTCGACCGCAACACGATGCAATGCGGGGACTTCGCCATCTCATCGCCGGCGATGCCGGCGACGACCTGCGCCGCTCTTGCACTGAAGCGGCTGACGAGGGTCGCATCGCTGGAGAAAACGCCGCGCTCTAGCCCCGACGTGCGGCTCCGCGCCCCGCCGCACGCCTCTCGCCATCGTCTCTCTCCGACCCGCAGCTCGCGGTCGTTCGGGACGGGGTTCGGCGATCTCGAGCCAGGGGCACGTTCGTCACCGGCGCGGTGTCGTTCGAGGACCAGGGGCGAAGCCGCGTCATGCTGCGCAAACATCGGGCTCCTCCATGTTTACGCCGATATCGCCACCGGACGCCTCGTCGCGCGCCGAAATGATCGGCCCGGACGCCGAGCACCTTGGCCACCTTCTCTCCTGGGGCATGGCGGCGGAGCTTCACCGTCGAGCGCGACCCTCGCGATGCCGTTCTATCACCCGGTGGTCGAAGAGGGACTGCGCATGGCGGCTGCGCTGATGCAGCCGCGGAAGCTCCGGGCAGCGCGTCTCGCGCAAGCTGCGTACGAGCCGTCAGGCCGGCTGCACTGCCGGCGACGTCCGCCGCTTGAAACCGCGGACTGGTCGTCGCCAATCTTCCCGACGGCAAAACAATCGACGCCTGGATGCGCGATGTAGAAACCGGAGACCGACGCCGCCGGAAGCATCGCGATAGTTCTCGGTGAGCGACATGCCGATCGCGTCGCGCGCAGCAGATCGAACAGCGGCGCCTTCACGCGCGTGGTCGGGGCACGCGGGATAGCCCGGCGCGGGCCGGATGCCGCGATACTCCTCCCGGATCAGCGCCGCGGCGTCGAGCGCCTCGTCCTGCGCGTAGCCCCAGAGCTCGCGGCGCACCTTCATGGTGCAGCCATTCGGCGAACGCCTCGGCGAGCCGGTCGGCGAGCGCCTTCAGCATGATCGCGCTGTAGTCGTCCTTCGCCGCCTCGAACTGCGCGGACCTGCTTCTCGATGCCGAGACCGGTCGTCACGGCGAAGGCGCCCGCGTAGTCGCGCACGCCGGCATGCCTTCGGCGCGACGAAATCGGCGAGGCAGTAGTTGGGCTTGCCCGGCGGCCGCTCGTTCTGCTGGCGCAGGTTGTGCCACGTCAGCGCGACCCTGTCGCGCGACTCGTCGGCATACATCTCGATGTCGTCGCCGACCGAATTCGCCGGCAAGCAGGGCGATCGCGCCGTTCGCGGTCAGCCACCGGCCGGCGACGATGCTGCGTCAGCATCGCCTGCCCTTCGGCGTGCACGCTGCGCGCGGCCTCGCCGACGACCGGGATCGTCGAGAATTGCCGGATACGGCCCCGAGAGCTCCCACGCCTGGAAGAACGGCCCCCAGTCGATGCATTGCGCGAGCTCGCCCAGGTCGACATTGCGCGAACTCGCGGCGACCCGAGCGCCATCGGCACCGGCGGCGCGTAGCGCGCCCAGTCGGTCCTGAAGGCATTGGCCCGCGCCGCGGCGAGCGAGACCAGCGTCGGCGCCTTCTTGCCGGCGTGCTGCGCGCGGACCTTGTCGTAGTCGGCGGCGACCTCGGCGACGTACGCGGCCTTCGCAGATCCGTCGACAGACGAGGTTGCTCGCGACGCCGACCGCGCGCGACGCGTCCGGCACGTACACCGTGATGCCGGTGTAGTTCGGCGCGATCTTCACCGCGGTGTGCACGCGCGACGTCGTGGCGCCTCGCCGATCAGCAGCGGCTGCGTCATGCCGAGCCGCTGCATCTCGTGCGCGACGTGCGCCATCTCCTCGAGCGACGGCGTGATGAGGCCCGGACAGGCCGACGATGATCGGCGTTGCGTCTCGCGCGCCGTGTCGAGGATCTTTTGCGCCGGCACCATCACGCCGAGATCGATCGACGTCGAAGTTGTTGCACTGGAGCACCACGCCGACGATGTTCTTGCCGATGTCGTGGACGTCGCCCTTGACGGTCGCGATGACGATCGTGCCCTTTGGGCTTGCCGGCGTCGCCGGAGGCTGCCTTCTCGGCTTCGATGAACGGCACGAGGTGGCCGACCGGCCTGCTTCATCACGCGCGCGCTCTTCACGACCTGCGGCAGGAACATCTTGCCTGCGCCGAAGAGAGTCGCCGACGACGTTCATGCCGTCCATCAGCGGACCCTCGATCACGTGGATCGGGCGCCCGCCGCTCGCACGAAATTCTGCCGCGCCTCTTCGGTGTCCTCGATGATGTGCGTCGTGATGCCGCGCACCAGCGCGTGCGAGAGGCGCTCCTCGACGGTTCCGCGCGCGCCACGCGAGGTCCTCGGTGACCTGCCTGCCCTGCGACTTGAACGACTCGGCGAGCGCGACGAGGCCGCTCGGTCGCGTCCGGCCGCCGATTGAGCACCACATCCTCGACGCGCTCGCGCAGCTCCGGGCGGAATCTCGTCGTAGACGCCGAGCTGGCCGGCGTTGACGATGCCCATCGACATGCCGGCGCGGATCGCGTGGTAGAGGAACACCGTGTGGATCGCCTCGCGCACCGGGTCGTTGCCGCGGAACGAGAAGCTCACGTTCGACACGCCGCCCGACACCTTGGCGTGCGGCAGGTGCTGGCGGATCCAGCGCGTCGCGTTGATGAAATCGACCGCGTAGTTGTTGTGCTCCTCGATGCCGGTGGCGATCGCGAAGATGTTCGGATCGAACACGATGTCCTCGGCCGGGAAGTCGACCTCTGCGGGTGAGCAGCGCGTACGCGCGCTGCGCAGATGTCGATCTTGCGCTGCGAACGTGTCGGCCTGGCCCTTCTCGTCGAAGGCCATCACGATGGCGGCGGCGCCGTAGCGCCTGCACGAGCGTCGCCTGGCGCAGGAACTCGGCTTCGCCCTCCTTCATCGAGATCGAGTTGACGACGGCCTTGCCCTGCACGCACTTCAGGCCCGCCTCGATGACCTCCCATTTCGACGAATCGATCATCACCGGCACGCGCGCGATGTCGGGCTCGGCGGCGATGAGGTTCAGGAACCTCACCATCGCCGCCTTCGAGTCGAGCATCGCCTCGTCCATGTTGACGTCGATGATCTGCGCGCCGTTGGCGACCTGCTGGCGCGCCACTTCGACGGCGCCCGTGTAGTCGCCCGCGAGGATCGAGCTTCGCGAACGCGCGCGAGCCCGTGACGTTCGTGCGCTCGCCGACGTTGACGAACAGCGAATCGTCGCCGATGTTGAGCGGCTCGAGGCCGGCGAGCCGCATGACGCCGGCCGCTTCGGCGCGGCGCTCAGCGGCGCGCTACGCGGCAACAGGCTTCCGCGGCGGTGACTTCGCCGCGGCGGCAGCTCTCGCGACCGCATCGCCGATCGCGCGGATGTGCGCCGGCGTCGTGCCGCAGCAGCCGCCGACGAGGTTGACGAAGCCGTTCTCGCGCGAAATCCTCGATCAGCCGCGCGGTCTGCGGCGGCGTCTCGTCGTAGCCGGTCTCGGCCATGGGATTCGGCAGTCCCGCGTTCGGATAGCACGAGATCGTACGGTGTCGGCGACACGCGCGCGAGCTCCTCGATGTAGGGCCGCATCAGCGCCGCGCCGAGCGAGCAGTTGATGCCCACGGCGAGCGGGCGCACGTGGCGCACCGAATTCCAGAACGCCTCGGTCGTCTGTCCCGACAGCGTGCGGCCCGGAAGCGTCGGTGATCGTGCCGGAAACGATGACCGGGAAGCGCCGGCCCGACGCGGTCGAAGATACGATCTCGAGCGCGAACAGCGCGGCCTTGCCGTTCAGCGTGTCGAAGATCGTCTCGACGAGGAAGAGGTCGGCGCCGCCTTCGGCGAGGCCCTCGATCGCTTCGCCGTACGACGCGACGAGCTCGTCGAAGCGGACATTGCGCGCACCGGGATCGTTGACGTCGGGCGAGATCGACGCCGTGCGGTTCGTCGGCCCGAGCGCGCCGGCGACGAAGCGCGGCTTGCCGGGCGTGCGCGCGGTCCAGGCGTCGGCGCACTCGCGGGCGAGCCTTGCCGCGGCGGCGTTGATGTCGCCCACGCCGCTGCTGCGAGGCCGATAGTCGGCCTGCGCGATCGACGTCGCGTTGAACGTATTGGAGCTCACGATGTCGGCGCCGGCCTCGAGATAGGCGTCGTGGATCGCGCGGACGACATCGGGCTGCGTCAGCGCGAGGAGATCGTTGTCGCCCTTGACGTCGTGGTCGTGGCCGGCGAAGGCACGTCCCGCGGTAACCGGCCTCGTCCAGCCGGTAGCTCTGGATCATCGTGCCCATCGCGCCATCCATGATGAGGATGCGCTGCGTCGAGCGAGGCGATGAGTTCGTCGGTGCGGTCGGGTTGCATGCGTCGGTCGGCAATAGGCAATTCGGCACCGAATTCTCAGCATTCGCCCTATGAGCCGCTTCCCGCGGCCAACGCCGGTCGCCCGAGGTCATGGCGGTGCGCCAAGCTGACGACGGCGCGGGGCACACGTGCTAAATTGGCGGCGATGAAACACTTCAAACCCAAGGAAGCGTGGCGTTTCCTGAGCGAGACGCCATCGGCCGTCTTCATCGACTGCCGCAGCGAGATGGAGTTCTACTTCGTCGGGCATCCGGTCGGCGCGCAGCACGTGGCCTGGAACGACGGGCCCCGATTGGGAGGTCAATCCGCACTTCGTCGGGCAGGTGAAGAAAGTCGCGAGCATGAACCGGCCGATCGTGCTCATCTGCCGCAGCGGGCATCGCTCGCTCGATGCCGCCGTCGCGCTCGAGAAGGCCGGATTCGGCGACATCTACCACGTGCAGGACGGCTTCGAAGGCCCGCTCGACGAAAAGCATCACCGCGGAACGCTCTCGGGGTGGCGCCAAGAGGACTCCCCTGGGAACAGTCGTAACTCCGCGCGTCTGACCGGCGCCGAGCGGCGCCGCGAAATGCTGCGCGCCAGCGAGCGACGATGCTCGCGTCGCCTGCGCGGCCGGTGCTCAGCCGCCCACGAAGAACGTTGCCACGAGCGCCGCCACGGCGATCCCCTGCAGGACCACTCGGTAGGCCATCCAATGCTCTTCGTCGTACGGCCCGCTTTCGCCGTGGCCGTACACCATCGACCAGAGCCCCATGACGAGCGCGGCAATCGTGCCGAGGGTGGCGACGACGATCAGCGAGGTGAGGATGAACGCTCATGACAGCCTCCTTGCGCGAGTTGCCGAATCATATACAAAGACAGTCGTCAAACGAAGACCTCGCTCGACGGTGCGTCGCAGCGCCCAAGCGGCGCTGCGGCCGTCAGAGCACGAGCGCCATGTAGACGGCCCCGGGCAGCGGGTTGTCGTAATAGCGGTCGCATTCGCGGAAGCCGAGCCTCGCGTAGAGCTTTCGCGCGTCGGTCATCCATTCGAGCGTGTCGAGCTTGAGCTCGCGATAGCCGATCGCGCGCGCGCTCGGCGATCAGTGCCTCGGCGAGCTTCCTGCCCCAGCCGCCGCCGCGAATCCCGGGCTGCACATAGAGGCGCTTGACCTCGCCCGTCCCGATGACCGCGGTGGTTTCGCATCGCTGCAGCGGAACCCCCGCAGCCAGCGGGCGCAGGGCGATGCAACCGAACGCCTCACCCGGGGCTCCCGCGAGCAGCAATCGCCCGGACGGCGGCGCATAGTCGCCCGGCAGCGTGGCAAGCTCGCGGTCGAAGCCCTGGAAGCACAGATCGACCTTGAGCCAGTCTGCGTACTCGATGAAAGCGCGCGCGCGAGCTCGATGTCGCGAGCGTTTCCGGCGAAGGCGAAGAGCGCCGCGAGTGATCGATCGTCACGTCTTTTTCGCAGCTGCCGACCTTCGCGTCGCTGCCGGCGTACGCCGGGACGAGATCGCGCACCTTGGCGACGACGGTCGCCTGCGGATCGCGCACGATCAGCGTCGTGTTGACGATCACCTGCTGGCGCGGGCCGATCTTGGCGCTGGTCGCGCCCTGCGCGATGACCTGCGCGAGCCGCGTCTTCGCGTTGTCCTCGGTCTGCAAACGCGCCGAGGGACACGGCGAAACGCTGCGGGCCGGTCTCCACCACTGCCACGTCGGTGAGGCCCTTCGCCTTCGCGTCAGCGGCGCGGCGGTCGGCGTCCACGCGATTCTGCACCGGCGGCAGATAGACCCAGAACGTGTTGCTCGTCTCGGCTCTTGCGTTGCGTCAGGAGCTTGCCCAGCTGAAGCGGCTCGAGGTCGGCGAGAGCGCGCGCGCGGTCGCCTTCGGAAAGCGGCCCCCATTCCGAGGCAGACGTCGGCGAGCGCCGCCACCTTCGCGGGTCCCAGCGCGGCGACCTGCTGAGGCGTGAGGAGCTTGATCTTGTCGGGCTGCACCTGCTCGGCCATCCGCGTCGCCTCTCCATCGCGCGCCGCGTCGAGACGCGTGTATCCGAAAAACGAGAGGTTCGCGAGCACCAGCAGGAGAGGACGAGTGTGCGCACGGCGCGCTATTATTCCATTTCCCCGCGAGCGTAAGCACGCCTTCGAGCACGAGCGTGTCGACCACCTCGACCGGCGGGTTGATGTGCGCGGCTGATCTCCGACGCAGCGCCGCCCGGAGAGGTAGCAGCGGACCTGCGCCGGATTGGAGTCGATCTGTCGGCGCATCTGCTCGATCGCGCCGCAAATCGCCTGGATCGATCCCGATGCAGATCGCGTCCGCAGTGTTGTCCGGGAACGGCTGGAACGCCGCCGGCGGGCACCTCAAGCCCGGCGGTGTTCTCGACGAGCGCCTGCAGCATGAGGCGCATTCCGGGCAGGATCATGCCGCCGTGAAAGACGCCGTTCTCGTCGAGCGCGTCGATCGTCACCGCGGTGCCGGCGTTGACGACCACGCAAGCCGGCGGAAAGAGATCGGTCGCGCGTCGATCGCCGCCACGCCGCGACGAGCGATGCCCAGCGGTCGGCGCCGAGTTGCGTCGGCCGCGCATAGCGGTTCGTGCACGCCGCACGCCGCATCGGTCGCGGTGAGCCATTCCGGTGTCAGGCGCCAGCGCGTGAGCTGCGACTCGACGCGCACGCGCGCGGCTTCGCCCGCGACGTTGACGCCGAGCGCGCGCGACGGGCGCGGCAGGTCCTGCCAGGCGCGAAGCGCAGAGCGCGCCGATTTCGCTGTTGGGTGTCACGCCCGAGGCGCAGCCAATCGCCGCGCGCCGCGAAGGCCCCATTTCATCCGGCTGTTGCCGGCGTCGATGACGAGAATCCGGCTCAATGACCCACCTTATGCTCGAACGACCCCCGCATCTCAGGAGCGCGGGTCGGCCTTCGGCGCTCATGCGCGGCGCAGCGTAATCTCGCCGGACAGGAAGCGCGCGCGGCGCGGACCGTCCGCCAGCACCAAGCGCGCCGCTCGCATCCACGCCCGCGACCTTGCCCGTGACGGTCGCGCCCCATCGGGCAGCAGAAGCCGCACCGGCTTGCCCTGGTAGGCGTGACGGTGTTGCCATTCTGGCGGCGAACGGCGCGAAACCTTCGTTCGCATACTGCTCGAGCACTGCGGCAAGCTCGGCGAGGAGCGCCGCGAGCAGCCGGTTGCGATCGATCGGGCGGCGCCCGGCGTCCTGCGATGGACGCGAGATCGGTGACCGGCACCGGGATGTCCTTGCGGGCCGCCGGCGGGAATCCGCACGTTGAGCCCGACGCCGATAACCGTCGTCGTCGGCCCGAGGGCATCGCCGTTCAACTCGATCAGGATGCCGCCGACCTTCAGGTGGCGATGGATCAGGTCGTTCGGGCCACTTGAGCGCCACGTCCTTGAAACCCTTCGGCCTCGAGCGCGCGTACGACAGCGACGCCGACCGCGAGCGACAGCCCGGCAAGAAACCCCGCGCCCTGCTCGAACTTCCACCCCAGCGAGAACGTAAGGCTGCCGCCGGCGATCGCCGTCCAGGCGCGACCGCGGCGGCCGCGACCCGCCGACTGCCACTCCGCGGCGAGCGCCACGCCGTGGACGTCGCGCCGCTGCAGCCCGGCGCATGAGCTCGGAGGACGTCGACTCGATCTGATCGACGACCTCGACGGATGCCGGGAATGCGATGCCTCGTCGCCGCTCGAGCAAGACATCGGGATGCGCCCGGACTTTCTTGGCGTCCAGAAATTCCGGCGCTTCGAGCAGCCGGTAGCCGCGGCCCTTGACCCGTTCGAGCGCCAAGCCCGCCGTCCCGGCATCCTTCAGGACCTGCGAGACGCGCGCGCGGGTCAGCCCGACCTTCGGCGGCAAGGTCCTCGCCGGAGTGGAACTCTCCATCGGCAAGCTGGCGCAGCAGCGAGAATCAAGCGGGTGAGCACTTATGAACCTGAGCGCGGGAAGAGCGCGAAATGTTACACGACGGGCGCCCTCCGCGGAAGGAATAAGCGAGCACCCGCGCGACGCGTCCGAGGACCGATCGAGGATCGACAGCGGACGGTGGGCCAATCCGACCGCGCCTCGGAGCGCGCAGCGCGGACGCCAATTCCGTCAGCGCCGTGGAGCCAAAGCGCGAGGACTTCCGGGAGCGCCGGGATCGCCGCAGGCGACGACCGTAGCCGCCCTCGTCGACGCGCTCGCCGGTCCACGTGGTGATGATGCCGCCGGCCTCGCCGACGATCGGCATGAGCGCCTGAACGTCGTAGGCGTGGAGCGACGCCTCGATCACGATGTCGATCAGTCCCATCGCGAGCAGGCAATACGCGTAGCAATCGCCGCCCCAGCGGGTGAGGCGGGCGCGGTCGGCGACGCGGTCGAACGCCGCGCGCTCGCGCGGCGGTGACGGAACATCTTCGGGATCGGTGCAGGCGACGACCGCGTCGGAAAGCCTCGGGCAGCGACGCGTCTTCAGCGTGCGCCGCTCGCCGCCGCGCCGCCATTGCGGCGCCGCCGCCTGCCGTCCGCCATGAACGATTCGCCGACGTACGGCTGGTGCGCGACGCCGACGACCGACGCCGTCGCCGTCGTTGGAGCGCGATGAGCGTCGCCCAGTGCATCTGGCCGAGGATGAAGCTGCGGGTGCCGTCGATCGGGTCGATCACCCACGTGTACTTCGAGGCGCCGCGCTCCGTGCCGTGCTCCTCGCCGCGAATGCCGTGGTCGGGATAGGCGCGCGCGATCGCCGCGCGGATGACCGCTTCGGCCGCATGATCGGCGACGGTGACGGGATCGTAACCCTTGCGCTCCGCCCTTGTCCGCGACGTCGAGCGCGACGCGGAAGTGCGGAAGGATTGCCTTGCCCGCCGCCTCGGCGGTGCGGAGCGCGAATTCGAGCAGGTCGGCGTTCGAGGGGCGTTCATGGCGAAGGCGTGAGATCCGCTGCGGGTCGACTCGCGTGGTCATCATCGCGCGGCCGGTTCGCCGACAGCGCCGCGCTTGGCCGCATGCCGGCGTCGGCGGCATCTCGCGTTCCTTCGCCGCGGAAAGCACGTTGCGCCACGCGGCGGAGTGTCGCGCTCGCGAAGCCACGCCGCCGTGTCGTCGATCGTCTCCGCAGCGGACGAACGCGAGGCCTCGCGCTGCCGCCCGCGCGCAGGTGAACTCCATGAAGCCCGCCGACTCGGCGTCGGACGCGGGAATCCACAGCGGCAGCTCGGTCCACGGCGTGACGCTCGTGGCGAAGCAGCGCGTCGTCGTCGATCCACTGCGGCCACGGTCGCGCTGCCTGCCGCGCGCGCCGCTGCAACGAGCGCGTCGACGAGCGCGCCCATCGTCCACGTGCCCGCGGGAGCTGCACGCGTCGAACGTGCCGTCGTCCGCGCGTGCTCCGCCATGTCGAGCATCCACGATCGCGAGATCGCGCGCGTCGATGAACTGGACGGCGCGATCCGGCGGCGCCGGCACGACCGCCGCGCCGCCTCGCGCCGAGAGCCTCGGGACACACGAACCGCGCGACCCAGTAGGCGAAGCGATCGGTCGGGTCGATGCGGGCCGACGATGAGCCCGGGGCGCACGACGAGCGCCCGACGCCCGAACGCCGCGCGGACTTCGTCCTCGCAGCGCGCCTTGAGCGCGCCGTAGTGCGCCGACGATGTCCTCGGTCGCGGGATCGTCGAGCGTCGACGACCGGCGTCGTTTCGTCGCGCCCGGGCCGGCTCGCGTCCGCGTACACGGAGAGCGACGACACGAACGTGTAGTGCCCGACGCGTCCTTCGAGCGCGGCGGCCGATGCGCCGACGCAGCGCGGGACGTAGCCGCTCGATGTCGATCGCGGCGTCCCATTCGCCCGTGCTCGAGCGCCGCCAATCCGGGCGCGATGCGCGGGTCGCGGTTGCCGACGAGATGCGTGACCTCGCTCGCCCCACGGCACCGGCTGGACGCCGCGCGTGAAGATCGTCACGTCGTGGCCGCGCGCGAGCGCGGCGTCGACCAGGTGCCGGCCGAGGAAGCGCGTGCCGCCGAGAACGAGGAGCTTCATGTCGGATCGGCGCCGCCCAGGCAACGCGGTGCGCGCCGGGCACCCGCAGGCGTTTCGCGCCGGCTATTTGCGCGGAACGATCGCGACGCCGGCGAGCTTCTCCTGCGCCTCGATCAGCGACGCCACGTACTTGTCGCCGAAGCCCAGCAGGTTGGCGGTGACGAGGCTCTGGTGCACGCGCTTCGCCGACGATGCACGGCACCGGCAGCGATTCGGCGAGATGCGTGTAGTAGCGCAGGTCCTTCATCGCGTTGACCAGCGTGAACTTGAGGCCGGTCAGGTCGCCGTTGCCTTCGAGCATCTTGCCGACCATCATCTGGAAGATGCCGGAGTTGACGGCGCCCGCCGAGATCACCTCGTGCAGCTTCTTGATCGACACGCCCGACTTCGCGGCGGCGGCGCACGCTTCGGCGGTGGCCGTGGCGATCGCCTGCGCGATGAAGTTGTTGATGAGCTTCAGCATGTGGCCGTGTCCCGGCGGGCCCGCGTGGATGACGTTCTCGCAGAACGGCCGAGAGCACCGGCTTCAGCTGCGCGAACACCGCGTCGTCGGCGCCGACCATCGTGTTGAGCCGGCCCTGCTCGGCTTCGACCGGCGTGCGCGCGAGCGGCGCATCGACGAACTCGCGCGCGCTTCGCGCCGAAATCCATCGCGCATCTTCGCGGTCGACGCGGGCTCCGCGGTCGACGTGTCGACGACGATCAGCCCCTCGCGCGCGCGCCGAGCGATGCCGTTCATCGCCGTAGACGATCTGCCTCGATCTGCGGCGTGCCGGTGACGCAGAGGAACACGATGTCGGACTGCCGCGCGACGTCCGCGTTGCGTCTTCACTTCCTTCGCGCCGGCCGCGAGCAGGTCCTCGAGCGGCTTGCGGTTGCGGTGCGCGCACACCGTGAGCGGATAGCCCTTGGTGACGACGTTCTTCGCCATGCCGTGGCCCATCAGGCCCGAGCCCGATGAAGCCGATGCGCGGCTTTGCGCTGGTCTGCGTTCATGTTTCTCCCGAGATCGAGATCGATGGACCGTGCGACATGCCGGGCCGTCCCGCCGATGGTCTATGACTCAATCGACGCGCCGTGCGGCTCCTCCGTCACCTCCTCGGCGCGCCGGCGCTCGTGCAGCGTGATGAGGAGGCCGCTGCCGCCGATCACCGCCATGCCGGCGATGGTCCACGCGTCCGGGAAAGTTGCCGAACAGCGATCCAGCCGATCAGCGTCGCCAAGACGAGCTGCATGTAGGTGAACGGCGACAGCGCGGACGCCGGCGCCGCTGGAACGCGAGGATGAACAGGAAGTGGCCGATCGTGCCGAGCAGGCCCGCGACGGCCGATGAAGCACGACGTCCGACCATGGCATCTCGTAACCGATGCCGAGCCACGGCAGGAGCGCGGTCATCATCAGCCGTGCCGACGAGCGCCGGGTAGAACAGCAGCACGCGCGAATCCTCGCCGGCGAGCATGCGCGTCAGGATCTGGAACACGCCGTAGAACCAGCGCGAGCCGAGCGCAACAAGGCGCCGCGCCCTGGAACACGACGGAGCCCGGCCGCACGATCAGGAACATCCCGGCGATGCCCGCCAGCACGAGCGCGATCCGCGGCGCGCGTCATCCTCTCCCCGAGAAAGACCACCGCCAGGATGATGACGAGGATCGGCGTTCCGTAGTTGATCGCCGTCGCCTCGGCGAGCGGCAGGTACTTGAGCGCGCTGAAGAAGCACAGCGACGACAGCGGCAGCATCAGCGCCGCGGACGAGCTGCAACTTCGCAGGCGCGGCGTGCGGAAGAGGCCGGCGCCCATCTGCGGCAGCATCCAGCACCAGGATCACCACGCAGCTGGACGGTAGTAGCGCGCCCAGACCAGGAGCGGGACCGGGTAGCGGTCCGTCAGCAAGCCTGACCGGTCGCGTCGAGGATGCGTGAAGCACAGCACCGCCCCGACGATGAGGCCGATGGCGGACGGCGGGACGTGCGCGTGCGGCGCGCACGCCTAGAAGAAGAAGATCAGGTAGACGAGCCCGAGCGCGAGCGTGTACTCGAAGACGACGGACAGCGGCTTGTTGCGCTGTTTCAGCGTCCGGAAGAAGCCGTTGATCCGGCTGCCGATCGGATGGATCACCTTGCCCGTAGAAGCGGTTGAGCGCGCCCACCGGCTCGCCTTCGACGTTCTGCGTCGCGCTCATCTTGACGAAGTTCTCGATGACGTACCGGTTGATGCGCGTCATGAGCTTGCTGGTCGAGCGGCCGCTCGACGTCGCAGAACAGGATGATCCGGGTCGTCGGCGTCTTGTTCTCCGCCCAGTGGATGAACGTCTCGTCGAACATCACCGCCTCGCCGTCGCGCCACGAGTAGCGCTCGCCGTCGACGACGATGAAGCAGGCGTCGGAGTTGGGCGTGACGAGGCCCAGGTGATAGCGCAGCGACCCGCCGAACGGATCGCGGTGCGGATTCAGGTGCGCGCCGGGCTCGAGGATCGCGAACATCGCCGCCTTGACCGACGGGAATCGTCGCGAGCAGCGCCACCGTCTTCGGACACAGCGCCTGCGCCGAAGCGCAGCGGATCGCCGTACCACTTCACGTAGAAGCGCTTCCAGCCGCGCTTGAAGAACGAATTGAAGCCGACGTCGTTGTTGGCGAGCGCGCCCCGGATGTGGCCTTCGTCGAAGAGGCGCAGCGCCTCCTCGCGCAGCGTCGTCCACTGCTCGGACAGCGGGGCGAGCTCCGGAAACCGGCTCACGTCCTGGAACGCCTTCGCAGGCACCGCCGAGAACAGGAACACGAGCGCGTTGTAGGGCGCGAGCAGCGTCGAGTGATTGAAGAGCTGGCGGGTGAAGCGGAAGCGCTCGCGGCCGCGCAGATGGACGTACAGCGCCGAAGCAACGGACGCGTAGAGGACCAGGAATTTGGGCGGCGAGGAGCTGGCCGAGTCATAGGGTACGCGCCAGGCAGCGCGGACTCTGCGGGCGCGAGTCGAATGTCAATTGTATCAGAGACTTGCGCCTCGGCAGGTCTCATTTCGCACATCGTCGTGGTTGCCTCGCCGGGGCTTCTGATGCACTAGGCTGCATCAAACGCGCCGGTCGCGCGTATTCGACCCAGCAGCCAACGTCTGCCGGGATCTGCGGCCCCTCGGGGGCGCCGGACCGATCCTTCGCTTCAACCTAACAGAGGCAGTCGACGATGAATCGCGCAGCCAGGCTCGTTGCTCCGCTGCTGGCGTCGCTGGCCCTCGCCTGGGGCACGTGCGCCAGCGCCGCCGCAGTCACCGCGAAGCGCCGCAGATCGCCATGGATCCGGCCGCCGACAACACCGATGTCTACGCGTTCGTCAGCTACGACGCCGCCAATCTCGCAGCGCGCGCCGGCCGATCGCAAGGTGACGTTCATCCTCAACGTCAATCCGGGCCAGGACCCGAGCCGACGGCCCAAATTACTTCAACTTCGACGACGACGTGCTCTACACGATCAACATCGACAACAACCGCGACGGCAGCGCCGGACGACGTCATCTACGAGTTCCGCTTCACGACGCGAGAACCGGCCGATCGGCGGCCCCGGCGGGCTCACGTCGCCCGTCCCGTATCTCGGCAATCCGCACATCACCGCGCTCGGCGGGCTGCTGCAGGGATCACCGCGCTCGACGGTCCCGGTTCCGAGGGTCTGACGCGTCGCCAGACGTACACGGTGACCGAGGTCCGTGGCCAGCCATCGCACCGAGCTCTTCAGCGGGTCAGACGCTGATCGCCGGTGCCGTCCAACGCCGGACCGGCGACGATGCCGAACTATCCGGCGCTCGCCGCGCAGGGCATCTACACCGACGCGGCGACCGGCGTCCGCGTGTTTGCCGGGCCAGCGCGCCGAGACGTTCTACATCGATCTCGGCGCGGTGTTCGACACGCTGAACCTGCGGCGCTACCTGCCGCTGCTCACCGGCGGACGAGGACACCGACAACGTCAACCCGTTCGGCATCAATCGCTTCAGCGGCGCCAACATCAGCACGATCGCGATCGAGGTGCCGATCACGCGCATCACGGGCGACGGCAAACCTGCCGCAACGTCGCCGAATCCGGTCATCGGCATGTACGCGAGCACCGCCGGCAGCAAGATCCGGATGCTTCGGACGACGGCGGGCGCCAACGACGAGCGGGCCGTTCGTGCAGGTGTCGCGGATGGGCAATCCGCTGGTCAACGAGCTCATCATCAACACGCCGCCAAGGACCGCTGGAACGCCGGCCGATGCCCGAGGACGAAGCGCAGTTCCAGGACTTCTACAAGAATCCGGTGCATCGCGACCGCGCTCTGAGCTCGGTGCTACGGCGTACCGGTCGTGCCGCTCGACGGCTCGCCGACGTCGAACCGCACCGACCTGATGAGCGATCCTGCTCAAGTACCCGGGCCAGGCGCTGAACGGTTCGAACTGCGGCAATGCCTTGCTCGGAGCTGCTGCGGCTCGACCTGCGAGTCACTCCCGACCGCGCCGGAGAATCAGAGCCGGCTCGGCGCGGCGCTCGAGCGGCGACAAGGCAGGCTGGCCGAACGGCCGGCGGCCCGAACGACGACGTGACCGACATCGCGATCCGCGTCGTGGGCGGGGTCGAACTACATCGGTCGCGCAGGCCGGCGACGGCGTCAACTTCCTGGCGGGTGCGCCTGGAGTCGTCGGCACGCGACATCACCGCCAACGGGATCGCGACGAGAACTTCCCGTTCCTGCCGGCGCCGTATGACGGCAAGAATCGCAGGCACGTCGATTGCGACGAAACCGGCCCGGTGCCAATCCGTGCGGGCCCTCTGTCCCGTAGCCTTGCGATAACGCTGCGTCGCGGCCCGAGGTGCGGCTCCCGGGCCGTTTTCTGATCGTGGCAACGCGACCCGCAGACCGGACAGCGCACGACGGCATCCCAAACACGTGAGACAAGAACGTGCAAGGTCGCGGGCAACGGTTCGATCGGAGCGTGCGCGTGCGTTCGCCATCGCTTCGATCGCGCTCGCCGCATGCACGGCCGCGGCGGCGCCATACGTACCGCCGACGACGCGCAGGTGCTGGGCCGCCTGCCGGCGCGAAGCGTGCGCGCAGTTTCGAGAACTGAAGGCGCTGCAGGCCGCCGCGGCGGCGCGCGCCGGACGACCCCGCTCCGGCGCATCGGCGCTCGCCACTGCGTACCTCCGACGCGTCGCGGGTCGAGGGCGATCCGCGCTTTGCCGGCTACGCGCAGGCGGCGCTCGCCCGCTGGTGGACAGGATCCAGGCGCCACCGCCGGTGCTGATGCTGCGCGCGACGATCCTGCAGAAGCCGGCACGAGTTCGACGCCGGCGATGACGCGGATCTCGACCGTATCCTGAAACGCGAGCCGCGCCACGCCGCAGGCGTTGCTCGACGCGCGCACACCGTGCTCACGGTGCGCGGCAGGTATTGCCGAAGCGCGCAGCGACTGCGACCGCCTGGCTGTCGTCGTGCCGGCGATCTAGCGGCGACCTGCAGCGCGGCGATCGACAGCGTCGACCGGCAACGCCGCGCGCCGCCTACGAGGCCTGCGGCGCATACGCTCGCGGAACCACCGTGCGCGTCGGCGGCGCCAGGCGCGCCTGGGCGAGAACGCTGCTCGGTGAAGATCGCGCATCGGCCGCGGCGACCCTGCCGCCGAACGGCACTTTCCGGGCGGCGCTCGACGCGACGATCCGCGCGATCTGTATCTCACTCGGCGCGTACAGCGATTGGCTGCTGGACCAGAAGCGCGCCGATGACGTGATCGCGCTCGTCGGCAAGGAGACGCCGCGATCGATGCGCTGCTGCTGCGACTCGCCACTGGCGCAGCGGCGCTAAACGGGACGTGCGGAAGCCGCGGCGACGATCGACAACGTTGCGTGCCCGCTTCGAAGCAGCCGCGCGCGGGGACTCCGTGCACCAGCGCGAGAACGCCCGTTTCGAGCTCGCGCTGACGCGATCGACAGAGCGCGTTGACGCTCGCGCTCGACAACTGGAAGTCGCAGCGCGAGCCTCCGGACCTGCGGACTCTGGCGGAAGCCGCCGACCGCCGCCGGCGACTCGCCGCGGCGCGCGGCACCGTCAGGCTTTGGCTCGCCGAAGTCGGGCCTCGAGTATCCAACCGCGGCGGCGCTCGCCGTGTCCAGGGCGCTGGCGAAATGAAGCGCATGCGTGCCACCGCGCTGTTGAGCGCGATCGGCGGGACGGCTCTGGCTCGCTCTTGCTGGTGACGCTGCTCGGTCGCGTTCTCGGCGCCCCGCGCGCACGTATGCGCACAAGCCTTCGGACAGCTACCTCACGCTCTAAGCGTCGATGGCGAGACGCGATCGACGGCCAGTGGGGACAAATCGCGCTCCGCGAGTCTCGACTATGCGACCTCGGGCTCGACGCGAACCAGGAACGGCGCGAGATCACCTGGGGCGAAGTGAAGGCGAAGCAACGCGGACATCGCCGCCTACGCGCTCGCCGCGCCTTCGCCTATGACCCGCCGGCGCGCTCCCGTCGCGCAAGCGCATCCTGCGAGCAACGCTGGTCGACGACTCACAGCGACGGCGCCGTACTCCGGTGCTGCGCTTCGCCGCGACGCGCGCTAGCATGCCGCAAGTCGCTCTTCGATCGACTATCGGGATCGTTCTTCGACGTCGATCCGCAGCATCGCAGGTCTGCCTGCGGCTGGAATATCCGAGGGCGACGACGCGTGCCGGGATCTTCAGCTGCCGACGAAGCAGCGAGCAGTCGAATTCCACGCTCGCGCACACTGTCGAAGTGGGAGCAGTTCGTCGACTACGGCAACGAGGGCGTGTGGCACATCTGGACCGGCTTCGACCACGTGCCTCTTCCTGCTGTCGCTGCTGCTGCCCGCGGTGCTGGTTGGACGACCCTCCGCGCTTCGCGCTGCGGGGCCGAAATGAGCGCCTGGGAGCGGCCCGGCGCGCTCGCTGGAGTACCCGCGCTTCGCGCTCCGGTATATTCGCCCTCGGGGCGGCCCGGGCTCATGCCCTCGCCGATCCCGGGCCCCGCTGGCAACCCGCCG
>ERZ1370068.5660-contig-4678_pt1 | contig 17872 bp, 20 predicted proteins | sample MGYA00561227_ERZ1370068 | MGnify/ENA primary metagenome ERZ1370068 (study PRJEB38410, sample SAMEA6850437) | metagenome | study: Metagenomic assessment of the ecological functions of the soil: analysis of the soil microbiota associated with the...
ACCACGAACATGACCGGATTGCGGACCTGACGCCGCGGCGTCAGCTTGCGGAACGAATCGACGATCGCCTGCCGGATGATCGAGGCGTCGAAGAGCGACGCGCGTCTTGACCGAGCTTGCCATGGCCGTCATCCCCTCACTTCGCCGCGATCAGCGTCAGGTGCTCGACGATGGGGCCGAGCGCCAGCGCGGGCACGAAGGTCAGCGCGCCGACCAGGATCACCACGCCGACCAGCAGCCCGACGAACAGCGGCGTGTGCGTCGGCAGCGTGCCCGGAGCCGACCGGAACGATCTTCTTGCGGGCCAGCGAGCCCGCGATGGCCAGCACCGGCACGGCCAGCCAGTAGCGGCCGAACAGCATCGCGAAGCCCAGGGCGGTGTTGTAGAAGGGCGTGTTGGCGCTCAGCCCCGCGAAGGCGCTGCCGTTGTTGTTGGACGCCGAGGAGAACGCGTAGAGGATCTCGCTGAACCCGTGGATGCCGGGATTGGCGATGCCGGCCTTGCCGGCGGCGGTGACGACGCCGATCGACGTGCCGATCAGCGACCAGGGCCGGCGTGATGAGGATGACCAGCGACGACATCTTCATCTCGTAGGCCTCGATCTTCTTGCCGAGATACTCCGGCGTGCGCCCGACCATGAGGCCGGCCACGAAGACGGCGATGATCGCGAACATGAGCATGCCGTAGAGCCCGAGCCCACCCCGCCGTACACGACCTCGCCGAGCTGGATCAGCCACAGCGGCACCAGCCCACCGATCGGCGTGAACGAGTCGTGCATCGCGTTGACCGAGCCGTTGGAGGCCGACGTGGTGGCCGTCGCCCACAGCGCCGAATTGGCGATGCCGAACCGGACCTCCTTGCCTTCCATGTTGCCGCCCGACTGCAGCGCGCTCGCGGCGTGGTCGACGCCCTGCTTGACGAAGACGTGCGCCGTTCTGCTCGGCGACGACGCAGACGATCAGCAGCCCGACGAAGATGACGGTCATGGCCGCGAGCACCGCCCAGCCCTGGCGGGTGTCGCCGACCATGACGCCGAACGTGTAGCAGAGCGCGGCGGAGATCTGGAGGATGGCCAGCAGCTCGAGCCAGTTGGATAGCGGCGTCGGGTTCTCGAACGGATGCGCCGAGTTGGTGTTGAAGAAGCCGCCGCCGTTGGTGCCGAGCTGCTTGATGGCGATCTGGGAGGCGACCGGACCCACCGCGATCACCTGCTCGGTCAGCGTGGCCTTCTTGGTCTTGGGCTGGCCCTTCGTCGTCGAGGACCGGCTTGCCGTCCTTGTCGGTGACCGGCTCGTCGTACTCGCTCGGCTGGACGACCGCGACCTTCGGCGTAGGGCCCGAACGTCTGCACCACGCCCTGGGAGACGAGGACGAGCGCCAGGACGAAGCGACAGCGGCAGCAGGATGTAGAGCGTGGTCCGGGTGAGATCGACCCAGAAGTTGCCGATCGTCGCTGGCCGAGCGGCGCGCGAAGCCGCGGATGAGCGCGACCAGCGACCGCCATGCCCACCGCCGCGGAGACGAAGTTCTGGACGGTGAGAGCCGAGCATCTGCGTGAGATAGCTCATCGTCGTCTCGCCGCCGTAGCCCTGCCAGTTCGTGTTGGTCGCGAAGCTCACCGCGGTGTTGAACGAGGAGTCCGGTGAGACCGGCGCCCAGACCCTGCGGATTCAGCGGCAGCACGCCCTGCAGGCGCTGCAGCCCGTACACCGCCAGCAGCCCGGCCAGGTTGAAGACGAGCATCGCCGCCGCGTAGGTCTTCCAGCCCATCTCCTGGTCGGGGCGGACACCCGCACGCCCTGTAGATGAGACGCTCGAGCCAGCCGAGCGCGCGATCGAGCCCGAGCGGCCGGCCCTCGTACACACGCGGGCCATGTAGGCGCCGAGCGGCTTGGCCAGCGCGATCAGCACGCACCACGTAGAGGAGCGAGCTGAACGATCCCGTTCGCCGTCATGAGAAGAGCTCCGGTTTGAGCAGGGCCAGGACCAGATAGACCAGCAATCCCACCGACACGATCCCACCGACGACGTAGAGCAGTGGCATGGCGGCCTCCTACACCCGCTCGCAGAGCTTGACGAACGCCCAGGTGAGACCGGAAGAACAGCACGCTCAGCCCGACGTAGAGCAGATCCCCTGCCAGATCCATCGCCAGCCTCCGTCACCAATCGTAGTGCGGCGGCTGTTAACGCGCCGTCAAGATCGGGCCTCGTCCGCGTTAACGCCGCGTTGACCGCCGGGCCCGCGGCGTTGACATCCTCTGACTGCCGTCTTCGTCCAGATTGACAGCGTCTTGACGCCCTCGGGCCGTCCTCCATGGTGGCAGGGAGGGATCGTCAATGCGGTGGCACGAGTGGTCCGCCGGGGACGTCGCGAGGGAGCCGAGGCCCACCTGGTGGCGGCTGTACGTCATCGCCGCCCTGCTGGTTGCCGTCGTCGGGATCGTGGAGGCATTCGTCGAAGGCGCCGTGCTGCGCAAGATCCTCGAGACGATCACCATCGCCGTGGGGTTCGGCTCGATCTGCGGGTGGCTCCACCTGAACCGGATCGCGTTCGACCTCGACAAGGGCAGGCGGCGCGCCTGATCCTAGATAGGCGAGGCCACCGCGCTCCTGCGCTGGCTGACATAACGCCGCTTCGCGCGCCGGAGCCCGCGAGTAGAATGGGCCGAGGCGACACATGAGCGAGTACCGGCCCGATCCCGAGGCGCTCCTCGCCCGCGTCAAGGAAGAGGAGGCCCGCGCCCGGCGCGGCAAGCTGAAGGTGTTCTTCGGCGCGGCGGCCGGCGTGGGCAAGACCTACGCCATGCTGGAGGCCGCGCGCGAGCAGCGCGCCGACGGCGTCGACGTGGTCGTCGGCTACATCGAGACCCACGGACGGGCCGAGACCGACGCGCTCCTGGCCGGACTCGAGCTCCTGCCCGCGGCGGCCGCTCGACTATCGCGGCACCACGCTCCCCGAGTTCGACCTCGACGGCGCCCTGCTCCGCCGGCCCACCATCATCCTGGTCGACGAGCTCGCCCACACCAACGCGCCGGGCTCCCGGCACGCCAAGCGCTGGCAGGACGTGGTCGAGCTGCTCGACGCCGGCATCGACGTCTACACCACCGTCAACGTCCAGCACGTCGAGAGCCTGAACGACGTGGTGGCCAAGATCACCGGCGTGGTCATGCGCGAGACGGTGCCCGACTCGGTCTTCGAGCAGGCCGACGAGGTCGAGCTGATCGATCTGCCGCCGGATGATCTCCTGCAGCGCTTCAAGGAAGGCAAGGTCTACCTCCCGGGCCAGGCCCAGGAGGCGCTGGCGAACTTCTTCCGCAAGGGCAACCTGATCGCCCTGCGCGAGCTGGCCCTGCGCCGCACCGCGGAGCGCGTCGACGCCCAGATGCGCGTCTACCGGCGCGAGCACGCGATCGATCGCATCTGGCCCACCGTCGAGCGCATCCTCGTGTGCGTCGGCCCCAGCCCGATGTCCACGCGGCTGGTGCGCGCGGCCAAGCGCATGGCCGATCAGCTCGGCGCCGAGTGGATCGCCGCCTACGTCGAGACGCCGGCCCAGCTCCGGCTGCTCGGCGGAGACGCGCGACAGCGTCATCCAGACCTTGCGGCTGGCCGAGCAGCTCGGCGCCCAGACCATCCGGCTGAGCGGGCCCACCATGAGCGAGGCGCTGCTGGCCTACGCCCACGATCGCAACGTGACGCGCATCGTCGTCGGCAAGCCGCGCCGCACCCGGTGGCAGCGCGTCTTCCTGGGCTCGATCGTGGACACGCTCGTCATGGGCAGCGGCGACATCGACGTGCACGTCATCGGCGGCGGGCTCGACGACGGCGCGCCGGTGGCGCCGGTGCGCCGCGCGGCCTGCCGACCGACTGGACGGCGTACGCGCGGGCCGGGGTGGTGGTGGCGCTGGCCACCGGCGTGGCATTCGGGCTCTTCCCCTTCTCGGAGCTGTCGAATCTCGTGATGGTGTACCTGCTCGGGATCGTGATCGTTGCCATGCGCACCGGCCGCGGGCCCTCGCCTGCTGGCCGCCGTGCTCAGCGTCGCCGCCTTCGACTTCTTCTTCGTGCCGCCTCGCTTCACCTTCGCGGTGACCGACGCCCGCTACCTCTTCACGTTCCTCGTCATGCTCATCGTGGGCCTCGTGATCAGCGGGCTCACGGTGCGCACGCGGGCGCAGGCCGAGGCCGCGCATCATCGCGAGCAGCAGACGGCGGCGCTCTACGCCATGAGCCGTGAGCTGGCCAGCACGCGCGGCGTCGATAACCTCCTGCAGATCGCCGTCCGGCACGTCACCGACGTCTTCCAGGGTCAGGTCGTGGTGCTGGTGCCCGGCAGCGGCGGCACGCTCGCAGCCTGGAGCGGCGGGCAGTTCGAGGTGGACGCCAACGAGCTGGGCGTGGCCCGCTGGGTCTTCGAGCATCGCCAGCCGGCGGGCCTGGGCAACGACGACGCTGCCCCGGCGCCTCCGCGCTGCACGTGCCGCTGATCGGATCGACCGGCCCGGTGGGCGTCCTGGGGCTGCGCCGACCGATCGTCACGCCATGGACGAGCCCGAGCGCCTGCACCAGCTGGAGACCTTCGCCGCCCAGACCGCGCTGGCGCTCGAGCGGGCCCGCCTCGCCAGCGAGGCGCAGGACGCCGAGCTCCGGATCGAGACCGAGCGGCTGCGGAACTCGCTGCTCAGCTCGGTGTCGCACGACCTGCGCACGCCGCTGGCCACGATCACCGGCGCGGTCAGCACGATCCTCGACGACAGCGCGCGCTTCGACGAGCGGACCCGGCGCGAGCTGCTGGAGTCCGTGCACGAGGAAGCCGAGCGGCTGAACCGGCTGGTCGAGAACCTCCTGGAGATGACGCGGCTCGAGTCCGGCGCGCTGCAGCTGCGCAAGCAGCTGCACCCGCCCGAGGAGATCATCGGCGCCGCGCTCTCCCGCCTGGGCAAGCGGCTCGGCGCTCGGCGCATCACCACGCGCGTGCCGCCCGACCTGCCGCTGGTCGCGATGGACGACGTGCTCATCGAGCAGGTGCTGGTCAACCTGCTCGACAACGCCATCAAGTACACGCCGGCCGGCAGCCCGCTGGAGATCAACGCGACGGCGACCGAGCAGAACCTCACCGTCGAGGTGGCCGACCGCGGCCCCGGCTTGCCTGCCGGCCGCGAGGACAAGGTGTTCGAGAAGTTCTATCAGACGGATCCGGGCGAGGGGCGCGGCGCAGGCCTGGGACTGGCGATCTGCCAGGGCATCGTCCGCGCACACGGCGGACGCATCTGGGCGCAGAACCTGCCGGGCGGTGGCGTCGCGTTTCTCTTCACGCTGCCGCTGGGCGAGGCGCCCTCGAAGCCCGGCCGATGCCTGACCCCGTCGTCGTCCTGATCGAGGACGAGCCGCAGATCCGGCGCTTCCTGCGCGCGACCCTCGACCGGCCAGGGCTACCGGCTCTTCGAGGCGGGCACCGCCGCCGACGGGCTCGTCGAGGTCGCCTCCCGGCAGCCCGACGTCGTCATCATCGATCTCGGCCTGCCCGACCTCGATGGCCTGGAGGTGATCCGGCGCCTGCGCGAGTGGAGCAAGGTCCCGGTCATCGTGCTCTCCGCGCGCGGCCAGGAGCGCGACAAGGTCGCCGCCCTCGACGCGGGCGCCGACGACTACGTGTCCAAGCCCTTCAGCGCCGGTGAGCTGCTGGCCCGCCTGCGCGTGGCGCTGCGCCACGCCGCCGGCGCCGCCCACGAGGAGAGCGCGGCGTTCAGGGTCGGCGAGCTGCAGGTCGATCTCCTGCGCCGCCACGTCACGGTCGCCGGCGGCGAGGTGCGGCTGACGCCGATCGAGTACAAGCTGCTCGCCGACGCTGGTGCGCTACGCCGGCCGCGTCGTGACGCACCAGCAGCTCTTGCGCGACGTGTGGGGCCCGAGCCACGACGATCAGTCGCACTACGTGCGCGATCTACATGGCGCACCTGCGCCACAAGATCGAGGCCGAGGCGGCGCGGCCGCGCGTATCTGCTCACCGAGCCCGGCGTCGGCTACCGGCTGGCGGCGGAGTAGCTGCCATGACGACGCCACCGACGGATGAGCGACTCGCTGGTGACTCCTCCGACGCCCTCGTGACCGCCTTGCCAGCCCGGGCGCCCGCGACTACCATGACCGCATGCAGCACAGCGCCGGCGCCACCACGCAGGACATGGGCATGGGTCCGCCCTCCCGGGTCGCAGTGCGCTGACCGCGCGCTGCGGCCACGGGTGGGCTTCCGGCTCCCCGTGGCCGTCGTGCTTTCACCGGTGTGCGGCCACGAGCGGCCGCCACGGAGGAGGGCACGATGGGCTCGTTCTACGTCACCACCGCGATCCCGTACGTCAACGGCACCCCGCATCTGGGGTTCGCCCTCGAGCTGGTGCAGGCCGACGTGCTGGCCCGCTATCACCGGCTGCTCGGCGACGACACCTGGTTCCTGACCGGCACCGATGAAAACAGCCTCACCAACGTCCTCGCCGCCGAGCGCGAGGGCGTGCCGATCCGCGTGCTGGTCGAGCGTCACGCCGAGATCTTCCGGGCGCTGACCGCCACGCTCGGCGATCAGCAACGACGACTTCATCCGGACGAGCGCCGAGCCGCGCCACCTGGCCGGCGCCGAGCGGCTCTGGCGGGCGTGCGACGCCGCCGGCGATATCTACCGGAGACACTACCGCGGCCTCTACTGTGTCCGCTGCGAGTCCTTCTACGCGCCCGACGAGCTGGTGGACGGCGCCTGTCCCGAACACCAGGTCGTGCCGGAGGTCGTGGAGGAGGAGAACTACTTCTTCCGGCTCTCGCGCTACGCCGGGCGGCTGGCCGAGCTCCTCGATACCGGCGCGCTGCGCGTGGTGCCCGCGTGGCGCCATCAGGAGGTCCGCGCCTTCGTCGCCGGCGGTCTCAACGACTTCAGCATCTCGCGCACGCAGGTACGGGCGCGCGGCTGGGGCCTTCCGGTTCCGGGCGACGCCGAGCAGGTCATGTACGTCTGGTTCGACGCGCTGGCGAACTACATCACCGCGCGCTCGGCTACGGGGTCGCCGAGCCACGGCTGTCACGATCCTGGCTGGACAATCCCCACCGGGTGCACGTCATCGGCAAGGACATCGTGCGCTTTCACGCCGTCTACTGGCCGGCGATCCTCCTGTCGGCCGGCTTGCCGACACCGTCACGGATCTTCGTCCACGGCTTCCTCACGCGCGACGGACGCCGGATGAGCAAGACGCTCGGAACGGGCGTCGATCCGACCGCACTCGTCCGGAACTGGGGCGTGGACGCCGTCCGCTACTGGCTGCTCCGCGAGGTCCCGGCGTGCGAGGACGCCGACTTCACCGAGGCCGGCTTCGCCCGCGCCTACACCGCCGACCTGGCCAACGATCTGGGCAACCTCCTGCAGCGGACGGTCAGCCTGCTGCACCGCGCTCAGGACGGCGTCGTGCCGTCCGGCACGCCCGATGCCTCGCCGCTGGCGTCAGCGGTGGCCGACGTGCCGGAGGCGTTGCAGCGCGGGCTCGGCGACGACTGGGATCCGCGCCGCGCCCTCGACGCCATCTTCGCGGTCGTCAGCGCGGGCAAACCGACGGGTGGAGGAGACGAAGCCGTGGGTGCTGCTGCGCGCCGAGCGGGACGGCGACGTCGAGGCCGGCCGCCGTGCTCGACGCGACCCTGTGGGAGCTGACCGAGGCCCTGCGCGTGGTCGGCGAGGCGCTCCGGCCACTGCTGCCGCAGGCAGCCGAGCGCATCGCCGTCCAGCTCGGCCTGACGCCAGCGTCGAGGTGGAGCGATGCGTTGCGCTGGGGCGGCCTGCCGGCCGGCACGCGGTCGGCGGCGCCGCAAGCACTGTTTCCCCGGCGCCTGACCTAGCCACGCCTTGAACCTGACGGCAGGTCTCGCTATGATCACCGCCCGCCCACCTCGGGCGGTCGCGACGGCTTCGGAGGCAGCGATGAAGATTCTCTTGGCCGAGTCCGATCCCGTCTCGCCGACGTGTACGCCGACTTCCTCCGCGGCCTCGGTCACGACGTCCGCTTCGTCAGCGGGTCCAGCGCCGCGCTGGACCAGATCCAGAGCTGGCCGCCCGACGTCGTCATCCTCGACATGGCCGTGACCAGCACCGAGCGCTCGCTCCTGGAGCACCCGGTCGTGCAGGCCAGCGGGATCCCGATCATCGCGGTGGTGGCCGGCGCCACCGAGCGGCTGGGCCGGGAATGCCTGCGGCTGGGCGCGGTCGACTTCCTCCCCAAGCCCGTCTCGTTCGAGCGCCTGAGCGCGATCATCTCCTGGCTCGAGATCTACGCCGTGGAGGGCGGCGATCGCCGGCGGCTGCCGCGCGCCGCCGGCGCACATCCCGATGCGGGTGCGGGCCGAGACGCAGTGGACCTCGCTCGACCTGAGCCCGGTCGGCGTCAAGATGCCGCCGCAGGCCTGGATCGAGCCCGGGGCCACGGTGTCGCTGCTCTTCGCGCTGCCCGACGGCGGCGCGCCGCTGCACCTGCAAGGCGGTGTTCTCGCGCGCCGAGCCCGACGGGCACATCTTCACGTTCGTCAATCTGTCGGACGCCGAGTTCAAGCGTCTGGCCGACTACTCGCGCAGCGCGGCGGCCCCGGTGACCGTCCGGCCCGCTCAGCCGGCGACGCCGGCGCTGACCGCCGGCTGATCTCCGACCGGACCGCGCCGCCGCCACACCGCCTCCCACTGGGCCCACGTCCCGGTCTTCGGCGCGTCCCGCCGCATCACGACTTCCCGCGGCTCCCGCACGACCTCGAACGACCGCGCCGGCGCGCGCCAGCAGATCCTCGCGCGAGGCGAAGTGGATCAGCAGGCCCGTCTTGGGCCCGTCGTCGTAGCGGATGGTGAGCCCGCCGAGACGATCACGCTCGACCACGCGTGTGGCGGTGATAGATCTGCGTGCGCGACCGAGTTGACGCGCACGAAGAGCAATCCGCCCGGCTGCAGGAGCGCGGCGGCCTGCGCGAAGGCCGCGCTCAGCGCGGCGCCGCATCGCCGTGCTGGAAGACCTGGATGGCGATGAGGTAGGCGTACGGACGCGCCGGGCGGAGCCCGCGGAAATCACCGACTCGACAGCCGATCGGCCACGTCCGGTCGGCGCCGGACCAGCTGTGTGATCGCCTCGCGGGAGAGGTCGATGCCGTCGAGCGCCGGCGCCGGCATCCACCAGTGGCAGGTAGTTGCGGCCGTTGCCGCAGCCGACGTACAGGCCACGGCCGCGCCACAGCGCGGGCTCGGCCTGCAGCATCGCGACGATCGTCTCGACAAAGGCGATGGGCGGCTCGCCGGCGTATCGGCCGCGACGATACTCCGCATCCCAGCTGGCGCCCACCGGCCCGGTGCTGCCCATTGCCGCCGGGCGTAGGATAGCGCCGTCATGACCCGGCCGCTCGGCGCGGATATACTCCCGGGTTGCCAGGCAACCACCACCCCACGTCAAACAGGGAGGCAGTGATGGCGATCAAAGTAGGTGACAAGCTTCCCGAGGGAACGCTGACCGAGTTCGTCGCGACCGAGCGGCCGGGCTGCACAGTCGGCCCCAACGCCTTCCAGGTCGGCGAGCTCACCGAAGGGCAAGAAGATCGTGATCTTCGGGCTGCCGGGCGCCTTCACGCCCACCTGCTCGGCCAAGCACGTGCCGAGCTACGTGGCGAACATCGACAAGCTGAAGGCCAAGGGCGTCGACGAGGTGTGGTGCATCTCGGTCAACGACGCCTTCGTCATGGGCGCGTGGGGCAAGGACCAGAAGCAGCGAGGGCAAGGTGCGCATGATGGCCGACGGCAGCGCCACCTTCACCAAGGCGCTCGGGCTGGAGTTCGACCTGGCGGCCCGCGGCATGGGCGTGCGCTCGCAGCGCTACTCGATGCTGGTCGACAACGGCGTGGTCAAGTCGATCAACGTCGAGGGGCCGGGCAAGTTCGAGGTGAGCGACGCCGACACGATGCTGAAGCAGGTCTGAGCGGAGGCCTTCGTGGCCGGGATCACCGAGGGCCGCAAGGCCCCGACCTTCACGCTGCCGGACGCCGCAGGGCGTCCGGTGTCGCTCGCCGACTTCAAGGGCAAGCGACGTCGTCGTCTACTTCTATCCGCGCGACGACACGCCCGGCTGCACCAAGGAGGCGTGCGGGTTCCGCGACCACTGGAAGGAGCTGCAGCGCGCCGGAGTGGTCGTGCTCGGCGTCTCGGCCGACTCCGGCGAGTCGCACCAGAAGTTCGCGGCCAAGTACCGTCTGCCGTTCACGCTCCTGTCCGACACGGACCGCAAGGTCATGACGGCGTGGGGCGCGTACGGCGACAAGATGATGTACGGCAAGAAGACCAAGGGCGTCATTCGCTCCACCGTGTGGGTGGGCCCCGACGGCACCGTGCGCAAGCACTGGGCCCGCGTGGCGGACGCGGCCAAGCATCCGGCCGCAGTTCTAGAGATGGTGACCTCCGCGTGACGGGATAGCGGCCGGTGCCCTGGGACCCCGCGCAGTATCTCAAGTTCGCCGGGCACCGGCTGCGACCCGCGCTCGATCTGCTGAATCGCATCGACCTCGCCGCGCCCGATCACGTGTACGACCTCGGCGCCGGCGCCGGCAACGTCACGCGCCTGCTCCGCGCGCGGTGGCCCGAGGCCCGCATCACCGGAGTGGACGACTCCGCGGAGATGCTGGCCAAGCGCCGCCGCCGAGAGTCCGGACATCACGCGGCAGCAGGCCGACCTCGCCACCTGGCGGCCGGCGCAACCGGCCGATCCTCATCTACTCCAACGCCGCGCTGCACTGGCTGCCCGATCACGCGAAGCTGTTTCCTGGGCTCCTCGACGGGCTGGCGCCGGGCGGCGTGCTGGCAGTGCAGATCCCGCGCAACTTCTCGGCGCCATCGCACACCTCGATCAGCGAGGCGGCGCGCAGCGGCCGTGGCGGAGCAAGCTCGAGCCGCTGCTCCGTCCGGCGCCGGTGGCGGAGCCCGACTTCTACTACGGTCTCGCTGGCGCCGAACGCGAAGTCGATCGACATGTGGGAGACGGAGTACGTGCAGGCGCTGGAGGGCAAGGATCCGATCAGGAGTGGGTGAAGGGCACGTGGCTCCGACCGCTGCTCGACGCGCTCACAGGCCAGGAGCGCGACGACTTCGAGGCCGCCTACGCCCGGCTCGTGGCGCGCGCGTATCCACCCCGCCCCGACGGTCGGACGCTGTTCCCCTTCCGGAGACTGTTCATGATTGCGGAGCGCGCCTAGGTCGCCGCCGGAGCTCGGCTAGCCAACCTGCCTCGCAGCGTCCGCTGGATAGTTCGAGATCTGCCTATCCGGCCCCTCGGCCCCACCGCGCCACCTGACTCGTCGTAATGTCGGGAGTTTCCCTGCTACCGGCCGGGTCGCCGCCGGTGCTAGCCTGCAAGAGACGCTATGTCTAACGGATTAGATTGTTCGGCAGACTATTAGTTAGCCAGCAGGCAATGCGTTCTGTCCTCTGCGCACCAGAATGCTAGACTGAGGTCACCGGCGAAAGTCTATGGCCAAGATCGAAAAGATCGAGCAAGAGATCCAGGCGCTTCTCCCGAAGAGCTGGCGCAAGTTTCGCGCCTGGTTCCTGAGCAGGTTCGATTGGGCGATCTGGGACCGCCAGATCGAGGCGCGATGCTGAGGCAGGCCGCCTCGACGACCTCGCGGCCAAGGCGCTTCGCGACCACAGCAGCCGGCAAGACTAAGCCGATCTGACCCATCACGTTCTGGTCGGCCCGCGTCGGCGCTCACTATCGAGCCCTCGCCGTCGACGCATCGAATGGCCTGGTCTGGTTCTGGATCGGTAGCCATGCCGATTACGATCGACTGCTTGGCTGACAAGCCACTTGAGCGACCGGCATGAACCGTCGTGGGCGGGTGCGTGGGCGCCTGCGCCGGCCGCTCAGCGCCAAGCCGTTAGCCGGACAAGAGACCCCGCTGTTCGCTGAAGATCAGTGGCTGCCCCTGATTCGCGCGATCGACGAAACGCTTGCGGCCGATCGCCACCCGGCCCGTAGATATCAGCGACCCCAACTGGCTGGCCAACTTGCAGACTTCGAGCCCGCTAGACGAAGCGGAGTGAGGCCCCGCCGCCCAGGAAATGCTCGCAGAAGCTCTCCAGGCGTACGCGAACGGCGGCGACGCTGCACGCACTGGGATTCGGACTCTGTTCAGGAGACTCTCGTCTTTCGCGTGGCCGCAGCGCTTACAGGTACCGAGAACCACTGCCGCTGGATTTCGCGAGCACCTTCTCCACTTCTCGATCCTCGATCAGGGTCGCGATCCGCGCGACGCGACCCTCTGGCTTGACGATCTGTCCAGGCCGGGCGAGCCGCCGGCGTGGACGTGAATCCTCTGGCTGATTGAGGTCGGCCAACCTGTCGAGCCGGGAAGACAGGTGCTCATGGGGTTCCACGGCCGAATGGCTATCACGTCGCGCCGCCGCTGAACGGCAGTATCGTAAGGCTCACTGGAAACGATCCGCGACAGTTGTAAGCTGAAGTCCAACGGGGAAATATCGGAGTGGCAATGCAATGGTAGAACCCGATAGCCTTCGCTATACGAAGATACCCCTCAACAACGGATCCGGTGCGATCCCCGCGCTCGGTTTTGGCACATTGATTCCCGACCTCATCGCAACCAAAAACGCGACCAAGGCCGCGCTGGAAGCAGGATTTCGTCAGCTCGACACTGCGGAACGTTACCGGACTGAAAAAGAGGTCGGCGAAGCGATGCGGGAGGTGTTCAAGGCGGGGAAGATCAAGCGGCAGGACGTGTTTATCGCCACGAAGCTCTGGAACAACAATCATCGTCCTGAACGCGTCGCACCCGCCTTCGAGGCGAGTCTCAAGAAACTCCAACTCGACTACGTCGATCTCTATCTCATCCACACCCCCTTTGCCTTCCAACCTGGAGACGAGCAAGACCCGAGGGACGCGAACGGCAATGTGATTTATGACAAAGGGGTGACCTTGCTGGATACATGGAGGACGTTGGAGGGCCTTGTGGACGAGGGCAAGTGCAAGGCCATCGGATTATCCGACGTCAGCTTGGAAAAGGTGAAGGAGATCTTTGAAGCCGCGAGGATCAAGCCTGCGGTTGTTCACGTCGAATCCCATCCGTATCTCCCGCAATGGGACCTTTTCGACTATTGCAGAAAGAATGGCATCGTGCTGCAAGCTTTCGCGGCGCTGGGGCATAGTAGCGAGCCCAAGTTGCTGGAAGATCCTGTCGTCACCGCTATCGCCAAGCGAGTCAACAAGACCCCGGCGCAGGTCTTGCTCGCCTGGGCAATCCAACGCGGGACGGCCCTCCTGACCACCTCGAAGACCCCCAGCCGGATCAAGGAGAACTTTGACGTCTCCACCCTTCCTGAGGACGCCGTGCGGGAGATCAGCGAAGGAATCAAGTCGCGGGTCAGGTTCAATACCGTTGTGGAGACCGGCGTTCCCGGGTTCATTCCGAGAGGAACGTGAGCTCGGCTACCTCCAGAACTCCTTCGTCGCGCGCCGCGCGCCCTCGGCCATGCTTTCGGGCCAGCTTTGGCCCACACGATGTCGGGCACGACCGCCGCCTGGCCGACCCAGGTGCCGAAGCCGCAGTCGCGTGCCGGCGATGACGTTCTCGCGGCCCGACCAGCTTGGCGTAGCGGCCGATGCGCTGCGCGACCAGCTCGGGGTGCTCGATGAAGTTCGTCGTCGAGTCGATGCACGCCGGGGATGAGCACCTTGCCCTCGGGCAGCTTGACGCGCTCGAAGAGCTGTCCACTCGTGGGCGTGGCGCGGGTTGGCGGCCTCGAACGAGATCGCCGTCGGGCCGCGCCGTGAACACGATGTCGATGATGTCGGCCAGCGGCACGTCGCAGTGGTGCGGGCCCTCGTAGTTGCCCCAGCAGAGGTGCATGCGCAGCCTGCTCGGGCGGCGATGTTGGCCAGCGCGTGGTTGAGCGCCTCGACGTGCAGCTCGCGCCTGCCTTGCGGAACTCCTGCGAGGCTCCAGATCGGCGTACTGGATGTGGCGCCCCATGCCGAGGTCGGGGCAATCGATCTGCACCACGAAGCCGGCGGCGGCGATCGCCTCGTACTCCTGGCGCATCGCGTCGGCGATGGCGAAGAGGTACTGCCTCGTGATTCGGCGTAGTGCTCGTTGCGGAAGAACAGCGAGATGACGCCGGGCGAGGCGGCGCTCATGAACCCGGCGCGCGGCGCCTGCGCGAGCGCGGCCTTGAGATTGTCGGCATCGCGTCTGGGCCGCGCTCGCGGATCGCGCACCGTGATCGGCCGCGTTGCACGCTGGCGTCTGCCGCCGCGAGCGGCCCGGGATCGCCGAACACGCGCGCGGCCATGCTCGGGAAAGTCGACGAGGTCGCGGTACGCCGAGCGTGATTGCTCGGCGCCGCCGAAGCCGCTCAGCCGGTCCTTCACGTAGGTGGCGTAGCTCGGCTTGCTCATCTCGCCGTCGTTGACGATGTCGACGCCGGCCTCGGCCTGGCTGGCCCACCACCTCGGCCACCGCGGCGCGGATGCGCGGCGTCGAGCGCGGCTGGCATCCACCGGCACGCCCTCCTCCTTGGCGTACATGGTGCGGATGAGGTCGGCGGGCCGCGGCAGGCTGCCGGTGTGGGTGGTGAGAAACCGCTCGGTGCTGCGCGGAAACGGCACCGGTGGGCCCAGGCCGCGGGCGCGAACATCGGCACGGGCGGACCGTCCTCGGTCGGCTTGAAGACCACGCGCGACCGCCTGGCCGATCCGGATCGTGTCGAGGTTGCAGTCGACGATGTTGGTCATCATCGTCGGCCCTCGTGCCAGCGTCACGTAGGCGATGGCGTAGGGGATCGGCGCGCGCCGCATCACGCTGTAGGAGTAGATCGTCCCGCGCGCCGGAGGCCTGCCGCCACTCGGTGCTTGTCGCTGCCGCAGAAGGGGCAGATGAGCGCGCGGATAGTGGTGGCGCTCGCCGCACGCGGTGCAGCGCTTGACCAGCAGCTTGCCGTCGGCGGCCGCGTCCCAGAACGGCTTCGGTCTCGGGATTGACCGGCGGCGCGGCGATCTTGCGCTCCTGGCACGGCTCATGGCGTCACTCCGTCTCCATGATCACGCGTGGCGCTGCCGTGGCGGGTGCCGAGCGAGCCGCCGGTGCCGTGGGCCAGCGCGAGGTCGCAGTTCTTCACCTGCACCTTCGGATGCGCCTCGCCGCGCAGCTGGCGCACCGCCTCGATCACCTTGGTCAGGCCGCCGCGGTTGGCCGGGTGGTTGTTGCAGAGGCCGCCGCCGTCGGTGTTGAACGGCAGCTTGCCGACTGCCCGGAGATCAGGTTGCCGTCGGCGACGAACTTGCCGCCCTGGCCCTTCTCGCAGAAGCCGAGGTCCTCGAGCGTGCATGAGCACGGTGATCGTGAAGCTGTCGTAGATCGAGACGTACTTGATGTCGGCCGGCTTGACGCCCGGCCTCGGCGAACGCGGCGGGCCCGACCACGCGGCGCCCGAGTAGGTGAGATCGATCTTGCCGCCCATCTGGTGCTTCGGCCGCCTCGCCGGCGCCGAGCACCTTGACCAGCGGGCCGCTTCAGGCTCTTGGCGACCTCGGGCCGCGCGACCACGATGGCGCCGCCGCCGTCGCTGATGACGCAGCAGTCGAGGCGGTGCAGCGGGTCGGCGATCATCGGCGAGTTGACGACCTCCTCCACCGTGACGACGTCGCGCAGCATCGCGTGCGGATTGTGCTGGGCGTGGTGCGAGGCGGCGACCTTGATCCAGGCGAGCTGCTCGCTGGTCGTGCCGTACTCGTGCATGTGGCGCATCGCCGCCATCGCGTACATGTTCACGACCGTCGGCCCGAAGGGAAACTCGAACGGCGGCGTCGGGCGCGGTCGGCGCCGTAGTTGCGCGGCGCGGTGCCGGTGGCCATGCCCTCGGCGCGCGGCCGTCCGGCCAGCGTGATCAGCGCGACGTTGCACTTGCCGGCGGCGATCGCCTCGGCGGCGTGCGCCGACGTGGATCACGTAGGACGAGCCGCCGGTCTCGGTGGTGTCGACGTGGCGGAGCTTGAGCCCCATGTAGTCGGCCATCGACAGGCCGCCCGAGCCCGGGCGCGTCGCCCGCGCAGAAGTAGCCGTCGACGTCGGCGCTTGCGTGAGCCCGGCGTCCTCGAGCGCGCCCTTGCGCCGACTCGCGCGTGAAGCTGGGCCAGAGCGACTGCTCGTCCGCCTTGCGGCGTGGGGTGCTCGAACACGCCGGCGATGCGGGCCTTGTCCTTGATGCGTCATGGCTGGCCGATCCTAGCCGATCTGCCGGTGAACTCCGCCGCCCTCGCAGGGATCACCCGGGATCGGCGGGCGATCTTGCTGCCGCCCTCGACGGGCTTGCGCGCCTTTCAGGTCGCGGATCTTCATCTCTCTTCGCCTTCTTCGCCTTGGCCATGGCGGCTCGCCTCCGCGGCGTAGTCTGCGGACTATACCTGGCCGGGGATGGTAGCACTTCAGGCCTGCGGCGGCAGGCGCGCGGGCGTCAGGGGCCGATGCGGCAGCTCGACGACTGACGCGGTTGGCCTCGCCGGCGCGGACGTACTCGTAGCGCGTGGCGAACTTGGTCACCAGGAACACGCCGAGTCGACCGACGGTCCGGTCCTCCAGCGCGACGCCGCTCTCGGGCCCGTGCACGTGGGCGAAGGCGATCGAAGCGGCGGCGCCACGTCCGACGTACGTCAGCACCACCCGGTCGTCCTCGACGAGTGAGCGTGACGTCCACCGGCGCGTCGCTGTCACCGCCGTGCCCGTGGGTGACCGTGCCGACGAACAGCTCCTCGATCGACCAGGCGCAGTCGCATGGAGAGCCGGCTCGCCCATGCCGGCCACCGCCGCTTCGAGGAACGCGGCCAGCGTGGGGCCCTCGTCGAGGCGCGCGCGAAAGGTCTGTCGACGCTCCACGTTCGGATTAGTATAAGTGGCGCACCACGGAGGCCAGGCATGCACTCGAAACCATCGCCGTTGTCGTCGTTCGTCGGCGTCGTCGCGCTCGCCCTCACCGGTACCGCGCCCGCGGGCGGCGGCCGTCGGCCGACGTCGGCCAGATCAAGGTGTGCCAAGGGCGCGCGTCCACGATCGAGCGGGCCAACCAGCGACGGATGCCCGTCACGGTGGGGACGCGTGGTCAGGAGGGCGACGTCGTGATCACCGGCGCGGACGGCTCGGCCGGCATCACGTTCAAGGGACGACAGCCTGCTCTCGATCGGGCCTGACAGCGTGCTGGCCATCGACCGCTTCGCCTTTCGATTCGACAACCCACGCCGGCGCGTTCGAGACCTCGCTGCGTCAGGGCACCATGGCCGCCGTGCTCAGGCAAGATCGCCAGGCTTCGCCGGATGCGATGCGCGTGCGGACGCCGGCGACGATCCCTGGGCGTGCGGGCACCGAGTTCGTCGTCCGCTCCTCGCGTGTCGCGCCGTAGGACCCCGGCGATGCGCGCGGGGCTGCTGGGTCTGACGTGGTGCTCGCTCGCGGTCGGGTGCGCGCGCGCGCCGGTGGTCCTGCGCCGCCGCCCGCCCTGGACGGAGATGGTCGTGCTCCTACCCGGCGCCGACGGCAAGACCGGCACGCTAGTCGTCACGCACGGCGGCCACGCAGCAGACGCCGACAGCGCGTACGCCACCGCCAGCGTGAAGGGAGGCTGGCGCGGCTGCAGCGCAGCCAGTCCACCGCCACCGCCGTGCGCGAGGCGCCCGCGCCGGCGCTGTCCGCCCAGCCGCCCCGCCCGGTCACCTTCGTCCTCTACTTCCTGGGCGACAGCGACAGCTTCACGCCGGAGTCGACGGTCGAGCTGCAGAAGATCTTCCCGAGATCGCCGCAGCAATACGTAACTGAACGC
>ERZ1370068.10624-contig-9306_pt1 | contig 17871 bp, 19 predicted proteins | sample MGYA00561227_ERZ1370068 | MGnify/ENA primary metagenome ERZ1370068 (study PRJEB38410, sample SAMEA6850437) | metagenome | study: Metagenomic assessment of the ecological functions of the soil: analysis of the soil microbiota associated with the...
CTCGAGCTCGGCAGCGCTTTCGGCGAGCGCGCCGTGCCCGCGCCGAGCTCGAGCATCGGCAGCCGGGAACTGCTCGAGCTGGCGCGCCAGCGTGCGGCCGAAGAGGCGGCCGAGCTCGGGCGCGGTGACGAAATCTCCCGCGGCGCCGGGCTTGCGCCCGCGCCGCCGCGTAGTAGCCGCCGGCTGGCGTGCAGCGCGAGCTCCATGTAGCGCGCGAAGAGATCCAGCCGCCGCGGCTGCGGATCTCCGGCGATGCGATCGCGCGGCGAGCATGCGAGGGAATTTAACCTAGAATCCAGCGGCTTACGATGAACGTCGACCTGACGGGAAAACGGCACTGGTCACCGGCGGCGCGCGCCGCGTCGGCGCGGCGATCGCGCGCCGGCTGCACTGCCGCCGGCGCGAACGTGCTCGTCCACTATCGCGACTCGGACGCCGACGCGGCGAAGCTGGTCGCCGAGCTGAACGGCGTGCGGCCGAAGAGCGCAGCGACGGTCAAGGCCGAGCTGCTGGCGCCGATCGCGCCGCGCGCGCTGGTCAGCGCGGCGCTCGAGCGCTTCGGCCGGCTCGACCTGCTGGTGAACAACGCCTCGGCGTTCTTCCCGGTCGCCGCTCGGCGCGATCGAGGCTCTCGCACTGGGAGGAGCTGGTCGGCTCGAACCTGCGCGCGCCGCTTTTCATCGCGCAGGAGGCGGCCGCCGCAGCTGGCGAAGCAGCGAAGGCGCGATCGTCAACATCGTCGACATCCACGCCGAGCGGCCGCTCGAAGGGCTATCCCGTCTACAGCATCGCCAAGGCGGGCTGGCGGCGCTGACGCGCTCGCTCGCGCTCGAGCTCGCGCCGCGAGGTGCGCGTCAACGGCGTCGCGCCCGGCGCCATCGCCTGGCCCGAGGACGGCCAGTTCGACCGCCGCCGAGCGCGAGCGCGTCATCGCGACAACGCCGCTCGGGCGCACTCGGCACGCCGGAAGACATCGCGCAGGCAGTACACTTCCTCGCCTGCGCGCCCTACGTCACCGGCCAGATCCTGGCGGTGGATGGCGGCCGCTCGATCTTCATATGAATGCTGCTTTCATAAAGCCCAGAGAGATCTACGAAGCCGGCAAGCTCGCGAAGCGCCTGCGCCGCCAGGTCGGCGAGGCGATCGCCGACTTCAACATGATCGAGGAGGGCGACAAGGTGATGGTGTGCCTGTCCGGCGGCAAGGACAGCCACGCGCTGCTCGACGTGCTGCTTGCGCTGCAGGAGAAATCGCCCGGTCGAGTTCGAGCTCGATCGCGGTCAACCTCGACCAGAAGCAGCCGGGCTTCCCGGCGCACGTGCTGCCCGAGTACCTCGACGTCGCGCGGCGTGCCCTTCCGCATCGTCGAGCAGGACACCTACTCGCGTCGTGAAGCGCGTGATCCCCGAGGGCAAGACGATGTGCTCGCTGTGCTCGCGCCTGCGGCGCGGCGTGCTCTACCGCGTCGCGGGCGAGCTCGGCGCCACCAAGATCGCGCTCGGCCACCACCGCGACGACATCCTCGCGACCTTCTTCCTCAACCTCTTCCACGGCGGCAAGCTGAAGGCGATGCCGCCGAAGCTGCGTCTCCGACGACGGCAAGCACGTCGTGATCCGGCCGCTCGCCTACGTGGCGGAGGAGGACCTGATCGAGTACGCGGAAGCACAAGGCATTCCCGATCATCCCGTGCACGCTGTGCGGCTCGCAGGAGAACCTGCAGCGCAAGAAGATCGGCGAGATGCTCGCGCGAGTGGGAGCGGCGCCATCCCGGCCGCGTCGAGTCGATCGTGCGAGCGCTCGGCCGACGTCGCGCGCGTCGCATCTTCTCGACCGCAAACTCTTCGATTTCGCGGCCGTCCAATCCGATTGATGCGGCTGCTCGCCCTTCTTCACGCTTCTTTCCTGTCACCGGCTCCGCGAACGCGGCGGCGCTCGCTCCTGACCCGGCGCAGGTGCGCGAACCGGTGGTGCAGGTCTACGGCGCGCGCACCATGGGCGCAAGGGCATCTTCGGCGTGCATACCTGGGTGGCGGTGAAGCCGACCGACGCGCGCGAGTGGACGGTCTACGAGGTGATCGGCTGGCGCCTGCGCTATTCCGATTCCGCGGTGGTGGTGCGTAACCGCGATCCGGATGCGAACTGGTTCGGCTCCGAGCCGGAGCTCTACGCCGACAAGCGCGGCGCCGGCGTGGACGAGCTGATCAAGCGCATCGACGAGGCGGCGCGCGAGCTATCCGTACGCCGAGCGAATACACGCTCTGGCCGGGGCCGAACTCCAACACCTTCACCGCCTGGATCGGCCGCGCCGTGCCCGAGCTCGGCATCGACCTGCCGGCGACCGCGATCGGCAAGGACTTCACTCGGCACGCGGATCTTCTCGCGCGCGCCGAGCGGCCGCGGCGTGCAGCTCTCGCTCGGCGGCGTGCTCGGTCTCTCCGCGAGCGGCATCGAAGGCCTCGAGCTCAACATCCTCAGCCTCAACTTCGGCATCAGCGGCTCCGGGATCAAGCTGCCGCTGATCGGTCGGCTCGGCAGCCCGAGCTTTCCCGCCGCCGTCGCGGAGCCGTCGACGCCCTAGCTCGTCTTTACGTAGCTCGCTTCGAGGCAGACGTTGACGCAGCGCCTGGCGCTTTTCCTCCTTCACCACCTTCAGCGCGCGCTCGAGCGCGGGCATCAGCTCCTTCGGCTCGCTGACGCGCTCGCCGTGGCCGCCGGAAGCCTGGATGACGTGCTCGAAGCGCGGCGAGGGCTCGAGCGTGGCGAAGGGAGGCTGCTTCATCGCCTGGGCAGCATGACCCTTCGGATAGGTCGAGAGCGTCGAGCGATGCACCGCCGCCCAGCGCGCGTTGTTGGCGATGACGAACAGCACCGGCAGGTGCATCGCCTCCGAGACGTAGTGCGCCGCGGTCGGGTTGCCGAACATGTAGGCGCCGTCGCCGACGCGCGCAGATCACGGTCTTGTCGGGCGAGGCGAGCTTGGCGCCGAGCGCCGCGCCCATGCCCCAGCCGAGGCCGCCGGCCGACGGGTTGCCGAAGTAGCGGCCCGGCTCGCGTGATCGTCATCTCCTCGAGCACCGTCGGGTACTCGTTGACGAGGATCGTGTTCGCGTCGAGCAGCTTGTTCATGCACGCCGAGAGCCACTTGCCGGTGATCGCTCGCGGCATCGGCGTCGACTCCGCCTCGGCCTTTTCCCGGATCGCTTCGGATAGATCTGAGACACGTCTTGCGCCGATCCTCGATCTGCTTCGGCGAGACCGCCATGCTTCTGCGCGCTGCGCCAGCAGCGCCTGCAGCGTCGGCGCCGACCGCGCCGGTCAGCGCGATATCGGTGCGGAAGCCGCGCAGCGGATAGCGCGCGAAGAGCGGATCGGGGCCGATGTGGATGACCTTCGCGTCGGGCCTGGGCTGGCCTTCCTTCGGGATCCAGGGCACGTCGCAGTCGACCACCAGCACCACGTCGGCGGCTTTCAGCAGCGCGTGCGGGTCCCAGCCGCAGTGCATCGGGTGCTCGGTCGACAGCGCCAGGTAGCGCGGCCGGTAGTGGATGACCGGCACCGCCATCGCCTGCGCGAGCTGCTCGATCGCGCTGCGACGTCTCGGCGGTGCGGCCGCCGTTCGCCGTGATCAGCAGCGGGCTGTGCGCGGCGCTGCCAGCAAGCTTCGCCGCCTCCTCGAGCGCCTCCGGGTCCGCCGCCGGAGGCGACGCGGGCGCGATGGTCGTCTTGTCCGGAATATTTCTGATTGGAAAATCGGAAGCGAGAATCTCGCGCGGCAGCGTGACGTAGACCGGACCCTGCGGCTCGCTCTTGGCGATGGCGAGCGCGCGGTCGATCACCGTCTCGACCTGCTCGGCGTGGCGCAGCTCGTAGTCCCACTTCATGAACTCGCGCAGCATGCCGCCCTGGTCGAAGTGCTCCTGCGCCCAGTGGATGTAGTTGTTGCGCGCCGCGGGCAGCGCGCCCGACTCGGTGATCGGCGTGCGCCCGGCGGTGAACAGGATCGGGATGTTCTGCCGCGAGGCGTTGATCAGGCCGTTGATCGAGTTCGCGGTGCCGACGCCGACGTGGACCATCATCGCCTGCGGCTTGCCGGTGACCATGGCGTAGCCGTGCGCCATGGCGACGCCCATGTTCTCGTGCGGCACGATGACGATCTGCGGCAGCCGCCAGCCGAGCTTCTGCCCCTTGGCGTAGGCCTCGACGACCGGCGCGAAGTCGGTGCCGCCGTTGGCGAAGAGGTACTCGATGCCGCGCGCAGCCATGAGGCCGAGCCAGGCGTCGGCTGCCGTTTCGGGCTTGAACCCCTGAGTCTCCGGCTTCGATCGCGGACCGAGGGTGGGCTCGATCTTCGGCGCTTCGCCTTTGGGCGCCGGCTTTTCCGCGGGCTTCTCTGCCTTCGCGGCGAGCGGGCTTGGTTTCCGCCTTGGGTTTGAGGTTGAGGTCTACGGTGCGCTCGGGGTCCATGCGCGCCGATGGTTACGGCCTGCAGCTGGAGTCGTAGAACGGAGTATTGTCAAACTCAGTTTGACAGGCTAAAATTGCGCGCGATGAACTGCGCGGAGCGCCTCGTCGAGATGTTCGGCAGCCAGGCCGACGTCGCCCGCGCGTTCCAGCTCGACCGCGCCGTGGTGCACAACTGGGTGAAGACCGGCTACGTCCCGGCGCGCTGGGCGGGCGAGGTCGAGCGCGTCACCGAGGGCCGCATCAGCTCGGACGACGTCATCAACGAAGCCAGCGCGAAGAACCCGGTGCGCGTGAAGTCGCGCCCCGACGACGCCCCATTTGGCCTTTCCGAGAGCGATCCCATGAGCCAGTACGCCCCCGCGAAACGCATCCAGTCCTTCCACCCGCCGCAGCGCACGCTGATGGGCCCCGGCCCGACCGAGATCCATCCGCGCGTGCTCACCACCATGAGCCAGCCGGCGATCGGCTACCTCGACCCGGTGTTCGTCGAGATGATGGAGGAGCTGAAATCGCTGCTGCGCTACGTGTACCAGACGAAGAACGCGCTCACCTTCCCGCTCTCCGGGCCGGGCTCGGTCGGCATGGAGTACTGCTTCGTCAACATGGTGGCGCCGGGCGACAAGGTCGATCGTCTGCCAGAACGGCGTGTTCGGCGGCCGCATGCTGGAGAACGTGATCCGCTGCGGCGGCACGCCGGTGCTGGTCGAGGACAAGTGGGGCGAGCCGGTCGATCCGCAGAAGGTCGAGGACGCGCTGAAGAAGAACAAGGACGCGAAGATCGTCGCCTTCGTGCACGCCGAGACCTCCACCGGCTGCGCAGTCGGACGCGAAGGCGCTGACGCAGATCGCGCACAAGCACGGCGCGATGGTGATCGTCGACGCCGTCACCTCGCTCGCCGGCACGCCGGTGAAGGTCGACGAGTGGGAAATCGACGCCATCTACTCGGCGAGCCAGAAGTGCCTGTCCTGCACGCCGGGCCTGTCGCCGGTGTCGTTCTCCGAGCGCGTGGTCGAGCACGTGAAGAAGCGGAAGGACAAGATCCACAGCTGGTTCATGGACATGAACCTGCTGTTCAACTACTGGACGCGCCGGCACGCGCACCTACCACCACACCGCGCCGACCAATTCGCTGTTCGCGCTGCACGAGGCGCTGCTGCTGATCCGCGAGGAAGGCCTGGAGAACGCCTGGGCGCGCGCCACGCGCCACCACCTCGCGCTCAAGGCGGGCCTCGAGGCGATGGGCATGAAGATGCTGGTCGCCGAGAAATACCAGCTGCCGCAGATGAACGCGGTGCGCTGCCCGGAAGGCGTGAACGAAGCCGAGGTGCGCAAGACGCCTGCTGAACGAGTTCAGCATCGAGATCGGCGCCGGCCTCGGGCCGCTCGCCGGGCAAGATCTGGCGCATCGGCCTGATGGGCTACAGCTGCCGCCCGGACAACGTGATGCTCTGCCTGTCGGCGCTCGGCTCGGTGCTCTCCGACATGGGCCTGCCGATCCACGTCGGCGACGCGGAAGCCGCGGCGCACGGCGCCTACGCGCAGATGCACGTCAAGGACGCGCAGCGCAAGAAGCGGGCGGCCTGATGGAGTACTCGATCACACGCCGACGCGAGAGTTCCTGCGCGTCAAGGTCTCGGGCCGCGATACCGACCGGCCGCCGTCCGACGTCTGCGCCGATCGTCCTGCAGCGAGAGCGAGAAGCGCGACCGCCCGCGCATCCTGATCGAGCTCGACCAGAAGTTCCCGCTTCGCCGACCAGCCAGCACGCAGCTGGTGACGCGGCTGCCGGAGATCGGCTTCACCGCACAAGCACCGCATCGCGCTCGTCCACCGCACGCCGGAGGCGCAGCAAGGCCAACGACTTCATCAACCTTGTTGCCTTCAACCGCGGCGTCAACGGTTCGCAACTTCCCCGGCCTGCAAGACGCGGAAACCTGGCTGCGCGAGGAGGCAGCGGGCTGAGCGGCTACGCGTGACACGCTGACCCACGCGCTGTCGGGTGCCCTCCTCGCGCAGGGCAACGGCGCCGACGCGACCGCGCCGCCGCGCTCGCTGCCGCGGCGCATCGCCGCCGGATTTCTCGCCTGCGCCGCGCCCGACCTCGATTTCGTCACCGGCTGGTTCGGGCCCGTCGTCTACCTCGAGCAGCATCGCGGCGTCGACGCATTCGCTGCTGCTGCTGCCGCTCTGGGCGCTTGCGCTCTCCTGGCTGCTGGCGAAGATCCTGCGCGAGCCGGGCGGCTGGCGCGCCTTCTACGGCATCACGGCGATGGCGATCGGCCGCGCACATCGCCGGCGATCTCATCACCAGCTACGGCACGATGGTGCTGGCGCCGTTCTCCGACTGGCGCGCGGGCATCGGCACCACCTTCATCATCGATCTCTGGTTCAGCGGCATCATCGTTGCGGGACTGGCGTTTTGTCTGATTTTCAGAAAGACAAGGATTCCTGCCGTGGCGAGCCTAGTGGCGCTGGTCGGCTACGTCGGCTTCCAATACGTACAGCGCGAGCGCGCGCTCGAGTTCGCGCGGCAGTACGCGAGCAGCGCGGCTCGCCGGCGCGCGCATCACCGCGCATCCGCGGCCCGTGTCGCCGTTCAACTGGACCGTGTTCGTGAGCGACGACCAGGCCCACCGCTTTGCGCACATCAATCTGGTGAGAACGGAACCCAGGCGCTACACGCCGGGCGACGGCTTCATCGCCAGGATCGACTCGCCCTTACCTGCCGCTCGACCAGGCGATCTGGGTGGTGCGCCGGCGCTATGGCGAAGTGGACGAGCGACTTCATCGAGGAGGCCTGGCGATCGGAGCCGCTCGCCTTCTACCGCTGGTTCGCCGACCTGCCGGCGTTCGACGGCAAGGAGAAGGAGCTGCGCGTACTTCGTCGACCTGCGCTTCGATACGCCCGGGCGCGGCGGGACGCCGTTCCGCTACGGCGCGTGCCGCGACGCGCCGGGCGCGCCGTGGCGGCTCGCTATTTTCTGACTTTGACCTGCTGCAGGAAGCGGTCGGCGAGCTGCGGCTGGCTGGCGTAGGCGTCGAGCGTCGGCTGCATCGTCTCGCCGAGCGCGGTGAGCCGCTCGCCGGGCGCCGGGTGGGTCTTGAACATCAGCGCCAGCGCCGAATCCTGCGCGTTCATCGCCTGCAGCGTCTGCAGCACCGCCGGCAGGCCGTAGGCGTCGTAGCCGGCGCGCGCCGCGATCACCACGCCGAGGCGGTCGGCTTCCGAGCTCGTCGCCCTTGTCGAGGCCGCGCGTGTACATCTCCGAGCCGAACGAGACCAGCTTCTCGCGCGCGTCGGCGCGCTGGTTGCTGCAGCGCCTGGTTGAGCGCGTCGCCGGCGAGCGCGGTCTGCGCGCCCTTCTGGATCGCCTTCAGGTGGTGCTTGCGCAGCACGTGCGAGATCTCGTGCGCCGAGCACGCCGGCGAGCTCGGCCTCGCTCTTCATGCGCTCGACCAGGCCGCGGGTGACGAAGATCGTGCCGCCGGGCACGGCGAAGGCGTTGAGCTGCGGCGCCTCCATCACGCCGAACTGCCACGGCAGGTCGGGGCGCTCGGTCTGCAGCGCGAGCCAGCGGCCGACGCGGTTGACGTAGCGCTGCAGGTTCTCGTCCTTCGCCAGCGGCGCGGCGCCGAGCAGGCGCGCCGCCAGGTCCTTGCCGATCTGGATCTCCTCGGGCTCGCCGATGTCGCTGGTCGCCTTGACGACGTTCTTCGCCGTGTCGAGCAGCTTGTTGATGTCGAGCCGGTCGAGACTGAACTGCGCGTGCGCCGGCGCGGCGACGAAGAAGAGCACGATGCGAGGAGCGAGATCCTCATTTCGGATACTCCGACGCGCTGCGCCTTCAGCTTGCCGCTCGTCGGCGAAGCTGGCTCGAGCGACTGCTTCGACTCGGCGTAGCCCTCGAGCTTCTTCAGCTCGGCCGGATTGGGCTGCGCGGTGTTGATGTCCGTCTCGTCCAGGCCGCGCACGCCGGTGGTCACCTGCGTGCCGCTCGCGCCGCTGCGGGCTACGTTGACCGCCTGCGCGAGGCCGCTGTCGCCGCGCTTCGCCACGCCCGGGCCGCCGTAGCGCAGCGCGAGCATCTTCACCCAGCCTTCGGCGCCGGCCTGGTCTTGACGCGCACCCAGCCGCCGCTTGCGCTCGCCGGCATCGACCGCCGCGTCGGCGGCGAGCTGGGTCACGCGTGGCGGCATCGGTCGCAGGCTGCGCCTTTCAGCTCGCTGGCGCGGACCAGCGTCGCCGGCTCGGCCTGCGAGCGAGCAGGGGAACGAGCAGCAGGGCAATCAGGAATCTCATGGTCTTTCGCTTCGGCTCGAACAACTCTACCGGCTGCGCGCGGCCTTTGACAGGAAATGTACCGCAATGACACGAACTCGAAGGCGTCGCCGCACAGCTCGGCCGTGTCCTTCGACACCAGCACGCGGCGCTTCGCGTCCTTGGTGAGGCCCTCGATGCGGCTGGCGAGGTTCACCGTGTCGCCGATCGCGGTGTACTCGAGGCGCTTCTGCGAGCCGATCAGGCCGACCACCGCCGGCCCGGAGTGCACGCCGATGCCGACGTCGAAGCCGGAGTCCTCGGCGCCCAGCGCGCGCTTGAAGGCGCTGCAGGGTGTCGGCCATGTCGAGCGCGCAGGCGACCGCGTGCTTCGCGTGGTCGGGTCGTCGAGCGGCGCGCCCCAGATCGCCATGATGCAGTCGCCGATGAACTTGTCGAGCGAGCCGCCGTGGCGCAACACGACGTCGACCTGCAGCGAGAAATAGCGGTTGAGGAGCGCGATCACCTCCTCGGGCTGCGCGTCTCCGACAGCGTGGTGAAGCCGCGGATGTCGGAGAACAGCAGCGTCACCTCGCGCCGGCGCGGTATCGATGCCGCCGCGCTCGACCAGCAGCTTCGCGACGTGCGGATTGGTGAAGCGCGAGAACATGCGCCATCGCCGCCTGCCGCTGGCGGCGCTCGCGCAGGAATTCGGCAAGCGCCGCGGTGCCGATAGAAGGTCCAGGCGGCGGCGAGCGGCGTGACGCACCGGCAGCAGCACCAGGCTGCCGACCATCGCCCAGCTCGTCGCCACGCAGTCCCGCGCTCGCCGCGGCGAGCGCGCCGCCGGTGATGCGCGCGTCGACGCCCGTGCGGAAGGCGAGGGTGACGAGGAAGATGAGGCGCGATGCCGATCAGCGCCGGCCACCAGTGCCGGCGCGTAGCGCATCTGGCGGCCGTTCTTCAGGTTCTCGATCGCGGTGCCGAGGATCTCGGCGCCGGGATGCAGGCTGTCGAGCGGCGTGACGCGCAGGTCCTGCAGCCCGCTCGCGGCGGCGCCGATGATCACGATCTTGCCGGCGAACTCGTCGGCGGGGCGCGTGCGCTTCGACTTGTTGAAGTCCTCGTACAGGTCGCTGAAGGAGACGCGCGGGAAGCTGCGCCTTGGCGCCGCGCCAGGCGAGCACGATGTCGTCCGCGTCGGGCACCGGATAGCCGAGGTCGAAGGCGACGCGCGCCGGCAGCGACGGCACCTGCCAGCCGCGGATCGTTTCGCGCAGCGCATAGCGCCGGCCGACGCCGTCCGCGTCCTCGGCGAAAGCCGATCAGGCCGACGCGCCATTGCTCCGGCGGCAGCACCATCGGCGGCACGAGCGCGGCGCGCGCCTCCGGGTCCGCGTCCTTGCCGCGCGCCACGCCGATCAGCGGCGCGATCTCGGTCATGGGCACGCCGCGCGCGTCGCCTGTCGCCGGCAGGCGCAGCAGCGGGAAGTAGGTGTTGCGGTGCTCGGTGACCGCGGCGGCGAAGGCCTCGTCCTCCTGCGGCCGGAAGCTGGTCGGCCTCGGTGAACATGATGTCGAAGACGATGGCGCGCGGCTTCTGCGCCGCCAGGCCCTCGACCAGCTCGGCGTAGACCACGCGCGGCCAGGGCCAGCGGCCGGCTTCCTTCTCCATCGCCGCCAGGCTCTTCTCGTCGATGTCGATCAGGACGATGTCGGGATCGGGCGCGAGCGTCGCCGCCTGCGCGCGCACGTAGCGGTCGAGCAGCCGGTTCTCGAGCGGCTGCAGCGCCTGCAGGCCGCAGAGCTCCAGCGCGCCGAGCGACGATCACGCCGAGCGCGCAGCCAGCTCAGGCTGCGGTTCATCGGCTTCCGTCGAGGACTTCGCGCAGCGCGTGGAACAGCTCGACGCTGGCGTCGATCTCGTCGCGGTTGATCGAGACGCTCTCGACGTTCACGCCGAGCGGGATCTGGCCGGCGTACGTGCCGTCGAGGATGCGGCGCAGGTTGTCGCGGCAGATGTCGGATCGACTGCGCGAGCGGCCGCGCTGCGCCGAGGATCTCGCGCTCGGTCTCGGGCGCGACGTTGACGCCGAGCCAGCGCAGGAAGGCGAGGGTCTTCTCGCGCCCGACCGGCGCGAAGGTGAGGACGATGCGCCGCGGCGCGACGCCGGCGCCGCGGCAGTCGCGCAGGTAGTCGGCGAGCAGCCGCTCGCTCGGCGGCGCGTGGTACACCGCCTGCGAGATGAAATAGGCGCAGCCCTCGATGCCTTTCGCCAGCAGGCGGGCCGACTCGCTTCGTTTCGGCGGTGTGGCGCTCGGCGATGACCACGCCGCCAATCGGTATAGCCGCAGCGTGCGCCGCCGGCGGTGCGGATGGCGCGCGAGAGCGGCAGCGCGTAGCTGTACCCGGCGCGGGCCGGCCGACGATCGAGAGGAAATCGAGCGCCGCGCGACGCGTCGAGCCACGCTTGCCAGCCTGCCTCGTCGACGTTGCCGAGCGCCTTGTAGACGATGGTCGGAAGCATTGAAGAACTCGCGCGTAGTCGCGCGGATCGACCGTGGCGGTGAGGGGAACGGGCCGCGGCGGCTCGGTGCGGCCGGTCTCGTCCTGGATGTCGTAGACCACCACCGCGTCGAGCGGCAGGCCGGCGAGGCGCGCGGCGAGCTTGTCGGCCGCGGCCGCGACCTGCTCCGGCGTGCGTGCCGGCGCGCGGCGGCGTGGTGCCGTAGAGCCGGACCCGCCGCGCCGGGTCAAGAAGCTTTGGCTTGAGATCCATTCACGAACGGCTTCAGCGCCGCGAACACCGCGCGGTTCACCGGGCGCGTCGAGGCCGGCCTCGGCGCTCATGCGCGCCACCGCGCCGCACAGCCACGGCGCTTCCAGCCGGCCGCCGTTCTCGAGGTCGTGCAGCAGCGAGGCCTTCATGCTCGGCGTGCAGGCCGTCGACGTTCTTCATGCGCGTCGTCGACGAAATCGTCGGGCAGCGCCACGCCGCGCGCGCGCGCCAGGCGCCAGGTCTCGTGCATCGCCTGCTCGAGCAGCCAGCGCAGGTCGGGATCGGCGCGCACCACGCCGACGTTCGTGCGCGCCGCCGCGGTGGCGCTGCGAGATGCCCACCAGGAAGACGAACTTCTCCCAGTTCGCCGCTGACGATGTCGTCCGGGATCTCGGCGTTGATCTTCGCTTCCCGGCAGGCTGCGAGAAACGATCGTCTGGCGATGTCCCGTTGTGAATCCAGAACCGGTCCGAACTGGATCCGCGACATCTGCCCGGTGTGCTCGATCACGCCGGGCGACTTGATGCGCGTCGCGATGTAGGCCGAGCCGCCCATGACGGCTTTCTCGGGCAGGACCTTGCGCAGCCGGTCGATCGATTCGACGCCGTTCTGGAACGGAATGACCACCGTCTCGGGGCCGACGATCGGCCGGATCTGCGCGGCCGCGCCGTCGGTATCCCAGAGCTTGACCGCGAACAGCACGACGTCGGCAACGCCCGCTTCGCGTCGGGTCCTCGAGCGCGCGAACCTTGAGCGTGGCGTTGCCTTCGCGCGCTCTCGATCGTCAGACCGTCTGGCGCGAAGCGCTTCGAGGTGCCGGCCGCGCGCGAAGAAGGTGACGTCGTGCCCGGCCTGCTGCAGGCGCGGCGCCGAAGTAGCCGCCCACGCCGCCTGCCGCCATGCAGGCGATTTTCATGTCAGTACCGGTAGTGGTCGGTCTTGTACGGGCCGGTCTTCGCCACGCCGATGTACTTCGCCTGCTCGTCGGTCAGCGTCGGTGAGCTCGGCGTTCAGCTTCTTCAGCTGCAGGCGCGCCACCTTCTCGTCGAGCTGCTTGGGCAGGATGTAGACGCCGACCGGGTACTTCGCCGTGTTGCCGTAGAGCTCGATCTGCGCGAGCACCTGGTTGGCGAACGACGAGCTCATCACGTAGCGACGGGTGGCCGGTGCCGCAGCCGAGGTTCACCAGCCGCCCCTCGGCGAGCAGGATGATGCGCTTGCCGTCGGGGAAGATGACGTGGTCGACCTGCGGCTTGATGTTCTCCCACTTGCAGCTGCTTCAGCGCCGGCGATGTCGATCTCGTTGTCGAAGTGGCCGATGTTGCAGACGATGGCGTTGTTCTTCATCCGCGCCATGTGCTCGTGGGTGATGACGTGGAAGTTGCCGGTGGCGGTGACGAAGATGTCGGCCTTGTCGGCGGCGTAGTCCATGGTGACGACGCGGTAGCCCTCCATCGCCGCCTGCAGCGCGCAGATCGGGTCGATCTCGGTGACCCAGACCTGCGCCTGCAGGCCGCGCAGCGCCTGCGCCGAGCCCTTGCCGACTTCGCCGTAGCCCGCCACCACCGCGACCTTGCCGGCGACCATCACGTCGGTGGCGCGCTTGATGCCGTCGACCAGCGACTCGCGGCAGCCGTAGATGTTGTCGAACTTCGACTTGGTGACCGAGTCGTTGACGTTGATCGCCGGGAACAGCAGCCGCTTCTCCTTCGCCATCTGGTAGAGGCGGTGCACGCCGGTGGTGGTCTCCTCGGTGACGCCCTTGATGTCCTTGCCGATCTTCGAATACCAGCCCGGCGCGGCGGCGAGGCGCTGCTTGATGCGACTTGAAGAGCGAGATCTCTTCCTCGCTGGCCGGCTTGGCGAGCACCGAAGCGATCCTTCTCGGCCTTGCTGCCGAGGTGCACGCAGCAGCGTCGCGTCGCCGCCGTCGTCGAGGATCATGTTCGGGCCTGCCGCCGTCCGGCCGAACTCGAAGATGCGTGTGGGTGTAATTCCCAGTACTCGTCGAGCGTCTCGCCCTTGTAGGCGAACACCGGCATGCCGGCGGCGGCGATCGCGGCGGCGGCGTGGTCCTGGGTCGAGAAGATGTTGCACGAGGCCCAGCGCACCTCGGCGCCGAGCGCCTTCAGCGTCTCGATCAGCACCGCGGTCTGGATGGTCATGTGCAGCGAGCCGGCGATGCGCGCGCCCTTGAGCGGCTGCTTCGCCGCGTACTCCTGCGCGGATCGCCATCAGCGCCGGCATCTCGGTCTCGGCGATGGCGATCTCCTTGCGGCCCCAGTCGGCGAGCTTGAGGTCGGCGACGCTTGAAAGTCGATGAAGGTCTTGTCGATTACGGCTGCATTCATTTTCGGTCTCCAAAAGCAGAAGCGCCCGCACCGTTTCCGATGCGAGCGCCGTTGATTTCGCTGAGCCTGACCCCTCGAGAGGGACGCAACGCTCCTCAGCGGGCGTGAATTATACCGCGGTGTTTCACTGCCGCAGGCACGATCCCTGCATCCTTGACCCATGCCGACCGCGTTCTCCGCGAGCGTCGCGTTTCTCTGCGCATCCAGGATTTTGCCCGGCGTCCGGCGAGCGAGCAGGCGCGCCTGCGCGCGCAGCTCGAGGCGGTGGTGGCCGTCACCGCTGCCGAGCTCGCCCCCGAGCGCGCATCGTCCTCGACGCCTCCGACGGCGCGGTCATCGTCGTGCTGCGCGATCCGCGCGGCGCGCTGCGCCTCGCCGAGAGCGCGCTCGCGCGCGTCCAGCGCCGGCCTGCCGCTGTCGGCCGGCCTCAACCACGGCACGCTGAAGACCGCGGGCAAGAAGGGCGGCGACGGCCTGACCGGCGACGGCATCGCCGTCGCCGCGAGCATCGCCCAGTTCACCGCGCCGGGCCGCCTGTTCGCCTCGCGCGCGTTTCGCGACGCGCTCGCCGACGCCGCGCCCGGGCAGGAAGCGGCGCTGGTGACCGCCGGCACGTTCAACGACCCGGGATTGCGCACCCACGAGCTTTACAAGTCGGACGGCAACGCCGTGCGGCGAAAGAGCCGGCGCTACGCGCTGCTCGGCGTCGTGCTTGCGCCGTGCGCGCTCGTCGGCGGCGGCATCGCCTAGCGCGCTTGCTCGGTCGACGGCAGGCGCCGAGCGTCGACGCGGTGCTGGCGAAGGTCCCTACTGGCGCGAGCTGGTGCGCCGGGTGAGCAGCTGATGGCGAAGAAGAGCGACACGCATCGGCCGCTACAAGATCCTCGGCGAGCTCGGCCGCGGCGCGATGGGCATCGTCTACAAGGCCGAGGACCCGAACCTCGACCGCGTCGTCGCGCTGAAGACCATCATCCTCGCGGACGACGCCGAGGGCCGCAAGGAGTACCAGAAGCGCTTCTTCCTCGAGGCCAAGGCGGCCGGGCAAGCTCAACCACCCCAACATCGTCACCGCCTACGACTTCGGCGAGGAGGACGACGTCGCCTACCTCGCGATGGAGCTGCTCGAGGGCACCGACCTGCGCACGCGGCATGAAGGACAGGGCGCGCTCGCCGTCGCCGACGCGGTCGACATCGCGCAGCAGGTCGCCGACGGCCTCGGCTTCGCGCACGAGCGCGGCGTCGTCCACCGCGACATCAAGCCCGGCAACATCATGCTGCTGCCGCGCGGCCAGGCGAAGATCATGGACTTCGGCATCGCGCGCATGCGCGCCGCCGACCACAAGACCAGCACCGGCATGGTGCTCGGCACGCCGAAGTACATGTCGCCCGAGCAGGTCGCCGGCGTCGCCGGTCGACCAGCGCTCCGACATCTTCTCGCTCGGCGTCGTGCTCTACGAGATGCTGACCGGCGCGCGCCTGTTCGCCGGCGACGACACGCCGCAGATCATGCACAACGTGGTGCACGTCGAGCACGAGCCGCCGTCGCGCATCAAGCCCGAGCTGCCGTCGATGCTCGACTTCGTCGTCGCGCGCGCGCTGAAGAAGGATCCGGCGGTGCGCTACCAGGACGCCTACGAGCTGTCCGCCGACCTCGGCAACTGCCTCGCCGAGCTTGCGCGGCAAGGCGTCGATCGCGCCGACGCCCGACGGAACCAAGACCATCAAGATCGCGGCCGGCGACCGGACGATGCAGGCGCCCGCGGCGCGCGATATCGCCGCCGACTCGACGCTGCCGTTCTCGCGCCAGTTCGATCCGTCGCTTGCGCTCGATCGCGTCGCCCGGTCGCCGCGTCTCGGAAGAGCGCCGCGTCCCGTGGGTTGCTGCGGCGCCTTGTCTTCGATGCCATCGCGCGGCGGTTCTTCGTTTTCGCGCTGTTCGGCGCGCTCGCGGGCGGCTGGCTATCGCGTTCGCTCTAGAGCGATCCCCATACGTCTGCGCGCGGTGTCGATGCAGAGCCGGAGCTTCGCCTTCTCCTGCTCGACCGTCAGGTTGTTGCCGTGGTGCGTGCTGGAGAAGCCGCACTGCGGCGAGAGGCAGAGGTTTTCCAGCGGCACGAACTTCGACGCCTGCGTCGATGCGCCGCTTCAGATCGATCCTTGTTCTCCAGCTGCGGAATCTTCGGAGATAACCAGGCCCAGCACCACCTTCTTGCCCTTCGGCACGTAGCGCAGCGGCTCGAAGCCGCCGGCGCGCTCGTCGTCGAACTCGAGGAAGAAGCCGTCGACGTCGAGCGTCGAGAACGCGGTCTCGGCGACGTAGTCGTAGCTGCCGCTCGCGAGCCAGGTGCTCTTGAAGTTGCCGCGGCAGGTGTGGATCGCCGACCGTCATGTCGTCGGGCACGTCGCGGATCGCGGCGTTGACCGCGTCGGCGTAGATCGCCACGTCCTTCTTCGGGTCGTCGCCGAGCTTGCGGAATTGCTCCTGCACCTTCGGGTCGCCGAACATGGCGATGGTGGTGTCGTCGATCTGCAGGTAGCGGCAGCCGGCCTTGTACAGGTCGGCGATCTCCTCGCGGTAGCACTGCGCGAGGTCGGCCCAGAACTCGTCGAGGTCGGGATAGGCCTCTGCGGATCGAGGCGCGGTCGGCGCGCGCGTGCAGCATCGCGGGCGAGGGCATGGTGAATTTCGGCGTTCCCTTCTCCACGGTGCTTTTCAGGAACTGGAAATGCGCGAGCATGCTCGGCTTCGTGCGCCGCAGCTTGCCGCTGACGACCATCATCGGCGGCTTGGCATCGCCGGTGCCCTTGAACTGCGTGTCGACGTAGGCGTCGCCTTCGTGCCGCAGCGCCACGCCGTCGAAGCCGGCGAGGAAGTCGATGTGCCACCAGTCGCGGCGGAACTCGCCGTCGGTGATCGCCGGCAGGCCGAGCTCCTCCTGCAGCTTCACCACTTCGCGGATCGCGCGGTCCTCGGCCTCTTTCAGTTTTGCGGAAGAGATCTTGCCGTTTCTGCTACCTGCTCGCGCAACTCGTGCAGCTCCTGCGGGCGCAGCAGGCTGCCGACGTGGTCGGCGCGGAAGGGCGCTGGCATCAGGCCGGCGCGTTAAGGATTCGCCGCACTAGACCCGTGCGGCAAGGCGGCGCGCCAGCCTTGCCGTCGGCGTAGACCTTGCGCGCCGTTTCGGCGTAGGGCACCGGGCTGACGATGGCGCGGATCTCCATCTGCTGGTGCCGCTCGACGGTCGGCTTCCTCGTGCCGCCGCTCTTCCTCGCCCCAGACGAGCGTCACCTCGGTGCCGGGCTCGGCGTGCTCGGGATCGAGCACGGCGATGCGTGAGCATCCGGCGCTCGTTCGAGCTGTAGCCGATCCACGTCGAGATGCCGACCGTCTTGCCGTCGGCCGTGACCCGGTCGTAACGGATGCATCGAGTAGACCGCCGAGGGCAATTCCATGAACTTGCCGCGCTCGCCCTTTTCGATCTGGCTGCCGATGACCGCGCAGCACATCGTCGGTGCTCGAGCGCGAGCGTCACCTTCTTGCGATGCGTGCCCTTCGGCCATCTTCTGCAGCGCGTCGCGGCCGATGAAGTCGTGCTCGAAGTCGATGAACGGGCCGTAGCCCATGTCCCACGGGCGTGAGGTAGTAGTCCTCGATCTTCTTCGAGACGAAGCTGCCGCCGATCGACGCTTTGGCCTCGTAGCTGTCAGCGCTGAGCCACTGGCGGTAGGGCTTCATCTTGTCGCCCGAGTACACCGCGGGCAGCGGCGAGGGGATCCAGCCCGACTCCAGCGTGTTCGACGAGTAGGCGCGGCCGCCGACCAGGCGCAGGCCGAACTCTTCGCCCGCCTTGACGATCGCGTCGCGCACCGCGTCGCCCTCCGCGTAGGGCCCGACCAGCTCGAAGCCAGGCTGTCCCGCCATGCCGTGGCGGAGCGCGGTCACCTGCTTGCCGGCGATTGTCAGCGTAGTGACGTGGAAGAACTTCACAGCAATACGTAACTGAACGAAGTAATAT
>ERZ1370068.10121-contig-8846_pt1 | contig 17868 bp, 29 predicted proteins | sample MGYA00561227_ERZ1370068 | MGnify/ENA primary metagenome ERZ1370068 (study PRJEB38410, sample SAMEA6850437) | metagenome | study: Metagenomic assessment of the ecological functions of the soil: analysis of the soil microbiota associated with the...
TCAGTTACGTATTGCCGTGCCAAGAAGGAGGTCGCTAAATCGATAGCGATCGGCGGCACAAGCCGATGCGCCCCTCAGCATCGCGCGTCGCTACTTGTCTGTTGGGGACAGAGCAAGCTCCGTTGAGCTGCTTGACCAGAGTTTCAAGATGACCTCGGCAACAGGCGCTCTGACTCTACTTTGAGGTTTCAGCGGCTTGGTGACATAGCTATCGAGTACGCAGCGGCCTCACGACCTGACCGAGCCAACGATGTGTTGACTGACCGCTCCGCGAGTAGGAGAGGACTACGGCCACACCGACCTTATGCTCAACGTCCTTCTTGCCTATGGCAACGCCGGGCTGACCCTGACACCACAGCAATGCAGCTCATTGAGAAGCTTTGTAGCAGAGGGCCTTCAGACCGACTCCCGACGAAGAAGCGCAAGCGCCGCCGCGCCGAGACGGCTGCGGATGTCTTCATAGAGCGATGGCACCAGACCCTTGACCTGAACGTACTCTTCGACGCGCGCTGTGCATTGCTAACCCAACCCAGCGCCAACTGAACGCGTGAGGACGTTCTATGGGTATGCAGGTTTTGGATTGCCTCGTCCGGCGCGGCCGTCGACGAAGATATCGACGAAGCCCTGATGCAGGACTTCAAGTAGCTTCGGCTTCTGGAATCTAGTGTACCTAACGGCTGAACTGCGACCTGGCCTACCGGAAGCCCGGGGGAAGTAAACTCGCGACACCGCCTGAGATCGGGGGAGCAATCGCCATACTCTCGGCGGGCCACCAGTGATGACAAGAGAGTCTCGCGAAAGCAGCAGTGGTCGAGCATGTGGGCATAATTAGGTCGGCTTTTTGGCCTGCCTACCGGAAGTACCTTTGAGCCGCGCGGGTTTTCAGAGACAGCGAGGCCATCTCAACAATCTCCCAAGCGGGCAGAAGATGAGTGAAGACAAACAGACGAGACGCTTCAGGATTGTTTTCCCGGCTACCCAGAATTCGGCGTTCCTGAGCATGTCGGGAGTCTACTACCTGCGCAAGGGCGGCTTTAAGTTCTGCTTTGTCGAAGAGGGCGGAAAGCTCAAAGTGCTCACACTCGGTTACGAGCTCTGGAGGCAAGGCGCGGTCCAGCGGCTAACACGATGAGTCCCCAGAATCCGTTGCGGGGTTAGCGCCACCGTGCGATCCGCAGATCATTCCTCCTCTTCTGTTTCGCTTTCGCAGATCAACGTCTTGTTGCCCAGTGTGGCGTCCAGCGATGTGGAACGTGAAGACCGGGAAGGACGCTTCAGGGCCGCTCTGATCGGCCTCTCCTCCCCGACGCCGACAACGAATCGGGTGTCCCGCCCGGTGTGACACCTCCGGCTGCAAAGGAGGCCACACCCGAGCAAAACCTGAGTTTTCTGGGCCAGAGCGTGACGAGCCTGGAAGACGCTCGTTCTGCCTAAGACAACCAGAAAAGCGAGAGTCGTTTCACATTTGCCAGCTTGCACGTGGTGGCCCGCGGCATCTGGGGAATGGCTAACGTGGGGTGGAATCGAACCACCGGCCTTCCGGGTTAACAGCCGGACGTTGTACCAATTCAACTACCCACAACGCGTAGCCAACCAGAATAGCAGGCCTTCCGGTGGGCCGGCTCCCGGTGATCAGTTTCCTCCGGGTCGGTGCCCTCATCCCATCCTCTCCGCCGGGAGGGGGGCGAGGAGGTCTCTAAAGATACATCGCTCGCGAGAAACCGATGAACGAGGCTGACCGAACGCTCGAGACTCTCCTCCCGGAGCTGCGCCGGCTGATCGAGGCCGCGACCGAGCGCATCCTCGCGCTACATCGAAGTCGCTCCCGCGGCAGCCTTCGGCGAGCCCGGAGGGAGGAGCCGACCTCGCGCGGTCGCTCCGCGGAGCCGCTGCCGGAGACGGGGCGGCCCGCCGAGGAGCTGCCTGGACCTTCTCTTCGAGAAGGTCATCCCGAAGGGTTTCAACACGGCGGGGCCGGGATACCTCGCCTACATCCCGGGCGGCAGGCTTCCGCACGCGGCGGTCGCCGACCTGATCGCGGACGCGACGAACCGCTACGTCGGCGTCTTCGCTGCGGCGCCCGGGCTCGCGCAGCTCGAGACGAACGTCGTGTCCTGGTTCTGCCAGATCGTCGGCTATCCCGACGACGGCGCGCGGCATCCTGACGACCGGCGGCTCGCTCGCGAACTTCTCCGCCGTCGTCACCGCGCGGCGCGAGACGCTGCCCGAGGACTTCCTCTCCGGGACGATCTACGCCTCGGACCAGGTCCACCACTCGATCCAGAAGGCCGCGATGCTCGCCGGTTTCCCGGAGCGAAACGTGCGGGAGATCGCCGTCGGACGAGCGCTTCCGGATCCGCGTGGACGGAGCTCGAGCGCGCGATCGCGCGACGACCGGGCCGCGGGCAAGCAGCCGTTCCTCGTCGTCGGCAACGCCGGCAGCGTCAACACCGGCGCCGTGGACGACCTCGCGGCGCTCGCGGACCTCGCCGCGCGGGAGCGCTCTGGTTCCACGTGGACGGGGCGTACGGCGGCTTCTTTCTCCTGACCGAGCGCGGGCGGGCGCGGATGGCGGGCGCCGAGCGCTCCGACTCGATCACGCTCGATCCGCACAAGAGCCTCTTTCTTCCGTACGGCATCGGGCTCGCTCCTCGTGCGCGACGGCGACGCGCTGAAACGCGCCCACGCGCTCTCGGCGGTCTACCTGCCGTCGATGCAGGAGGACCCGGACTCTCGTGGACTTCAACCAGATCTCCCCGAGCTGTCGCGAAGCTGGCGCGGGCTGCGCGTCTGGCTGCCGATCAAGATGCACGGCATCGGCCCTTCCGGACGAAACCTGGACGAGAAGCTCGACCTCGCCGCGTGGGCCGCGCGGAGAGCTGCGCCGGATCCCGGGCATCGAAATCCTGGCCGAGCCCCAGCTCTCGATCGTCGCCTTCCGGCTCCGGGGCGAGGGCTGGATCGAAGAGGGCGTGAATCGCCTGAACCGCGATCTGATGGACAGGATCAACGCGAAAGAAGCGTATCTACCTGACAGGCACGATGTTAGGCGACAGGTTCGCGATTCGCATCTGCGTCCTTTCCTTCCGAACCCACGCCGACCGCATGGAGGAAGGGCTGGAGGACATCCGTAGCGCGGTCAGCGAGACCCGGTCGGAGGGCCTCTTCGGGGGTTGAGGTCAGAAGACGTTGCTCACTCCTTGGACACCCGCTAGACTCGCGCCGCTCAAGATGCCGATTCGTCACACTCATCTGAACCATTCGTGTGCCAAAGCCATGGAGGACTCGATTCATGAAGAAGCTGTCTTGCTGTTCTGGTGTTCTTGTCGCTCTGCCTCGCTCGCTTTCGCCCAGCGGATCGACGAGTTAAACGGTAAGCACACGCAAATGTATCCAACCAAGGACAAGGCCGACAAAGACGTCGGCGATGGGAAGGCCAAGCCGGGCGGCGGCGCGGCGCAAAACCTGATCAACCACGGCGGGCCGGTGATCGCCAGCGCCCGAGACGGTCGCGATCTTCTGGGGCCCCACGTGGACTTCGGACTCGAACCTGCACGCCGTAGGCAAACGAGCTGATCAACTTCTTACAGCCATTTCGGCGGGACCCCCGAGTACAAGACGGTCTCCCAGTATTCGGCAGCCAACCCGACGAGCATGACCAACCGCTCGTGGTTTGACAGCTCGGCTCCCCGACCAACGTGACCGACGTCGGCGATCCAGGCAGAAGTCGTCAGAGTATTTCAATACGGCCGGCGGAGCCGTCGAACGCGAGCACCGTCTACGAGGTCTTCCTGCCGCCGACCTCCTACTCCTCCTTCGGCACCTCGACCTCCTGCGGCGGGCCTCACCTCGTGTACTGCGCCTACCACAGCAACTTCAATTCCGCAGCGGCGACGCTGGACATCAAGTACGCGTTCGCTGCCCTACGCCAGCCTGCGGCGGCTGCCAGTGGACGGGGTTCACGGCGGCCCAGAATCTGGAACACTTCGCCTGCCACGAGACGCGGGAAGCCGCGACCGACCCGGACGGCACGGCGTGGTACGACCACCAAGCGGCAACGAGGCCGACGACAAGTGCGCCTGGTCCCCGGCGCCCTTCATCGGGACCGGCGGCTCTCGGCTACCAGTGGGAGTGGTCCAACGCCGACTCCGCCTGCGTGAAGACGAAGTAGTCAGACCGCGCGATCATCGAAAAGGCCCCGGGCGACCGGGGCCTTTTCTTTCTAGCGAGCGCCGTTGAAGTAGTCGTAAACGAGCCGGGACATCGCTGCGCCGGTCACGAGCGCCGGCGTTGTCCGCGCCGGGACTCTTGTCCCGGACGTGGCCGCGCGCAGATCGCGATGACGTAGCGCGCCTTCGGGCTCTTGACGTAGGCGGCGTCGGTCCGGACGTCGCCCTTGACGCCCGAGGGGCCGGGCGAGCTTCTCCTCGTCCCAGCCGGTCTTGTTGGCGACGACGATCTTGTCGCGGTCGAACGGAAGCGAGCGCGGGATCATCGCGCGGTCCTGCTGCTTCTCCATCAGCGCGAGCATCTCGTCGCACGCGGCGCGGCTGACGACCTTCCCCTGCAGCGATCAGTTCCATCAGCCGCGCGATCTCGTTGGGCGTCGTCATGCCGAGGCCGAACTCCTTCTCCTCCTCCGGGAAAGACGTCCGCGTGGCCGTCGCGGAAGGTCGGCCGGAAGATCTTCGTGTTCGGCAGGCCATAGGCAACCATCCGCCGGTCGACGTTGGCCGCGCCGACGCGGCGCGACGAGAAGGTTCGTCGCGGTGTTGTCGGAGAAGGCGATCATCAGCGCGAGGAGGTCCGGAGACAGTCAGGGAAATCCCGGGATGGAGCTGGTTCAGGACGACCGGTTCGTCCCCGGCCTTGTCGGATTCGGCCAGCGTAACGGCGGTTTCGGCCCGGAACTTGCCTCCGCGATCTGGTGATACGTCTCGACCATCACGGCGACCTTGATCAGGCTCGCCGTCGGGAACCGTTTGTCCCCGTTGATCGCGAAGGACTCCCCGGTCTCGAGGTTCCTGACCGCGATGCCCAGGGTGCCCGGAAAGGCCCGGACGAGCCCTTCCAGGCGCTCCCGGACGCGGAGACGGCCGGCGCGGCCGGCGCCCCGGCCAGGAGCGTCAGGAATCCCGCCAGCGCCGCGGCCGTTTGAAAGCAGAGAGCGGAGTCGCATGGCGGAATGCTAACGGATACAATCTTCCCACTCCCGGTCGAGGGAGAATTGAAGCCGATGGGATACCGATGATCGCCCGCGCCCGAACCGTGAACGCCATTCTGGCGCAGGGCCACCTCTCGCAGCCGGTCCAGAAGTCGGAGCTGCGCCGCGGCGACCGCGTCGTCGTGGCGACCGAGAACTCCGTCTATTGCATCAACGTCCTCGGCGACTCGACCTACAGTGTCTGGGGCGGCTGGTTCGACCGCCAGGGCGTTTCTCCGATCCGGCTCTCCATCTCCGGCTGCACCTGGGGCGGCAGCGTCATCAAGCAGGACATCGTCGCCGCCTGCGGTCTGCGCCTGGAGTTCGGCAACCGCGTCGTGACGAGCCGCATCCAGGCGATCCGCGTCATCCGGCGGAAAGCCCACGGACGACCAGCGCCTCCGGCCCGCCGACAGCCGCGAGCTCCTCGTGGCCTGCTACGGAGAGGACTCCACCATCTCCATCCTCGGATGAGCGGCTTTCGATCGCGGCGTTTCGCTTCGCGAACCGGCGGTCGAGGATTCTAGCCAGACGGGAGCTCGCCGGGGCCAGGACAGGTGAATTGAGATGACGATAGCGTCCGGCAGCCGGCTGGGCCCTTACGAGATTCTCGCGCCCGATTGGCGCGGGGGGATGGGAGAGGTCTACCGCGCGAAGGACTCGCGGCTCTCGCGCGAGGTGGCGATCAAAGTGCTGCCGGCCTCGTTCTCCAACGACGCGGACCGGCTGCGGCGTTTCGAGCAGGAAGCCAAGGCCGCCGGGCTCCTGAACCACCCCAACATCACCGCGGTCTACGACATCGGGTCCGCACGACGGCGCGCCCTACGTCGTCAGCGAGCTGCTGGAAGGAGAGACGCTGCGGGCGGCGCTCGCGGGCGGGAAGCTGTCGCCGCGCCAGGCGATCGACTACGCGCTGCAGATCGCGCACGGCCTGGCCGCCGCGCACGAGAAGGGGATCGTCCACCGGGACCTGAAGCCGGAGAACCTTTTCGTCACGAAGGACGGCCGGGTGAAGATCCTCGACTTCGGCCTCGCCAAGCTGACGCACGCCGAGGAGGCGACGGGCCAGCAGACGGGCATGCCGACGGCGACGGCCGGCGACGGAGCCCGGCGTCGTCATGGGGACGCTCGGCTACATGTCGCCCGGAGCAGGTGCGCGGACAGGCCGGCCGATGCGCAGATCTGACATCTTCTCCTTTGGCGCGATCCTCTACGAGATGCTCGCGGGCCGCCGCGCCTTCCACGGCGACTCCGCCGCGGACACGATGTCGGCGATCCTGCGGGAGGACCCGCCGGAGCTCTCGCTGACGAACCAGAACCTCCCGCCCGGCCTCGAGCGGATCGTCCGCCACTGCCTCGAGAAGAACCCGGAGCAGCGGTTCCACTCGGCGCACGATCGTCGCGTTCGATCTCGAGGCGCTGTCGACGGTTTCCGTCCCGGGCGCGACAGCGGGGGCGGCGGCGACAGCGGTTCCGAAACGGAAGGTGTCGCTCGCGATCGTCGCCGGCGCGGTGGTCGTCGCCGCCGCCCTCGGGAGCCCTCGCCGCCGGGCGCTCTCGCCGGGCGGCGTCCGCCTGACGTTCCAGAGGCTCACGTTCCAGCGCGGCACGATCGTCTCCGCGCGGTTCGCCCCGGACGGACAGACGATCGTGTACGGCGCGGCATGGAACGGGAAGCCCTTCGAGGTCTTCTCCGCCCGGCTCGACAGCACGATCTCGCGCTCTCTCGGGCTTCCGCCGGCGGATATCCTCGCGGTGTCGCCGTCGGGCGAGATGGCTCTTTCGCTCAACCGCCGCTTCACGACGCCGTACCTTTGCGCCAGGCACGCTCGCGCAGGCGCCGCTCGCGGGCGGAGCCCCGCGGCCGGTCCTCGACAACGCCCTCTGGGCAGACTGGTCTCCCGGCGAAGGCGGCCTCGCGATCGTGCGGGACACCGGCAGTGAAAACCATCTCGAGTTCCCGATCGGGAAAAAGATCTACGCGACGGCGGGCGGCATCAGCCATCTGCGTTTCTCGCCGCAAGGCGATCGCATCGCCTTCCACGACCACCGGGCGAGGGCCGGAGACTTCGGCAATGTGTCGATGGTGGACCGCGAAGGCCGGAAGACGACTCTCTCGACGGGGTGGGAGAGCCTCTGGGGCCTCGCCTGGGCTCCCCGCGGCGACGAAATCTGGTTCACCGGAGCGCGGACGGGCGGCTCTCGCTCACTCTACGCCGTCAACCGATCCGGACGTCTCCGACTCCTCCACAACGGCGTAGGAGCGCTGGCCCTCCAGGACGTCTCCCGCGACGGCCGGGCGCTCCTGCTCGACGACCAGCACCGTCTTGAAATCATCGCTTCGGCCGGCCGCGACGCGGACGCGCGGGATCTGACGTTCCTCGACTACTCTGCCGCGCGCGACCTCTCGGCCGACGGGCAGCTCATTCTCTTTGACGAGTCGGGCGACGGCGGCGGGCCGAAGGGGTCCGTTCATCTCCGCGGCACGGACGGCTCCGCCCCTGTCCGGCTCGGCGACGGGGCCGGCATGGCGTTCTCCGGACGGCCGCTGGGCGCTGGCCGGCCACCTCGGGCCCGAGCGTCGGAGTTCGCCTTGTACCCGACGGGAGTCGGCCAGCCGCGGGCGCTTCCCGCGATGAAGGGAGAGCCGCAGTGGGCGGCCTGGCTCCCCAACGGAAAGGCAATCATCGAGGCCCTCGCCGAGCTGGGCCACGGCGCCCGACTCTACGTCCAGGACGTCGAGACCGGACAGTCGCGCGCGGTTTCGGGAGAAGGAGTGGCGCTTCCTGCTCTATTCCCACCTCGTCACTTCCGGACAGCCGCGCCGTCGCGGCGCGCGGGCCCGACGGAAAGATCCACCTCTACCCGCTCGACGGCGGCGCGCCGAGCGAGATTCCCGGGCTCGAGACCGGCGAGGACCCGATCCGCTGGAGCGCCGACGGGCGCGAGCTCTTCCTCTATCGGCCGGGGAGCTGCCGGCGCGGGTTTTCCGCATGGATCTCGCGAGCGGCCACCGCGAGCTCCGCCGGACGCTCCTGCCTCCCGATCCGGCCGGCGTCGTCTCGATCCGGCCGCCGCTGCTGACTCCCGACGGGAGCGTCTGCGTCTACAGCTACAGCCGCTTCCTCTCGACGCTCTACCTCGTCGAGGGTCTGAAGTGACAGCGCGCCGCACGCGCGCTGTCATCCTGAGCGCCGCGAGCGCGAAGGATCTCCCGAGCCCTTCGGCTTCGCTCAGGACAGGCTCCGCGAGGATCTGCTACGTTGATACCGCATTGATATGACCATCGCGTCAGGCAGCCGGCTGGGTCCCTACGAGATCCTCGCTCCCATTGGCGCGGGCGGGATGGGAGAGGTCTACCGCGCGAAGAGACGCGCGGCTGGGGCGCGAGGTGGCGATCAAGGTGCTGCCGGCGTCGTTCTCCAACGACGCGGACCGGCTGCGCCGCTTCGAGCAGGAGGCGAAGGCGGCCGGGCTCCTGAACCACCCCAACATCACGGCGGTCTACGACATCGGACCGCACGACGGGCGCGCCCTACGTCGTCAGCGAGCTGCTGGAAGGCGAGACGCTGCGCGCCGCGCTCGCGGGCGGGAAACTGTCGCCGCGCAAGGCGATCGACTACGCGCATCCAGATGGCGCACGGGCTCGCCGCCGCGCACGAGAAGGGGATCGTCCACCGGGACCTGAAACCGGAGAACCTGTTCGTCACGAAGGACGGACGGTTGAAGATCCTGGACTTCGGCCTCGCGAAGCTGACGCACGCCGGAAGAAGGAGGTGCGCCGCAGACGAACCTGCCGACCGCGGCGGCCGGGACCGAGCCCGGCGTCGTCCTCGGGACGATCGGCTACATGGCGCCGGAGCAGGTGCGGGGACGGCCGGCCGATGTCAGATCTGACATCTTCTCCTTCGGCGCGATCCTCTACGAGATGCTCGCGGGCAAGCGCGCGCTTCCACGGCGACTCCGCCGCGGACACGATGTCGGCGATCCTGCGGGAAGACCCGCCCGAGCCTCTCGCTGACGAACCAGAACCTCCGCCGGGGCTCGAACGGATCGTCCGGCACTGCCTCGAGAAGAACCCCGAGCAGCGGTTTCAGTCGGCCCGGGACCTCGCCTTCGACCTCGAGTCGCTGTCGGGTCTCTCTCGCCCGCGGCGCGCGCCGTGGCGGGAAAAACGGGCGCATCGCGGCGCGGACTCCTCGTCGCGGCGGGACTCCGCTGTCCTCGCGGCAGCCGTCGCGGCATCCTTCCTCGCCGGGCGGCGGGCGGAGAGACGTTCGGCGCCGGCCGGACCGTCCCTTCTCGCAGTTGACGTTCCGCCAGCAGCCGATCTTCAAGGCGCGGTTCGCGCCGGACGGAAAGACGATCGTCTTTCGGCGGCGACGAAGGGAACACGCCGGAAATCTTCTCGCTGCGGCCCGACTTTCCAGGAGCGACCGCGCGGGGCTTCCCCGGCGTCCACCTGCTCGCCATCTCCTCGAAGGGCGAGCTGGCCGTTCTGACCCACGCGCGCTACGTCGCGCACAACCTGTTCAACGGAACGCTCGCCCGGATGCCTCTGGAGGGCGCTGCCCCGCGCGAAATCCTCGAGGGCGTCCGCGAGGCCGACTGGTCGCCCGACGGGACGGACCTCGCGATCATCCGCGAATTCAACGGGAAGGACCGCCTCGAGTTTCCCGCGGGGAAAGTCCTTTGCGAGTCGAGCGGATACATGAGCGATCTGCGCTTTTCGCCGAGAGGAGAGCGGATCGCCTTCTTCGAGCACCCGATCAAGTTCGACGACCGGGGCCTCGTCGCGGTCGTGGAACTCGCGTCGGGCAAGAAGACCGTCCTCTCCGAAGGCTACTGGGGGAGAGGAGGGCCTCGCCTGGACGGCTGACGGCAAGGAGGTGCTGTTCTCCGCCGGCACCGCCTACAACAACTTCAAGATCTACGCCGTCACGCTCTCAGGGAAGCCGGCGGGTCGCTCCGACAGCGCCGGCGGGTTGACGATCCACGACACCGGTGCCGCCGGCCGGTGGCTCGTCACGCGCGACGACTTCTTCCGGAAGCTGTTCGTACTCCCACCCGGCGAGAAGGAGGAGCGGGAGCTCTCCTGGCTCGATCTTTCCGAGCCGATGGCGCTGTCCGCGGACGGCAAGACGCTCCTCTTCACGGAGGAGAGCGGATCCGTGGGCGAAAACTACGCGGTCTGCCTGCGCGGCACCGACGGCTCGGCCGTCGTGCGCCTGGGAGAGGGGGCCGCGCAGGACCTTTCGCCCGACGGGAAGTGGGCGCTCGCCGTCGTTCCGTCGTCGCCCCAGCAACTCGTTCTCTATCCCACCGGCGCGGGCGAGAAGCGCCGGCTCGAGCCGGGCGGGCTCGTCAGCTACGACGCGGCCCAGTTCTTTCCTGACGGGCCGGCGGCTCCTCGTGTGCGGCGCCGAGGCCGGTCATTCCCTGCGCTGCTACATCCAGGATCTCGCCGGCGGCAAAGCCACGGCCCGTGACGGCGGAGGGCACGAGCCAGGGGTTCGTCTCTCCGGACGGCGCTTCGATCGTCGTCACAAGCGGCGCTGGGACGCAGCTCGTTGTGCCGTCGGCGGGCGGCGAGCCCCGGACCGTGCCCGGCATGACCTCGGACGACTACGTTCTCCGCTTCGGCGCCGACAGCCGATCGCTCATCGTGTACCACGGCACGCAGCTGCCGGTGAAGAGCGAGCGCCTCGACATCGCGACGGGGCGCCGGGAGCCCCTGCACACCTTCGGGTCGATCGAGACGGCCGGGGCACTCCGCCTCGGGACGTTCGCCCTGCTGGACGATGGGAAGAGCTACGCCTACTCCTACGGGTACCAGCTCCTCGCACCTGTTCGTCGTCGAAGGGGGCGCGCTGACCGTCGCCGGAAGTTTCCGTCACTTCGCTGACGGCTTCAGGCCTCGCTCTTCGATCAGGGGCTCGACTTTCGGGTCGCGGCCGCGGAAGGCGCGGTAGAGCGCCGCGGCGTCCTGCGTTCCGCCCCGGGACAGGATCATCTCGCGGAAGCGCTTGCCGTTGGCGCGGGTCATGCCGCCGTTCTCCCGGAACCAGTAGTAGGCGTCGTCGTCGATCACCTCGCTCCAGAGGTAGGCGTAGTAGCCGGCCGCGTAGCCGCCCGGCCAGATGTGCGAGAAGTAAGTCGTGTGGTACCGCGGCGGGACCTGCGGCAGGTCGATGGCGAAGCGCTTCAGGGCCGCCGGCTCGAAGGCGTTGACGTCCTGCGGCGGCGCGGCGGCCGGCAATTCGTGCCAGGCCATGTCGAGCAGGGCCGCCGCGAGGTATTCCGTCGTCTTGTAGCCCTGGTTGAACGTGCGCGCCTTCTTGATCTTGTCCACGAGCGCCTGCGGCATCGGCTTGCCCGTCTGGTAGTGCTTCGCGTAGTTGGCGAGCACGGTCGGCTCGAGCGCCCAGTGCTCGTTGAACTGCGACGGGAACTCGACGAAGTCCCGCGGCACGGACAGCAGCGTCGGGTAGCGCACCTGCGCGAACATCGCGTGCAGGGCGTGGCCGAACTCGTGGAAGAGCGTCGTCACGTCTTCGAAGGAGATGAGCGCCGGCTGGCCCGCGGCCGGCTTGGTGAAGTTCGTCACGTTGAAGACGGCCGGCTTCGTCCCGATCAGAAGGCTCTGGTCGACGAAGCTGTCCTGCCACGCGCCGCCGGACTTGTTCGATCGGGAGAAGTAGTCGCCGTAGAAGAGCGCCAGGGACTTGCCGTCGGCGTCGAAGACCTCGAAGACACGCACGTCGGGCTGATAGACCGGGATGTCCTTGCGCTCCTTGAGCGTGATTCCATAGAGCTTGTTCGCGGCGAAGAAGACGCCGTCGCCGAGCACGCGCTCGAGCTCGAAGTACGGGCCTGACCTGCGTCTCGTCGAGGTTGTACTCGGCCTTCCGGACCTTCTCGGCGTAGAACTGCCAGTCTTCGGCCCCGAGGCGGAATGCCCCCTTCTGCGCGTCGATCAGCGTTCTGCATCCGGGCCGCCTCGCCGCGCGCCTTTGCCGTCGCGGCGGGCACGAGGCCTGTCATCAGCTTCTCGGCGTTCTGCGGAGTCTTCGCCATCTGGTCGTCCAGCACGAACGCCGCGAAATTGGGAAATCCCAGGAGCTTCGCCCGCTGCTCGCGCAGCTCCGCCAGCCTCGCGACGATCGCCTTCGTGTCGTTGGCGCCGCCGTGGTTGCCGCGACGGACCGAGGCCTCGAGCACCCGCTGGCGCACCGCGCGGTTCTGGAGGCTCCCGAGGGCCGGCTGCTGCGTCGTGTTCTGCAGCGTGAGGACCCATTTTCCGTCGAGCTTCGCTCCTTCGCCGCCTCGGCCGCGGCGGCGATCCTGCCTTCGTCGAGGCCGGCGAGCTCGGCCCTGTCCGCGATGACGACGGCGGACTCGTTCGTGTCGGCCAGGACTTTGTCGGTGAACTCCGTCGTCAGCTTCGCCTCTTCCTGGTTCAAGGCGCGCAGCGTCGTCTTGTCGGCTTCGGAGCTGCGCGCCCGCGCGCACGAAATTCAGGTGGTAGCGCTCGACGAGATACCGGGCCTCGGGATCGAGCCCGGAGCGCGTCGCGCCGGTCGTAGAGCGCCTTGACGCGCGCGTAGAGCTTCGCGTTCAAGTAAATGGCGTCCTGGTGCGCGGCGAGCTTCGGCGCCTCCTCGGCCTTGATCTTCTGCAGCGCCGTCGCTCGTGTTGGACTGCGTGATGTTGAAAAAGACCTTCCCGGCGCGCGTCAGGAGCTCGCCCGAGCGCTCCATGGCCTCCAGCGTGTTCGCGAACGTCGGCGGCTCGGGGTTGTCGGCGATCGCCGCGATCTCCGCGATCTGCCGCTTCATCCCCTCTTCGAGCGCCGGCGCGTAGTCGCTCTCCTTGATCCTGTCGAATGGCGGCGCCTGGTAAGGCAGCGCGCTGGCTTTCGCGAACGGGTTGGTGTCGGAAAACGGATCGGGGCCGGGGCCGGCGGCGGGGTCGCCGCCCGCCCTGCCAGCCGCGAAGAACCTGAGAGCGCGAGGATCAGCGCAACCGAGATCGAAGCGCAGTCGTTTCATTGACCTTCCTTCCTTTCGTTGCCCTGTCATCCTGAGGTGCGCTACGCGAAGGATCTCGGTATTAGAATCGCCGTCAGATCCTTCGCTTCGGTCAAGGATCGACAGGCCGTGAGGTAATCCATCCCCAGAACTCGCGCGAGGAGGCAAGCGAATACATCGAGCAAGAAGTTGTGGTTCGCGATTGCGCGGCGCCGCTGCTCTCCGCCGCTGCTCGACGCGGCGCAGCGCCGGCGAGCCAAGACCCCGACGCCGGCCCGCGCCGGCCGACGCAAGGCGCCGGACCCGTTCGCCGGGCTCCCCTACCGCTTCATCGGACCGCCGGGCAATCGCGTGTCCGCGGTCGTCGGCGTGCCGGGCGATCCGAATACCTACTACGCCGGGGCGGCCTCGGGAGGCGTCTGGAAATCGACCGACGGCGGGATCCACTGGAAGCCCGTCTTCGACGAGCAGCCGGCGCAGTCGATCGGCTCGATCGCGATCGCTCCCTCCGATCCCAACGTCGTCTGGGTCGGGACGGGCGAGACGTTCATCCGGAGCCACGTCTCGCTCGGCGACGGCATCTACAAATCCACCGACGCCGGCAAGACCTGGAAGCGGATGGGCCTCGAGAAGACCGGGCGGATCGGCCGCGTCGTGATCGACCCGCGCAACCCCGACCGTCGTCTTCGCGGCGGCGCTCGGGACCTGCTACGGTCCGCAGGCAGGAGCGCGGCGTCTACCGCACGACCGACGGCGGCAAGATCGTGGGAGCGCGTCCTCTTCGTGGACGAGAACACGGGCGCGTCGGACCTCTCGATGGACCCGAGCAACCCGCGCGATCCTCGTTGCCGGGCCTGTGGCAGATCGACATCAAGACCTGGGGAAGGAAGAGCGGCGGGCCGGGCAGCGGCGTCTTCCGTCTCGCGGGACGGCGGAACGACGTGGAAGCGGATCGACCGGACAGGGCCTGCCCGAGCCGCCTCTCGGCAAGATCGCGGTCGCGATCGCGCCGAGCGACTCCCAGCGCGTCTACGCGCTGATCGAGACCGGCCAGCGCGGCTCGCTCTGGCGCTCGGACGACGGCGGCGAGAAGTGGAAGCTCGTCAATCACAGCCGGCTCTTGAACGAGCGCCCTCACTACTACACGCGCATGCTCGTCATGCCCGACAACGCCAACGAGGTCTACTTCCCTCAACGGCATGGGCGTGACCTACGACGGCGGAGAGACGTCCGAGCCAGATCCGCTGGGGCGGCGACAACCACGACATGTGGGCGGACCCGAAGGACCCGCGCCGCATGATGATCGGCAGCGACGGCGGCGTCTCGATCTCGACGACGCGCGGCCAGCAGTGGAGCCGCACGCGCCTGCCGATCGGGCAGATGTACCACGTCGCGACCGACAACCGGATCCCGTACTGGGTCTACGGGCAGATGCAGGACGACGGCTCGATGCGCGGGCCGAGCGTCGTCGCCGGGGGCGGCGGCATCTCTCCCGCGCAGTGGACCTCGACGGCCGGCTGCGAGACCGGCTGGGCGACGCCCGATCCCGTGGACCCCGAACATCGTCTGGGGCGGCTGCTACGCCGGCGTCGTCGAGCGCTTCGACGCGCGGACCGGGATGGCCCGCACCGTGAGCCCGTGGCCGGAGAGGACGATGGGCGCGAACGCCGGGCAGATCAAGCTGCGGATGAACTGGACGTTCCCGATCGCGATCTCGCCGCACGACCACAACACCGTCTACGTCGGCAGCCAGTACGTCCACGCGACGTCCGACGGCGGAGAGCACTGGAAGGCGATCAGCCCCGACCTGACCACAAACGACAAGACGCATGATGGGCGACTCCGGGCGGCCTGACGATGGACAACCTCTCCGTCGAGTACGCCGGCGTCATCTACTCGATCGCCGAGTCGCCGCTCGAGAAGGGCGTGATCTGGGCCGGGACCAACGACGGCCTGGTCCAGGTCACGCGGGACGGCGGCGCGCACTGGTCGAACGTCACGCCGGGCATCGCCGGGCTGCCGCGCCCAGGGGCGGGTGGACAGCGTCGATCCGTCGCACTTCGACGCCGGGACCTGCTACGTCGCGGTGGACTTCCACCAGGTGGACAACCGCGACCCGTTCCTCTACAAGACGACCGACTACGGCCGGACCTGGAAGGCGATCGCGGGCAACATCCCGAAGAGCCCGCTCTCCTACACCCACGTCCTGCGCGAGGACCCGCACCGCAAGGGGCTCCTCTTCGCCGGCACGGAGAACGCGCTCTTACGTCTCCTTCGACGACGGCGGACGCTGGGAGCCGCTCCAGAGCGAAGCTCCCCCACGCGCCCGTCTACTGGCTGACGATCCAGGAGCACTTCCACGACCTCGTCGTCGGGACCTACGGGCGCGGCTTCTTCATCCTGGACGACGTGACGCCCGCTCGAGCAGTTGACCGATGCCGTGCGCGCCTCCGCCTCGCACCTCTTCGAGCCGCGGCCGGCCTACCGCTTCCGCTCGACGGCGCGTCCCAACCTCGCTCCCGTCGGCGCAGGCGCAGGGCAAGAACCCTCCCTACGGCGCGGCGATCAACTACTGGCTGAAGGAGCCGGTCAAGGCCGCGGAGAAGGCGGCAAGGACAGAGGCGAGCCCGAGGAGCCGGCGGCCGCGAAGCCGAGCCCGGTCGAGATCACGATCCTCGATCCCGCCGGGCAGAAGATCCGGACGATCAAGGGCACGAACAAGGCCGGAGTCAACCGCGTCACCTGGGACCTCGCCTACGAGCCGACGATGGACGTCCGCATCCGCACGACGCCCGCCGGCAACCCGCACGTCTGGGAGGAGAAGCGCTTTCGCGGCAAGGACAGCCGCGGCGTCTTCTATTACGGCATCGACGTGCCGAAGAGGGGCCCGCTCGTGGCCCCGGGGACGTACACGGTCAAGCTCGCCGTCGACGGAAAGGAATGCGGCACGCGGACGCTCGTCGTCCGCAAGGATCCCAATTCCGGCGCGAGCGAGGCCGACGTCCAGACCTCGGCGAAGTTCTCCCACGCGATCTACCGCGACATCAGCGCGGCGGCGCGGATGATCAACGAGATCGAGTGGACGCGCCGCCAGCTCGAGGACTTCCGGCGAATGCTCAAGGCCGGGCAAAGCGGACAAGGCCGTCGTCTGCACAGGCCGACGAGCTCGAGAAGAAGGCCCGCGCCGTCGAGGACAGGCTCCTCCAGCCCACGCTCGCCGAGGCCGATCTGAAGTCCTTCCGCGGCCCGCTCGAGCTCTACCTGAAGCTCATCTGGCTCCAGGCGGAGTCGGGCGTCAGCGGCAGCGACGTCTCCGGCAACGCCGATTTCCCGCCCACGCAGGCGGAGCGCGAGGTCTACGACCTCTCTCCGGCCAGCTCGCGCAGTCGCGCCGGGACTTCGACGACCTCTACGCCAAGACCATCCCCGCCTTCAACGACGCGATGAAAGCGAAGGGCTACGTCCAGATCATGACCGTCAAAGAGCCCGAGGAGCCCCGGCCCGACGAAAGGAAAGGGAGCCGGACGACAGACGGAAACCCCTGAAGGCGGCGAGGCCGGTCGCCCATCCCGGCCCCGAAGTTTTAAGCTGAAGGCGTTATCCAAGTCCGCAGTGATGTTCCCGGGCAGCCCTTCAGCGAAAGGAGACAGACATGCTGCGGAATGCGAACGTACAGCCGATGCTTCCGGTCAATGACCTGGAGAAAGCGGAGAAGTTCTACGAGGAAACCCTGGGGCTGAAGAGCTCCACGAGGAGCCTGGCACCGCCGTGACCTACCAGAGCGGCAACGCGACTCTCAACGTCTACCGCTCAGAGTTCGCGGGGACGAACAAGGGGAACGGCGGCCCTGTGGGAAGTGGACGACGTCGAAGGGACCGTCAAACAACTGAAGGCCAAAGGGGTGACTTTCGAGCACTACGACGACATGCCCGGCCTGACCCGCGACGGCGACATCCATCGCGCGGGCGACTTCCGGGTCGCGTGGTGGAAAGACCCGTCCGGCAACATCCTGTCCATCCAGAACAGGACGTCAGGCTCGAAAAACCAGAGCTAGAACCTCGCGCGAAGTGAGGTGTCGAGGCTGATGACGGCAGGGACGGGCTGGCGGCGGGGGTACTTCGTCGCGATGTAGTCGTCGACGAGGGCGCGGAACGGCTACGGCGAGCTCGTCGTAGGTGCCTTTCAGCGTCGTGAAGTGCTGGCCGTCGATGTAGACGGGACAGTGGGGCTCCTCGCCGGTGCCGGGGAGTGAGATGCCGATCGAGGCGGCCTTCGACTCGCCGGGGCCGTTGACGACGCAGCCCATGACGGCGAGCGTCATGTTCTCGACGCCTTCGTACTGCTGTCTTCCACTCGGGCATCTTGTCGCGGATGTAGCCCTGGATTCTCTCCGCGCAGCTCCTGGAACGTCGTCGAGGTCGTGCGGCCGCAGCCGGGGCACGCGGTGACGGACGGCGCGAAGGAGCGGATGCCGAGCGACTGGAGCAGCTCGCAGGCCGCGTAGACCTCCTCGCGGCGGTCGCCGCCGGGGCGCGGCGTCGAGCGAGACGCGGATCGTGTCGCCGATGCCTTCGTTCAAGAGCACGCCCATCGCGGACGAGGACCAGACGAGCCCCTTCGCCAGCAATACGTAAG
>ERZ1370068.6374-contig-536_pt1 | contig 17866 bp, 23 predicted proteins | sample MGYA00561227_ERZ1370068 | MGnify/ENA primary metagenome ERZ1370068 (study PRJEB38410, sample SAMEA6850437) | metagenome | study: Metagenomic assessment of the ecological functions of the soil: analysis of the soil microbiota associated with the...
AACCTCCGGACATATCCGGCGTGCAGCTACGCCTACCGCAATAGCGATGGCGAATGCTCCAATAAGCCGGTGTTGTCGACCGATGGCGGCGGTACCGGCGGCAGCGGTGAGGCGTCAGGCAAGAACAAGGAAAAGAACAAAAGCAGCGGTCCGCGGCGCATTGTTGCGCAGACAGCGCTCAATCAGGGCACGGTCGCAGGCGCATCTCGTCGCCGAGATCGACGGCCTCGCCGTCCGGTACGCAGGCTGACGAACTGGCGCGGGCGACACGGTCTCGTGCGTCTGCAATCGGCAGGATTTTCCACTTTTGGGCGCTACCATCGGCCTGTTCCGCATCACCGACCGCCGCACTGTGGAAACAGCGAGCTCGCCATTCCCGCCACTGATGCCAGCGTTCACTGGGTGCAGCCGAATTTCCGTTACTTCCTGCAGGAGCAGAAGGCGGCGCTGACTGAGGGCGATCCCGCGCAATACGCCGCTTGCGAAACTTCGATTGCCGCAGGCGCATACGCTGGCCCACGGCGCCAACGTCACCGTTGCGGTGATCGATTCCGGCGTAGACGTCAAACATCCGGAGCTGGCGAACGCGATTGCAGACTCATTCGATGCGCTTGGCAGCAAGGAAGGTCCGCACGTTCATGGCACCGGCATCGCCGGCGCCATCGTGTCGCACGCGCGCAGCTGATGGGCAGCGCCCCGGCAGCACGGATTTTGGCGATCCGCGCTTTCGCGGCGGCGCCGAATGGCGGGAGAGCACGTCGTTCGTGATCCTGAAGGCGCTCGATTACGCGGCGGCGCACGGCGCACAGATCGTCAATATGAGCTTCGCCGGTCCGAACGATGCGTTGATCGAACGCGGGATCTCCGCCGCAGTCGCGAAGGGCATTGTGATGGTCGCCGCCGCCGGCAACGCTGGCGCGAAATCGCCGCCGCTGTATCCTGCCGCCAATCGGAGTGTCATTGCGGTCGGCGCCACCGATGCCCAGGACAGGTTGTTTGCCGCATCGAACCGCGGCGGCCATATCGCGGTATCAGCTCCCTGGCGTCGATATTTTCCTGCCCGCGCCGGACGAAAAATATCAGATGGCGTCCGGCACCTCGTTCTCCGCGGCCTATATCAGCGGCCTCGCGGCGCTGTTGCTGGAGCGCAAATCCTGCCTTGAAGCCGGACGAGGTGCGCGCGATCCTGATGAAAACTGCCCGCGATCTCGGCGCCCCGGACGCGACGACCTGTTCGGCGCCGGCGAAGCCGACGCCTATGCGGCGGTTTCGGCGGTGGCCCCGCGCCGCCAGACGCCCGTAGCCACGGTTTCGGACAGACCTGCCGGGGAAATTGTTCCGGACCGGCAGGACGCTCCCGCGACTCGCGCTCTAAATCAACCCGCTGCCGCCACGGCGTCCGACAAGTCGGCCGTTGGCGACGCCGACTCGGCCCGCCGCGCGGTAGTTTTCCTCCAAAATCTCCCAGCCAAAAAGTTAAAAAATCCGAAGTCCGTTTGAACGTGCTGCGACCCCTGCCGCGACACAATATCTGTGGGAGTGGTTATCCTCTCCCCATCGAGGCTGTATTCGGCGCGAGCGCCCATCCACCCCAAGCGCGCCCATATGGCTTGACCCGTCCGGTTGTCCCCCCGACGGGTCTTTCGTTTTTGGGGATAATTCCGCCGCTCCGCTTGACGAAATTGGGGCTGTCAGAAGCCGCGCTCGCGTACTTGCAGCCACTCTGCAACTCCGCCATGCCGGTGCGCGGCTTGACTGTGGATTGGAAGGGAAAACCCCGCGCGTCTACGGCTTTCTGTCGATTTCGGGGCGGCGAGCAGCGTCGCCGGCTGGACAACGTTAAAGTTTTCCACAAAATATATATGTCACGTTTGATTGATTCGCGCTCGTTGCGTCCGCGTCCGTTCTTCTCCCCTTGCGGGCTGGTTCATGACACATCAAATTGACGTGGCACGCGGTCGCGACACCGTCGTGGCGCTGGTGCGCTCTTGCCGAGCAGCGGCTGGAGTATCTCACCGAATTGTTCGAGACCGGCCGCTGGCGCCGCTTTCACAGCGAACTCGCGTTTCTCGAGAACATCCAGGAGGCCAAGCACCGCAGTTGGAATCTGGCGCGATCTGTCGCTGCGCGAGGGCCTCCGCGGGACAACTCAGAGGCGGCCTTGGCGTGGCTCGGTTGCACCGGCGCGGACCTTGCGGCGCAGCGAAACCTTGCACGATCAGGCTCGAGGGCTTCAGCCGCAGCCGGCGATGGCGGACCCGCCGCCGCGCGAAGTTTCGATCGCCGCGGAAACCGATCGCGTTTGTTCGGAGTGAAGCACCTTCCGCGCCGGCGATGGACGCGCGCGGCCCTGGACAAGGCGCCAAAGCTGAACGCTGACGCGACGCCGCCGCGATAGAGCAACGCTACCCGCTGCTCCGCAACGCGCTGTAGGTGACGGCGGACGTCATCCCTGATCTCGTGCTGGCGTCGCTCTTCCCGCACTGCCTCGCCTTGTCAGCCTCACCATCTCCAGCAGCATGGCTTCGCCGGCATCGACCAACTCTTCCAGCGTGACGCGTCGCGTCCCCCTTTGCGCTGCGAGGCGCCGTCTCGCGCCAGCGGCGGCACGTGCACGAAAGCGGCGAGGCGCGGGCCGGCGTCGCCCGATGTCGCCTCGATCGCGCGCCAGCTCAGATAGTTGCAGAGATAGCTGCCGGCATCGCGCGAGGTCCGCGCGTCGACGCCGGTGCCATTGGCCGCGCGCAGCAGTTTTGCGATGTGAGGGCCGAACATCATGGCGTCCGCGCCGCCGGCGATCGAGCCCCTTGCGCAACCGCGCATGGTCGGCATCGGGCCACAGCGTGGTGACGGCATTGCGGGCGCGGTCTCGACCCGCACATAGGGCGTACGGGAAGCCAGGCCGAACATCAGCAGCGCATGCGGCCGCCTCTGACGCCAGCAGATCGGGCAATTCGCGATCGACGGCGGTGTAGGTCACCGGAAAGATGTGGCCCGACAGTTCGACGTCGCGGAGCGCCGGACGGCGCAGCCGCACCAGCCGCGCCACCAGCGGCTGCGTCGGGTTGAAGGGCGCACCGGGAAACGGGCCGAAGCCGGTGACGAGGATGCGGAGTTTCTCGCTCATCTCACCTCAGCATCTCCGCGATCTGCTCTGCGCGCCAGCGCCGGCGTGACGCGGCCGTCGGCCACCTCGGCTTCGACCTTCTTCACTTTCGCGCGAACCGAAGGATCGGCGCGCAGCCGCGCCATCATCCGCTGCTCCAGCATCGACCACATCCACTTCACCTGCTGCTGCCGGCGCCGCGCGGCGAACTCGCCTGAGGCATTCATTGCGGTGCGGTGATCGAGAACCTTTTGCCAGAGCGCGTCGATGCCGGTGCCGGTGAGCGCCGAATAGGTCAGCACCGGCGGCTGCCAGTGCCTCGAGCGCGGGCTGAGGATGTGCAGCGCGCCGCGATATTCGGCCGCCGCCGAGATTGGCGCGCTCGATGTTGTCGCCGTCGGCCTTGTTGATCGCGATCATGTCGGCGAGCTCGACCAGGCCCTTCTTGATGCCCTGCAGCTCGTCGCCGGCGCCCGGCAGCATCAGCGCCAGGAAGAAATCGGTCATGTCGCAGACCGCGGTCTCGGACTGCCCGATGCCGACGGTTTCCACCAGCACCACGTCGAAGCCCGCGGCCTCGCACAACAGCATCGCCTCGCGGGTTTTCGCGGCGACGCCGCCGAGCGTGCCGGACGGCCGGCGAGGGCCGGATGTAGGCGCTGTCGGAAGCAGCGAGCCGCGCCATCCGCGTCTTGTCGCCGAGGATCGAGCCGCCGGTGCGGGCGGAGGAGGGGTCCACCGCCAGCACCGCGACCTTGTGGCCGCGCTCGATCAGGAACATCCCGAGCGCGTCGATGGTGGTGGATTTGCCGACGCCGGGCGAGCCGGTGATGCCGACCCGGACCGCCTTGCCGGTGTCCGGCAGCAGCGCCTGCACCATACCGCGCGCCGCCGCCTGATGATCGCCACGCCGGCTTTCGATCAGCGTGATCGCGCGCGCCAGCGCCGCGCGGCTGCCGCCGCGGAGGTCTTTTGTCAGTACTTCGATATCGACGGGGGCATTCCTGGCAGGGTCATGGCTTGCTTTACAACGGCGGCGTGCCACAGGGCGAGAGGATCGGCGCTGGAGGAGTTCAATGTTCAACAGCCGGCCAATTCAGATACGGGTCCGCAATCTCGCGGCAGGATATGCCCGAGTTGTGTCGTGCGAGCTCTTCGCCCTGAGAGATCAGAGGGCGCGAGAATGCCGGGCGCTCGATGCGCGCCGCAGCCTCGTGTGCAAGGTAACAAGCACACGAGTGTAGTCACCACGGTCACACCGGAAATCACCCGGCATTCCCCGCGCAATGGTTTTACGGCTTACTTCGCGCTCTCCCGGTGACCAGGCTTGTTTGACACCGTCGCCTGCGCTTCTTATCGCAGACTTGACGCCGGCATTGGGGCGTCAGAACGACACGACTTCGCCGTACGCTGTCGGCACCGTTCGTCAACGCGCGCCGCCCGCGTCCACCGCATCCCGCCCCGCGTCCGTGACGATCGCGCAGCGCCCCTCTGTGGGACGGGACCGAATCGCTATAGCGCTGATTGTGCCCCGCCGTCAAGGGGAAAAATTCTTGAAAATCAGAAATTGGTCAGAGGGGTTGCGCGGGTTTGTGCGGCGGCCTGAGCTGGCGCGTCGGCAATCCGGCCTGCCGCATGACGAAGCGCTGGATCGGCGGGATGACGATCATCAACATCGGCACGATCACGACATAGCTCGTTGCCGCGGCCTTCAGCCAGCGCACGGCGAAATCGGGCTGGAAGCCATAGTTCAAGGCGAGACCGACGAACGACATGCTGGTCGAGGTGATCAGGCCGGTGATCAAGGAGATCGCGGGTCCGATCAGTTTCGGGGAAGGGCCATTTGCTTGCTCCTGGGAACAGGGTTATTATTTACACGACGTATAACTTATACGCCGTAAAAGCAATAGGGCCGATGCCGCGAACCGCCGATCCGGAGCTGCCTCACAGGATCTTGAAGGCCGCCGACGCCCTGTGGCAGTCGGGCGGCGAGGAGGCCGTGACGATCCGCGGCGTGGCGGCGGAAGCAGCCACCACGACGCCGACGGTCTATAGCTACTACGCCGACCGGGAGGCGCTGCTGACGGCGTTGCGCGCGCTCGCCTTTCAGCGCTTCTCGGCCTACCTCGCAAAATCGCGCGACTTCCAGGACGCCTGCGCACGACATCTCGAGTTCGGCACCAGCCACCCCCGCGATTATGAATTGCTCTACGGGCGCGGCTGGATGGAGCGTGTCACAGCGGATGCGCAGGGGGCGAGATCGAACGATACACCGCCCATCTCGTGCGCGCCGGTGTCGATGAAAGCAGGGCCGCGCACATCGCGTATCCGATCATGATGATGCTGCACGGCGTGGTGATGCATCGGCTGTTGAACAAGAAGCAGAGTCCCCTCGGCCGGGCGATCGCCGCAGCCTGTCTCGAGGCCTGCATGACGCTGCTCGAAAGCGCGCGGCAGGGAAATAGCATATGCGATTTAGAACCCACGGAGGCGTTCAGATTGGCTCGATGCGCTGAAAGCCAGCTTCCGAGTGCATCCGGTATGGGTCCAGGCTGTGTGAAAACACGCTCGAGCGGAGAATGCGCAGAATTGTCTTCTCTCTTTTCTTCTTTCGACGGTGACTGCCAGAGCGGTTCTTTTGTTATTCAGCGTAATGGAGACAAACTTTCTACGCGCAAGTTCGACGTCGGGTTTTCACAGAGGCTGGGTCAATCGCACCACTTTGACAATGCGCCGATCACTTCCGGTCTACCTCGGAAAGCGGTTACGGGATAGAATGACCATCATTGATCGAGGTAAACGGACGAGCGTGCGCAAAGCCCAAACGCTCCACGGTGGTGGTTTGTCTCGACGGCTGCGATCCGCGCTACCTCAATTTCAAGAATGCGGAAAAAATCTTCATAAATATTTCTCGGATGATGCGCAACGGCTTTCCACACTGGCTGACGCAGCGATGCCGACTTTCACCAATCCGAACAATGTGTCGATTCAGCGACGGGTGCGCCGCCCGCGATTCATGGCATTTCTGGAAACTACTATCTCGATCGGGCAACCGGCAAAGAAATTATGATTGTTGATGCGAGTCCGATGCGTGCGGACGACGATCCTCGCCGAAATGTCGCGCGCCGACGTGGCGCGTCGCAGCCGTCACGGCCAGAGATAGGCTTCGCAAGATGCTGGCCACCGTATGCGAGGGCGGGATTTGCTTTTCGTCGGAGAAGGCTGGCAGCGCGACCCTTACGGAAAATGGAATTGAAAACGTCGAAGTGCTCGTCGGACGGTCGACGCCTGACATGTGCAGCCTGGACTTGTCGCTGTTCGTGCTCGATGCGGCATCAAGCTGCTCGAACAGGATCGCGCAGATCTTCTCTATCTTTCTTTGTCGGATCTGGTCTGCAGCACGCCCATGGCCCAGGCGACGCCCGAAGCGGATGCCTTCCACAGGGTGTGGTCGATGCGAAGATAGGGCGGCTTGCCGAACTCGGCGCAGTTGTTGGATTGATTGCGGATCACGGTATGAACGCGACAAGACGAACGAGGATGGAACGCCGCGCGTGGTTTTCTCGAGGAAGAACTCAATCGGCGCTTCGGGCCGGATGCGGTCCGCGTCATCTGCCTGATCACGGACCCCTTCGTGAAGCATCATGGTGCCCTCGGATCGTCGGTGCGGATCTACCTGCGCGCCCGGTTGGAACTGGCGGAAGTCATGGAAGTCGCTGCCTTAATCCAGGAATAGCGCTCGTCCTTGATGGGAAAAGCGCCGCAAGCCGTTATCAGATGCCACTCGATCGCGAGGGAGATTTTGTTGCGATCGGGGATACCCACACAGTAATTGGTTCAAGCCGAGCTGAACACGATCTTTACTGGCCTCCATGGTCATGCGTCTTCGGTCCCATGGAGGACTAAGCGAGCGAGATCGTGCCCTTCATTCTTTCGCATCCGGTCAACGAGGCGTATCGCGAAAATTCTGAAACAAGACGGGTGCGCAATTTCGATATCTTCGACTTCGCTCTGAATGGCGCGCAAGTAAGCACACACCTAAAAATCATAAAACATAGTCAAGGGGCTCGTTGCTCGAATGAGGTGGCGCGATTCCGCTCTGGGTCAAAACCGGAAAGCTCAATGCGAGCACATGTTTTCCGCTTTGCCCACAGAGCGGACATCGCGCAATGCAGTCGGCATGTCCGTTTCGTGCCAAAAGCGGAAGCACTGGATCGAACAATTATACTTCCGTTTAGCCAGTTGGGCGGTCTTCACGGTGCGCAATGGTCTCGATCATCCGATCTGAAACGGATCATAGAAGATCAGGTTACCACGGCAGAATTCGCTAACGGCGCTGTGACGCACATGGAAGGTGAACCACTTCACGTTCGCGAGTCTTTGCTTCGACTAAAATTTTCAAGTGATCGGTGGTGACGCAATCGCCAGGTTCATTTAGCTGGTTGGGGACAACCGGATGCACGATCAAGACGCTACCCCAAGCCATTGGTCGACGAGCTGCTGGAGCTGAAAGACTGGGGCCGCGACCTGCTGGCGCCGACGCCAATCCCAGCCTCGTATGACGCTAGAAGCCCGGAGACGCGCGAGCAGCTCAAGGCGGCGCTCCGGCGCCGCCGGCGCATCGATCGCCATCCCGACGTTATTCGCCAAGCTGACGCCGGAGATGGTGTGCCACGCGCTCTGGCGCTTACGCTTTGATCGGTTGCCGACACCTCCGGCACGCATCGTTGCTCATGAAGGCGTCTGCGTTCAGTTTGCCAGCAGCCGGCTGGCCTGCCAGGAGCGCAGCAATCAGAGGCACACAGCGGTGCGAGAAGAGAATGCTCCAGCCTCGATAGGCGAGCCAGACCAGCAGACCAAGAGCGATCAGGATTCCGACGACACTCATCCGTGCCTCACTCGTCGTGGCGAGCAAGCTTGACAGAAAAACTCGTACCCTCAGCACTCCGCCAGCGGAGACACATCGAGATCGGCGCTCGACTTGTTGCCGAGATCTGCGCCGTAATTGGTCGAGGAAATCGCCGGCGCTCTTTCGGCCCTCCGCCTTCAGCATTGCCAGGAATTCCGATTCGGCATTGAGCTTTGACGACGCGCCGAATTCGGCCAGCTTGTCGGTCATGATCCGGTGAGTTCGCATGCCCGCCCAGCGCGCGCCTTCACCTTGTCCGGGATCAGCGGCCTGCCGCAGCAGCGCGATCATGCGCAGTTCCTTCATGAGCGGCGAGTTGAAGGAAATTTCGTTGAGGCGGTCGAGGATATCGCCTGCCGTCTTCGGTGTATTCCAGGCGCTCCCGCGGATTGATCTGGACCAGGATGGTATCATGCGCGTCGCTCTCGCGGACAAGAGGCGTGATGGTGGGATTCCCGGCGAAAGCCGCCGTCCCAATAAGGCTCGCCGCTCGATCTCGACAGCCTGGAACATTGTGGGAAGAGCACGCCGAGGCCAACAGCACGCTCGGGCGTGATTTGGCTGTTGCGAAAGATTCGTCCGCGGCCGGTGTGCACATTTGTGGCGGTGATAAACAGCTTGATCGGAGATGCTGCGAGGCGCTCGAAATCGATGCTTTCGGCCAGTACCTGCGCGAAGCGGGTTGAAGCCCGTGGGGTTGAGGTCGTAAGGCGAGAATACGCGCGACATCAGATCGATGGCGAGGTAGGCGGGCGATGTGTCGAGCGTCCAGCGGCCCATCAGCCGCTCCAGGGGAGTGCGTTGCAGGGGCTGAAGGCGGCGGCACGCGAGACACGCCGCCAGTAGGCAGTCAAGCGCGGCTCGCGCGCCGTCGGCGCCGCCCCTTGACCATCCGTCCACCAGCACCGCCGCATTCATGGCTCCGGCCGATGTCCCGGAGATCGCCTCGATCCTGATCCATGGCTCTTCGAGCAAGCGGTCGAGGACCCCCAGGTGAACGCGCCGTGCGAGCCGCCGCCCTGCAAGGCGAGGTCGACAAGGACCGGCCGGCGCTCCGCTGCCGCTGCTTCGTCGATCGCCGAACTCATCTCACCAACTCCGGAATTGATATGGACTTCGCGGTCTTCCTCTGAGCGGGCAACCGTTGCTAGACCGGCACAAACCGGCGTCGAACCGATGCCGGTCGTCCCGGATCAAGCATCTGGGTCGAATAGCTGGCTGACCTCAACCGCCGAGCGTGTTCTTGTAGACCTTACCGTCCTTCATGATGACCTTGAAGTTCTTGGCGGGATCGGCGATCAGGTTGATATTCTCCAGCGGATTGCCGTCGACCAGCAGCAGATCGGCAAGCGCGCCCTGTTCCACGACGCCGAGCTTGCCAGGATACGGACTGCGTTTGCCGGACAATGCCAGCAGTTCGGCGTTGGTGCCGGTCGCCATGGCGAGCGCTTCGGCTGGACTGTACCAGCGGACAAGCGAGGCCAGAATTGCCCCCTGTTGCTGCGCCAGCGCTTGGGAGAACAGGACATCGGTGCCCCACGCCGTCTTGATCTTGTACTTCTTCGCCAGTTCGTATGTCGCGGGCTATGCCGGGCCAGACTTCATCAGCCTTGGCTCGTTGAACTGAGCCTACCGGAAAGCCTGTCTCAACTCCTCGGGGAGGGGCTGCAGACTCAACCACACGCCCTTCTCGGCAATCAGCTTGGCGGTTGTCTCGTCCATCAGGAAGCCATGTTCGATACACTTCACACCAGCGGCAATGGCCCGCTGAATCGCCGCCGGCGTAAAGGCGTGCACGGTGACGTAAGTACCCCAATTCTCGGCCGCTTCGACAGCCGCCCGCAGTTCCGCGCTCGGTGAAAGTCGACACGTCGATCGGGCTGAACGGCGAGGAAACACCGCCGCCGGCCGTCAGTTTGATCTGGGAGGCGCCCTGCATGAGTTGCTCGCGGACGCGGACGCGCACCTCGTCGGGGCTGTCGGCGACCATACTGCCGCCAAGCTGTTCCATGCGGCTGAGCATGCCGCCGATCGTCCGCGGCAGTTCGGACAACTGGCGGAAATCCCCGTGTCCGCTGGTTACCGTGATGAAAGCCCCTGAGGGATAAATACGGGGCCCCGCGATGATCCCTGAGTCAACGGCGCTCTTCAGTCCGAATACGGGGCCACCCACGTCGCGGACCGTGGTGAAGCCGCGCATCAGCGTGTCTGTCGCCTCGACGCCCGCCGCGATATTGTTGTATCCGGCGTCACCGGTGACCGCCTGAACGGGATTGGGCCGTATCAGCATCGCATGCCAGTGTGCGTCGATCAGGCCGGGCATCAGCGTTCGCCCGTTGCCGGCGATCACGGTCACGCCTGGCTCTGACGGCGATAGGCGCCGTCGAGATGCGCTCGATGATGTTGCCTTTGACCAGCACATTGGACGGCGCGGAGAGCGAGCCGCTCTTGCCATCGAAGATACGCACATTCTGGAACAACGTCGCGCTGGCATTCGCTGGCGGATTGCCTTGCGCGTGGACCGTCGGACGCCAGTCCGAGAGCCACGAGCGGAAAGATCGCAACGACAAACGTTCGACATGAAATTCATAAAGCACCACAGGCCAGAAGGCTCCGGGAATTGCGATAGGGGTTGTTGTGGGACCTCTGCCGAAACGAGGTCTGACATTCATGGGATCCAATATCTACCAGAGCGCGATCAGCGGAGTGAAGTCCGGCGAGCCTACTTCCTGCTGTCCATTCGATCGTTAAATGACATATATCTTGCTTTGTCGCCCTCGTGAGCGGCGACGCCGATCACGTTCGGCAGTTGGAAACAGCAGAGAAGCCGATGAGTTCGCCTCGTGGATACCTGTCCATCGCGCTCAACTGGCTTGTGCGGCATTCGGTGTTCTGTGCCGGACGGCGCTCATCGCCTGGGCCACCATGGTCATCTACTATTCGAATTTGCCGTGGGCCGTCGTGCGCATTGGGTTGGCGGCCGCATTCGCGGCGTTCGCAATCTGGGCGCTCTGGTTCTCCCGCCAACGTAGCATGTCCGTGTTGGCCGTCGTGCTGTTTTTCGGTGTCGTGGTCTGGTGGATCTCCATCCGTCCCTCGCACGATCGCAACTGGCGACCGGAAGTCGCCGTCATGCCGCGCGCCACAATCGATGGCGATCACGTGCACCTGACCGGCGTCCGCAACTTCCAGTACCGCTCCCGGAATGACTTCACGGTGGGCTACCAGGAGCGCGACGTGCTGCTGTCGCACCTGGTCGCGCTCGATTTCTACGTGTCCTACTTTACCGAGGGGCCGGTCGGACATACTTTCCTGAGCTTCATCTTCGACAACGCGCCGCCGCTGAGTATTTCCATCGAGACCCGGCCCGAGGTCGGCGAGGGCTTCGCGCCCGTCGCCTCCCTCTTCAAGCAGTTTGAACTAATCTACGTGGTAGGCGACGAGCGCGACATCGTGGGCGTTCGCACTAATCACCGAGGCGAGCCAGTGTATCTCTATCGCCTCAATACCTCGGCTGATGATGCGCGTCGGCTGCTCCTGGTCTACCTGGCGCGGATCAACGAACTCGCCGATCACCCCGAATTCTATCATTTGCTGACCAACAGCTGCACCATCAACATCGTGCGTTACGCGAACGCCGCCGGCCGGAGCGGCGGGTTCAAGCTGCGCCATCTGCTCAACGGTCTGGTCGATGGCTACCTCTATGACTCGGGCCGTATCGACGCCACCTTGCCGTTTGAGGAACTTCGGCGACGCTCGCTGATCAATGAGGCGGCGCGGGCGGCCGATGGGGCCCCGATTTTTCAGAGCGCATTCGGGCCAACGCCTGCCAGCGATCTCTCGCTGAAACTTGCCGGCGTCAGTTGGCGGATTAAGCGGCGCGGAAATCCTGCTGCTCTATGTCAGCCAGTTCATTGAGGAAGCCAAGTCTGGCGGCTGGTGCGCAAGGCGCTGGACGACATCGGACTAAAGACGTCCCAGGTCGCGCCAGCCGAGCTGGCAAACCCTAGAGCGCGATGACTTTTCTCTTCGAGATCGTCATCCCGCTCTTATCTTTGCTTTGAGCATGATCTCCGCGCAAACGCGTTCCGCGTTTGTCGCGAGGGAAAACCGGTATCCGGTGACGGATTTGATCGGCGCGTGCCGCCCAGACACCTCATCTGCCGGACGTACGAATGCGGCGTTCGACGAAGGATTTTAATGGTGCCAGATGATTTTGGACGATATCCCAAACAGTATTGACGTCGGTCGCGTGATAGGCATGGCGGAGCCGATTGCCGAAATCAATCATTTTCTGCCACTCGATATCAGGCGCGTCCCGTTTGACTTCATCAGTAAGCTTCGCGTCGCCTCGCAAACCACTTCGGTACCGCTCGGTCGCCATGCGGCGCATTTTATCCGCGGTGAACAGATGAAGGCTGCTGCCTGCGAGCATGCCTTCGATCTCGATAATCGCTTCCAGAATGTCCAGCCGGTCTTCGACGGTTGGCGGCATTCAGAACTTTACCTCGATCAAATCGTCGGCGATCCGTTCGGCAATGCAGGGTTTCAGCAGATTCGCATCGATATCTGCTTGGAGGCCCGTGGCGTCCTCGATCAAATGCAGGACGAACAGATCGAAAGGTGGAGGGTCGCCTGAGCGGTCGTGTCGACAAGTATATCAAGATCGCTGTCGGGCGTGCATCACCGCGCGCCACGCGATCCGAAGAGGGCAACGCCTGGTCACGCCTTGGGCCTTGATTGCAGGCGCAATCTCGCGCAGCCTGGCGAGAATTTCTTCAACTGCTTAATGTCTGTGACGTCGCTCATGGGTGAATACTAGCATCCGCGGCAAACGCGCAGCTACTCCGCCGCCTCGCTGTGGCCCAGCCGCGCGTTGAGCTTGTGGATCAGCTCTTCGGCGGCATCGGCGATCACGGTGCCGGGCGGGAAGATCGCCTCGGCGCCGGCCTTGCTACAGCGCGTCGTAATCCTGCGGCGGCACCACGCCGCCGATGATGATCATGATGTCGCTCGCGGCCCTGCTTCTTCAGCGCGGCCTTCGAGTTCCGGCACCGGCGGTGAGATGGGCGGCCGCCAGCGACGAGACGCCGAGGATATGCACGTCGTTCTCGACCGCCTGCCGCGCCGCCTCGTCGGCGGTCGCGAACAGCGGCCCGATATCGACGTCGAAGCCGACATCGGCGAAGGCCGACGCGATCACCTTCTGGCCGCGGTCGTGGCCGTCCTGGCCGATCTTGGCCACCAGGATGCGCGGCCGGCGGCCCTCGGCATCCTCGAACGCATCGATCAGCGCCTGCACCTTTTCGACCCGGTTGGACATGGCGGACGCCTCCCGCTTGTAGACGCCGGTGATGGATTTGATTTCGGCGCGGTGCCGCCCGAACACCTTTTCCATCGCGTCGAAATCTCGCCGACGGTGGCTTTGGCGCGCGCGGCATCGATCGCGAGCGCCAGCAGATTGCCGTTGCCTTCGCCGGCGCTGCGGGTCAGCGCCGCCAGCGCGTCGTCGACTTCCTTCTGGTCGCGCTCGGTCCGCAGCCGCGACAGCTTGTCGATCTGCAGCCGCCGCACGGTGGAATTTTCCACCTTCAGCACGTCGATCGCGCGCTTCGTTGACCGGCTTGTACTTGTTGACGCCGATCACCGCCTGCTCGCCGGCGTCGATCCGCGCCTGCGTCTTGGCGGAGGCTTCCTCGATCCGCAGTTTCGGCACGCCGGCCTCGATCGCCTTGGCCATGCCGCCGAGCGCCTCGACCTCCTGGATATGGCCCCAGGCCTTGGCGGCGAGATCGCGGGTCAGCCGCTCGACGTAATACGAGCCGCCCCAGGGATCGATGATGCGGTTGGTGCCGCTTTCCTGCTGCAGGAACAGTTGCGTGTTGCGCGCGATGCGCGCCGAGAAGTCGGTCGGCAGCGCCAGCGCCTCGTCGAGCGCGTTGGTGTGCAGCGACTGGGTGTGGCCCTGCGTCGCCGCCATCGCCTCGATCGTGGTGCGCATCACGTTGTTGAAGACGTCCTGCGCGGTCAGCGACCAGCCGGAGGTCTGGCAATGCGTGCGCAGCGACAGCGAGCGCGGGTCCTTCGGATTGAACTGCGTCAGCAGCTTCGCCCACAGCAGCCGCGCGGCGCGCATCTTGGCGACTTCCATGAAGAAGTTCATGCCGATCGCCCAGAAGAACGACAGCCGCGGCGCGAAGCGGTCGACGTCGAGCCCGGCCGGCGAGGCCGGCGCGCACATATTCGACGCCGTCGGCGAGCGTATAGGCGAGCTCGAGATCCTGCGTCGCGCCGGCCTCCTGCATGTGATAGCCGGAGATCGAGATCGAGTTGTACTTCGGCATCTTCTGCGAGCGTGTAGGCGAAGATGTCGGAGATGATCCGCATCGAGGGCGCCGGCGGATAGATGTAGGTGTTGCGCACCATGAACTCTTTCAGAATGTCGTTCTGGATGGTGCCCGAGAGCTTCTCCGGCGGCACGCCCTGTTCCTCGGCCGCCGCGACGATACAGCGCGAGCACCGGCAGCACCGCGCCGTTCATGGTCATCGACACGCTCATCTGGTCGAGCGGGATGCCGGCAGAACAGCGTGCGCATGTCGTAGATCGAGTCGATCGCCACGCCGGCCATGCCGACGTCGCCGGACACGCGCGGATGATCCGAGTCGTAGCCGCGGTGGGTGGCGAGATCGAAGCGCGACCGAGAGGCCCTTCTGGCCGGCCGCGAGGTTGCGCCGGTAGAACGCGTTGGAATCTTCCGCCGTGGAGAAGCCGGCATATTGCCGGATGGTCCAGGGCTGGTTGACATACATGGTCGGGTAGGGGCCGCGCAGGTAGGGCGCGATGCCCGGCCAGGTCTCGAGGAAGTCGATGCCTTCGAGATCGGCCTCGCTGTAGGCGGGCTTGACCGAGAATGCCCTCGGGCGTCAGCCACGGCTCGGCGCTGCCGGCGGGTGCGGCGCGGGCGGTGTTTTCAAATGCGATATTCGCGAAGTTCGGTATGCGGCTCATGGGTACCCATTATAGCACGTGCGATCCGTCGGGTCGCCACTCTCAATCATGGTCCGGATGCTGGTGGCTGACGATGCTGCCCAGCTTCTCCGGCCCGTAATTCTGCAGCGTGGTCTGGCTCGGCAGATTGGCGACGCCGACCACCCAGCCGAGCCGGGATTCGGTTCCATATTGCCGGGTCGGCACCACCCGGTCAGGGCGGTCGAAGGTCGCCGGTCATGATCTCGATCCGCGGACCGTCGATGCGGCGAAAGCTCAGCGGGCGTGCCGCAGGCCGGGCAGAAGTCGCGCTCGGCGATCGAGGAGGAGCGGAACGCGGCCGGCTTGCCGCGTGGTCCAGCTGAAGTTCAGCGTGCTCGATATCGGCGAAGGAGGCGAACGGCGCGCCGGACGCCTTCTGGCACATCCGGCAATGGCAGATGCTGATCTTGGCGGGCGGCGCCGACTAGCGCAAAGCGGATGGCGCCGCATTGGCAGCCGCCGGTCAGAACGGGTTTCGGTCGCCGCTGTCATGCTCACTCCATTCGCCGCCAGGCTTCCTGCAGCGTCGCCAGCGCGTCGCCGCCGGCAAAGATGAAATCGTCGACCCCGGCGGCGCGGAGCGCGGCTTCCTGCTCGCCGGGCCGTCCTGCCAGATAGATATGCTTTGCGCCAGCGGCTCGGAAGGGCCTTTGCGGCGGCAGCCGCGTGTTCCGGCATAGGCCTTGTCGGAGGAGCACAGGCACGCCATCGCCGCGTCCGGATGGTCTTGAACGCGGCGGCAAGCGCCGCCGGAGTCGGCAAATCCTCGCGTATCGATGGCCTCGATGCCGCCGGTCTCGAAGAAGCTTTTCGGCAAAGGTGGCGCGCGCGGTGAAGTCGGCGGGCGTGCCGAGATTGGCGAGAAAGATTTTGGCCGTGCGCCGGCACGTCTTGAGAATATGGCGTCCGACTTGTCGCGCAGCGCTTCGAACGGTGCGGCCAGCCGCATCGGCGGCAGCGCATCGAACTTGAATTTGGCTTCGCCGTAGGCCGCGAGGCACAACCGGCTTCGCATCCAGCACCGCGACGTCGGCTTCATGCAGGTTCGGGAATTCGCTGGCGCCGGTCAGCACTTCCTTGCGCTTGGCGATGTTCGCCTCGCGCACGGCCCGTGTCGCCGCGACCTTGCGCTGGATCAGGTTCTGCTCGAGCGCGGCGAAGACGCCGCCGGCCTTCTCGATCTCCTGGAACAGCGACCACGCCGCTTCGCAAAGCTCTCGCGTCAGTGTCTCGATGCCGCCGGAACCGGCCGCGGGATCGGACACCTTTGCCCAGATTGGATTCTTCCAGCAGCACCAGTTGCGTATTGCGCGCGCCGCGCCGCGCGCGAATCGGATCGGGCAATCCCAGCGCCAGCGTATGCGGCAGCACGGTGATGGCTGTTAGCGCCGCCGAGGCCGGCGGAGAACATCGCCATCGTCGCGCGCAGCATGTTCACATAGGGATCGCGCTGGGTCAGCATCCGCCACGCGGTGTCGGCGGCAATGAACACGGGTTTTGGCGCGAGGCCGCGAGGCTGCTTCGATCCGCGCCCACAACAGCCGCAGCGCGCGGAATTTTGCGATGCGTCAGGAACTGGTCGGCGTCGGCGCGTGAAGCCGCGCATAGATCATGCGCTTGGGCGTCGTCGAGCGCGACGCCGGCGTCCTCCATCGCGCGCAGATAGGCGACGCCGGCCGCCAGCACGAACGCCAGTTCCTGCACTTCCGATCCGCCGGCGTCGTGGATCACCGCGGCCGTCGGCGAGCGCGAACGGGCCCTTGAAGCCCATGGCCGCGAGGCCTTTGATCCCGCCGGTGACCGCTGCACGATCTCGGCCAGGCATAGGGACTGGATCCCCAGACCGCGCAGGCACCGATCGGATCGAGAGCCGAAGCGGATGTCGCAGGCGGCTGGCGGAAGGCCTTTGCGCTTGATATGTTCGGCGACGTGAATTGCGGCCATTCCGCGACTGCGGACCGATCTGCAGCTCGATCGAGATGCCGGCATCGATGAAGATGCCGTCGAGAACCTTTGCCGACGGCTTCCGCCGATGGCTCCAGCCCGAAGCCACAGCGCGCCGTTGGCCGCCGGCGAATACCAGCGTCCAGCCCGTTGGCGCCGTTTTCGAGGTCGTGCAGCGCCTGGGCATTGGCGTGCGCCAGCGTCCGGATGATCGATCCGCTGCATGATCTGCCAGGGCGCGGCCGGGGCGCGGCCCGCGATCGGGCGGCGCCGCGCGCGCGGGATAGATCGGCTCGATCTTCAGGCCGTCATAGGTCTTGCCGACCAGTTTCTCGAACGGCGCGCCCTTCAGCACGCCGTCGACCAGCTTGCGCCAGTCGTCATAGGTCGCAGGCGCGAAAATCCGCCGCCAGCCGCAGGTCGTCGGTTGCAGACGTCATTTGCGCAGATCGCTCCCTGGCGCCAGTTGTTATTGTTGGCCGGAAATTGCCACGTGGCAGCCGCCAAGCCAAACGCTTGTTTTGGGCCCTTTTGGTCAGTCCAGGTCCGGCAGCCGCTCGATTCCATCGGTCGATAACCGAGCCAGCGCCGCCGCCACGCTGCGTCCGGCAATGATACGGTCCGGGGCGATCTCCGCGAGCGGCACCAGCACGAAGGCGCGCTCGAACAGCCGGGGGTGCGGCAGCGTCAGTTCCGGCTTATCGAGCTCGACACGTCGTCATAGGCGATCAGATCGAGGTCGAGGGTGCGCGGACCCCAGCGCCGTCTCCTTGGCGCGGTCGCGGCCGAAGCTTGTGTTCGATCTTGTGCAGCGTGAACAGCAGCGCGTGCGGATCGAGGCTGGTCTCGATTTCGATGCAGGAGCAATACATGTGCT
>ERZ1370068.7737-contig-6636_pt1 | contig 17865 bp, 27 predicted proteins | sample MGYA00561227_ERZ1370068 | MGnify/ENA primary metagenome ERZ1370068 (study PRJEB38410, sample SAMEA6850437) | metagenome | study: Metagenomic assessment of the ecological functions of the soil: analysis of the soil microbiota associated with the...
GGTTACGTATTGCTCCGCTCACAAACATTCTTCACGCGGTCTCCGTGTCTCAGGGCTTTCTTTGGGAAAGGGTCGAATGATTTCTCCAGATATTCCCGCCAGATACTCTTTGGTGACATTGGTATTGACGGGCAGCAACGTTTGACGGAGAGTCTGGTCGTCATTCTGGGCTGCGGTGCGTTAGGCACTCGTCCAGGCAGAGCGCTGTGCCGGGCTGGCGTGGGCAGACTGCGCGTCGTCGATCGGGATTTCGTTGAAGAAGCAACCTGCAGCGGCAAACGCTGTTCACGGAAGACGATGCCCGAGGCGTCCCGCCCAAGGCCGTGGCTGCACAACGCCGCTTGGGTCAAATCAACTCAGAAGTCACAGTCGAGGCACTTGTAGCCGATATCCATTCGAAGAACATTGAGGAGCCTGGTGCAAGGTGCGGCCTGCATTCTGGACGCTACCGACACCCTCGAGACACGCTTCCTGATCAACGACGCGGCCATCAAACATGGCATCCCCTGTGTATGGCGCTGCCGTGGAAGCTATGCGTATGCTGGATGACGATATTGCCGCAGGACACTCCCTGCTTGCGGTGCGTCCTCGAAAAGTTACCCCGGCCGGAAGCTCACCAACTTGCGATACGGCTGGTGTTCTGGAGTCCGATCGTCAATGTGATTGCTTCGCTGCAAGCCGCGAGGCGCTCAAGATCCTGTCAGGAAATATCGGGCGGGTTAACCGTCGCATGCTCTGCTTTGACGTTTGGGAGAACTCATACCGGCAGATTGAAATCGCAAGCGTCAGGGAGGAAGGCCATTGCCCTTGCTGCCAGTTGCGCCGCCGAGTTTCTGGAAGGAGTTGGGAGCTCGGCCGCTGCGACTTTGCAGCGGACGCGACTCGGTGCAGATCAGCATCTCGAGACGGAAGCAGCGTCAATCTAAAGGAGCTGGCGCAGCGGTTGAACGCCGCGGCAAAGTGCAGATCAACGAGTTCTACTACGGTTGACCGTAGACCAATTTGAAATTGCCGCGTTTCCTGACGGGCGCGGAATCGTCAGAGGAACGAAGGATGCTCAGGTGGCGCGTTCGCTCTATGCCAGGTATGTCGGCGTCTAACGGTACTCTGAAAGGGATCGAGGATCGAAGATTGAAGGATCGCAGGCGGGCTATGAAGCGAAAATGGAAAGTCGGAATCCTGGGCGCGACTGGAACCGTGGGGCAGCGCTTCATCCAGTTGCTTGAGAGACACCCCTGGTTTGAAGTAGCCGACGTCGCGGCCTCGGATCGTTCCGCTGGGAAAACCTATCAACAGGCTTGCCATTGGAAGATCTCCGGCCATATGCCGGAATATGTCAGAAAGATGAAGGTCGAAGGACTGCGTGTCCTGATCTTGACTGGCGACCTGGTGTTTTCGGGCCTGCCGTCTTCGATGGCGGGGTGAGCGTGGAGTGCGTTTGCCATAGGCTGATACGCGGTGCTCAGCAATTCCAAAATCACCGTATGGACGACGATGTGCCGTTGCTGGTGCCGGAAATCAATCCTGAACATCTGGCGTTAATTGCAACTCAGCAGAAGAATCAGAATTACCGGAGAGCGGATACATATCATTACGAATCCCACTCGGTTCGACAATGGCGCTGGTCCTCGCGCTTGCACCACTGGAAGGCGGCTTTGAGATCGAGAAGGTTCACGTCTGTCACGATGCAAGCGCTCTGGTGCGGGATACCCGGGGTTGCCAGCCTGACATCATCGACAACGTGATTCCCTACATCGCCGATCGAGGAAGAAAGGCTGAAACAGAACCTTGCAAGATTCTCGGGAAATTCAAAGACGGAAAGATCGTGTTCGCCGACGTTAAGATCAGCGCGCAATGCCACCCGCGTGAACGTGCTGGATGGACACTCGGAGGCAGTATCCATCGCTCTGAAGCGCCGCCCGTCCCTGAGAGCAGTTCATAGAAACTCTCAAGAGTTACCGCTCTGCCCCAGGAGCTGAACTGCCCAGCGCGCCGCGTTCCGGTGGTGCACGTGGAAGGACGACCGGCCGCAACCCAGGTTTCGAATCGAGAAGCTGGAAATGGTTCCACCGCTGCCGGACGGCCATCCGTCCCTGCAGCGTGTTCGATTTCAAGCTGGATCTTTGGGGACACGATCACGACTTCGAGGTCGGCTGGTGCAGCAGATTTTGAATCGCGGAGTTACTGGTGAATCAGCAGCCCTGAAGATCAGAAGCTAACAAGGGAGGCAGCATGCCGATTCAGGTAAGAATTCCGTCAACCGAGAGCTTTGACGGGAGGTCAGGAAGTAGTCGACCGCAAGCGGAGTTCAGTATTGCAGCTCATCGAAAACATCGACCAGCAATTCCCCGGCGTGAAGGATCGCATCTGCGAAGCCGATGGCAAGGTCAGGGCGCTTTCGTCAACATTTTCGTGAACGAGGAAGATATCCGAGTTTTTGGAGAACCTGCAGACGCCGATCTCCGAGAAAGCATGAAGTATCCATCATCCCCTGCCATCGCGGGCGGCTGAACAGGGGCAGTCCGGAAGCTAAAGATGACGATCCGGCTCTTTGGTTCCGCCACAAGGAACAACGCTGAACGGAGACAGTCTCCCCGCGCCGTTTCTCCTTGTTCCAGCCTTCCAGGAGCGACCGGCGTGAGAGACTCTGAACCGCCCGGCCGAAATCGAGCCCTTCAATGTCTTGGAAGAGCAGGATGCTCTCGCTGATTTTCTGCGCATTCTCTAAGCCTCGCGGGATCGGCTGCTGGCTACTGCCAGATTCTTCCTGGATCCAGTGGCGGCGGCACACAAGCTTCTCGGCAAATGGCTGATCGTTGATAGCGTTGTCCAACTCCACCACCGGAATGTCCTGGCCCGTAGGTTTGATCGCGCAGTCGCGTCGAAGCGCTGCCTGATCGGCTCGGGGTCGATGGAGACGGCTGGGCCAGAAGTGCCGATCAGGCTGTTTCCACGCAGGGGCAGCATGACGGTCACTGGCCCGGTCGAGAGATTCCAGCTTGCAGGCAGCCAGAATGCAGCTGAGTTCATGCCTGGGGGAGTCGTACGCATCAGGGTGCAATGGACCACTGTCAGCTGGTGGGAACGCTGCGTCCCTGACTCTCGACTTTGTCGGACTCAGGAGGGTGCTCGCCGGGCGAACCAAAGTTCCACCATACCGCGGCAACCTGTGGAAACGATCGCGAGGTTTCACCGTGACGTGCGGCAGCTGCCAGGCGCTGGGGTCCAGCCGTGAGCACACCTCCGACCAACTCGTCCCGGACCCACTCGGTCGTTGGCAATGTCGTGCACGGCGCCCACCATACCTGATGCGATCAAGCGATTCGATCGTTCGCCCGCCGGTGCCCACTGGCGGCGAAGACGACCACCCTCATAGCCTGCCGCCTCCAGGATGCTGCGGGCGCGGTCGACTAAAGGCGTGGTGCTGCCAAACCGCGACTAGCGACGATAACTGGGTTTCTGTCGGGGCTCCGGCGTCAATGTGAACCTCGACCATGCCGCAAATCGCCCCGGCAGCGCGGCTCAGCAGGACGCGCGCGGAAACGCTGCGGTGGCCGGCGATATCACAGGCTCATGACGATATCCTTCCCGTCTATCATAAGGCGACGTGTTACCGCTGGCGAGAATCTTGATCGACCATCACTTTTGCCGGAAGCCGATGGCCAGCGCCTGCATCGCCGCTGTGGCAATGGCCGTTCCGCCGCTCGCCACCGAAGAGCGATGACAACCACCTCACCTGACGCGCGTTGACAAGTCTGGACAGCGACGAACCGAAGCGCCACCGTGGAAGGACATGCTCGCGCTGAAGCGGTCCTCGCCACGGTCGCGTTTCGCAACCAACGCCGCAAAGCCGACTTTCCTCCTCGCGGAAGCAACCTCATAGCCCGTGAAGTGTGGGGGCTTAAGCCTGGTTCTCCCAGAGTGCGCCGGTATCTATCTACCAAATCGCGATGGCCACGCTTTTGGTTTGCTCGGCCAGAGAGGCGTATATCAGTGCCCTTGTTGATCCATCGTTCCGAGAAGAGCAATTGGTCGCCATGGTTGTGTAAATGGTTGTGTAAATAATTTGGTCATCTGGCCGGGCGGAGCGGAGTGAACGCCAAAGGTCTCTTCCGTTGAGACATCGACGATAGCGAGACTAGCGGAAGCTTGGCGGGCGAAAGAATTGCCGCGGAAGATGAGTTTCTCGGCAAAAAGGGCTCTGCAGTGCCGTGAACCTCGCCCACAAGGACAAAGGCGACTCGCCAGGCCACGGATCTGATGGTTCTTGCCACGCTTGTTCAGCGCGGCTGCGAAAGGACGTAGAGCAAAGCTCTTCTGCGGGTTGGGTCGCACTGTGGAAAGCATGCGCGTCGTCACTGGCTCCATACTTACCTGACCATCACAGCAAGTGCTCTCCGTTTGAACCACGTCTGGACCTGCACAACCATTCCTCAACGGCCCCAGGGGGACTTGTCCTCGAAACGCTTTCAACCAGGTGACGGTGACTCAAACCGGTTTGCGCGGTTCACCTACCATCGACTCCTTTCGGACCAGCCTTCTTGGACTTCCGAGGACCGAAGAAACGGCTGCTGCTGCTGCCGGTACCAGGGATCTTCTTAAACCGTTGAGTGAGGGTCGATCAGAGATTGCTCCGCAGCCAGACGCTCCAGGCTCTGAGCTCTACAAATCCGACACAGCCAGTATGCCGGCTGACGCAGGCGGCATCTTCCGGCGTGGCGGTTGGGCCGCCGTGGGAGAGAAAGAAAATATCGCTCGCGCGCCGCCGGGCAGCTTGCGATCGATGTCACCGTGTAGCGCTTCACTGCCTCATCGAGCGTGCAAGCCGACTGCCCCAACACCGATCGAGCTCCGATGGTCGTGCCGACGTGAGCGATGATGGCATCGGCGCCGGCGCTTCATTACTTCGGCGGCTTCGTCCGGTGCCGCCACATAGACGATAGTAAACAAAGTCCATGTTCCGTGCCAGGGCGACCATCTCGAATTCTTCTTGACCCGACTCATTCCTGTGGTCTTCTTCAAGCACTCCGGCGAACCGGCCGTCTGCGATGTATGCGTGTGGAAAATTGTTCACTCCGCTGAAACCCATTGCCTCTTCACCCGTAGCCGACCAGTGCCACATGCGCCGTCGTGGGTCGGGCGTGGCATGCACGCGCCGTCAAAAACTCGGTACTCCCTCCACCACTGTGAGCACCTCGTATTCTCCAATCTCCATTGCGATGGCATTGATGGCATCGCCACCGTGGGTATAAGGCCACAAAAGGTCGAACCACCGTGGCCACTCATCCAGAAACCGGCCAAAGAGTTGTAGATGATGATGATGGCAGATCGGCGCCGCCCTTCTCGATCGAACTTGGCCGAGAATGCCCGTGCCCGCACCGGCAGCGATAATGTGGCTCACTGGCGCTTGAGTGTCTCCCGGAGTCGCTGAATCGCTTCTTTGCGCGTGTAAGGGTTTCCTTTTTCCGGTCCAAGCGTTGGGCATAAGTGCAGGTAAACGATTTCTGTGATTGACGTTTTCGCAGGTTCGCGAACGCGCGAGCGTGCGCCAGGGACTTCACGAAAGCCTGCCCGTCATTGCACTGACGTTAAGAAGCCCAAAAGAATAGTCCCTGGCTGCAGGAGAGGAAGGAACATCACTGGGAGTACCGGCTGACAGGAGGCTGCAGGCCACGAGCCTGCGGCAGTAGGGTGTTCAAAAACCTGCGCCCCCGGTTTTGCAGAAAGACTCGATCGACAGCCCCTGGGTCTTTTGGGTGCCAACGTCGGGATCGCGCCGAATTCACATGAGTTGTTGAGCTTTTGGTTTGGCCAGCTCCATAAAGCCAGCCGACTCGGCGGACCAGCTCTTGGAATTTCGGATCGTCGCGCAGGCTGTTTCCGCAAGTGGGAGTTTTGTAGTAGCAATTGATTAACCCAGATCGACTATCTCAGCGATTTCTACGGGAGTGAAGGGACCGCATCCGCGGAAGCCGACGTCGAGCGTCAGGCGCTTTCGCCAACACGGCACTGTGAGCGAGGAAGGCATGACCGGATTCTGGAGAATCGGCAGAACGCCGAGTTCATGTGGAGTAAAGATGAAGGTTTGCTGAGCATCCCGGCCATCGGCGGTTGGGTCGTTTCTGCCAAGAAAGCGGAGCCCATTCTTGATGGTCTGCTTCGCAGCTCAATCCCACCCATTAGTTGCGCTCGGTAATTCTCAAGCTAACTCATGCGTTTCTTTCTAAGGGGTCCAGCCACCCATGTGTGGAATGGAGCCTGCTGACAGATGCTTCTGTGACTATCTTGAGGGCAGCGTCAAATGGCGGTTTCCTTCACCGCGCGGTTCGCGCAAACATGATCCAGCCGCATGAATAGTTGAGGGCGTGTTGTATTCCTTGAAGAGCAAGAAGGTACTCTTCGATCAGGACTTCAGGAACTTAAGTGTGACACGGTCCCCATGTGAGCCGGTCCGAATGCCACTGGATCGCCAGGCGAACGACTTTCGCGAAGTCTCGAATGAAGCCCTCAACTACCTCCACATTCTGGATACGGAGAATGGCGGCGATCTCTTGCTGTGAGCGGCCCTCCAGATACAACTTTGCCGCGCAGCAACCGGGTAAGCGTAGCGCCGCTTGCGGTCGGCTTAGCGACGAGACGCGCTGGAATGGCACAAAGCACTCCTTGCCGCAGCGAAGTGGGCAACATCTCTCGCTGCAGTGTCCGCAGGCCACAGCCAAGGATGTCAAAGGAAACAAGATCCTGGCTCAGAGGGAAAGGACTGCTGAAGAGCTCTGCTGTGATTCTCAAGAGCTTGTGGCGCCGCAAAACTCCGCGACCCGTAGGCCTTTCGAATCTTAATGTCTCCCTCTGGATCCCAGAAAGTGACCACACAGGACTCCACGGGGGCGATGTGCGACGTTTGCCGCCGCACTTTCCGCTCTTTGTTGGGCCTGCACGTCGCGAGATCTTGAGTCTGCCTGTGGAAAGGTCGTCTAGTTCCTCTCTTCCATGTCCGAAAATGCTCGGACTATTGAGGAGACTCCTTTCCAGAATTGAGAAAATCGGGAGAAATCATTGAGAAAATCATTTCCCAAAATCTGGAGATTTTATAGAAGGCTTACAGGAAAAAGCTTGAGCAGCTTGACGGGCCATAAAATCCCAGCTAGGCAGCAAGCGGCCACGAGTCCAATCTGTCTTGGTTGATCTCCATTTCGGAGAGTGTGCTACTCTACTCGCGCACATAAGGATCGCAGGCGATCTCTGGCCCGTGTGGAGGACTCATCCGTTCATGAACTACGGAAATCAATCGCTGTCGTGCTGTTTCAGACTTGGAGGCCCAGATTCTCTTGGAAGCAATCGAGCCGTTCTTGTTGAGGTTGTTCCGGGACCCCGACATCATCGATTTTCCATTTGCCAAAATTGCTCGGGAACCGCTGGCGAGAATCATTTCCAGCAACTCGTGCGAAGAAAGTTCGCAACCACTATGCAGAAGATTGGCGGGCAAGTCGCCGATTCTGGAATCTCACGCGAGAAGCCAGGCGCGGGCGCTGGAGGATCGAGTTGGGGCGATTGGTCGAAGACCCGGAGTGTTTGTGGCGATGCGTTATTGGCATCCGTTGACGGAAGAGGCGGTTGCGTGCCGTCGAAGCTTATTCGGTCCAGATGAGCTGGTGTTGCTGCCTCTATCCACAATATTCCAGAACGACAACCGGAAGCAGCCTGAATGAGTGGAACCGTCAAATTGCATCTTCAGCCTTGAGACAGATTGCCGACTCGTATCATCCGAGAGTTCTACTCCGACGCAGCCTACCTGCATTCGCTCTCGTGCGAACATCGACAAAGAGCCTGTCGAACTTTCCAGCTGGCGAAGAAGTGCATCTCGTTTTCAGCGCACACAGCGTTCCTGTCAGCGTGATTGAGAAGGGCGATCCCGTACCAGATGCAGATCGAGAGCACTGTGGAGACGCTTGTTAGAGGTCGGACGGTGGCGATCTTCCCCTCATACGCTCTGCTATCAGAGCAAAGTCGGCGCCAGCAAATGAATGCGGCAAGCCGTCTCTCCACTCCAACTCTGAAAACGCTGGGTGACAAGCATCACACTCACAACGTGCTCGTGGTTCCCGTGGCATTTGTGTCCGACCATGTCGAAACTCTGAGCGAGATCAACATTGAAGCACGCGAGGAAGCCGCCCACCACGGCATCCGCCGGTTTGAACTGACGCCCGGGTTGAACGATGACCCAGGCTTTATTCGGGCGCTTGCAGGTTTGGTTCTCGGGAGAATCGGTGCTGCTTGACGCGAATGCGGCCAGAACCGCCAGGCATCGCGAACTCGTGAATTCAGGACTCTCCCGTTTCCTGATCGCGTGTCTCTCCAGCGAATCACGTGACCTGATGGCTGCTCTGAAGCGCCTAACGGCAGAGCGCACCTCGTGAACCGTTTCACTTGACTCGAATTTCAGCGCGATGCTACAGTCTCCCCGCGTTTGAGGCTGAGGCAGAGTTCCTCCTCCCGTGCTGGACCTAGAGAGACTTCTCACACGTGTCATCAGATCTTCCACCGCAGCACCAACACATTTGCGAAGCTCGCAGTATTTTCGGTTCGATTTTTATCATTGCCGGCAGTTCTCACGGTGATCATCGCGGTGAACCGGTCTGGTTACGCGATGTCAGCAGGCCGGCGTCACGCGTGAGCAACCCGTTCCCTTCAGTCATCAACACCACGTGGCGGCTCATTGGTGTTGACTGCCGCTACTGCCATACGACCGTGGAAGTCGGAGCGGTTGCGGAATTCCATCCCACCAAGACCTGCATGAACTGCCATTCGCAGATCTGGACCACCAGCCCGATGCTGGAACCGGTGCGGGAGAGCTATCGGACGGACAAATCTCTTCGCTGGACACGGGTTCACGACCTGCCCGACTTCGCCTACTTCAACCACAGCTATTCATGTGAACAAAGGGCGGTGATTGCAGCACTTGTCACGGACAAGTGGATCGTATGCCTTTGGTTTGGCAGCACGCCTCACTGCAGATGGAGTGGTGTCTGGATTGCCACCGCCGAGCCCGCAGATAGTACGTCCGTCCTCGGGATCAAGTCTTCAGCATGGACTACACCACCTCCGCCGACCAGATCGCGCTGGGAAATCAACTGGTCAAGGAATACAAGATCCAGAGTTTGACGAACTGCTCCACTGTGCCACCGATGACAACCCGAAACGGGCAATTTGATTTTGCCTCCCGCGAGCCAAGCTCAACAGCAGCAGCGGCCAGTCGTACTGGCGAAGTCTGGATGAACTGGCAGAGACTGAGGGTTTTCAGGAATTCCTCTACCGTGAATTCCCTGCAACAGGCGGACCAGTGGGTGGATCCTGTGGGGCGGCGCCGCCTGCCTGCACTGATGGGCGCGTCGCTGGCGCTGGCCGGTCTGACAGGCTGTACTAAACAACCGGACGAGCCCATCGTGCCGTACGTCAAGGCGCCTGAAGAAATCATTCCAGGCAAACCCTTGTTCTTTGCCTCGGCGATGCCAGTGGGTGGAATTGCCGAGGGGCCTGCTTGGATCGAAAGCCACATGGGCGGCCCGACCAAGGTGGAAGGAATCCGGAGCATCCGTGCCAGCCTCGGTGCAACGAGCGTTCTGGCACAAGCTTCCATCTTGCAGCTTTATGATCCGGACCGTTCCCAGACCGTCACACAGGTTTCGGCGAGATTCGCTCCTGGAGCGCCATTCTCAGCGGGATGCGCGAAGCGCTGCAACGCTTCGAAGCCAACAAGGGCGCCGGTCTGCGCTTGCTCACCGAAACGAGTGACTTCCCCGACTTTGCATGGGCAGCTGCAGCGGCTGCTGGCAGAGTTTCCGGCGGCGAAGTGGCATCAGTACGAGCCTGCGAACCGTGATTCCGTGCGACAGGGTGCACAGCTTGCCAGTTTCGGGACGACCGTCGCGACCCGTACGACTTGGAGAAGGCGAACGTCGTCATGTCGCTCGATGCCGATTTCCTCTCCACTGGCCCGCGGGCAGGCTGCGCTATACACGGGATTTCACTGGCACGCCGCAAAGTCCGCGGCAGCCAGCACGAGATGAACCGGCCTCTATGTGGTGGAGAGCACGCCCAGCAACACAGGCGCGATGGCCGATCACCGGCTGCCTTTGCGCGCGAGCGGAAATCGAAGCCTTTACGCTGGCGCTTGCAGGAGCTGCGGCGTCTCCTGGCCGCTGCCACGCTTCGTCGGCCACCAGCCGGTTCGGCATGGGCGGCTGGATAGCGCCGTTAGCTGGCTGATCTCAAGCGTCATCCGGGCTCCAGCTGGTCATTAGCTGGCGAGCAGCAATCTCCCTGGTGCAGGCTCTCGCGCACGCGATGAACCACACTCTGGGCAACGTTGGGAGAACGATCAGCTATACCAGCTGATTGAAGCCAACCCCATTCAGCAGTCATGACTCCTGCGCGCAACTCAGTCAGCGAGATGCAGGCAGGTTCCGCTGTGATACGCTGCTCGTTCTGGCTGGCAATCCTGCATTTGCTGCGCCGGCAGACGGGGTTTGCTGATGCCCTCGCGAAGGTCAAGTTGCGGATTCACCTCAGCCTCTATCAGGACACGAAACCTCCGGCGCTCTGCCACTGGCACATTCGAAGCGCACTCCCGGAGGCCGGAGCGACTCTCGCGCCTACGACGGGACGGTGACTATTTTGCAGCCCTTGATCGCACCTCTGTATGGCGGCAAGACCGCGCATGAAATGCTGGCGTCGCTGACGAGCCAGCCGGATCAGTCCGAGCTACGAAATCGTTCGGGCACTGGCAGCAACACTGACCTGGCGCTCCATTGAATGCTTCCAAAACTGCCGTTCCACACGGCTTCGGCAGCCTTCGAGCGGAGTTTTGGAGAAGTCGTTGCACGACGGCGTTGGTCGCAGGAACCGCGTTGCCTCAAAGTCCGGTTGCGCCTCGTAGAGCGACCCGCGCTGCCCGCGCAGAACGCCGGGAAACGCGGGATCGGACGTCGTGTTCCGCCCGATCCGCATATTCATGAGCGGGGGCAGTTTGCCAACAACGGCTGGTTGCGGAGCTGCCAAAGCCTCACACACGGCTCCACTGGACAATGCGGCGCTTCATCAGTCGCGGCCACAGCCGAACGTTTGGGCTTAGCGCAATGAGGAAGTGGTCGAGCTCCAGTATGAAGGGCGCAAGTTGGAGGCGCCCGTTTGGATTCTGCCCGGTACAGCCAGGACGACTCGGTCACTCTGCACCTCGGCTATGTGGCCGGGTTCGGTCCGGGCGCGTGGGCATGAATGCAGGGTTCAACATCCATGGTCTCGTTCGGACCGCAGGACGCTCCTGGGTTCGGCTGCGATTGCAACTGAACAAGACGGGACGCCGCTACCAGCTGGCCTGCAAAACGCAGCACCATCACAGCATGGAAGAGGCGCACACCCGGTCCGTTCCGGAGAACGCCTGGAGGAGTTTGAGAAGCATCCGGAGTTTGTTCACGAGATGCGGTGAGCGCCCCCAGTCGCTCTCGATGTATCCTCCACGGAAAACACGAAAGGCAATGCCTTGGGGCATGGCGCATCGATCTCAGCGCTTGCACTCGGATGCAACGCCTGCACCATCGCGCCTGCCAGTCCGAGAAACAACATCGCGGTGGTCGGCAAAGGAACAAGTGATCATTGACGTGAGATGCACTGGATTCGCGTCGACCGGTATTACTCGGGTGGTTTGACAATCCAGCGACGCACCTACCAGCTCCAGTGCCGTGCATGCAGTGCGAGAATGCGCCGCGCGAAGTGGTTTGTCCGGTTAATGCGACCTCCGCACAGCGACGCAGGCCTGAACGACATGGTATACAACCGCTGTGTCGGAACGCGCTTCACTGCCTGAACAACTGCCCCTACAAGGTTCGCCGCTTCAATTTTTCTGCTTTACTCAGACTTTGAAACCCCAGCCCTCAAACTGGGGCGCAACCCGGATGTGACGGTGCGGTCGCGCGGCGTGATGGAAAAGTGCACCTACTGCGTGCAACGGATCAACTCCGGCGAAGATCGAAGCAGAGAAGGAAGACTCGTCCGATACGGGATCGGCGAGTAGATCGTGACGGCACGCGAAGCGGTTGCCCGGCCAAGGCCATCACATTTGGAAATATCAACGATCCGGCCAGTCGCGTCTCGCAACTGAAAGCGCGACAAATTGAGCTACGGCCTGCTCGGTGAGCTTAATACGAGGCCACGGACGACTTATCTGGGCGCGCTGCGGAACCCCAATCCTGAGATCAAGGGCGTAGTGGATCAATGCCCAGGCGCTGACCGACGGACTAGTGACTGATAGCACGAATGACTAATGAAACCCGAAGCTGAATGTCGAAAGGATGGATCGGGAATTCAGACTTCGGCATTGATTCGGTCATTAGAACTTCGTCATTGTCATTGTTCTCTATGGACAACGACTCACCAATCCCAAAACGATGCTCAGTCGTGGAGCCCGACAAACTGCCGATCATAGAACCCGGCCATACGTTTGGGTCGGTTTCCGACAAGATCGGGTCCTTTGTCCTGACGCATCGCACTCCCAAGGGCTGGTGGGTGGGCTTTGGCATTGTGGTTCATCGGGGTGATGCCGTTAGGCCAGACGCTGGCCAACCTGTTGCTGCGAGGCACGGGAATCTGGGCGTGACCAATCCGGTGGGTTGGGGCTTTGACATCATCGAACTTTGTCTGGTGGATCGGGATCGGCCACGCCGGCACGTTGATCTCCGCGATCCTGCTTGCTGTTGCGGCAGGAGTGGCGAACGTCGATCAACCGGTTTGCCGAAGGCGATGACGCTGTTCGCGGTGGCCTGCGCCGGCATGTATCCCGCTGTTGCACACCGGCCGACCCGTGGCTGGCATTATTGGCTGTTTCCTTATCCGAACACGATGGGAATCTGGCCGCAGTTCCGCAGCCCGTTGATGTGGGACGTGTTTGCGGTTTCGACCTACGCCACGGTGTCGCTGCTGTTCTGGTTTGTGCGGCTTGATCCCCGATCTTGGCGACGCTGCGCGACCGCAGCCGAAGCGGATTCACCGCCGATTCATTTACGGCATGCTGGCGATGGGTTGGCGCGGTTCGGCCCGGCACTGGCACCGGTACGAAACGCGCCTACCTGCTGCTGGCCGGACTTGCCACGCCGCTGGTGCTTTCGGTGCACACGATCGTCAGCTTCGACTTCGCGGTCGGCGTCATTCCCGGCTGGCACGCGACGATCTTCCCGCCATACTTCGTGGCCGGGCGCAATCTATTGCGGGCTTCGCGATGGTGCTGACGCTGGCGATTCCGCTCCGCGACGTTCTACGGCTTGGAAGACTTCATCACGATGCGCCACCTGGACAACATGGCCAAAGATCATTCTCGTCACCGGGCTCATCGTTGCCTACGGCTGCATGATGGAAGCGTTCTATCGGCCTGGTACAGCGCCAACCACGTACGAGAGCTTCATGATCTTGAACCGGATGAAGGGTCCGTACGCACCGATCTACTGGTTGCTGATTGCCTGCAACGTCCTGGCACCCCAGGCGTTCTTGGTTCAAGAGCAGTGCGCGCCAGCATCCCGGCGTTGTTCATTGTCTCGGTGATCCGTCAGCTTCCGGCATGTGGTTTGAGCGGTTCATTATCGTTGTCACCAGCCTGCATCGCGATTTCCTGCCGTCGTCCTGGGGCATGCACTACCCGACAGATGGGACTTCTGGAATGTTCTTCGGAACGATTGGTTTGTTCATCAGCTTGCTGTTCCTGTTCCTGCGCTTCTTGCCGATGATTTCGATTTTTGAGAATGCGCACGATAGTTGCCCCCCTGCATGGACGTGAAGTGAAGTGAAGGAGTGAAGATTTCGAATGAAGTGATGAAGAGGCCGGTCCGCCCACCCACTTGCCGTGAGGGCGCTCTCTCCTTACGAAGGAGCGGGGGCTTGATAGCTCTCATGAAACGCCGAGCCTCACACTTATGGCTTGCTAGCCGAATTCGACAACCCGACGGACTTGGCTGCAGCGGCCTCAGCGCGTCCATGACTACGGCTATAAGAAGATGGACGCCTACTCGCCGTATCCGATCGAAGAATTGCACGAAGCCATGGGGATGCACCGGAAACCAGTTGCCTCTCCTGGTGCTCATGCGGCGGCATTCTGGAGGGCTGGGCGGTTATTTCATGCAGTACTGGATGGCGGTGATCGACTATCCAATCCAAATTGGGGGCGCCCGCTCCATAGCTGGCCGTCGTTTATTCCGATTACCTTTGAGATGACGGTGCTGGGCGCCGCGCTAGACAGCCGTGTTCGGGATGCTGGCTCTCAATGGGCTTCCGATGCCTTACCACCCAGTGTTCAATGTCCCGAGTTTCGCCTGGCGAGTCGGGATCGCTTTTTCATTTGTATCGAAGCGGCTAGACGCGAAGTTTGACCCAGCAAGCCACGCTGTGCGTTTCCTGGAGACCTTGAAGCCGCGCGGCTATCGCGGAAGTACCGCACTGTAGCTCGAGCTGAAGTTAGTGAATGGCTGTTTCCCGAATTCGAAATGTCTGAACGCTACTGCTTCTACATCGCGAATGTTTTGCCGGAAGAACAGGGCAGCGACGCGCAACTGGGCCGCCAGCCTCCAGAGCGGTCTCGTCCTTTGTTGCTGTGCGCGACAGCCGGCTGCAGACAGGACATGCATGACCAGCCAAAGTACGAGCCGCTTGAGGCCACGCACTTTTTTCCCGGACGGACGCGCATCGCGACCCCTGGTTCCCGGAACCGTCGCGCGGGGGCAGCTTCGCGAAGACACTCGCTCTGTACGAAGGCAAGTGTTGCGTGAAAGCCCGCTGAGACGTTTCCGTTTCCGATCGACCTCGCAAGGTCCTGGAGCGCGGCCAGCAGCGCTACAACATCTATTGCAGTCCCTTGCCACGACCGCGTCGGCAACGGAGACGGGATGGTAGTGCGCCGCGGCTTCCGGCCTCTTCCGTCGTATCACATCGAACGTCTGCGGACAGGTACCCTCCTGGCTATCTCTACGACGTCATCACGAACGGATTTGGCGCGATGCAGGACTATGCGGCGCAGATTCCGGTGCGCGACCGCTGGGCGATTGTGGCTTATGTGCGCGCGCTGCAATTGAGCCAGAACGCCACTTTGAATGACGTGCCGGAGCCGGAGCGGCAAAACCTGCGCGGCGGAGAGTCCAAGCAATGATCCAAGACGCCACCCTTCAATGGGCCGGAGGCCAAGCAGCTTCGCAGGCATGCTGCTTTGGTTGGGGGCATTGCTCTGCTCGTCTGCTTGATTGGAGGATTTGTCCGACCCAGAGCGCCTCTTTCTGTTCGTATTTGTTTGCGTACGTCTACTGGGCCGGAATCGCGATTGGGTCTTTGGCGATCATCATGTTGCACCACCTCTCCGGCGGGGGTTGGGGAATGATGATCCGCCGTCTGCTGGAAGCCGCCACTCGAACGCTGCCATTGGTAGCAGTCCTGTTCCTGCCCCTGATCTTGGGAATGAAGCCGCTCTATGAGTGGGCACGGCCCGAACTCGTCGACGCTTGACAAAGATCCTGCAATTCAAGGCTTCTTATCTGAACGTTCCATCTTTTCCTTCTGCGGACGCTCTTCTATTTCTCATGCTGGATTGGGTTGGCACATTTCCTGAACCGCTGGTCGCGCCAGCAGAGACGAGACTCGGAGACTCGGCTTTGCGGACAAGATGGAAACTCATGAGCGGCCCCGGGCCTTGTTCTATTTGGCGCCACCGTCACCTTCGCTTCATTTGATTGGGTCATGTCCTGGAGCCACACTGGTTCTCAACGGTCTTCGGACTGTCTTTCATGGTTGGCCAGGTGTTGACGGCCTTTCCGTTTGCGATTGCCGCTGCACAGCCTATCTTTCCGGGCGTAAGGCCGATGTCTGGAGGCGGTGACCGCCAGCCCACTTTCAACGACCTTAGGAAACTGACCCTGGCCTTTGTGATGCTTTGGGCCTATTCTGTCCTTTTCACAGTTTCTGATCATCTGGTCAGGAAACCCGCCCGAAGAAACGCCCTACTACATCAAACGCCTCACCGGCGGATGGCGGTACTTCCAACTGGCGTTGATTCTCTTCCACTTTGCGCTGCCCTTCTTCTTGTTGTTGTCGCGCGATCGCTGCAAAGCGCAGCGGCGCCCAGGCTGGTGAAAGTGGCCGTGGCTCATCCTCTTGATGCGCTTTGTGGATTTGTACATGCAAGTTATTCCGGCCGGCCATCATTCGGAGGTTCATTTCTCCTGGATGGATCTGGCGGCACCCGTTGGCATCGGCGGATTGTGGCTGTCCGCCTTCCTGCAGGCAGCCGAAAGCCGGCCAGTGTTGCCGGTTCGCGATCCGCACTTTGCGGAGGCTTTGGAAAGTGGACACTAAGCACGGTCACAGAGCACGAACCTGCCCGCCGGTGATGCATCACGAAACCAGCGATGTGAACGTTCGTCCCGCTGGCGTGGCTCTGGGCGTCAGTTTGGCGGTGCTGATCCTGATTTTCCATGGCGGCCATGAAGGGTGCCTACTTTGAGTTCTTGGATCGACAGCAATCCCGAAACGATGTGGCGCCCCTGCCGATGATGACGCAGCGGGCCGCAACAACCGCCGGAACCCAGATTGCAGACCACGCCCGTGCCAAACCGGAAGCTGATTGTCGAACAGGAAAGCAGAAGCAGCTGACTACGTATGGCTGGGTTAACTCCAAGAGCGGTGTCATGCATATTCCAGTGGACCAAGCCATGAAGCTGCTCGCCGAGCGAGGTCTGCCGGCAAGTGGATGATAACCGTGAGAAGTCAGCGACCGCGAGTCGCGCAGGTTCTGAGGCGAAGGCAGGCAACGAGGCGAAACGGAGAGCCGGTGGAAGGATTGCAAGACAAATCAGGTGACCGGATGATCCAGTGATATGTCGATTGCCGAATGGACGTGTGGCGGCTGTTCATCGTCATTCGGCCAACCGAAGCGCAAGCCGGCAGCCGGAGGCTGCATTGGGGACGTTTCTCCATTGCAGTCTCTGGTCCTCACCTTTGGGGATACTTTCAGACGCGCGCCTTCGCACACATCGCAGCTTCCTGAAGCGGTACGCAACGTGGGGATTGATCAGCGCTTGAACGAGCAGCTGCCGCTCGATATCGAATTCGCGCAATGAAGAGGGCCGTCTCGTTACCCTTGGGGAGTTTTTCCGACGACAAACCAGTCGTTCTGTCGTTGGTCTATCACGAATGTCCCATGTTGTGTAATGAGGTGCTGAGGGGATGCTTCGGGCCTTCCGAGTCCTTCGCTTTGATGTCGGGAAGGAATTCGAAGTGCTGACAGTGAGTTTCAACCCCAGAGAAGACGCGGCCTCGCCAGATCGGCCAAGGAGTCTTATGATCCGGCGCTACAAGCGGAGGGGTCTGCTGCGCAGGCTGGCATTTCCTGACGGGAGACCAGGCCTCCATCGACCGCCTCACGAAGGCAGCGGGTTTTCGATACCGCTACGATGCGCAGAAAAACCAATATGCGCACGCTGGCGGCATCATGGTATTGACGCCACAAGCGCCGCTTGTCGCGCTGACTTCTACGGGATCGAGTTCGCCCCGAAAGACCTGCGGCTTGGCCTTCATTGAGGCGTCGCAGAACAAGATCGGCTCAATTCGTCGATCAGGTCCTGCTGTTCTGCTATCACTACGACCCGGTAACCGGAAAATACGGCCTGGTGATTTTGACGGCAATGCGCATCACGGGAGTTCTGTTTGTGCTCGGCCTGGCTGCTTACGTGATCGTCATGCTGCGTCGAGAGCGAGGCTGTTCCTGGCGGCGTGAAGGTGGCAGGGTGAATCCATTGCAGATTACCTGCGAATGCCGATTGTCGAATGGGCGCGTGGCAT
>ERZ1370068.6755-contig-5719_pt1 | contig 17858 bp, 31 predicted proteins | sample MGYA00561227_ERZ1370068 | MGnify/ENA primary metagenome ERZ1370068 (study PRJEB38410, sample SAMEA6850437) | metagenome | study: Metagenomic assessment of the ecological functions of the soil: analysis of the soil microbiota associated with the...
AGCAGCAGCCAGCCTCAAAGGCGCCGGGGACGCAGGCCGCGAGCACGCCGGTGCCGGGAATCAGGTCGTAGCCGAGGTCGCGGAAGCGTTCGATCGTCGCCGCGGCGGGCGCGACTCCCCTGGCCGCAGAGCGTCAGCGGCTCGCCCCGGTCGACCGAATAGAAGATCGCCGGGACCTCGCCGCCCGGTCCGTTCAAATGGGGCTCCACCACCTGGAGCGTGAAGCCGGTCGCGACCGCAGCATCGAATGCATTCCCGCCGCGCTCCAGCACTGCCATGCCGACGGCCGAGGCGAGCCAGTGCGTCGACGCGACCATGCCGAACGTCCCGCGCAGCTCGGGTCGTGTCGTGAACGCCTGCACGCGCGACATCCTACGGGCGCCGCGAACGGCGCCCCTGACGATCTATGCCGGCTGGATGTTCTGGTTGACGTGGAAGAGGTTGCCGGGGTCGTATTCGGCCTTTGACCTGTGCGAGCCGGTCGTAGTTCGCGCCATAGGTCGCGCTGAACCCGGTCCTCGCCCCTCCTCCATCATCATGTTCACGTAGCTGCCGCCCGCCGAATACGGATGGAGCGCCTCCCAGTACGACACGCACCAGTCCCTGACGAGGTCCCGGTTCTCGGGCTCGGGGTCGACGCCGACCATCACCTGCACCCAGCCGCCGTCCCGTGCCGTCCACGCGGTCTCGTCGGCACCGACGCGGGCGGCGGCGCCGCTCGATGGGATAAAGGTGCATCGTCGACTTCCACGTCGGCAACGCCTCACCGAACCGAACGTGCTCCGCCACGGCCTCGTCGGGAATCTCCTGCACGACGTCCGCGCGCCAGTACCACTGCTCACCGTGCGGATAAAGGGCGTCGAACGCCGAGTTGAGGGCCGAGAGCGGCATCGGCTGGATCCCGTCGAGCACCGGCTGCAGCTTGCGAGCCTCCGCCAAAGCGCCGTCTCGCCTCCTCGGGGTCGCCCGACCAGCACCACACGACGCCGCACATCTTCTGCATGTGCAGCTCCTCGGGGAAACGGCGGCCCGGGAGGCACGGTGAGAAACGCGAAGAACCCGTTGAGCTCCTCGGGAGCACTCGCGGATGAACTCTCTGTACCACGCGAGGATCTCCGCGGAACGGTCGAGCGGCCAGAGCGTGGGTCCGGCGACGACGGTCGATAGCGGGCTGAGTCGAAACGCGAAGCGCGTGACGACACCGAAGTTGCCGCCACCGCCGCGCAGCGCCCAGAAGAGGTCCGGATGCTCGCTTTTCGCGTCGCAGTCACGAACGCCGCCGTCGGCAAGGACGACGTCCGCCTCGACGAGATTGTCGATCGTGAGTCCGCAGCTTGCGAGTCATGTGACCGACGCCCCCGCCCAGCGTGAGCCCGCCCACGCCGGTCGTCGCGATGATCCCGAACGGTGCGGCGAGCCCGAACGCGTGCGTCGCGTGGTCGACCTCGCCGAGCAGGGTTCCGCCCAGCACGTGCGCGATGCGCGCTTCCGGATCGACGATGACACCTCGCAGTGCGCGAGAGGTCGATCACGAGCCCGTCGTCGACGCTCCCGAGCCCGGGGCCATTGTGCGCACCACAGCGCACGGCGACATCCAGCCCAGCTTCGCGGGCGACGTTGACAGCCGCGATCACATCGGCTGCGTCGACGCACTGAGCGATCAGACGCGGCTGCTTGTCGATCATCGCGTTGTAGAGCTTCCGGGCGGTGTCGTAATCGGGATCGTCCGATCCGATCAGCCGGCCGCGGAAGCCGGTACCGAGCGCCTCTCGGAGCTCGACGTCGGCCGCGACAAGTCCAGCCATAGCTCCTCCCTTAGTCAGCCGCGACACTACTCCGGTCACGGCGGTTCCTTCTAAGATCGCCGAGAACAGGGCGTCTCTTCCATGCGCAGGCTCTAGGGTCTCGTCGTGCGTTACGGGATCTGCCTGGCCAACCTGGGGACTTTCTCCGACCCGGTTGTCCCGGTACGAATTGCGCAGGCCGCCGATACGAGCGGCTGGGACGGCGTCTTCATCTGGGACCACCTCGCCTTCGCCTGGGGAAGCCGGCGGCAGATCCCTGGACGGTGCTCGGCAGCGATCGCAACGTCAACCAAGCGAGTGCGCCTGGGGACCGGCCGTCACGCCGGTTGCACGGCGGCGCCCGCACGTGTTGGCGCATCAGGTCGCGACGCTGGACAACCTCAGCCGTGGACGCGTGACGTTCGGCGCCGGCCTCGGCGGCTCGACGTCCGAGTTCGGCAAGTTCGGCGAGCCGACCGATGCGAAGGTGCGCGCCGCCATGCTCGACGAAGGGCTCGACCTCCTGAGGCGACTCTGGTCGGGCGAGGAGGTCACACATCACGGGGAGCACTTCACCGTCGAAGGCGTGACACTCGCTCCCACACCAAGACAAGATCGGTTGCCGATCTGGATCGGCGGCAACCGCCCCCGCATCACTGCGGCGCGCGCGCGCTGGGACGGCTGGCTCGCCGACAGCGCAGACCCAACGGGCATGACGCTTTCTCCCGACGACATCGCGCGCAGCATCGCGACCATCGGACGTTCGGGCGAGTACGACGTGGCGGTGCTCGGGCAGCGCGACCGCGGCGACCCTGCTGCCTACGAAGGTGCTGGAGCGACCTGGTGGCTCGAGAACTTGCACGACAAGCGCGGCTCGATCGACGAGGTGCTGGCGCTCGTGCAACAGGGCCCCGCCGCGCTAGCGCCGCAGCGCCGCAGTGGCTGTCGTCGAGGTTAGGCGGACTCTTCGATCGGGTCGGCGTCGTCGTCGTCCACGACACCTTCGGCACTCGTCACGAGCGTCGGCTTCAGGTGCTTCTCGATCGTCTCCTTCGTGATCACGCACTTGGAGACGTCGCGTGCGCGACGGCAGCTCGAACATCACGTCGAGCAGCGCGGTCTCGATGATCGAGCGCAGGCCGCGCGCGCCGGTCTCCCGCTCGAGCGCCTTGTCGGCGATCTCCCAGAGCGCGTCGTCGGTGAAGACGAGCTCGATGTTGTCGTAGCCGAAGAAGCGCTGGTACTGCTTGACGAGCGCGTTCTTCGGCTCCATCAGGATCTGCACGAGGTCCTCGCGCTTCAGCTGGTGGACGGCGGAGATCACGGGCAGGCGGCCGATGAACTCCGGGATCAGCCCGAAGTTGAGGAGGTCCTCCGGCATCACCTGCGCGAGCAGCTCCGAGCGACTCGATGGAGCTCTTCGAGCGCATCTGCGCGCCGAAGCCGACGGCGTTCTTGCCGATGCGCTTCGCCGATGATCTTGTCGAGCCCGGCGAACGCGCCGCCGCAGATGAACAGGATGTTCGTCGTGTCGATCGAGAGGAACTCCTGGTGCGGATGCTTGCGCCCGCCCTGCGGCGGCACGCGAGGCGACCGTTCCCTCGAGGATCTTCAGCAGCGCCTGCTGCACGCCCTCGCCAGACACGTCGCGCGTGATCGACGGGTTGTCCGCCTTACGCGCGATCTTGTCGACCTCGTCGATATAGATGATCCCGGTCTCCGCCTTCTTGATGTCGAAGTCGGCGGCCTGGATCAGCTTGCAGGAGGATGTTCTCGACGTCCTCGCCGACGTAGCCGGCCTCGGTGAGCGCAGTCGCGTCGGCGATCGCGAACGGGACGTTGAGGATCCGCGCGAGCGTCTGCGCGAGCAGCGTCTTTCCGCAGCCGGTCGGGCCGAGCAGGAGGATGTTCGACTTCTGCAGCTCGACGTCGCCTTCCTCGGTCCCCATCTGCACGCGCTTGTAGTGGTTGTAGACGGCCACCGCGAGCGTGCGCTTCGCCTCTTCCTGCGAGACGACGTAGTCGTTCAGGACTACGTAGATGTCCTTCGGCCGCGGGAGGTTGTCGAGGTCGAGCTGCCGCGGGAGCAGTGAGCTCCTCGTCGATGATCTCGTTGCAGAGGTCGATGCACTCGTCGCAGATGTAGACGCCGGGCCCGGCGATCAGCTTCTTGACCTGACGCTGGCTCTTTCCGCAGAAGCTGCAGAGGAGCTGCTCGTTTCCGTCTGATGCTCGGGCCACGTCTCTCCTTTTAGCCGGTCAGCGCCTCGTCGTCTAGCGATGAGCGATGACGTTATCGATGATGCCGTAATCCTGGGCTTCTTGCGAGGTCAGGAAATAGTCCCGTTCCATGTCCTTTGCCACCTGCTCGGTCGGTTTCCCTGTGTGCTCGGCCAGAATCTCCTCCAGGCGCCGCTTGAGATTGATCGTCTCGCGGGCCTGGATCTCGATATCCGTCGCCTGCCCCTGGAAGCCACCCGAGACCTGATGGATCAGGATCTTGGCGTTCGGCAGGGCCACCCGCTTTCCTTTCGCCCCGCCGGCGAGGATGACCGCGCCCATCGACATCGCGATCCCGATGCAGGTCGTTTGGATGTCGGGCTTGACGTACTGCATCGTGTCGTAGATGGCCAGCCCGGAGTACACCTGGCCGCCCGGAGAATTGATGTAGATCTGGATGTCCTTTTCGGGGTCCTCGGACTCGAGATGGATCAGCTGCGCGATGATCAGATTCGCGATCTGGTCGTCGATCGGGGTGCCGAGGAAGATGATCCGCTCGTTGAGCAGACGCGAGTAGATGTCGAACGAACGCTCGCCGCGCGAGGTCTGCTCGATCACCATGGGAATCAACGGGCTCATGTCAGGCTGGCTCCTTAAGGCGTCGCTTGCGATGCCGACCCCAGAGCACGGCCGGTTTCGCGGGCTCGGCCGTTTTCAAGTGCCGGTCCACAGTTTCGTGTCGGTTGTTGGCTTTTCCTTGTCGGGCGTCCAGATGGCTTCGCGGGCAGCGGCCTGCTCGGGCGCAATCCGCTCGACCTCGCCGACGATGCGGTCGAGTGCGCGGGCAAGGCGCATGCTTTCGCGCTCCGTGTCGTACGCCCCGCCTCGCGGGCCTGCTCGATGACCTTGTCCGGCTCTTCGAAGCGGTCGCGGAAGGCCTGGTCGACCTCCTCGTCCGAGACCTGGATACCGAGCTGGTCGGCGGCAGCCTCGAGCACGAAGCTCGCCGGCAACCGAGGCGGCCGCCTGGTCGCGCAGGCGCCCGACGAGATCCTCGGGTGAATCGCCGGACATCTGCAGATACGCGTCGAGCGAGCCACCGCTGCGCTGGAGAACGGCGTCGAGCTCGCGCAGCAACGTCCTCGTGCGGGCTTCGACCAGCGGCCCTGAAACCTGGACGTTCGACGCCTCGATGAGCCTGTCGAGCGCAGCGCGTCGGAAGACCTCGTTCACCTCGGCTTCGACCTGTCTCGCGTATGCGCTGCTCGATGTCCGCGCGGAGCTCTTCGAGCGTGTCGAACTCGGAGGCGGAGCGCGCAAGCTCGTCGTCGAGCTCCGGCAGCACCTTCTCCTTGATTTCCTTCACGACCGCCTCGACCTTGACCGGCTCTGCTCCGTCGGCCCGCTCGAGCTCGATCTCCTTTGTCTCGCCAGCGCTCATCCCGACCAGCTGCTCCTCGAGCTCCGGAAGCAGCCGGCCGAGCCAAGCTCCACCACGTAATCGCGCTGGCCGCCGTCGTCGGCAAGCAGATCGAGGACGATCGTGTCGCCGTCCTCCGCAGGCCGTCCCTCGGCTGGTTTCAGCTCCGCAACCGTCGAACGCAGGACGTTCAGCTCGTGCTCGACAAAGTCCTCAGGAACCTCAGGCTCGACGTATGGCACCTGCACCTTCGTCCAGTCGGCCACTTCCGGCTTCGGCAGCACGGACACCGTCGCCGTGAAGCGCCAATCCGTGTCCTCGGAATCGGGCAGCTCGTAGTCGAGCTCGCGGCTGCTCGATTGGGCGGATGCGCTCCCGGTCGCAGCGTTCCAGAACCAGCCGGAGATGTGGCTCTCGATTGCTTCGCTGAGGAGGCGCTCCTTGCCGATATGCGACCGGAGCACGGGCATGGGAACCTTCCCCGCCCGAAAGCCGGGAACCTTGACGCTGGACGCCAGGTCAGAGGCCGCGTGCTCGACGGCGTGATGGACGTCTCGCCCTCGGGACATCCACCGTGAGCCGGACTTTGTTGTCCGGGAGCTCTTCGACCTGCGTCGCCATCGACCCATTAGAACAAATCGGTCCGAGGGCTGCGACTGGCGTAGCCTGCCGATCGGAGCTCTACGTCCTCACCCGGCATGGGGAATCGACCCTGAACTCCGAGAACAGGATCAACGGGGACCGGGGGTTCCCGTTGCCCTCACGGAGAAGGGACGAGAGGGAGGCCCGGCTGCTGGGCCAGCAGGTCGCCCACCTTCGCCTGGACCTCTGCATCTGCACCCGTTTCACCCGCACGCGGGAGACCGCGGAGATCGCGCTCCGGGGCCGGGACGTCCCGATCGAGGTCGAGCCGCTCCTGGACGACATCGACGTCGGGACCTCGAAGGAATCCCGCTCGAGGACTACCGGGCCTGGAAGCGCGAGCACACCCGCAGGGATCCGTTCCCTGGCCGGGGAGTCTCTCGACGCAGCGGCAGAGCGTTATGCGCAGGCCTTCAGGAAGCTGCTGCGAACGGCCGCGAGGCGTCGATGCTCGTGGTGACCCACGAGATCCCGCTGCGCTACGCCATCAACGCCGCCGACGGCTCAGACGACCTCGACGCGCCCGGCCCACCAGCTGCCGAACGCGACGCCCTACCTCTTCGACCAGGAAGCGCTCGCCCGTGCCGTGGAGGGCATCGAGCGCCTCGCCTGAGGCGTCGCGTTGCGATGCTCTTCAGAGCCGGTGCGACTTTGCCGCGCCGGCGGCTTCGTCAGCAAACTTCGAGCCGACCAGCGTCCAAACCGCGTCTGCGTTCAGCGTAGGATCGCGCTGACGAGATCCGACGGCGAAGGGAGCGAGGATGAATCTGATCGAGCGAATCGACGAAGCGCGGGCACGCTGGAACGTCCTCGACCACCCCTTCTATCTCCGCTGGGAGCGCGGCGACCTGACCCGCGAGGACCTCGCCTTCTATGCGGGTGAGTACCGGCACGCCGTCGTGGCGCTGGCCGACGCAGCAGCCGTCGGAGGCGACGCCGAGCATGCCGCCGAAGAGGCAGCACACATTCAACTGTGGGACGACTTCGCCGCAGCACTGGACGCACCGCTCGACCGCGAGCCGAGCAGCGAGACCCGTGAGTGCAGCGGCGCCTGGCGAGCCGACGACTCTCTGGCAGGCGCGAGCTGTGCTCTACGCAGTCGAGTCCGGCCAGCCCGACATCTCGCGGACGAAGCTCACGGGCCTCGTCGACCACTACGGATTCACCGCCGGCTCGAAGAGCACCGAGTATTTCGAACTGCACTCGGACCGCGACCACGAGCACGCAGCAGCGTCCGCCGAGGTCTTGAGCAAAGCAGCGCCAGAAGATGCAGACCGCCTGGTAGCAGCCGCCGAAGCAGCACTGAAGGGCAACTGGCGACTGCTCGACGGCGTCGAATCCCGAGTTTGATCCGCGCGAATGCCGGCTCCGCCGGCGTTCGCTGATGCCGCACCTCGAGCGGTCGAACCGACCGAAGTCATCATGCGTCCGCGGAGCGCGACCGGATTTCGCTCGGGAGTGCGGGCGAGAGGACTCGAACCTCTAAGGAGCGTCAGCCCCACCGGGACCTAAACCCGGCGCGTTTACCAATTCCGCCACGCCCGCCGGCGGTTCCAGGGTAGACGTTTCCTGCCCGAAAGGCGTACGATCGCGGGCGGCCAGAACGTGATGAAGCTTGCGGCACCCACCGCCCTGGTGCTGCCTTGCCGCTACCGCACTCGCGGCGGCTGCGGCAGGTCGGGACGCGGCTTGTCCGACACCGGCCCGCTGCGGCGGCGAGTTGTGGCGCATGAAGACGCTGAGCGATCTCGGCAGCAAAGCGGTCCAGCTCGAGCCGACGGGCACGGACGATCGCCGCGATCGGCAAGCGTCCGTACCCGCGTCCGCTGCCGAAGGTTGCGGCGAACGGCCTTTCAGCGCCAGGCCTGGGAGGTCGTGGCGCAGATCACCAAGTTCCGCTTCGAGACTGGTGGGATCAGGCTGGAGCTGTACTGACCACGAGTCGTATCTCAACGCCGTCATTCCGACGCCCGACTGTCTCTCGAAGACGTCGCGCGCACGCGATGACATCGCGTCGGCGTTCAAGCTGTTCAGCGTCGAATGCGGTCGCCCGACTACGAGGGACTGGCAGTCGCTCGGGGCGATCGTCTCCGTTCGCGGCGTCGGTTTCTGGAGCCAGCGTCGGTCGCTGCGAGGCGCGGCACGGAACGGCGCCGAGCTACATCCCGTGACGGGGCTCCGCATTATCGCGGGCTGCTAGAGAGGGCTCCGGGGCGTCGTCGTCGTAGGAGCGCGACGCCGGCAGTTGGAGCCAGAAGGTGGACCCTCGCCCGGACTCGCTCTCGAACCCGATCTGGCCCCCATGCGCCTCGACGATCTGACGCGCAAGGACGAGGCCGAGTCCAGTGCCCGAGATCCCGAGCTCCCGGCCCACGTCGCCACGGAAGAACTTCGTGAAGATCTGCTCCTGGTGTCCTCCGGGGATGCCGAGCCCTTCGTCTCGCACCCAGATCCAGGCCTCATCGCCGATCGCCGTAGCGCTCACTTCGACTACTCCGCCGTCGGGCGAATACTTGATCGCATTCGAGAGAGGTTGCCGACCACCTGGGCGAGGCGGTCGCGATCGCCGCGAACGGTGAGCGGCTCACTGCCCGGCTGGAACTTCAGTTCATGCGCGTCGCTTTGGGCTGAGTAGAGCGTGACCTGGGTGGACAGCAGCTCGTTGAGATCCACCTCGTCGCTGCGCAACTCGAGCGCATCCTGCTCGACCCGCTGCAGGTCGAGCAGGTCGTTCAGAGAGTGCCGCCAACCGCCGCGCCTCCGTGCGAATGACCTCGAGGTAGCGCTTCGTCTCCTCGGGGGTGACTTCTCGGTCGAGCATGAGCGACGAGAAGCCGAGCACGCTGGCGAGCGGTGTCCGCAGCTCGTGAGAGACGTTGCTCACCAGCTCGCTCTTGACCTGCTCGCTTTCGCCAAGCGTGCGGTTTCGCTCTTCGAGATCCGCGACGGTGCGCTCGAGTGAGGCGGCCATCGTGTTGAACGTGCGCTCCAACTCCCCCACTTCGCCCGGGGCCATCCTCATCCAGGCGTTCCGGACAGGTCGCCGCCGGCGATTCGTGCCGCCGCGTCGGCGGTTCGGCGCAAGGGCTTTGCGACTGCGCGGTTCAGGTACAGCGCTCCCACGAGGATCAAGAGCAGCGCCGCGCTCAAGCCCGATTCCCCCGACCAGCAGCGAGTTGCGCGTGGTGGCGCGTGCGCGCTCGTTGCGCGCCTCGCTCAACGCCGTCTCGGTGTCGAGGAAAACGTTTGAATTGTCCGCGAATCGCCTCGACCTGCGTCCGTCCGCGCGGATCCGTCGCGACGTCTGGCGCCGCCTGCGGGTTCCGCCGCAGGAAGTCCACGACCCCAACCGAGTAAGTGCTGAAGTAGTGCTGGATGTCCCTCTTGATGGCGAGCGCGCGACTGTGCTGCACCGGGCTGTCCTTCGTGAGATCGACGAGCGTGGCGATCGCGCCCGGATACAACCGCCTGGGCCCGGTTCCAGGGATCGAGGTAGCGCTTGTCCCGCGTGATCGCGAACCCGCGCGCTCCTGTCTCGAGATCGATCACGTACGTCTGCAGCTCGTTGGCAGTCGCGATCACCTGCTGGGAGCGCCGCGCGTCGAGGGAGCGCTGGTGGAGGCTGCCGATCGCGAGAAAGAGGACGCCGAAGACGAGCGCCAGTCCGATTGCGACTGCGATGGCGGCGAAGGCGATCCGTGTGACGAGACCGGAGTCCGCCCACCACCTTCTCGGCCGACCGTTTCGATCCGCCCGCGCCTGCTGCAGCTTCTGCGTCGGGGCCGGCTTGGCTCATCGTCGTCTCGGCGAGAACCTCCTCCACCGCAGCCGTGATTTGCTCGGGCTCGAACGGTTTTACCATGACGAGGTCGGCGCCTTGCCGCAAGGCCTCCTCACGGGTCCCGGGCTGCGCGGTCAGGACGATGACCGCAGTGTCCGAGAAGGCCTCGTCTTGCCGCAGCTCGGCCAGCACTTCGAGCCCGCTCAGACGCGGCATCATCATGTCGAGAATCATCACGTCCGGCCGAAGGCGACGGGCCAACTCGAGCGATTGCTCGCCGTCGTCGGCCTCTGCAAACTCGGTACGGGCCGTCCAGGCTGATCCGGATCAGCTCGCGAAGTGACGGCTCGTCGTCGCAGATGAGCACGGTTGCTAGGGCACCGGCCATCTGCCCTGCATGCAAGCAGATCCCGACTGAAAGACATAGCCATATGTGTGGACGCGCGGCTTCCCTAGGATGTCCGCGACTTGGCGGACGCGAAAGAGGAGACCCAGCTCGAGCCGAAGGAGTGCCCAGCGGACACGGCCCGATGCGGCTGCGCACGCGCTGGGCGGGCCAGCAGGCCCACTCCGGGCCGAAAGGGCTCGCACGGCGAACCCGTCACGGAGTGGGTCTGCCCACGCTGCGGCCGCGCCGCTCCCCTCGACTGATTCGCGAGGGCCGAGAGCTCAGGGAAGCGTCAGTCGAAAGACGTTTCTCGCCGAGGCCTTTGGAGGCGTTCACCGTGGTGACGGACACGGTTCCTCTCGCCTTTGAGAAGCGTCCGGTTCCGCCCACGACAGCAAGGGTCGAGCGACCGGATCCCAGGAGAAGCCGTCCTCGCACCATGATCGTGCCACCGGGGAGCCTCGCTATTCCACCGAAGGTGGCGGCCCTTGCGAGTGCGCACGGTAAATGTCCCCGAATCGCTTCCGATGAGCGCACCAGTCGGCTTTCCAAACTGGGGAACGAGGTTGTAGAGGCGATCTGTGCTGGTGATGCGATCACCGGAGCTCAATCCTTTGGGCTCGACGTCGTTCTTGCGCATAGGTGCGGACGACCGAAGCCGACCTTGATGTCGAGCGTCTTGCTGGAACGTGCATCAGCGACCGAAGTCGGCAGAAGCACGAGCGGCGAGGCGACCAGGATGACCAGGAGCCGAAGACGCACAACCCCGATATCGACGACGAGGACCGCGAGCTTGAGGCGCTTCACATCCTGAGCGCGCTGAGGGCGACGGGTCTGCCGGTCGCAGCCACAGCCGGCTCGAAGTCGGATGCGAACGCGGGAAAGTCATCATGGCCGCGCAGCGGGCCGGACTTTCCGGCGGAGTGGCCCCGGGAGAGTCGAAGCTCATTTGACATGCGTGATTCCTTCCTCGCGGGATAGGTGGAACGGTTAGAGGCTGGGCGGGCTAGAGAATGGCCGGTAATCGCAAGGGCTCAAGCACTTGGGCCGAGATGTCCGTCCCCAGCGCCGGGCCTCAGAGTGTCGATGGGACGCTCGTTCACCGTGAGGCTTCGAAGGCCAGATACTGGATCAGAAAAGCCAGCCGGCCGGTTCGCGTTAGTTGACGTCGCCCCCGTTTCACAATGAGTATTGCGCCTTGTCCTCTCGTCAATTCTTTGCGACTTCGGTCGCAGTCGCCTCGGTCGCGGCAGGCTGCGGGGGCGGAGACGGGGCGTCGAAGGTCGGTGTGATCTCAACGGTGGTCGGCGGTGGACAGGGAGGCGACGGCGGCCCGGCTACGTCAGCCCTTCTCGCCAGCTCTACCGATGTCGCGTGCGACTCTACAAGAACCACTATGTCGTCGACCAGGGCTCTCCAACGTTCGTAGGGTGGACGCCCAGGGGATGATCGCGACGGTCGCCGGAACGACAGGCGGGTCGGCCCTCTTCTCGGGTGACGGAGGCCCGGCAACGGCCGCGAAACTCAACGGCCCTCTGAGCATCGCGTTCGGCCCGACCGGCAACCTCTACATCGCAGACTCGGGCAACAACCGGATCCGCCTCGCGCCGATCGAAAGGGAATCATCACGACGGTGGCAGGCGCTGGCGAGTCGGGCTTCTCAGGTGATGGAGGCCCGGCCACCGATGCCAAGCTCGCTGATCCTGAGGCGGTCGCCTTTGGTGACGCGGCTGGAAACCCTCTACGTCGACGACTACAACACAAAGCCTGGATCCGCCGCGTCGACCGAAGGGGAATCATCACGACGGTGGCGGAGCACTGGCGAGCCGGGCTTCTCGGGTGACGGAGGCCCGGCAACGGCTGCGAAGTTCAATGCAGTCAGGGGCATCAGCTTCGACGGGAACGGAAACCTCTTGATCGCCGACACCTCAAACAACCGGATCCGTAGCGTCGACCAAAAGGGGATCATCACGACCGTGGCCGGGACGGGCAAGACGGGATCACTCGGGAGACGGAGAGGCCCCGCCACCGCCGCGACCTTTCCACGATCCCGTCTCGGTCGTAGCCGTGACGCCCACGGGAACCTCTACGTCAGCGATCATCACAACGACCGGATTCGACGCCCGGATCGACGACAGCGGCAACGATCGACAGCGTTCGCCGGAACGGGCGTCCGCGGCTATTCAGGCGACGGTGGCCCAGCGACCTCGGCCAAGCTCAACCAGCCTTGGGCACTGGCGGTCTGCGACGGCGCGCTCTACATCACCGATTCCTTCAACCACCGGGTGCGGACGGTGTCGGTCTCAGGCTAAAGAACACTGATTCCGCCGACTTGGCGTCAGGCGAGAGGCAAGCATCGCCGCGCAGCGCCGAGATGTTCGTCCCCCGCGCCGGGCCTTCGCCCCAATCGGATGAAGCTCTCAGCGGTCGAGCGTGGCACTGTGGGAGAACGGGAGCCAGGGGCTGACGGCGAGCTGCGCCAACTCCCTTCTGCCAGATGGGTCTAACCCCCGCTCATGGGCAAGGCGCAGCCAACCTGGCTCCCACTTTCGCGCCGGTTGAGTGTCTCGGTCGTTGATCTTTCTCGACGCCCGGTTGCCTTCGGCTGCGGCTTCGTGAGAAGGTCTGGTCTTCTGCGGACGATCAGCCCATCGGGCTGGGGGAATGGAGGTCCATTATGCGCCGGTTCAGACTGGTGCTTTGCGAGGTCGCCGCTGTAGGTGTGGTTAGTTGCTTGAGCGCGGGTGCGCTCGCCAGCCCCGCTCAGAGCCCGACACCACGCCGGGGACTCCGAGCTGTAACGGGCTCATCATCGCCTCGTTCAACCAGGCCAGCGGCCCGTTCGGCCCATCTGCGAATCCGAACTCCTCTGCTGGTCCCGGCGTCTTTCTCGGAAAGGACACGCACCAGGCGATTCTTGATCAGGCGCGCGGGCCGAACTGTTAGGCCGCACCGGCGTGGCGCCTCCGGGCGCTTCGTCGTGCAAGCCGCCTGACGTTTTCGCTCGCTGAACAGCTGACAGGCTGGCGCAGGTTTTCGCCGAAAACGCCTGAGTGATTCACCACTCGGTCCCGGTGCTGTCCTGCCGTGGACCCAGGGCTCTCAGGTCGCCGACGGGTTTCGTCCGTCGAGCTGGATCGGCACGATTCGCAAGATGTTCACCCACTCGGGCTCGTCCTCGAGAATCTCTCGCAGCTCTAAGCTGCCCGCCTCGGCCGGCCTCATCGTGAACGCGTAGACCCAGAGGGCTGGCGACGTTCCCAGAACGGGATCAGAAACGGGAGCGCCCACCACTTCGTGCGCTCGTGTTCAGAAGGAACCGTAAATGCTGCCCAGATCCCCAGCCACCAAGCTGACCAAGGGAATCAGCGCGAGCAGCACCATCCATCCGCTTCTTTCGATGGACCACTGGGATCACCAATCCACGGTCCAGCGGGCTTGGCAACAAACGCGATGCCCGGCGCCCGGACGCCTTTCCGCTTCCCGACGATGAACGCTGGTACGGAAAAGCCGAGGAGAAGGAACAGCAGAACAAGCGATCTCCCACGGGCCGACGGTGGCAGCGCCAGCAAGCATCGGGCCGACAATAATCAGCCCGCCGGAGAGGTCCCTGGAGCAGTGCTCTCCCCCCACGTCGTATCTCGTGGCGGGGGTTACTCCGCTTTCTCGGGCTCGGAGTTACGGGCGTACTTTCACTCGTCTTGTCCCGTGCGCTCTTCGGCCCGACGCGGCCCATTTAACCTTTGCGTGCTCTTTGAACAGCCTGATCGCGACCCCGCCCCCGAGCGCGACCCGCCGCCGCTCGAAAGCGCGACTAGCGGGAACTTTAGAGGTGGCCCCGGGAGAGTCGAACCTCCGCGCACGATTCGAGATTGATGCCAGCGACGCCGACCTCCTGGAGCACCGGGACCTCGCTTACACCTGGCCATGCCGTCGTCGGTCGTGGAGCGTCGCGTTCACGACGGCGGTCGCAACGATGAGTCTGGTGATGAAGAAGAAGAGGCCCAGGAGGAGCGAAGCGGCGAGCCCGAGTGCGCCGTAAGGTCCCTTGCTTTGCTCGATGCTTGCGGAGCGATCAGGTAGGGCGGTGACGACACCGAGCAACTGGATTCCGACGGCGAAGAGGATCGCACCTGGGAGCAGTTCGCGCCAGTGAGCCTCGCGACGAGGCAACCGCGTGGATACGAGCAACCAGAGGCCCACGTACACAATCGTGACGGCGAGCGTTACGAAGACCCCGCCGCATCACGGACCAGGATCGTGCTGAGCTCGCAACCGCCGAAAGCGCGAGGAAGCCCACGAGCACGGCGAGGAACAAGCACACTCGACCCCGAGGGTCGGCTTTGGCGCATGCCGCGCGAAGATCCGTCCAAACGAGTCGATGAACGACGATCAGCGCGCGAAGCAGGCTCCGCGTCGTCCAGAGCAAGACCGGGAAGGCCGAATAGAAGTGGCATACCAGTGCGCGGGGCTATTCGCAGCGCCTGCGTAGCCGAGGAGGAGACGAGACCGGCGAGGCCGAGTGATCTCGCCGCTTCCTCTTGGTGACTCGGCTGCGCTGTCAGAGACCACACCGAGACCACCGACCGCGACGAGTGCCAGCGGCAGCCCGGATGAAGAGCCTCCGTAAGCGAGCGCGCCCGCCATGATCCCGCCGTCGACCTCGCTGCCGCGATCGCCCATCTCGAACACAGCGTCAACCGATTCGTGGCGTCCCCGCTCCGCCTGGGCCCGTCGCGCGGCCACGATGCGCGCGCGCCCGCAGCTCCCCTGCCCGTGCTCGCGCGCGCGACCGGTCCGCGAGAGAGAGAGGCGTCAGGCAACGACGACTCGTCTGCGTGGTTTCAAGCGAGCGCCCCGGCGCGACGAGAAAACGTGAAGAGCACGGACTTTGGAGGTGGCCCCGGGGAGTCGAACCTCCGCGCACGGATTCGAAGTCCGTCGCTCTATCCGCTGAGCTACGGGGCCGTGCGCAGCAGCGTAGCGGCGTCCAACGCCAGATCCAGTCGGCGCGGGCCGAGGTGAAGGGTGGCTGATGGGACTCGAACCCACGACCACCTGGACCACAACCAGGGGCTCTACCAACTGAGCTACAGCCACCGCGCTCAAAACGCAGGATAGCTGCGTCTCATCAGCTGACTCTTCGCGCTCGAACTCGCCGATCAACGAATCGACGCGAGTGCCGGCTTCAGCCGGCGCTCGCCACCCTGCGCGCAAAGGACCGAGCCGCGGCAAATCATCATGGCCGCGCGCAGCGCGGCCGATTTGCCGCGGGAGTGCGCCTGGGAGGATTCGAACCTCCGACCCGCGGCTTAGAAGGCCGCCGCTCTGTCCACTGAGCTACAGGCGCCGGGGAAAGAGGGTATCGCGCGGCGGTCGAGCCTGCTGACAGCGCTCGCAGCAACCGCGGCAAATCATCATGGCGGCGCGGAGAGCGCCGCCGGAATTGTCGCGGCGTTAGCGCCTGACGCCGAAATCGGCAGTCACGATGGTGACTTCTGCGTCCGCCGTACGAACCGGGAGCTGACTGCACGTGGACGGCGGAGAGACCGATGTCCCGCCAGCGTGCAGGTGAAGAGAATCTTTCTGTGCTCTGGGCTGTTCAGCCACATGTCGAGCGCAGCGCGATGCGCTGACGTCGGGGACGACCAGAGCAGGTTCTCTCCGACCGACCAGTAGCGCTTGCCGCCCAGCGAATAGAAGCGGGCGATCCGCTTGTCGAACGATGTGCCGTTGGCGGAGTTGTGACTGAAGTAGCCACGCTGCGCCATCTCGGCAGAGTGCGAGCGAGCCGCGGCGGAGAGCTTCGTGGACAGCCGGAGCGCGCCAAGACCGTGCTGGCGCCGCAACGAGGTTGACGTTGGCGAGGACATCCTGCTCGAGCGCGCCCATGGCGCTGGCTGGGCGCTGACTGGTCGCCCCTGCGGGCGCTGCGCCGGCCCAGAGCCCCACGATCGAGACGCCGAGCAGGACAAGGCGAAGAGCACCTCGGGCCATGCCCTGGAGATCGGCTTACGGCCTGAAAACTTTAGCTGTCCTCGACCAGATCAGGTCGCGCCGGCAGGCTCCTCGCCGCGGCGATGGCGGAGCCAGTCGCGGAAGATCACCTGCAGAGAGCCCGCAACAGGAATCGCGGCGGAGCGCACCCAGCACGCCTGCGAGCTGCTGCGCCGATCAGCACGGAGATGAGCACCACGAGTGGCGAGAGCTGCACTGTCCGCCCGTAGACCAACGGCTGGAGGATGTGGTTCTCGAGCTGCTGGTAGAGGATGAAGAAGACGATCACGATGATTCCGGCCGGAATCGAGTGGAGGAACGCCACCGAGCCGACGATGATGGCCGCGAGCGTCGCGCCGGCGAGTGGGATCAGGTCGAGGATCGCGACGATCAGCCCGAGCGCCAGGGCATACGGAACGCCGAGTGACGAGCAGGACGATCGTAGTGAGCGTCCCGGCGACCAGACTGATCAGAAGATTGCCTGTCACATAGCCGCCGACCGTGCGGTAGATGTCGCGTCCGACCGCCCGCCAGCGCCGCCGGGCTCCGGCTCGCAGGAGGTTGAAGAACGACTCCACCCATCTCGGTCCCTCGAGCAGCATGAAGAACGTCATGAAAGTGATCGTGACGGTCGCAAGCACGACGTTGACGACGCCCTTCGCGAGAGCAAGCGCCGTCCCGGAGACGCCGAAGAGCTTCGAAGCGCCGCCGTTGTTCAGCGCCTCCCGGGCCTTGTCGACGAGGTGGTACTTGTCTCTGGAGGAACCCGAGGCGACCGCGGCCCTTCGTCACGTCGTTCAGGTAGTCCGGGACCTTCCCGGCGAAGTCGTTGACCTGATTGACGAGCGTCGGGGATGAAGAGGAATGCGACCCCGATGACGGCGCCCGAGCGCGAGGAGATAGACGACCCCGTCGCGATCCCGCGACGCTTGATGCGCCGCTCGAGGCTGGTCAACCGCCGGATTGAGCGCGAGCGCGAGGAAGAGCGCGATGAAGATCCACGTGAGGACGTGGCGTGCGATCCAGACGACCTCGAGCACGATCGCGGTGGCAAGCAGGATTCCGACGACGCGGAACACCGTCCGCGGCAGGAAGTCGACGACGCGTACAGGGCCGTCCGGCACCACTGCAGCATCGCGGCCAGGCCGGACGGTAGATTGCGGACGCGATGCAGGCGATCATCCAGACCAACCACGGCCCGATCCACCTGGAGCTCTATCCGGACGACGCGCCGAAGACCGTCGACAACTTCGTGAAGCTCGCGAACGACGGCTTCTACGACCGCGTCATCTTTCACCGGGTCATCCCGGACTTCATGATCCAGGGCGGCGATCCCACCGGCACCGGCTCGGGCGGCCCGGGCTACACGTTCGAGGACGAGTTCAACGACCACAAGGTCGAGCGCGGTGCGCTGGCCATGGCAAACGCCGGCCCGAACACGAACGGCAGCCAGTTCTTCATCGTCACCACCGAGGCGGCACCGTGGCTCGACGGGCAAGCACACGGTCTTCGGGCGCGTGACGGACGGCATGGACGTCGTGGACACGATCGCCGAGCTGCCGCGCGACGCGCGCGACAAGCCGCACGACGACGTCGTCATCGAGAGCGTCTCGGTTTCCGACGGTC
>ERZ1370068.10762-contig-9431_pt1 | contig 17846 bp, 32 predicted proteins | sample MGYA00561227_ERZ1370068 | MGnify/ENA primary metagenome ERZ1370068 (study PRJEB38410, sample SAMEA6850437) | metagenome | study: Metagenomic assessment of the ecological functions of the soil: analysis of the soil microbiota associated with the...
TTTGCCCCGACATCTCGCAATCGGCATGGACGGCAATTCGGGCCGCTGGGCTGCCCAGCGTGGTCAACCGCGAATCGCCGGGCATAAGGCAGGTGTCGAGCAGTTAGAGCTGCAGTAGACACTGGTGCCCGGTTGGGATTGCAAGCACTGACGCCTATGCGTTCTCAACTGAGAACTGGAAAAGACCCCCGCCAGTGAAGTCGATGCGTTGATGCGAATGCTGCGGCGGTACCTGCGTATTGAGCTCGACGAAATCGACAGGCAAAACATCAAGTTTCAAACAATCGGTCGCACTGGTGCGCTGGCTGACAATGTTCGTAGCGAAACAGCGCGAGCCACCGAGCGGACTGGTGAAAAACAAAGGCATGGTTCTGACAGTTGCGCTTAACTATGGCGGTCGCGCTGAGATTGCTCGATGCGTGTCGTGCTGCTGTGCGTCGACTGTTGGACGGCGGTAGTCGTCCGGAGTGAGCTGACTGAGGAGCGGATCGCGAATGAGTCTCACACACGCAATCTCCCGAACTGGATTTGTTGGTGCGAACGAGCGGTGAATTACGAATATCGAATTTTCTGCTGTGGCAGAGTGCATACAGCGAGATCCATGTAACTTGGATACGCCTGGCTCAGACTTCAGGCGGGAACAAATGTTCGAGGCAGTGGTTGATTATCAGGGACGCGATCGACGGTTCGGCGGATTGAAGTTGGTAGTTGGCTGAGGGATTTGTAATCAAGTAAACGTGCTGTTAGAGACAACGACAAGCTGAAGCATATCGGACATACGACTTGAACAAGGCTCGCACCCAACAAACCGCCAGTGAAAAACCCGGGCTAACGCGCGTTCTTACTGCCGTCGTTGTTCTTCCCTTTCTTATCGCCTCGATTCTTATCCCCTGGTTAAAGTGGCTCTTTGTCGCGATGGCTGGAGCTGCGATGGCGCTAGGACTTTTTGAGTTCTATGTACTTTCCAAACGCCTTCAGCTCAAACCCGACACGAGCGCAGGTTCCTGGGCGCTATCGCCATCTTTGTTGTGTCGCTCTTCTTCGGCGATATCGCCGTAAACTTCTTACTGCACTCAGCTCGTGCGTCATTGTTCTGACCGCAGGTGTTTTGATTGCCGCAGCGCTTCGCGGAACTGACTTTGAAAAAGATGATTGCCTCCGCTGGAGCAACAGTCCTCGGAGTTTTGTACATCGCCCTCCTGGGTAGTCACCTCTTTCGATACGAATGGGTTTTACAACAGCTGCTGTCAGCGCATCTTCTTCTCTTCTTTTTTTCTGATCTTAATGGGCGCTGATGCTGGGGCTTACTGACACTGGTCGCGCGCTTGGTAAACACAAGCTAGCGCCGAAAAATCAGTCCGGGAAAACCTGGGAAGGAGTTTTTGGCGGTGTCGTAGCAGCGTTAGCGATGGCTGCACTGTCGCATTACTGGTTCTTTCGGGAGTTGCCTCCTCAAATGGGCTTGGCCGCTGGCACTTGTGATGACAGAGATCGTCGGAATTCTAGAGACTTGACTGAAAGTGCGCACAAAGCGTGGCGCCGGTGCCAAGGATGCTGCGAATATTCTTCCGGGACATGGCGGCATACTCGATCGGCTCGATAGCTTGCTCTTCAATGCACCGCTCATCTACTATTTCGCTCGCTTCTACTTCAGCAGTTGATTCCCCCTACAAGTCGGGATCAGTGACCAACCGGAAAATCTTTCTAATCATCGGTGCTATCCTTGCTGCAATTGCGCTTTTGGTTGTCGTGTTCGCTGGAGGCATTGCCTGGTTTTGCCCTCTATTCCATTGGCAACAGCGAAGCGGCTCAAATCGCCCGAAACATTTCTACGCAATAACGAGAAGCTCCAAGACGGAGATTGGTGACGTCAAAGAATTCCGGAAGCATCGTGACCGGCAGCATCAATATCAACAACGACAACGGCAACGCCACGATAAATCTGAAGGTCATTGGTGAACGCGAGTACAGTTAACGCCTCGGTAAATCTGCTTTTTATCCGTGGCCAGTCGTGGAGGGTTAGCTCCGCCTCCTACTGCAGAAACAAATCCGGGCAAACAGTTACCATTCAGGATCCTTACGACTCGAAAGGACCAACCTTCCCACTTCGGTTCTTGTTAGCGGCTTAAGTATGCAGAATAAAGGTGTAGCAATACCGGTTTCTACCGGTTCAATCGGCTGCAATACGTTGCGCGTTATTGAATCGCTGGTGCCCGGACAACTGCGTGGTTGCGTTGGCTGCCGGACAAAACGTCGGACAATTGGCGGATCAAATTGCTTCACACCTTCCCGAACTCGTTTCTGTTGAAAGTGAAATCGCTGCCAGCACAAACTTCGTGAGCTTCTGTTTCAGCGGGATATTGATCTTCCACGGATCGTCGTCAGGTGAACAGGGCTTGGTGGAAGTAGCCACGCACCCACAGGCCGATTGTGTCGTCAGCGGAACTGTAGGCGCTGTTGGGTTCGTGCCCGACCCTACGAGCGCTCGAAGCAGGTAAGCGCGTAGCTCTGTGCGAATAAAGAGACGCTGGTGATCGCCGGCGAATTGATGACGCGCGCTGCCAAAGCCTCCGGGAGCGGAACTCTTGCCAGTCGATTCGGAGCACAACGCGCAGTGCATCAGTGTTTGCGAGGCGAGCGACGTGAAGAAGTGAAGCGGATTATTTTGACAGCTTCTGGCGGACCTTTTCGCACCAAGGACAAGTCGGAAATGAAACAAGCAACCGTGTCGGAGGCCATGAAACATCCGACCTGGAGCATGGGAGCCAAGATTACGATCGACTCGGCGACGCTGATGAACAAAGGTTTAGGAAGTGATCGAGGCTCATTGGCTGTTTGGCTTTGAGGCGGACGAGATTGGGATACTGGTTCATCCGGAATCTGTGGTTCACTCAATGATCGAACTGGTCGACGGATCCGTCATTGCTCAAATGGGAATTACGGACATGAGACACGCGATCCAGTACGCGCTGACCTACCCGGAACGAGCAAGCTTGCGACCTTACCGGCGCTGAATCTTACTAACGTGTCGTCTCTCCATTTCGAAGAACCAGATCTCGGATCGCTTTCCGTGTATTGGCCTGGCGTATCGCTAGCGTCGGCGACAGGAGGCACTTTGCCGGCGGCGTATGAATGCGGCAAAACGAGGAAGCGGTGGCTGCTTTTATTGCCGAGCAAATTTGCCTGACAGAGATACCGCTCGTCATTCAGGCTGTGATGGATAGTCACTCACCAAAGTCTGTCGACTCAATCGAAACCGTCCTTGAAGCTGATCGATGGGCACGCGCGCTCAGCGGTTGTAGAAATAGCAAAAGTTCGGAAAAGACTCAGCGTCGTTGAGCTTTCAATTCCTCACAACCCTTGTAAAGTTGAGCCATCTGATTGTGAGTTCTTGAGCGGGGGCCTCGCCACCGCTTTGGTAAATCTCGAAAGATCCACTTAACAAAACGGTGCCAGGGCCGCCGCACTCCAAGGAGACGACCTATTCCAAGATCAGGCTTTTCAAAAAATGAACTGTTTGACGCCAACCTTAACCCACGCGTAAACTCGTTTTGTGCAACCCATTTGGGTCTGGTGATGTGCTAACCAACTGCAGGTCGATTTGCTGGGAATTATTTGAAGAAGAGCCATTTCCTTAATGAATGTTTTGGATCGCGTCCGGCTTCGTTTATTTTTCATCCTCGGTCTCGGCCGTTGTGCTTCACGAATTTCGGCCACTTCTATCGTCGCAAAAACTACTGGGTATATCCGAGTTGAGACATTCCTCAGTTGGGATTCGGCCCCGTCTCTTCGGAAGAAAATTTGGCCACACCGATTATCGAGTGTCCGCGATTCCGCCGGAGGTACGTCAAACTCCGGTGGCGATGGATCTAACGCTCCGCCGAGCGCTGAAGGCGCCGTTGATATCCCGCCAAACGAGATGTTCAACCTGGAGACCGCGTTACCAGCGAATTCATGGTGGCGTTAGCTGGGCCCGTCATGAACATCATCACCGCGATGGCGATACCATTCACGTTTGCGATGATTTATGGCGTTCCCGGCGACACCGTCGCCGGTGGTCAGGTTATGTAACAGCAAGCGGCGCGGCGGACCAGGCTGGCTTGAAGCCTGGCGATCGAATCATTTCCTTCAACGGAACTGTCAATCCAACCTGGGATTCAATTTAATGGCGATGTGTTACTTTCGCCGAACCAGCCGCTACCGGTAATAGTTAATCGGAAACGGACAAGAGGTTTCGTTAACCTTTAAGCCAGCTCCCGCACGGAAAATGGTGAGACTGCCGGCGTTCCGGAGTTCATTCCCGATTATGGCGGTTTGCCCGTGGTCGTAGGTGAAGTGACTCCTGGCTCGCACTGCTGAAGAATCAGGCCGCAAGCCGGGCGATCGGATAGCAACAATTGCGGGAGAATGTCCGGAAGCGCTGCGCAGATTACTGGAATACATTCATAGTCGTGGATGCGCAGCCTATTCAACTAGGGGTCGAACGACAGGGTCAGATGACGCAGATCACTACTCGTGACGCGCCGTCTACCGGGAGCTCCTTCTGGGAATCCACATTAGTGAGCAGTTTCCGTTACACAAGGCGGGGATTGGTTCTGGGATAGCGTACGCCTATAACCAGGAATATGCAGATCCTTCGACTGACGGGAAAGGCTCTGGGGCAAGTCTTCACGGGCAAGAGGTCGGTTAGGAAATACTCTCTGGGTCCGATCGGAATCTATAAAGTTGCCTCCCAAGTCGGTCGAAAGACTTGGTTGGGACGGCCTGTTTGGAACACTTGGATTCCTGAGTTTGAACTCTGGGGCATCCTCAACCTTTGCCGATTCCAGTTCTTGACGGCGGCGCTGATCTTCCTCTTGCTGGTTGAAGGATTGTTGGCCGTTAATCGGTCTGACGTTGTCTCGTTACCGTGCGCGATCGAATTCAGCAAGTCGGTTTTGTAGGATGGTGTTGCTGTTAATGGTATTCGTGCTCGCCACCAATGATGCGTTCCTGAAGTCTTTAACCGGCAAAGAGCAGTGAACCTGAGAAACCCGCCGCAACCGCGCCGGCAAAGTAGAGCGATAGCGAATGCGCCAGACAAAGCCTGTTCAAGTTAAGTCATTTACAAATTGGTGGCGGTGCTCCGGTGGTGGATTCAGTCGATGACGAAGACTCGACACTTCCGATGTCGGAGCAACGGTAGCGCAAATCGAGGAGATGGTGCGCGCCGGCCGCGAGATCGTCAGGCTGGCAGTTCCCGACAACGATGCAGCGATCGCTCTGAAAGAAATCCGCAAGCGCGTGCCCGATGTTCCGCTCGCTGCCGATATTCATTTCCACCACAAACTAGCGTTGATGGCGCTCGAAGCAGGAATCGATAAGCTGGTTGCTCAATCCCGGCAACATCGGATCGCACGACCGAATTCGGGAAGTTGTTCGCGCATCTCAAGCTCAGCGAGTGCCGGATTCGTATCGGCGTAAACGGTGGATCGCTTGAGAAGGACTTGCTTGCCAAGAAGTACGGCACGGCAACCTGGAAGCCATGGTGGAATCTGCGATGCGGCATATTCAGATTCTGAGGATCTGGCTTCTACCGGACCATCATTTCGCTGAAAGCTTCCGATGTTCACCGCACAGTCGCAGCTTATCGATTGCTTGCTGAGAAAGTTGACTATCCATTCCACCTGGGAGCCACCGAGGCTGGTACTTCGTTTAGCGGTACCGTGAAGTCTCTCCGATTGGTTCTAGGCATATTGCTTTATGAAGGAATAGGGCGACACCATCCGCGTCTCGTTGGCAGCCGAACCGCAAGGAGGAAGTTCGGGTGGCGCGGGAAATCGTTAAGTCGCTTGTGGTTTGAGGACGCGTGGAGTAACAGTCGCTGCCCGCCCGACTTGCGGACGACTCGATGCTGACGACTCTCGTTGGTATCGTCACCGAAATTGAACGACGACTCGCCCACATCGAGGAGCCGTTGCATCTTTCAATCATGGGTTGCGCAGTTAATGGCCCGGGTGAGGCGCACGATTCTCAACTAGGTATTACTTTCGGGCGCGGCGCGGGAATGATTCTGCAAAGACGGCGTGCCGATGAGGAAGGTTGCCGGCGAGAATATCGTTGAGGCATTCGTCGCTGAGACTGGAAAAGTTGTTAGCGGAGGGAGCTGCGGCAAAAGTAAATGCGGAACCGGAGCTGGTTAGCATTACGAGATAACGCGCTGTTCTAGAGTTTGAGGTTCGATGAAGGCTGCCGCCACGGCAGCCTTTTTATCGTTTGGGTGACTTCTGCCGCACACTGCGTGCGGAAAGCCCCAGGCTTTCCGGCAACTCAAGTGGATTCTCTTGAAGCGGCTCTGGCCGCCCAGAGGCGAAGCCTTCCCATCTTCGATATTAGGCGAAACGGAAAGCCGGAGGGCTTCCGCGCGCAGGAGGGGTGGCAGAGCTGCGAAGCCGCACAACGATTGATCCCGAGTCTGAGTTCTGGCTATTTCACGCTGAAACGCTTCTGTGGAATCACCCCGGAAGCCATCTGCAAAAACAACGCGTCAGTTGACACCTTCGGTTGATGTTAACAATCAACTGTTCACGCATGTCTTCTCGATCTCCAGTATCCACGCGGCTGCCTTACTTGGGTTCATCTTCTGCCGATGGGTACAAAGGTCGTTCGAAAGATCCTCATCTCACCAACTGCTCACGGGGACTTCCAAGCGACAAACATCCAGGCATCGCGAATTAGTGTTTCCAGAACGTCCAACCGTTCCTCAAATTCTTCTTTGAACTGCGCCTCGTTGAGTTGTTCCGCGGAACGTAGCAGTTGCGCGCGATTGTCTGAAACCACCAACGCTTCCAAGACCGTCAGCATTGCCTGTCGCTGAGCGTTAAAAGTTTCAAGATCACCCGACAAAGCACGCGCAATGCTCCTGCTGGCGGCGCGAGCTCTGAATCCGAGCTGATGATGGATCTACCAATTTGTTCTTTTGTTAGATAGCCCTCGATCTCAGCGGGTGACAGCGGTGCAAATCTGATCAGTTGACATCGTGAAAGAATCGTCGGCAACAGCATCGCTGGCCTGGAAGTGATCAAGATCAAGTGAGAGGTGCTCGGCGGTTCCTCAAGAACTTTCAACAACGCATTTGCTGAGCTGTCGTTCAGCTTGTCAGCCTCGTCGATCAGGAAAACCCTCGGCTTTACCTTCAACGGGCCGGAAATTCGCTTCACGTTCGATTGCGCGCATCTGTTCCCACGCGCAGAACTCGCTTTGGCGCAACCACCATTCCGACGTCGCGATGATTGGTCCAAATCATTTGCTTCCAATCATCGGAGTCGGCGCTCGTTGGGTAATTGATCTCGAGAATTCGTGTACTATGCGCTGCACGTTCCGCAAGCTTCAAGATCGACGGGGGTACGACAATTCAGCGCGCGGAGCAACTTCCAGTGCAAACAGTTTCTTACCGATGCCTTCATCACTACGAAGAGAAGCGCACCGGGTAGGCGGCTTGTTGCAAGCATCCGTTTCAAGCACTTCTTTGACGCGACTGTTACCTGTTAAGGACTCAAACATGGTTTCTCGAATCAGTCCGCGGAAATGTGACCTCGTTTCTTCAAAAACGGCACTAGAATAGTTTTGACTCGTTCCTGCGTGGCTTCTACTGGTCCACTGGTATCGATCACTTTTACACGATCTGTGGCTCAGCAGGCAGCGATCTCGAGATACGCATCCTCACGCGTTCATGAAAGTCGGCGTGCTCTGATATCGAGTCGAATCGACGTTTGTTCCGGGCATTTGATCTTCGGGTAGTTCTGGCTTGTCGATTCGCCCACGTTAACATCGAACAGCAACGTTAGGTCCGGCACTAACCCTTCCGTGGCGAGTCGAATTATTTCCGAAACCAACCTCGGTTCAAATCCCCTGCCGGCGCCCTGATACGCGACGGTTGCGTGTCTGCATAACGGTCAGAAATCACGACCTTCCAGCTGCCAACGCAGGTCCGAGCACGCGTCTCACGTGTTGAGCACGATCTGGCTGCAAAAACGAGAAGCTCAGTTAATGGATCCACTTGTTCTTCAGCGTCGAGCAACGCAGCTCTGAGTCGCAAGCCAATAGCGGTGCCACCCGGCTCTCGGGTTGTAAGTGCCTCGCACCCCAGTTCTTTAAGGTAATCGTTGACTAAACGTAATTGGGTAGACTTACCACTACCGTCTATACCCTCGAAGGTAATAAAGGTTCCAGCCACATATCCTCGTGTACGGATGAAATTTTGTCCGCGAGAGTGTAAACGAACAATCAGGCTTCAGGCGAGTTGGCGTCGTCCTGGCGAATGTGAGTTTCGGTAGCTGGCGAAGGATGGAGTTCGCCGGTGGCCCGTCGGGACTGTGAAATGGTAGAGATCGCGTGTTTGAAAATGAGCTGTTCCTGAGCGCCAGATTCCAACAGAACGGAGAACTTATCGAAACTGCGAATGCGTCCGGTCAGTTTTCGCTCCATTCAGGAGGTAAATGATCACGGATGTCTTTTCTCTCCGGACCGTGTTTAGAAAGGCGTCCTGAATGTTCTGCGGAATGCCTGTTTACCGTCGGACATGTTGAATCCTGGTAAGCCGTAAATTAATGTGTGTGGTTGCAATCAGATTACAACACGGGTTAGGGGCTGACAAGGGATTCGTAAAGATGTGATAGAAAGATGATTATTTGGTCTGTCAGGGATTTTGGATACTTTCCAAAACGGATCGCTGAGTTTGGCGTTTCTTCACCAAAACCGTCGAACCATTCGACGCCTTCTTCATGGCGAAACCATGTCAGTTGCCGCTTCGCATAGTGGCGAATATCCAGCTTGGTTTGTTCGATTGCGTTCACAAGCGTTCGTTGGCCCGCGAGAAACTCAACCACTCTTCGATATCCGTGTGCCCCAAGCGCGTTTGACTGGCTCGGTACTCCCTTCGCTAACAGTGCCCTGACTTCGTCGACAAGTCCGGAGCTTGAAATGCAGTTCGGCGCGTTCGTTGATTCTTTTGTAGAGCTCGTTTCGCGGAGTGATTTAGCGACAAAATACGAAGTCGCCTGGTACTTTCGTGGGCCTCGGGCCGCCGGTTTAGCTGGTGAACGATTGATTGGCCTGTCTGAAGATAAACTTCCAATGCGCGTTGTACACAGGGGCCAGTCTCGTGGAAAGAACCGATCAGCGCCGAGTGGATCAACTCTTTTGAGGAGACGATGAAGATGTTCAGAGCCGTGTCGTTCGCGAATTCTGGTGATTCGACGTCGAAGTGCGTCGTCAGTTTGAGGACTCTCAAAGGAATGGTTGGCGCAATGCGCGCAAATAGAATCCAGTTCCACCAACGAGCAAGGGCACTTTGTTGCGTTGTTCGATCTCTTCAATCTTTGCCGTTGCTTCCCGAGCCCACTCAACTGCCGTGTAGTTAATCGTTGGTGAAACGAAATCGATCAGGTGATGAGGCACACCTTTGCGTTCTTCGAGTGGCACCTTTGCCGTAGCAATTTGGATCTCTTTGTAGACTTGAACGGAATCGCAATTGATAACTTCGCCGTTTACTTGCAAGGCAACTTCGATCCCTAGCGTGCTTTTGCCGGAAGCTGTGGGGCCTACGATCGCGATGACTGGACTTTGAGGTGAACTCACGCGCGAGAGAATATCACGCGGAAAAGGATGACTCCCCAAACGACTACGAGGAGAATGAGGGCTCCTAGAATTTGGTTACGAGTGAACCGCAAGTGTTAATCGACTGTAATCAGATACTAAAGATCGTGCTGACTCTGAGGTGAAGATCAGTCAGCACCGAGCGACTCAATTACGTCATCACCAGTGACAGTCGTAATTTCATCCAACATCCGTCCCTGGAGTCGAAAGAGTCGAATGGATAGGTCGAGGAATCGACAACCCAATATTCATGGACGCCGTACTTGCCGTAAAGCCGTCGCTTGGCCTCGAGGTCACGTCTGCGGTTTTCACTTCCTGGTGAAAGGATTTCGATTACGAGATCGGGCGCCGCTACGAAACGATTGTTCTCAACGATCTTCGCCCAGCGCTCCTGACGAACGAAAACAAGATCAGGGATTACCGCGTCGAAGTTACTGAAGACCGCACCCGCACCAGGCACTAATTTCCCAATTGATTTTGCTTTAAGTACTTAACAAGCGCGACTTGGAGATTTTGCAGAATTAGCTGGTGAGGAATACCAGGGCGCTGTAGACACGAAAAGTTCTCCTTCAATGAGTTCGTAGCGATTTCCATCGTCGTCTGGATAATTCGCCAGATCCGCTACGGTGATGAGGTGTTCTATTGAAGACATAAAGGTTTCACTCTTGAGAACGAATCCTATGGAATGTTGATTCCGAATTCAAATACCCGAGGTTAATTCGGGAGTGAGTATTTGGCCGCTTAGTACATCTTCGTGAGTTCAATGCCTGTGTAGTAATTCTTGAGGATTTGTTCGAAACTCCATCCCTGCTTTGCCAGGCCATACTGGCTCCCACCTGGCACATGCCGACGCCATGGCCCCACCCTCGTCCGGTGAAGACAAACTCTGTAACCCGACCGCTATCGTCGTACTCGCGATCTATTACAAACAGTTGTTCCTTTAGACCAAGCGCTGAACGAATGCGACCGCCGCGCACGTGAGCTGTTCCGTTTGTGCCGATGACTTCCAAATCAGTGACGCGGTGTGATGAGCCACGTGATGCAACTCTGAAGGTCTACAAGCTGACCGATCCCTCTTGCTGAGCGCGCTAATCTTGCTTTGAACTTGTCCGGGTGATAGACCCCGCGTCCAATAGCTGAATGGTGAAAATCGATCGGCAGCAGCACCGTTAGGAGCAGGCTTAACTTCGAGATAGTCAACCAATCCATCTGCCCCTGGTGGAAAAGAACCGGCTCACCACCGACCAATGCAACAGATCGCACGCCGTAAACATTGTCTCCTATTTGTCGAAACAGAAACGCCTCGGGGTTAACTTTGATTGGAAGGTCTTTTCCTTTCGTCGATCGAAGGACCAACTGATCATCGACCGTCGAACGGGCGTTGCCTTTTGAAGTTGCAGGAGATTGCGCGACTCAAGAATTCTGACAATCGCATGAACAACTCGGGCGCGTGATAACGGTTCCCGTGGACGGATTGTGGCGTCCGGATAGATGGAGGAGGTTGCCATCGCGGATCAGCATTGCCAGGTCAGCTCGGTTCGGAGTGGGTACGTCTTGAGCATCGCGAACTGCGAGGAGGTAATCAGCATCAGCCTCGTTCATCAAGGTGCTGGTTCTGCTCTCACCCAAAATCGAACTTAAAAGTGCCGTAGCGAAAGGCTGCCGGTTTGTTAACGTCGTCCGTGACGGTAGGGAGATGGTTTGATGAGCGCTAGCCGAGCTGCATTCGCCAACCAGTTCCGAACTTCGGAAACGCTCGCTTCGTCTGCCAGCCATGAATCGGAAACGCGTGTCGGTACGGTATTGACATTTTGAATGGCCAGCAAACTGACGTCGCGCGCAAGCGTCACGTTGCTTTCGGAATGAAGATCCGCTGGTTCGCGCTTCGTCTTAATCATGAACGGTTTGAACGCCGCAGCACCTTCAGCCGCGCATTCACGCCCGCGCAGATAGGGCACCACATCATTGAAGATGTTTTCGGAGTCTTCAGTGCGGCCGCCACAGTGGAAGTGTAGAGCGCATTGATTGGTTCGCCGGCGTAGGTAGCGATGAGACCGCGTGTCTCGTCGACGGCGCGCGTTGATAACGGGTTCTCCGGAAGTCAATCCGCGATAGACCTGTGATCGAGTTGTCGGCAGCAGGTCAAACCCCTGCGATGTAAACTGCCCACGATTTTCAAAGCATAAGTCCTGGCGGCGATCGCTTGTGCTTTAAGAGCTTCGATGGCTGGATAGCCACCAGGTGAAAGTTCGTTTGCGACCACCCCTCGCACGTAGTCTTCAAGACCCAACTCATTAACCACAGTTAGTGAGCCACGCAAATTCGTGAACACCTCGATACGCCCACGATAGGGACGATCGTTATAACGAACCGGGGCATTCTTTTCATCGTCCGAGGCAAAAGCGACTGGAGCGCTTGAGCTAAAAAGTCGAGTGTTTGAAATTGACGACGCGACTACTTCGCGCGACGGACTAGTAATGCGGGAAGCGAGACGAACGTTGGTTGCTTTGTGTTACTGGAGTAGCTGCGGTATTTGGTTTCGATTCGGTGACTGGTGTTGTCGCTCCCTCGACTGTTGCGTCGATCCTAGAGCCTCTAAACGGGCGCGTAGTTCTTCTGCTTTCTTCGCGAGGTTGTTTAGCGCCAACAATAAGTCCCCATGTCTTAGTTTCAGCATCAAACGCGACCTGCGCCTCCTCGTTTGCGATCTTCTTGATCTCTTTTGCGTTTTCCTCTGCCTCATCACGCGACGCTGCGCCAACGATCATCACGCGGAAGGTGTCAGCGTCGGTTGTTTGCGGCAAGGGAGAAAGGAGACGAGGAGCGACTCTGACACGGGAAGTATCGAGAGCAAGCAGAGTGTTTTCCGCCACCGCTTAGTGTTCAGCAGATGACTATTGCTTGAGATGACTGCCGAGCGCGCATCAGTGCTCAGGGCAACTCGAATCTTTGGTTCAGGACCAGTTAGTGAAGTGATTACCGGTGTCGGTATGACAGGTGTGACCGAGGTGGATTGAGGCGTGGTCGGCCACTCAGTTTGCACTCGTCGCGGTCTGCTCTCCTGCTTCGATTGCTCGTTGAGCAAAGACGAACGAACAAAGCAGCGCCTGCGTCAAAGAAGGGTGATTGCTCTCCGGGCGAGGAACTGCGCATACTTCAAGATCCTTAACGGCGTCAGTTAGGGAGGGAGGGCAGTGGCCGCGGGAGGATATTACTACATTTTAGGTAATTGCCGATCCCGACTTGTCAGGATTGCCAAGTGTCGATTGAAAGAATTCAGCAATAGAGACGACCGCGAGACTCAGAATCGCGCCAATTGAGCATTAACTTACTAATCGACATTTAGCGATTGGCAATCGGCAATGAATTTGTTGGCAAGAATCCCTCCGTATGGTATAGACGGAACACACCCCCGCAGTGAAATGCCCGACTAACCCCCTAGGGTTGGCCTATGAGCAGGAGGCTTGAAACTCTTGAGGATTACTATTTCCTATCGGATGAGGTGTATTGGTCTAGTTGCTTTGGCGCTCGCCTTAGTTGCTTCCAGCTGCCTGCCCAAACCTGCCTCTGAATCGGGCGACATTTCCATCACCCTTTATGGCTTTTCAATCATGAAGGAGTCGTTAGAGAAAGCAGTCTTTCCTGGGTTTGCCGCAAAATGGAAGCGGGAACATGGACAAGATGTTCGTTTCACCTCGTCGTTTGCAGGTTCGGAAACCGTAACCAATCAGATTCTGCAAGGTGTGCAAGCGGAAGTTGCTGTCCTATCAATTGATCAGGACGCTCAACGATTGAAGGAGGGTGGCTTTGTTACAAGCGACTGGCATTCATATCCCTCCAAAGGAATTGTTAACAAGACGCCGTTTGTCATTCTGGTTCGCAAAGGCAATCCCAAAGGTATTCACGACTTTCCCGATCTGGCGAAACCCGGAGTGCGCGTGATTCACCCTGATCCGGTGAGTTCGGGTGGCGCGCAGTGGTCAATACTTGCCATCTATGGTTCGGAGTTAATCAAATCCGAGAAGGGACGTCGAGTGAGCGCGACACTGCGCGTGCCCAACAAACGCTGCAGGCCATCTGGCGCAACGTTATTTCGACCCCTGGTTCTGCAAGGGAAGCACGAACACAATTCGAGATCGGGATTTGGCGATGCGCTGATTACCTACGAACTTAGAGGCCTATTGATGAAGGCTGCCGGAAAGGCTGATGTTGAAGTTGTCATTCCCAAGGCAACAATATTCAGCGAACATCCGGCGGTGATAGTAATTCGACAAGAACGTTCCAGCGGCGAAGCGTCCCATCATCGAGGCCTTTCTACAATATTTGTGGAGCGATGAGGCGCAGCAGGCGTTTGTGAAATATCACTTTCGCTCAGTTACAAATGAGAGTTTCAATGACGCGAATACGGAATTAAGTCATATCGAAAATGCCTTTTACGATCGACTACTTCGGTGGTTGGGACAAGGCGTATCCGGATGTGATTGAGAAGGTGTTTAGAGATCAGGTGCGCAGAAGAGGAAATGAAAGAATTCGCTCGATGTTGCGATCTGCCAATTGCCGATTGATGCTAATAGAGCGTCACGTTCATCTTTCCTGATGAGACGAACGTTCTATTCTTTCGCGGCTGATGGTAAACCTCGGAAATCAATCCCGACGTGTCAGGATCGGAAATCGGCAATGACCCAATGAGCGCCATTAGGACCAACCATGCGTCACGTTCGCGGTTTCGACGTTGCTCGACCGCTCAGTATCGGCATGCTCGTTATCATGATGCTGCCGCTGGTCTTCCTGCCACTGATTTCAATTTTTATTTTCGGCATGAGGAACGGGCTGGACAAGTTCTGGTCGGCGCTAGTGGCTCCCGAGGCTGTGTTTGCGCTCAAACTTTCTATGGCGACGAGCTTTTGGGCGACAGTTTTTAATGTCGTCTTTGGACTCTTTGCCGCTTACGTATTATCGCGCTACAACTTTGGGGTCGGAACGCACTCATCGTCACGATCTCTTTGCCAACCGCAATCCCGACTGCCGTAGCCGGCTTCGCTCTGTTGCTGTTATGGGGGCCATACGGAACCCTGGGTCGTTTCCTTGCGCCGCACGGCATTCAGAGTTATGTTCACTGCTGGTGCGATCATTCTGGCAAATGTATTCGTGACTTTTCCCCTCGCCTTTGGCGTCATCAAGCCGGTATTCGACACGATGAGTCGCTCACTTGAAGAAGCGTCTGCCACAATCGGAGCAACGCGCTGGCAAACTTTCTGGCATAGTACGCTGCCTTCGCCTGCGCGGCGCAATCGTATCTGGGAGCCTTATTGACCTTTTGCGCCGAGCTGTCGGTGAGTTTGGCTCAACTATCCTTAGTGTCTGGAAATCTTGCCGGGTCGAAACACAAACGGCACCCGTCTTTATATTTTTGCTAAAATTCAACGAATGAGACAGATAGAAGCAGCTAATGCGCATTGCACATTGTTTTGGCACTCTTTTCATTTTTGATTTTCAGTGTGCATTTCTTCGCACGCGACTGGCTCGACGTCGACTAAGGAAATCAATTGAAAGCGAAACAACAACTGATCGAACAACATCAAGCTCCACCCGCCAGCTCGCTTCGTCGCAAAAGGCTACCAGTGTAGATTGGTGTCAGCAAAAGATTCGGCAAGACCAGCGTGCTTGAAAACATCACTTTTCGATGTTGCTGAAGGCGAAGCGCTGGTTCTGTTAGGTAGCCTCGGAGTAGCGGCAAGACGACGATACTGCGCATCATTGCGGGCTTAGAACAACCCTTTGTACACCGGGGAAAATTGTTCTGCATGGTCGGGAAGTGAACTCGAACTTGCCGGCACGTGAACGAGGTGTTGGAGTCATCTTTCAATCATATGCACTGTTTCCAAAGATGACAGTAGAGAAGAACATTGGGTACGGGCTCCGAATTCGAAACGCAAGCGCAAGGAGATCAAGCAGACGGTTAATGATCTGTTATCGCTGGTGCAACTCGAAGAGCACCGCAGAAGAAATACTCCTCCCAACTGTCCGGCGGACAACAGCAGCGCGTCGCTATTGCGTGAGAACACTGGCGTACAAACCCGAGGTGCTTTTGTTTGACGAACCATTTGGCGCGCCTTGATACACAAACACGCGTACACCTGCGACGTGAAATACGCGCGCTACTTGCGCAAGGTTAATGTGCCCGCGATCTTTATCACCCATGATCAGGAAGAGGCCTGAGTTAGGCGATCGAGTGGCCGTCATAAACAAAGGTCACATCGAACAGATCGGAACGCCGTTCGAGATCTATAGTCAGCCAGCTACCGAATACGTTGCAACGTTCCTGGGCGCCGCGAATCTTCTCGATGCGGTGGTTCGTGATTCGTTCGTCGAGATCGGGCAAGGCCCAGGTTCCGGCTCAATTGGACCAGGAGCGATTCAAAGCCGGCGATTGCGTGAAGATTGTCTTTCGACCAGAGGACGTTTCATTGAGTAAGACTGACTTCGTAAAGCCCGGACATCAATCGGATTTCAACGCGGTCTGATTGAGGAAGTGAGTTTTGTCGGCGCCTATGAACGAGTGCGCCTCCAACTGGAAAAGGGAGGCGCCGAAGACTGTCCGATGGACGACAGCTCTTTTTACCTGACAACCCAAACCCCTGAAACTCAGTCAGCAAAGTCGATAATCGCTACCCGCCCCAAATCCGAAGCAGCTGCGACCAAGACTCCGGATCGGAGAGCGCGTGGTCGTTTCAATCACCTCCTTCACGGTGCTGCCCCTAAGTCAAAATAGACAACACTGAGTCAATCGTTCGAGGGAACCAAGATAGGGCTGTGCTTCCTCGAAATGTGGAGAGAAGTAGCCATGAAGGCGAAGCTCGACTCCTTTACTTGATTTGTCACGCTTGCGGTGGCTCATGGGTGCCGCCGTCGCGTCTGGCCAAACGCTGCACCCTCACGATCAGATACCCAAAACTGGAGACGAAACGTCTTCATTTCCAGTGCCGGTTGCTGGGCCAGTTGATTTCATCATGCAGGAGGTACTCTTCGCAACGGACGTGACCTTACTCGACCGTGGTTGATGAACGCGTTGGGTAGGGTTCTCATTCAGGATTGGAAAATACCTGACGGTTATTCCAAATTACCTGCACATCGACATGCAGCCATTCGCCGGACGGCGCGTTAGCGAAGGAACGGCTTTCGGTGAATTCGACTGTTAAGTTTTCATTAGGAAAATTTGTTCTTAACAATCGACACAGTTTTTGAAAGGCGGCTCTAAGGTCGAGGAATCGATACCACGCGCTACCGCAACCGTTTACAGGTCGACCATCCGATCGGTCCTGCACCAAAGAAAATCTCGCTGTTTGTTTCCCGAGACAGGGTTTTCTACGACTGGTCGTTCTAATGCATGGGTAAGGAATCGATTTGCAGTTGGGGCGAGCGAAAGTTATCGCTCAAACGGCACCTCCTTGGATCTGTATTACATGCGACAAAATGATTCGCATAGCGTGCCCGGTGACTTGCACATCATTGGCTCGACCTGGCGCTTCAAAGCTGTGAACATCAGTGCTTGGACCGCCAAACTGTGAAACTGCCGCCGTACTTGATTGATGTTTGCGAAAAAGGGCGCTGGCGAGCGTGGGTGCGATTCAGTGAGCAGAATAAAGACCTGATCGATTGGAGTTCTGCGCGTCGACCCAGCAGCTGGTTCCAGTGAATCCTGATTGTGACCAAAACTGTCAGCTGACAAATCCGGTCCTGCGGTCGACTCTTTAGTCGCTGCTAAAATTGCCAACCTTAGCAGACGTGCCTCCTCTAAGCCTTCGGTCATGTTTGCTCTAAACCAGCGCACGATTTCGGGCTTTAGTAGAGAGGTGTGTTGAGGCCTGAAGCTGCTTGGCCATAAGCCAAGCATCTCTCCTCGGCCGTTGAAAGCAATCCCCGCGTGTCACGGCAGCACCGCCCAGAAAGTGCGCGTTTGCCCGTCGTGAACTTCACCCCAGATCATTCCTTTTGTGAGTTCAGATAGATCCCAGCACCCATTTGTTCGCATGTCTCGCTCATTGAGTTGTTTCCATTTTTCACAGGCGGCGATACCGGTTTGAAGCAAGTTCAGGTTGAAGATGTGTGGTCGAGCTTGAGTGGTTCATGATCTCTTTGTGGCTAGTTCGGCAATCGGGTGTCCCGTGATGCGTTCGAAGGATGCCAAGAGTGATGAAAGACAATACGTA
>ERZ1370068.3473-contig-2584_pt1 | contig 17845 bp, 39 predicted proteins | sample MGYA00561227_ERZ1370068 | MGnify/ENA primary metagenome ERZ1370068 (study PRJEB38410, sample SAMEA6850437) | metagenome | study: Metagenomic assessment of the ecological functions of the soil: analysis of the soil microbiota associated with the...
GGGCCTGGATCGATACCGGGAGCCGCAGTGCCACGGCCCCCGGTCCCTTCCTAGTAACGGAGCGTGACCGTCGCAGTACTGCGACGCGCGCCGAAAAATTCTTTGGAGAACGCCTCGACGACGGCGGTGGTCATAGCCCTTGCAGCTGAAAACGTCGAGGTAGGCGTTGTTCGTATCGTTCGCAAAATGGCCGCTGATCAACGAGGTCGAGATTAGCTGCACCATCGAATAGCCGGCCACGCGGCCTGAGCCGAAATCGACGACCTGGCACTCGCCAAAACGCTTCATGTCGATGAGCTCGCACAGTTCGACGACATAGCGACAGGATATGGTCGGCATTTCGAGATCAGGTCGGGATGACAATCTTGAGGTCGATGGCAGTAGCAGAGTCCCCACGCCTTTCCCTCGCCCACCATCTCCCGGGGGCAATGGAAGCAGCTACTGGGGACTCGGATGGAAAGATTGCGGACTCGGATTCAGGCGAGCTACTCATAGAGGTTGTACACCTTTCGTTAGAGGGTGAAAAACTGTGACGGCCGACTGTTATTTTGGACTATACCACGAAATCTTTTCACATCTGGGAGGATGGAGAAACTCTTTTTTACAACCGAGGCATTCAGGTGCCACCGATCGATTGATCAAGGTTCTCGGCGGTCGGAGAGAATGCCACGCATGGCCAACGTCACACCATCAAAACCGAACCCGACTCCGCCCTCAGCCGACCTCCCCGATCGCCTCTGCACTTGGTGCCAGGTGCCGATGAAAAAGCGCCTCGTCGGTGGCAAGCAGTTCGTCCACTACACCTGCCCGAGGTGCGTCTTCCAGCACACAACCAGGCTCGGCCCGAAACCACCAAGCCCGCACGCACTAGCAGGCTGTGGAAAAGTCTGCTAGCGTGCACGCCTCGAAAGATCCTCGACGTAGTCCAGTAGCGTGTGCCTCGCGGTACTTAGCTCGGCCAGTCGAGCGGGCATAACGTGAAAACATTCCCGCAGGATGCTACAAAAAGGCTCGTCCAGCGGTAAGGCCGACAGCGAGCTATGGGCATCGATGGGCGTACGCTTCAGGTACGTTGAGCCTTTGAGCGACGCGAGAACGATGATGCCAGGCCGGGCTTTTTGCAGCATTCTGCTAGCGCGGAAAGGGCTACCGGCGTGAAAAACTGGTCTGTACGTGATCGTCGAAGATGTGTGCCAGTCGCTCCTTGTCCTCCGGACTGATCGAGGTGAGCTTCGCTCCGGAACATAGGGGAACGCACGTGGATAACTTGCAGCCAACAGGTCAAGGTTCTCCCTTGCTCAAGCTTCGATCACGAGCTGGAGCGAATCGCCGCTTCTTCACGAACAAGCGGCTCTCAATCCGGACGCCAGTCTCGCTGAGATCCAGAACCTTGCACGGCGCCGAGAGAGCCCCCGCTGGAGACGGCCGCCCCTGCTTACCTCGATACGCTGACCCTTTCGCTTGAACCCCATCGGCTCCGGCCTCCTGTTTTCGCAATCATAGCAAGCGGCCGCACAACTCAAAGGAAATTGCCAAATGGAGCTACAGCTTCTCCTCAACGAGGAGCACGCACCTGCTCCATGCGCGTGCGATTGACAGCCTGAGATCGCCGTAGCCGGTACGGGAGGCGGAACGGAAGTGGATGGTCTTCGTCTCGTCGTCGAAGAGAAACTCGACGTCGTCGACAAAGCGCAGCAGCAGGCTGGTGAATTCGTAATGCAGGTACGACTCGTCTTCTTCGACCGAGCTTGGTGCGTGGCAAGTGAACGGATGACTTCCTTGAGTGCCTCCTTCGCCTCTGCCCGCGACTTGCGATAACGAAATGGCGCGATGGCATGGCACTTATCCGGCGCCTGCGTCGAGACGCAGCTTTGGGCTGCAGGGCAGGGTGCCAGGGCACGAAGATTCATGTGACACCTGGTAACGCCTTACGAGGGAAGGACGTAGCTCAGCAATGTCGCGTAACCAGATCTTGCAAATCAACACCGCGTTGGGAGGAATGAGGTCTGGATGCCTTGATCTCGGTAGGCCAGATGAGGACTGACACGCACCTTTCCGATAGCCGCCGACTTGCATGCCCATCAAGGCATATTCGACACCGGCCATCGCCTCACGGCATCCCAGTACGATCGTGCGATCGATCAATGTTTCTCCATCGACAACTCGTATCATCTCCTTCGGAAGGTGCTCTGCCTGCGTCTCGTTCAGCGGAACCTCATCACCCTTGTTCAGAAAAAGTCCTCATATTGAACACGACGCGGTCACGCCTTTGTTCGCAGGCGTCCTTCGCCTTCGCGTTCCTCAAGGAGCTTGAGGCCGCTGAGTCGTTTCATCGGATTAGTACAAGAGCGTTCTGGGTGTCGCCCCTGTTTCTCCCCTCTCGCCACCACGACCGACACGCGTCCGACCACTCGCCCGTCTTCGGTTTCGACATCCACACGCCAGTCCCCCGGATCGAGCCGTTGCTTGAATGTGTACAGCGCGGTAGCCGCCTTCACGACCGCCGGCAATCTTGATTGGAATCTTGTCGGCATGGGTGAAGGGCTTGTCGCTGTTCGTTCGGAAGTACCAATGGTGGTAGACAGTGGTATTCAGCGCCACCGGGGCGAAGACGGCGGTGAAACAGTAAACGGGCTCATCGGCTGGATACGGATTCTGCGAGCGCTTCCACACTTGATACCATTCGCGATCGAAGCTGAGCGCAAACCGGTCGTCCTGCTTCTGCACCTCGCGATACATGCCGCCGAACTTCATCGAGAGCGGTACGGGCGGGAATCCAATTCAAGAAATAGAACCCGACCAGGAGGCCAATGAGGGCAATCGCGGGTCCTCCGACCAATATCGTTTCCTTCTGCGACCGTTCTGGATTGCGTTGATAGATCAACTGGACCACGCGCAGCGTCACCCCACGCTCAGCGCGGCTCCGAGCAGGAACACCCATGTTCCGATGGTCCCGACCATAACGGGCAGGAAGAACGTGAAGAAGCTGAAGCTGGCCAGGGCGTAAAGCGCAACGAGCAGGCGCAGGTTTGAGAGGCGATCGCGTAAGAATTCGTTGGCCATCAGCAGCAGGACAAGCACGCCTAGGAAGACCCCGGTGCGTGTGAGCGTCGCACTGCGCGAGTAAAAGACGGCATAGGGCACTGAAGAGCCCACCCAGGAGAAACTGCATCGCCATCGGATAGTAGGGCCGAGCCTTGATCAGGAGTCTGACGAACGACGAGCCTTGAAGTTCGGTTGCAGCCGGCTCCACCGAGGCCACGCCAAGACGACCGGTGAGGACGATGAGAAAACCGAGCGCTGCGAGGTAGAGGAGGAGAGCCAGATTGTCTTGCAGGCGATCGATGCGCGTCAGTGTCAAGGTGTCGTAGGTGACGCCTGAAGTAAAGAACAGGGCCGACATGAAGGGATTTGCCAGAACGGTCCTGACTGTGGAGGAAGGAAAGCATGTGCCTAAACTTCAGGATATTCTCAAGATTGTCAAATGAACTGGGAAAACGGACGGCTCAAATACGGTGTTGCGCACGCGAGCCGTCGAGTCCGCACGTGACTAGGATAGCGCCGCAGGATGCTCAAACAAGTCCGTCCCGCAGGCCGCAGCCGATGAAAGCACCGGAGGTGTAACTCTTCTCACCCGCCCACCCCAAGCTGCCAAGGCAGCTTGTTCTCCAGTGGGTTAGGCTGAGGACTACTTTCGAGGCGAGAACGATGCATGGGAAGGGCGCGTCTCCGGCGCCCGGGGTCGAGGCGGGTGAGAAGAGCGGCTTCTTCTCAGCCATCCTGCTAGACGAAGGGAGGGAGAGAGGTGCATAAACGACCGGATATCCGATCAGCCGTTCTAACCACCCAGCCATGGCTTCTTCCTTTGGTGAGTGCCCGATTTAGAGCGAGCCTCGATCTGGAACTGTCCATTGAACCCGACAATGCCGATGATGGCGGGGCGTCGTCGCTTTCCGGCAACAGGTCCCGGGTCTGAAACTCGCACAGCGTGGCGTAGAGACGACCGTCAGGCTGAATCGTTTCCAGCAAACCTCCGGGCAGATCGTCGAGGGGGAGATACAAATGGACCGAGCAGCGAGCATGCCAGCGCCGCGGCAATCCGATCTATCGATCGCTTGGAACTCAGTCAAGGCTTCTTCGGAAAATCCCGTGAGGTAGGCTCGGACCCCGGCCGAGCTCCGGCGCAAACGTCGCGGCGAGCTTGCTGGGCCGGCACCAAGAACTCCAAACGCATCGGAGGTGTTGTACTCGAACTGGCAGGGGCCGAACGCGTCGGGCCAAGAGCAGAAGAACGGGATTGTGGGATCAGACGGCCGTAGCACTACGGCATCCTTCTCGACATGGGTCTCAATCGGCAACTCCAGCGTAGCAATGGCTTCGAGGAACGCCGCGCGCCGCTCATCCAGCCAACGCATCCGTTCGGCATCGCCGCGCGCGTTTCGCCCGGCGTGATGACCTCCTGGGTCTAGCAGACGGATGCGAATGAACGAGTGGGCGTGCCGAAACCCGAGCCAGAGCATACTGCGTTGCTCATGAAGCTGCAGTGCCTCGCGGAGGCGCCAGGGATGGCTGATCGAGCAGTAGGTGCCGACGTCCTGATGGCGTTGATAGATGGTGTGATAGGCCCCGGTCAGGAGAAAGAAGTCGCCGCGCCAACCCTCTCGGACGTGGATCAGGTCACATCTTCCGTGGACCACGCGTCCAGCTGGTCGAAATCCTCAGGAGACTCGACCGTCCATTCTTCGACATAACAGATGACGACTCCTTCGCAGGCACCGCCGGCTTCAACCCAACCGCAGCCAGCCGTTCGCCCCACGGCGAGCACTTGACCGAAGGTCAACGGGGTCGTCGTTTCCCAACGACGCGTTCACGCACAGTGGGTCATCTCTTCCCCGGCCCATCAACGTGCCGGTCGCAACGCCTTGTGATCGATCGTCGTATCGACGAGGTACCGATCGATACTGTCCTTCAGGGTCGCCGCCAGCAACTGTTGCACATCGTCTCCGCTGAACCACACCACGGTATCACGTTGTGCCCTCGACACCTCTGATCGTCGAGCTCTGGTCGCCAATGTTCCGTGCGGTGATCACCATCTTGCGCTCGTGTTCACCACCGTCGAGAAGAGTCGGCTCTTGGCGTTGGCTGAAAAATCGAGCAGCTGCCCGCTGATCACGATGTCGGCATCGTTCAGATTCGTCACTGCCCCGCTGGAAGCCACCTGCACCGTCCAGGCCCGACGTCCTTCCATCCGCGCGTTTTCAGACGATCTGCGAGGACCTGGGCTAATCACGTCTCCTGGCTCGCTCCCCACTACATTGAAGTAAGGTCACCCCCCCCCACAAATGGGTCCGCGCAGACCGAGCCGATTCTTCTCCAGTCGCCGATCCTCGAAGGTTTCGATGACGATCCCTGACTGGTTCCGGCTCCATGTATTGCGCCGCCGCTGGTTTCTGCTGAACGATCCAGATACACCGTCTTTCCGGTACCCGCACAGCCCGCTCCCATCCAGCAGGCTTGCTGTGAGTACATCCGATGCCCAGTCGTCCCCTTGCCTGTTTCACGATATCATCCTCCTTGCGATTGGCCGCCCCACCGTTGAAGCGGAGCCCAGTTTACCCAAGTTGCTGATCAGAGATAAATACCGAGGCTAGGGGTGACGATCGGTAGGATGGGCCTCGAAAGGTCTCGCGGCTGAATCCCGGCATCTGACCCGACTGAATCCGCGGATCGGTGAACGGCAGAAAGCGGACGATCTTCAAAAGGACCGTTCGGCCACCACGGCGGCAATCTGCGCCTTGCGATCGTGGGTAATCGGCAACGTATACCCTCGCCACGTTTCCATTCCCACAACGTTGGCGCCAACGACAGTTCCAGCCCCTGCCCGGCGAGCTGATGAAACCGGTCCACGATCCGTGCTCTTGTGCTGCTTGATCCCCTCCTCCAGCATCAAGGCGCACACGAGGTGGTGCCCTCCACCAAAGAGCGTCCGAAAGGCAAAGGCGTTCGAGTCGTGAAAGTGTTTCGGAAAGTCCAGATATTGGTAAGGGAAGAATTCGAGAGACTCTCCTTCACAAAATGATAGTTGGTGGGATCGAAATCCGGCGGGGTCACAAGCGAAGCCGACCCAACTTCGCTTTCAACGCCGGCATGCGTGGCCGCAAGCAAGCGGCGCACCTTGGCCATAATCTAGCGCCTTGAGCGGAGAAAGAAGTGCTGATCGGTCATTAAGACCGCTTCTTCGTTTGTAAACTGTGGTGGCATGATCATCAATCGGCTGGACGACCGGCGCGAAGGGTACCGGCTATTTCTGATGTGTTTCGAACTGGAAGACCGTCAGGTCGTACTGCGCCCGACATTCTGCACAGCGGACCCACACCGCATCTTGAACACATCCATCTCCCGAACCGACAGGGCGGGGAGCATGGGTGCCCAAACAGGTCTTGAGCGCCACGAGTCCATCCGGCTGCGCAAGGCCCGATTCAGGCGAGGAGGAATCCACAGCCGATGCCTGCCTGGTGATCGCGCCAGGTGGTGGTCACCCGATGCACCAGTGCGGCAGGAACTGCAAGTAAGCACCACAATGCGCTCCGACTCGACGCGCTTGACCGTCAGACAGAGCGGATGCACCGACCAACATTGTTGGAGAAAGGCTCCGCTACGGATACTCTCTGCCATCAACCGTCCTCGCCCGAAGCAGGCTGCGAAAAACCAATTCAACACGCTAGAATCTTTAATGGACCGTACGTGTTTGACACAACAGGAAAACATTCCTGCAGGATGTTCAAACAGGCCGTCCAGCAAGGCCGCAGCGAGTGAAGGACCGAAGCGTACCTCTGGGGTACGTTGAGGATCTGAACGATGCGAGAACGCTGCTGGCGAACTGTTTCAGCATCCTGCTAGAGCGCCCAAAGGGCCAACATCACCAACCATCCGATCACATAGGGGAGCGCACAAGAATAGAGCAGTGCCGACCACGCACGGCCCGGCGCCGCGTTGCGCGACAGTTGCTCCTTGTAGACGAATTCACGGGAGAGAATCAGTACCGTGAGCGTCACGCCAACGTCCGACTTGTCCGCGGCCAGGTGTAGGCTGCCGCTGATGATGAAGTTCGCCGTGAAAAATCCACTGAAGAGGAGAACCAGCGGCGCCGGGACCAACCGGACTGTGTCGGAAAAAAGGCGATGCCAGCCCGGCCGGGCTTCCACTGGGCTTTGATTGTGAGTTGGGAGTCACGACCCGACGGCCACTGGAGTCGCTGCCTTGGGCGAAGGTGAAGGAGTGCCCCTGGGCAGCACGGCAGGTCTTGCACACGCGGGGGCGGACTTTCAGGAACGAGACTTTGCCGCTGGCCAGGCAGCTGTAAGCGGACGAACTCGTCGCACAAGGCGCAGCGAGACCACCCGCCGGAGAAAAACGTCTTGTTGCGGTAGAGCCCTTCCTTGCAAACCTTGCAAAGTCGAGGGCTCAATCCCCAACAGCATCGGCTCCCAGTCCCCGCCGCCTCTGTCGGATACTCATGCCTAGAAGTATAGCGAAGGCGAGGCGAGAGGCAAGGGGCGATACGAAGGGTGAAGGGTGAGGCGTGGTAGGGGTGAGGGGAACTGGGGCAGGTGATCAACTACGGTTCGCGCAGATGCAATGAACTGGTCTAATAAATGTGCCGGTCGGAACCACCGGCTTTGGGCTCGGATTTGGTTCCACAACCAGCGCTAACATCAACCAGATGAAAGCGCGCTACCAGCACGCCAGCGGAAACGGACGAGGGCGCAGGATTCAGTCAAAGTGGCCTCGACAACCAACACACTCTTGCGAATTTTGATTTCATTCACGAACCTGGCGTTCGGGTCGGAGCAGAGCAACCTTGATCAATACCTCCACAGACCAAGTTCTGGGCTGATCGCGACGCGGCGTTTACCGCCGACAGCCATACCATTGAGCCCCAATTGGATTCCGTGTTGGCTGTCACTCAACATGAAGCGGTCGGGCAGGTCAGTGGCGAGCAGGCGCTGAAGCCAACATAGGTGACAATGGGATCTTTATAAATGGTGGTTCCATCGTCGGCATGCCGAACCTCGATCTCGGCTTCCAGCCGACGTCCCCAGGAGGCAATGGCTCCGTTTCCGACTTGGAGGCTCGATCTTCAGAAACTCCCGCTTTTCCTGCTCCAGCGTGGGACGAACCTCTTCCAGATTCCAAATCTCCAGAGGGTAGCCGGTTCTCCCCATAGTCAACGTCACAGCCCCATTGGGTCAGAGCCAGGATCAACAGAATCAGAGTACGCTACAGCATAATCTCTCCTTCGTTAGGCCTCACCGTACCGCCGGATCCAAAGTCGGTCAAACGTTCCGACCTTTTCCATATTCTTCTCTGGCGAATCTTCCCCATCACCCTCCTCTTATCCCTGGGGTCAACGCCCGTAATTGATCTCGACCTCGCGCATCGAACGCCGAGACGTGCCGTGAGCCCTGGTGAGGGATTTGAGATCCCTGCCACCTCTCTTAGGGAGTGGCCAAGGCTGACCTCGCTGCGCGCAGCGAGCGATATAATATTCCCCAAGCTTGATCGTTTTTCTCCAGGGATGGGGGCTGATTGATCTTCCACTGCTCGCAGCGTTCTCACCCGCCTACCCACTGGCACGCCGGGACGTGCCATTAGCCCGGGCGAGGGCCTTCCGATTTTCCCACTTTGGCTCTTGAGGAGGAACAGCCAGACTGTCCTTCACTGCGCGCATCGGACGAGCACCAGTTTCATCGTGCGCGTTCTGCGAGCAAGAAGGATGGTCTGACTGTTCCCTCCCACCTTTCTGAGGCCGCGCGTTGCGCGAGCACAGAAGATCATCAGGCTCCAGCCACGCCTCTGCTCTGCGAGCAAGAAGGGCACCTGGCCGCTCCCCTCCGCGCTGTTTGACAGCCTCCAGGCCATTTGTTACGCTCCGCGCCGGTCCAGCGCCTGTCGCGGCACACGTAATTTACCCCATGAACATCAAGGACTACCTCGAACAGAAGCGGGACGACGTGGATCGGTTCCTCGATTTCGTCATGCCCAGCTCCACAACGGCGCCCACCACGCTCCACGAAAGCATGCGGTACAGTCTCATGGCTGGAGGAAGCGAGTCCGCCCGATCCTGGCCATTGCCGCGGCAGAAGCGGTTGGGCAGCCCGCGCCGGGATTGATGCCGATCGCCTGTTCGTTGGAACTGATCCACACCTACTCCTTGATTCACGACGACCTGCCCGCGATGGACAACGACGACTTTCGGCGCGGGGAAGCCGACGAATCACAAGGTGTACGGCGACGCGATGGCGATCCTGGCCGGCGATGCGTTGCTGACGATGGCATTCGATCTCTGCAGCCGTCCGGATCTCATGAAAGGCTGCGACCCGGCTCGCCAAGTGAGGCTGATTCGAGAACTGGCGTACGGCTCGGGGAACATGGGAATGGTGGGCGGTCAGGTCTTCGATATCCAGGCTGAAAACAAGGACATTGATCTTCTCGACGCTCCAGAACATCCACAAGCACAAGACCGGCATGTTGATTCGCGCAGCGGTGCGGATGGGCGCCATTGCCGCCGGCGCATGGGATCGCCAACTGGATGACCTCACGAGCTATGCCGAGGATGTCGGACTGGCCTTTCAGATCGCGGATGATGTGCTCAACGTGACGGGAACGCGCGAGGAACTGGGCAAGAATCCCAACACCGACGCCGAACGCGGAAAGAAAACCTACCCGACGTTCTACGGGGCCGAGGGAGCCAGAAAACTGGCGGACGACTGCGTGGCTCGCGCGATCGCGCGCCTCTCCTCGTTCGGTCAGGCCGCCGACCCGCTCCGCGAACTGGCGCGCTACATCACCTCCCGGAAAAACTAAGATGCTGAGTGCTGAGTAATGAGTGCTGAGAGCAAAAACGGGACTAGATATCCTGACTTACGCTGTTCAGCCTGCAACCATGTCTTGACACTCCTCACTCTCAGCGCCTTCGCACCCATGAAGGCTCTCGTCACTGGCGCAACCGGATTCGTCGGCGGCGCAGTGGTACGCGCACTGGTCAACCGTGGCATCGACGTCCGCGTCTGACTCGCGCCGGAGCCGACCTCAAAATATTCGCGAGCTGACCGTCGAGCGGGTCGAAGGCGATCTGCGCGATCAGGCCTCGTTGCACAACGCGCTCCACGGCTGCCGACAGCTCTACCATGTGGCGGCGTATCTATGCGCTCTGGGCCAAGGATCCGGCAATCTTTTACGACGTCAACGTCACCGGCACGAAGAATCTGCTGAAGCGGCCCGCGAGGTCGGCACCGAACGGATCGTCTACCGCAGCACCATCGGCGCGATCGGCCTTCCGCCCGCGGAGGGCTCGGCACGGAAGAGACGCCCGTCTCGCTCGAACAGATGGCGGCCATTACAAACGGTCGAAGTACCTGGCTGAGCAAGAGGTCTTGAAACTCGCGAAGGCAGGGCTGCGCCGGTTGTCATTGTGAACCCCAGTGCCCCGGTCGGCACGGTGCGATGGGAAGCCGACTCCAACGGGGCAGGTCATCGTGGATTTCATGAAGGCCGCATGCCGGCCTATATCGAAACTGGGATGAATATCGTAGACGTCGATGACGTGGCCGCCGGCCATCTGCTCGCGATGCAGAAGGGTCGGGTCGGCGAGCGATACATTCTGGAGGCAACAAGAACTTGATGCTGCGTGAGGTGTTTGAGATCTTGAGTTACCTGACCGGGCGTCAAGGCTCCTTCGATCAAGCTGCCCAGAATAGCAGTCCTTCCGTTAGCCTATGCCAATGAATGGATCTCCAACCTCACGGGCCAGTCTCCTCGCATTCCACTCGAAGGGGTGAAGATGGCCAAAGTACAAGATGCACTACGATTGCAGCAAAGCGATCAGGGAACTCGGTCATCCCGCAAACACCTCCGGAGGTAGCGCTTGGAGAAAGCCGGTGACGCTGGTTCCGGCTCTCATAGGTATGCGTGAGATGGGCGTGATGAGTGACGATTGATGCGTGATCCATTTCGGAAAACCTGGCGGGTCACTCAGTGTCAAATGAGTCATCTTTACCTGGCACTTCTGTCTTGCCTCACCCATCACTCATCACTGATCACCGGACCTATGGACCTTCCGGATCTTTGTTCTTTAAGACCATCCTCTTCCGCCCCTACATCTTCGTCTTTCTGGCCGCGTTCTTGTTCGCCTCCATCAAGCTGATCGGCTGGCCCAGGACCTGGCGGTTCTGGCTGATTAGCTGGGCCACGGCCTTCGTCTGTGAATTTTCCCTCTGCCCGAAACGGCATTCCCTTCGGGTGGTACCACTACAATGGCTCGACCTTGGGCCAGGAGTTATACTTCTCCAACGTCCCGTTCATGGACTCGATCTCGTTCAAGTTTTTCTGCTCTACGCGGCCTACTGCGTCGCGCTTTGTCTCGTTCTTCCAATCAGGCCATCCCCTGCTTACACTCACCCAATGCTCAAACCGCTACAACTTGATGTGGACGCACGAAGCGAGTTGGTCCGTGTACTTGCTGACCGCCTTCTGTTTGCCTTCATCGATATGGTCATCGATCCGCTGGCACTCGAGGCGACCGCTGGTTCTTGGGTACGATTTATTATTATCACGACCCAGGCACACACTTCGGCGTGCCCCTTACGAATTATGTCGGTTGGGCCGTCGTCGGGCTCATCTCCCTCGCCATCTATTTTCCACTCGAGCGACGACTCCCCGCGCTCTCGCTGCCTCACATCAGTCACACCTCAACTCCTGCTAGGAGTCGGCCTTTACTATGGCGTCTTGGCCTTCAATCTCAGCGTGACGTTCTGGATCGGCGGAATCGTTCATGGGGATGAGCGGGCTGCTCATGCATCTCCCCCGTCATCGCCCTGCTGATGATTCGCCTTGCAGGACCGCGTGACGTCTCTCCGTCTGGTTAACCCGGTGGCAATCAGACAGAAGACTTTGTATAGTCATGGCAGTAGCTATGGGAACGAAACTCGATCGTCTTCATCTTCGTGGTGAGCCTCGGGATTGTCGGTGCCTTCGGGTGGGTGGGGTATCAATTATTCACGACCGGATTTAGCGCCAAAGACCGAGCCGCATGCTCTGGAGGTCTGGATGGCACGGCAAATCCGCCATCTGAGCCATCCCGATCGAGAAGCGAAACACGCAGAATCCGATCCCGTTGAGCCCCGACGTGATGAAAGAGTCGTTGGCGCATTTTGCCGATCACTGCGCCACCTGCCATGCCAACGACGGCAGCGGCCAGACACCCATCGGCAAGAACGTGTACCCGCAAGGCGCCCGACTTACGATTGGCCGACATCCAGTCGATGTCGGACGGTGAGATCTTCTGGGTCATTCACCACGGCATCCGCTGCTACCGCGATGCCGGCCTGGGAAGAGGGTGACCCAGCGCAGGACAAAGCCAGCTGGAAGCTGGTCCATTTCATTCGCCATCTCCCACAGCTGACGCCGGAAGAACTCGACCAGATGAAGGCGCTCAACCCCAAGACGAAGAAAGACACCCGGAAGAAAAAGCCGCCTTCGGCCAGTTCCTGCGGGGAGACGATGCAGCGGCAGCGCGAACCGATAGCGGCCATCATCACTAATTCATCGACGGCGATACAGGAAAGAGGATCCACCATGTGGTTACATCTGATTGTGACTCTCACGCGTGCCTCTTCATTTCGGCTCCAAGCTTCGCCCACGGCACCGACCAACGATGTGCTCGGCACAATTACGGCCATTGGCGCGACCCATCTCGAAGTCAAAACGCCCAAGGGTCAGTCGGTGGACGTGCGGGTCAACAAAAAGACCCAGCACAAGGACGCGAGCAATCCGAAAGGCGCCAACGTACCCGAGGTGGGAGATCGTGTCATCATCAAGGCCACAAAGGACGACAAAGTGTTGCTTTCGCCACCGAAATCCATTTTTCCGCGGCCAAGCGCGTACCGGTCCCGCATGCAGCCGGTTCCGGTTCAGTAGGGTGATCGATGCCGACGGTTCACGTCACACGGGAGATCAAAACTACTTTTTTAGTGGCGGGGTTCGCGCGGCAGTCATTCGAGTCCTGATCACGGGCATCGCGGTATTTCTGGCGGTCATGATCGTGCCCGGCCTTGAAGTCGACTCGCTCAGCGCCGGAGTCGCCGCGGTCCTGGTGCTCACCTTTCTGAACCTATTGGTCCGGCCCATTCTCTTTGTGCTGACCCTTCCCTTGATCGTCCTCTCGTTGGGGCTCTTTCTCATTGTGGTAAACGCGCTCCTTCTGGAGCTTGCCGCATACCTGGTCAGAGGGTTCTCGGTCACGGGGTTCTCGGCCGTGCCGGCGGCGCGGTCGTGATCAGTCTGGTCACCATGATCCTCAACGCATGGACTTCTGACCACCGCCCGACGGGAACGTCGCGGCGTTCCCCCAACGCCCACCTAAGATTATCGTAATCCCGACGAATAGAGAGACCGTTATTTGGCTTGTTTGGTGTGTCTCGCTTGTTTAGTCGAAGAAATCCAACCAGATGAACCAAATGTACAAATAAACACAAAACCAAACCAGTCCAATGTTCATTTGAATTGCTCGCCCTGCGTTGTTACAATGCGCCCGCCTGGCTACCCTAACTCACGAATGGCACCCACAGCTCCACACAGCAAACCAATTCCCGAGACGCATCTTCAGCGGACCTTGACGTCCGTGCTCAACAGAGCTGCCGGTCGACGCGGCGCTCGCTGCCGTGTCCCACCGTGACCAAGGCCCGCTGGTCAGCCATGCCGCACGAGGCTTCACACCTCGTGATATTCAAGCCATCCTCCGGACACTTTCGGCTCCCCGCCATCGCTGCATCGTCCCCCGCGACTGACCAGAAGCGACGCACCATTCGCCTCCGCTTGATTACGCCGGGCACGAAGTCGTTGCTCGGGGTTTCCTTCGCATCGGAATCGGACGCACGGCTTCCTCGTCATCGGGCGAAAAGAGAGCCGCCACATTCGCGAAAAAAGAGAAGAGCTTGATAGAGCAGGCCAGCGACGAGGTCACGAGAGCACTGACCGCGAAGGCCTGTTCGATATGAATGTCGTGCTCAGCCGCCGTTTGTCGCGCACGAACCGGTCCTCCGCCAGCCTCCCGGCAGAGATGTCCTCACGGCGCCGGTGTCGCAGCTGCCACACCGGAACTCCGGAGACAAGATTGCTGCCTTCTTGACGGATGCCAACCAATACGTCGCCTACGATCGCATCTGGCCTGCCGCTGCGATCCCCTCGCAGGCAATGTCGAAGTCCTGGGATTGCCGGTGATCTGAAGAGCGAAACAGAAGGACGGAAAGAAAGACCGAAGCCGGGCCACCGCTCACACTCGACAGCTCAGCTCTCCGGATGGGCGGTCCGCCATCGTAAGCCACGCGTGGACCATGATCTCGCCTCACACAGGGGCGATTCCTCGATCACAAATATTCGTTCAAGGACCGGCTTCTCTCCCCGCTCGTCGTGCCGCTGTTCTTCGTCCGGGGACAAGTGGGTGGGACCATCACTCTGGCCTCGAGAAGCCGGACGCTACCAACAGACGGATGCCCGCACGCTTGAGCCGACGATTGTGAAGATCGCGATATTCTCCAGGCTCCGAACCGGCGCCAACCAGCCAGCCTCCCGCTATTGGACCAGCTGGCGCCCCCCGGACAGCATTAGCCCAAGGTCCCTCGGAGCCCATCATCAGAAAACAAGAGCGGCAGGCCGCGATCGGCGAGTTCAGCATGTTCCTGGCAACAGGAGCAGTGAGCCGCTCGCCTCGATCCGTGCCCAATTGAGGAAGTCACGGGTGAAGGCATCCTCGACTTCGACCCGCAGACCCGCGTCGAGAACGCAATGCGCGATTTGATCCGTATCGAAGCCATCCTGAACGAGATCTTGGACTTTGCGAAACCACTCGAACTGACTCGACGGCTCCTCCGCATCCCGAAGTGATCGAGACGCGCTCACGGTTGTCGCGACTCGACCTCGAAGTCACAAGGATACAGGTGACCAAGGACTATGCGACGATGATCGCGCCGGTCCGCGGCGACGAAGCCAAGCTCCAGCAAGTCTCTTTCTCAGTATTTTCAAAAACTCGGGTGAAGCGATGAACCCGGTGGGCATCTCCATATTCAGGTCACCCAGCATCGCGCGGGCGGGGCGTGGAAGATCAGATCCTCATCAGAACGACGGGGCTCTATTCCGGCGAGAAAATCGCCGATAAGGTCTTTGCGCCGTTTGTCACCACGAAGCGGGCCGGCACCGGTCTGGGTCTCGCCACGGTCAAGAAGATCGTCGAGAACATGGCGGCTCGATTGCCATCGGCAGCGGCGCCTGGCGAAGGGACCACCGTCACCATCCGCCTCCCCGGTCTCAGCCCTGGTCCGTCCTACGGCAGACGCGGGCGCCGCCGCCACCCGCACGCCGCCAGGCCTGACGTCCCGTCTCAATTGGTTTGTCTGGTTTGTCTTGTTTATTCGGCTGAACCAGACAGACCGGGCTTGTGCCACCTCGTACGAACCATCGAAGTCCAGCGTGGCACAATAGTTTTCCCGCGGCCCTCTTCTTCACGGGAGGGTCGCCTGTTTGGCCCCACTGCGCGCGTCGAACGAGCACATTCCTTATCGTGGGCGCTTTCCGCGAGCACAGGAGATCAACAGGCCACTCCTCCCATTCTTTTCTGTTTCCACTTCTTCCTAAGGGGAGCCGCCGACTGTCCTTCCCTGCGCGCATCGGACGAGCACTGCTAGTATCGTGCGCGTTCTTCGAGCTCGAAGGATGGTCTGGCTGCTCCTCCCATTCTTCCTTTGACAGATGCATACCCTCCTGGCTATGATTCCTGCCACTTGATTCGACCTTAACGTGACGCAACATATTTCTCCTCCGGCCACCACTTATTTAAAGGAGTAGGCGTATGAAGCTCGTAATCGCCTCTGTTGCGACTGTCTCCGGTGTCCTATTTGCGCTGTCGATGGCCTCAGGCGAATCCATCCTCCTCCCCAAGCATGAAGGCTACCCGATGAAGAACAGCGGAAGCCCCGTGACGGCCAGCCAACCGCCAATGACCCAGGCCAAACCAATGCGGCGTGGTGAAAGCCGAACTCAGGGTCCGCCGCGTCTCGACGATAAACATGTCCAGCAAAATCTCATGAAGTCGGACAATGAGCGGATCACCACAGGTCAGGGAGCGAATCAGCTCCCGACCGTGCAGGGACCACAGATCAAGATCGCTCCTCCTGTCACCTCCGCCACAAAGATCAGCGGCGTATCGGAAGATTGATTAGTCGGGCCATTCAGCGGGATACAACAGGGGGTGCGGAACTGCCCGGCGCCTCCCTGTTTTGTTTGTGCCTCCGTTCCGAGTGGGGACTGCGACCCTGACGCAGCCGGAATCGCCAGGGTTTCTTGGCCCACTCGCCCGCATAATCGACACCGATTCGAGGGTGAGCCTCCACATCCCCTCTCTTCACCAATGCACCTCGATCCTCGAACCAGAGGGATTCGCCGATCGTGAGATCCACACGGTTAAGACGGCGATCGATCTGCAGCGCGCGGACAGAGCCGCCCCGGTCCATTGATCAACTCCCCATCGATTTCAATCGCCCCTGATCAATACAGCAGAGGGAAACTCTTCCCGTTCCGTCACGACGTTCAGACAATGATACATCCTGTAGATGAGGTAGACGTACGCGACCCCTGCCAGGGCCAAACATCACATGCCGTCCGCTGCGCGTCCTCCCCTTTCGACGCATGGCAGGCCTTATCTCTCTGACCGACATAGGCCTCCACCTCAACGATCTTCCCCGCGAGGATACGACCATCGATCGCCCGAACGAGATACTTGCCGATGTAGCTGATCTCGCAACCGTGACCGTTAGGCGATTGAAATAGGTGCGTGAGAGAATCAGGCGCATGGTGTTGAACGATCAATGATGAAATGTTAAATGGTTGGTCGTTTCATTCAATTCAAAATTCACCATTGATCATTCAGCATTAGGTCGCAGAGCGGCTTAGCGGCACCAGGCAACGCCGCCCATGAAAAATCGTGGATTCCCCGGCACGAAATGAATGTCCTGAACTCCGCCAGCCGGCTCGCTGGGCAGGTGAGATGCGAATGCAAACGTAGCCCCCTCCCATTGCGTGTTGAAAAAGGTTCTGGACGAAAAGAAAGGCCTCAAGGCGCCCATGAGAGAGCTGATCGGTAGTTTATATCGTTCGGTCGAAATCAAAGACGAGCCACGATGGTGCATTTGACCGTACGATCCTCTGTCAGGTTCCTGACTCCGAGATAGGTCATTTGTATCTGCGGAGGAGAGGCCCTCCGGCCATCGCATGAGCAATGCCGTGTACGCGGTTAAGTCAGGCGCCAACGGATAGCTAACCCATCCTTGAATTCGGCATGGGTCAGGTGAAGCTGCCGTTGTGAACGGTCCGCAGACCTGCCCGCGCGCACCCACTCCACGCCGTAGCGTCCCCAGTGGGCCCACGGACTTCGGTGGTTCCTGCGTCTCCCACGAACACGAGTTCGGAGTTCAAATCCAGCCCCCAGAACGTCGCCATCAATCTCCGTTCGATCCGGGCCCAAGGGTTTGGAATCGAAGCGCCGACTTCTACCCTGTGCCCTGGCGAGGCGTGCTTCCACCCGCTACCGTGGACCGCGCGTCGTTGCTGTGGAACCCGGTGCCATAGTTCGCGAAGAACTCCGTATTGAACCAGCGGACCGAGTATCAGGTTGGCCTTCGGACCGACCCTGGCCTCGAGTCCTTCCCGCCATTGTTTCGTGGGTATATCGCAGATCAGGACATCAAAACGTGCGTAGCTGCAACACGTAACTGAACGAAAGCAGCCGGTATAA
>ERZ1370068.8977-contig-779_pt1 | contig 17845 bp, 21 predicted proteins | sample MGYA00561227_ERZ1370068 | MGnify/ENA primary metagenome ERZ1370068 (study PRJEB38410, sample SAMEA6850437) | metagenome | study: Metagenomic assessment of the ecological functions of the soil: analysis of the soil microbiota associated with the...
GGTTACGTATTGCTCCGAGCGCGTACTTCGTGAACTGCTGCCGCGGCGGCGTCGTCGACGAGGCGGCCCTCACCCGCGCGCTCGCAGGAGGGCTGGATCGCCGGCGCGGGCCTGACGTCTTCGAGCAGGAGCCGACCGACCCCGCCAATCCGCTGCTCCGCCTCGACGAACGTCATCGCCACGCCGCACGCCGGCGGCGAGTCGACCGAGTCCGCCGCGCTGTCCGCGCGCGTCGCGAGCCGTCAGGCGGCGGCCGATGCTCCGCGGCGAGTGGCCGGACCGCGTGCGTCAACCCCGCCGTCTACGGGCGCCTGCGCGAGACAGACCGGCAAGGCCTCGGCCGCGATGGAAGTCGCGCGGCGCTCAGGCGCCACGACCAGCCGTCGACCCGACGACCTGGTATCTCTTCTCGGTCAACGCTCGACACGCCGCCGCGATGACGATCGACTCCGGCCAGGAGGTGACGCTGGTGGTCCGCGGCGCGCTTCGCCGGACGTCCGGGACATCCGCGACGTGCCCGACGCCCTTCACCCCGGCGTGCGACGGCCATCCGCTGGCGCCCATCGCCGGGCCGGTGCACGTCCGCGGCGCCGAGCCCGGGCGACGCCGTGGCCGATCGACCTCCTCGAGATCACGCCCCACGGGGACGGCATCACCGCCATCCTCCGGGACTTCGGCGTGCTCCGGAAGGAGTACGGCGAGCCGAAGGCCCTCGCCTGCCCGCGTCCGCGACGGCCGCGCGTGGTTCGGCGGCCGCGTCCCCATCCCGCTCAACCCGAACCTCGGCACCGTGTCGCACGATGCCGCCCGAAGGGCTACAAGCCTCCTACGCGGGCCCTACGGCGGCGACTTCGACCAGAAGGACGTCAAGGCCGGGAGCCGGGTCCACCTCCCGGTCATGGTGCCGGGCGCGCTCGTCTTCTTCTGCCGACCCGCACGCGGCGATCAGCGACGGCATCGTCACGGGCACCGGCGTCGAGATGCACGTCGACCGTGCGGGCCCGGCATCACTGCTCCACAAGCGGCGCGCGGTCGCGCGCCCGATCATCGAGGTCGACGGACACCGTCCAGGTGCTCGGCTTCGGCCCGAGCGTCGAGGAGGCCACCGAGGACGCGCACACGGGCGGCCATCGACGTCGTCGCCGCAGGGCGCGCGCATGGACCCGGAGGAGGCCTACATGCTCCTCTCGATCGTCGGCGAGCTCCGTATCGGGACGTCGCCCGCGCCGTCATGGCCGCGCGCCTCATCATTCCCCGCGAGTACGCTCGCCGCCGCCGGATGGTGACCGCCCTTGCGACGGTCAGCGCCTATCGCGCGCGCGCGGCCCAGCTCGCGTCAGGGGGCGCCTGGGCGTGATGGCCAGCCGCGGTCGGGTCGCCATGTCGCGCCGGGAGTCCCAGGCGCGGTGAGCGTGCTGGTCGTCCGGAACGTCCGCGTGTTCGACGGCGTCTCGGAGCGCGCGATCGAGCGCGCCGTCGGTCGTCGAGGGCGCGCGGATCCGCGAGGTGGTCATCGGCGCGGCGCGCCCCGCCCGCGATGCCCGGGTGCTCGACGGGCCGCGGGGGCACGCTCGCTTCCCGGCTTCGTGGACATGCACTCCCATCTCGTCTCGGAGCTTGGGCGCCGCGCCTCTATCTCGCCAACGGCGTGACCGACCGTGCGCTTCGCCGGGAACGACCCCGACGCCGTGCTCGCGCTCCGCGACGCGATCGAGGCCGCCCGCGCCCCGGACCTCGGCGTCTTCTCGCTCGGGCCTCTCCTCGACGGCGTCTCCCCGGACTATCCGGCGATGTCGTGGCCGCTCTACTTCGGCGACGGAGGCGCGCCTCGCGGTCCAGCGCCTCAAGGCGGACTACCGGGTCGACGGGATCATCCTGACCCAGAAGCCGGCGCTCGAGGTCGCCCGCGCCGCCGTCGACGAGGCGCACCGGCTCGGGATCGGCGTGACGGGCCAGACGTGGGCCTGACCGCGCGCGAGGCCGTCGCCCTCGGCTACGACGGCCTGGAGAACACGTCGCGGCTCCCGGAGGCGCCGGGCGCCCTCCCGAGACCGCGCTCCTCCGCTACCGGTCGATCCCCGAGCGGTCGGCCATGCTGGGACTTCTCTGGGCCCGCGGCCGATGCGGGCCGGCTCGAGCGTCTGGAGCCACCAGATGCTGAAGTACGAGACCTACCTGGTGCCGACGCTCGCCGGGATGGACGGCGATGCTCGGACGATACACCGCGCGCATCCGCGGGACGGCGACACACGCCGGCTGCCCGCGTGCGACCGGCAGGATCTCCGCGCTGGCTCGGCCAGCGCTTCTTCGGCGCCGCGTGGACGCCGCGCGACTTCGCCGCGTTGGCGCGCGCGGCCGCGCCCGCTATCAGCCGCTTCATCCGGGACTACGCTCGGCTCGGCGGGCGGGTCCTCGTCGGGACGGACGCGGTCAAGCCCTGTGCGGGGTTCCTCTTCCACGAGGAGCTCGCTCGGCTCCGCGCCTGCGGGCTCTCGAACGCGGCCGTGCTGCAGGGCCGCCACCGCGGCCGCCGCGGACACCCTCGGCCGACCGGATCTCGGCCGCATCGCGCCTGGGCGCCCAGGCCGACCTCGCTCGTGCTCGTGCGCCGGCGACCCGCTCCGCCGTCCTGGCCGACGCCCGGGCGCGTCCGCAGCCGTCGTGGTCGTGCGCGGGCGGATCCTCCGAGCGAGACACCCTGCTCCCCTCGTCCTCGAACCCGAACTGCGGTGAGGAGGCTAGCCATGAGCATGCTTCGCATCCTCGGAATCCTGGCCTCGCTGGTCGTCGCGGCGGCTCGTGTCGCCGGCAAGCGCCGGCGGCCTGCGCCCAGGACATCGTCATCGGCGTCGCGGCGCCCGATGACCGGCAATCTCGCCCAGATCGGCAAGCAGTTCGCGGAAGGCGCCCAGCTCGCCGCGGACGAGGTCAACGCCAAGCGGGTGGGATCAAGGGCAGGAAGGTCGTCATCCGGGTCGAGGACGACAAGGCGGACCCGGAAGGACGCGGCCACCGTCGGCCCAGAAGTTCGCCTCGGACGACTCGCATCCTGGCCGTCCTCGGCCACTACTCGTCTCGGCCTGCCTTCGCGGCCATTCCCATCTACACGAAGGCGCACCTCGGCCACGATCACGCCGTCGGCGTCCACGCCGGACCTGACGAAGCAGCGGCGGCAAGTACATGTTCCGGATGCGGTCGCCGATCTCCGTCTACGTCCCCGGACCCTCGCCCAGTACACGGTCAAGAAGCTCGGCAAGAAGACCGTCGGCCGTCGTCTACGTGCAGAAGCGACTGGGGCATCCAGACGAAGGACTACTTCGTGAAGGAGCTGGCGAAGCTCGGCGCGAAAGTCGCGGCCCTCGAGGTCGTCAGCGACGAAGGACACGGACTTCAAGGGCCAGCTCACGAAGATCAAGGCGGCCAACCCCGACGCGCTCGCCATCCTCACCTACTACACGACCGGGCGCGCTCGTTGACGCTCCAGGCGCGGAACCTCGGGATCACGCGCGCCGCTGGTCGGCACCGGCACGCTTCTACGAGGACAAGTTCATCGAGCTCGCCGGCCAGGCAACGCCGAGGGCGTCGCCGTGAACACCGAGTTCAACAGCCGACGACTCCGGCGCGCGGTCGTCCGAGAACTTCGTCGCCGATGTACCAGAAGCTCCACCCGAACGAGAAGCCCGAGCCGTACCACGCCACGCACGTACGACGCCGCGCGCATCATCCTGGGCGCGATCGAGCAAGGCCGGCGACCGACCGCGACGCGATCCGCGACGCTATCGCCGGCACCAAGACGCTTCGCCGGCGTCACCGGCACGCTTCTCTTCAACGACCAGCGCGAGCGTGAGGCGAAGGACCAGGTCTATCTCATGGTGAAGGGACGGCAAGTGGACCTTCATCGGACGGCAGACGTACTGAGGCCGCTCGAGACCGCTGGCGGACAGCCGCTGGCCGGGCCATCGGTGGCGAGGGGTCCGGCGGTCCCTCGGCGCCTCGTGCCCGACGAGCCCCTCCGCCGCGCCGGTTCGGCTACTACGAGCGGCTGACCCGCGCCCAGCAGCGCATCTACCGGGAGAGCGACGCGGTGACGAGCCTGCATCCTCCCGGCGCCGCCGACATTCCACGCGGCACGTGGCGGCGCTGGACGCCGCACGCCGATGTCCGAGGACCGCTCTGGCCGGTCCAGGTCGCGCTCTCAGACGCTCTTCACCGCCCTCACCGGGGCGTTCGGCGATCGGGCCCCTGCCGCGTGGAGGTGCTGGCCGCGCGCCCGCACGGCCGCTGGGGCGAGCTCCAGGGCCTCCTACACCGACGGACCGGCGTCACCGCCGCGGTCCAGCTCTGGATGCGCACGGCGCGCCAGCGGCGGGTCGTGGCCTTCCGGACGCTACCTCCGGCACTCCTGCTCCACGAGCTCGGCCACCACGTCGACTACCGGCTACCTGAAGCTCGGTGATTCCTTCCACACCCAGGGCTTCTACCAGCGGGAGTCGAGCCTCGTTCCACCAGCTGGTGCCCGACGCGCGGGAGGACGCTCCACGAGAGGGCACGTCTCCCGCCGGCGCGACCGCCGTGGAAGGACTTGCGGCCGCTCGCTGGGATCCATCCTCCTGCCGCGCAACGTAGCCGCCGTTCTGCAAGTGGGCGGAGATGGTCCACCGAGGTCGCGCGACGAGTCGATGACGCGACTCGGCGAGATCGCCGTGCCGATGGTCACGCGCGTGCTCCGGCACGCAGCCCTTCGGGCTGGCCGAGAGCGCATCCTTTCGATCGCGCCTCAGCCTGGGCGCAGGCGATCGTCGAGCCGGGACGCCTCCGGCGCGCCCATTGCCCGGGCGGCGCGCGGCGGAGCGGCGGGGGCGGCGGCGCCTGGGCAGTCGTGCTCCGGGCTGCCCGTGCACCGGGGGCGCGTGCTCGCCGCGTCACCGGTCACCGCGACTCTCTCGCCCGCCCAGGCCCGGGAACGCCCCTCAGGTGCGAGGCTCGCCGAGCTGGCCTGGATGAGACGCGCCGGACGGGCGGCGTCCTCCTCGGGCTTTCACGTGGGCCTGGTGGGCGTTCACCACTGGCTCGCGCCTGCTCGGATACGAGATCACTGCCATCGAGGAAGACCGGGGTCCGCTTCGGCCGGCGCCGCCGCGCCGCCTGGCAGAGCGTCGCGGGCCCGGACTCCGCATCCACTGGTGGACCCGGGCCTTGCCCCCGGCTCGCGAAGCCGATGCGCTCTATCGTCTCCGCCAGGCCGCTGTGGCGGGCGGGATCGCCATGATCATGGGCACCGCGGGCTGGGGCCGTGATCCTCTCGCGAGCTGCCGGTGCCGGGCCGGCCGCTCGTCATTCGCGCGAGGGTGGTTCGCGCTGCGCCGTGGACGACAGGCTTGCCGGTGCTGCCCGTGCTCGGCCACTGGGAGGACGGCCGGTGGGTGGTCACCATCTCGCCCCGCGCTGCCCGCGCCGCTCCCCGACGAGCACCGGGACCAGCGGCGTGTCGCGACGCGCTGACCCGCCTCCTGGTGCCCCCTTCGTGAGCCGATACCCCGAGCAGTGCGTCCAGATGGCGATGCACGTCGACGCGGAGCCCGTTCGAGCCCCGGGCGGGTCGCGTCCCCGAGCTTCCCTCGTGACCGGGTCGATGCCGGGCCGCCCGGACGCCGGCCGCCCGTGGCTCCGGCGTGGCCCGTAGGTATGGGACGAGCGCCGAGGAACGGGCGGAGCCGGCGACTCGGCCGCCCGCGTCAGCGGGCGCGACGTGACTGAGCCGGTCTTCGAGCCGTGCAGGCCGGGCCGCGCCTCGATGGCCGCGGCGAGCTCGCCCGCGGTCGCCGTGTCCGCGATCCGCGAGTAACCCGAGGCCCCGTCGAACGCGGAGGCCGAAGGCGGAATCGGCACGCGAAAGCATCAGGTCGATCAGGTCGAGCGAGAGTCGAGGCCAGAAGCCGCCGTTCCAGAGGCGCGCGTGCTCGCCCCGGCATCGGGCGGGGTCCGGTTCGGCCCGGCGATCCCCGCCGCGATGGCGAGCACGCGCGCCAGGACTGAATCGGACGCAGAGCCGGCCGGAAACGCCGGCGTGGTCCAGCCCGGCAACGGCGGGATCCGGGAGGCTCGATCAGCCACCGCTCGGCCTCCGGGATCCGTCGCCAGGTCCTCGTCCTGGGACGGGGCCGCACGGCCGGAACCGCGCGCGCCCGCGAGAAGCGCCAGGCACGCCTTCCGGTCGGCCTTTGCCAGCGGAGAGACGCGGGCAGACGCTCCGTCGCCACGACGACCGCGTTGCAGCCAGGTGGCAGCAGCCGGCTCGCCGTCGCGCGATCCCGTCCGGATCCAGGGCGCCCACCGCTTCCACGACCGCACCGACCGCCGGCCCGTGGCGCCCTCGACGGGGAGGATGACGACCTCCACCACGCCCGGGTGAGTCGCCAGGGCCTGGATGATCTCACCCGGGTTCACGAGATAGCCGACGCGTCTTGAAGCAACCGTCCGCCCGCCTCTGGCGAGGGTGAGATAGCCGGCGAGGCCGTCCGGAAGGCCGACGTCGGCGGTCGGCCGTCAGCGTCAGTCGTCCCGCGCGACGCGTGGGGCGGGAATCCAGTAGCCTCCATGTACCAGGGGCTCGTGAACCACACGCGCCCCAGCCGGCCGCGGATACGGATCACGCGGGTCGTCGCCGATGCGCACCTCGATGCCGGGCGCCGCGCGTCCCACGCAAGTCCGGCCGGATCTCGGCATCGGTCCGAGGTCCACCGTGATGAAGCCGTTTTCCGTCTGTCCGTAGTTGGGGCGAAGCTTGCCGCAAGCGCTCCGTGAACGCATCGAACACCCTCGGATCGGCAGCTTCCCGGCGCTGATGTGACAGATGCGCGGCAACGAGGCCGGGCACCCGGCGGAGCGGCCCGCGTGAGGAGATCCCGCCGATGATCGGCGTCCCGGCCTCCAGTACGCGTAGTCGTGGGTCGCGAAGAGAGCCAGGAGGGCGTTCTGGCTCGAAGCGGTCCAGGAGCCCTGGAGGCGATCCCAGCACGCTGGACAGAGGCAGGGCCGGCCCAGCCTGTCGAGTGGAGAGCTGAAGCGAGCCCGCCACCGCGGACTCCGCGCGCGAGCGCGCGAGGCCTCGACTGATCGTCGCCGTCTGCAGGAGGAAGCTCTCCGTCGTGATGTACACTACGGCTGGGGCGGCCGTGGTCGAGCCTGGACGCAAGTTGACGAATCCCGGGCACGCGAGGAACGGGACAGGGTCCGAGCGACGACATCCGCGGGGCCGGCAGTCACGCGCGGAACCAGGCCGGGCACGCGGGACTCGAGATCGCGCAGGCACGGCGGGATGAAGAGCGGCGTCCCCGCCGGCACGGGCGGGTCGCTGCGCCACGCTCTGGGATCCGGCGGATAGACGGCGACCGGGAGGGAGAGGCTCTCGACAGTGCGAAGAGAAGCGCGATGGCCTCGGGGTGATTGCTCAGCGGCAGCGCGGTCAGGCGGGCTGTCGCGGGGGATCGACTCGCGGACGACATCGCGCCATCCCGCCGCAATGCCGACCCATCCTCGTCCGAGGTGAGGACGCGATCGCCGAAGGCCACGGTGGGAGGCGACCCGGGGCGCTCGACGCGGGCACCACCGCCGATGGCACGGGCGGGCTCACTTCGCGGTAGCGTATCATGCGCCGCGCTCGCGTGCCCCAGGAGAGTCGATGAAAACCGCCGGAGCCGCGCCTGAACCCACCCTGCACCGACCCGGCCGCGGCCTCGACCTCCTGCGCCCACTATGCGACCGAGATTCTGGTGGCGGCCTCGGTCCACCCTCAACGTGTTCGGGCTCTGGCCGCACAACCCTCGACACGCGAAGCGCTGAGGGACATCCTCGGAGTGGCCGATCGCCCCGCCCACGCAAAGCTCGTCACCGCGCTGCGCGCGATGGGTCTGCTCGCCGTCGACGCCCGACGCCGGCTGATCCCGATCGGACCTCGCGGCCGAGCACCTGGTTCCAGGGTCGTCGTTCGACCTCGGCGACCATGCTCCTCGCCGCAACGTCCGCCGGCGTGCTCGGGATGGTCGAGTGCCTCAGACTAACCGGCCGCTGGGAGCGGAGCGCGCCGGATCCGCCGCGCCGTTCGTGTCGCGGGCTGGCGCACCGTCGGCGATGGATCACCCGGAGCTCGCGAGGCGTCTGACCCTGTCGCTCGCTGGGCGCGCCCGCAGCGTCGCGCCCAGTGCTCGCGCTGCGCGGCTGCCGGCGGAGGGCGCGCGCGACCATCCTCGACGTTGGGGGCGGCACCGGGCTCTACAGCATCGCCCTCTTGGAGCGACATCCTGCGATGCGGGCCGTGGTCTTCGACCGTCCGGCGGTGCTGCGCGTGGCGGCAGAGCTGGCCGTCGCCCACGGCGTTGCGCGCCGTCTCGACTGCGTGCCCGGCGACATGTTCCTGATCCGCCCCGGAGGCGGACGTGGTCCTCTTGTCGCACGTCCTCCACGGACTGGGACGCGCCCGACTGCGAGCGGCTCGTGCGTCGCTGCGCGGACTCGTTGCCGCCGGGCGGTCGGCTCGTGATCCGACGCCTTCCTGCGCGACGGCTGACGGCCCGCTTCCGATCGCCCTCTACTCGGCCGCGCTCTTCTCGTCGCACCGAAGGGCGCGCCTACAGCGGAGCGGAGCATGCAGCGTGGCTTGCCGCGGCGGAGCTCTCCGTCGAGGGGCCCCACGCCGACGCTCGCCCACTCGAGCCTGCTGGTCGGGCGGCGCGGGCCGGCGTGACGCGGCCGGCCCCGCGCCCGCGCGCCGGCGCGGGCGCTTACCAGGAAGTAGCAGGCGGTTCATCGGGAGGTCCTCGTCGGGCAGCGTCGGCAAGGGCTGACCCGTCGATCCGGATCTCCGCCGAGCCGGGGTCGATCTCGATCCGCGGATTCGCCTGGTTGTAGAGCATGTGGCGCTTCCCGACCCGCCGCGTCCCGACGACGGGGATCGCGCGACGCCGGGTCCCGATCCGGCGGCGGAAGCCGCCGGCGGCCGCGGCGGCGGAGACGAAGTCGATGCTGAGGCTCGCCGCCGCGCAGCCCGCTCCCCCCCAGTGCGGCCCGTAGATCTGGGGCTCGGCCTGGGAGATGGAGGCGTTGCCCTCGCCGAGAGCGCCCCAGGCAGGGTAGCCGCCCTTGATCACGAGCTTCTCCGGCTTGACGCCGAAGAACTCGGGCCGCCAGAGCACGATGTCGGCGCTCTTCCCCGGCTCGAGGGACCCCACTCCACCGGTCCACGCCGTGGGCGCGGGCGGGGTTGATCGTGTACTTCGCGAGGTACTGGAGGATGCGCGGGTTGTCGTGCGGACGGGCGCCCGCGCGCATCCGCTTCATCTGGTGCGCGAGCTGCCAGGTGCGGCGGATCACTTCCCCGATCCGTCCCATCCCCTGGGAGTCGGAGTTGATGATGCTGATCGCTCCCAGGTCGTGCAGGCACGCTCTCCGCCCGCATCGTGGAATCGCGGACGCGGTCGGCGATCATCGCCTGATCGCTCGGGACGCGCGCGAGTTCATGCCGTGCACCGACCACATCATGGCGTGATGCTCGGCGACGACGTTGCGGCCGTAGGGGATGGTGGGGGTCGTGGACGAGCCGATGACGTGGCCGACACCGGCGATCGCCAGGATGTCCGGGAGTGCCCGCCGCCGATGCCTTCCACGTGGTAGGCGTGAATGCTCCGCCCGGCGATCGCCGCCACCGTCTCGTCGTGAGCCTCGCACGACTCGTTGAGGCCGTCGGTGTGCATCGCGATCTGGACGTCGAAGACGTCGGCGACGGTGAGCGCCTGATCGACGATGCTCGGATACCCCGCGTAGTCCTCGTGCACCTTGAGCCCGCATGCGCCCGACTCGATCTGGCGCTCGAGCGGGTCGGCCGTGTAGCTGGCCGCCCGACCGAGCACGCCCAGGTTGACCGGAAAGCCCTCGAACGCGAGGAACATCTGCTCCAGGTTGAAGGCCGGGTTCTCGTTGAGGCCACCGGTGATGAGCGTGGTCATCCCGGCGGCCAGCGCGGCCGGGATCAGGCGGGGCTGGACCAGGTGGACGTGCGTGTCGATGCACGCCGGGAGTGGCGATGTAGCCCTGCCCGTAGACGCGGCGTGGTGTTCGACCCGGATGAGAAGGTCCGGATTGTCGACCACGTCCGGGGTTCCCCGCCCGGCCCACGCCGACGATCACCGCCGTCCTTCACGCCGATGCTCGCCTTGAAGATGCCCGGGACCGGATCCATCACGACCACGTTGGTGACGAGGAGATCGAGCTCGCTCGCGGCCGGCAGCTCGGCGCTCATCATGATCCCGGTGCGCAGGGTCTTCGCCCAGCCGCGCAGCACCTCGTCCCCGTAGCACGATCTCGTCCCGCTCGATCCGGGCCAGGAGCTCCGTGTCTCCCAGCCGGACGCGGTCGCCGGTCGTGGGGCCGTAGCGCGCCGCGTACTCCGGGGCGGCTCAGCTCACCGGCCACGGGAGTCCTCCGGCGCGCCGCCCGGGCCGGTGCCCGTAGCCCGCTCCCGCATTCGCGCCAGGCCTTCGGGGAGCCGCTCGGGCGTGGCGAGGCCCTCGGTGAGGCGGTTGAAGCCGCGCACGGCGCGCCGGCCGCCGTACCCCACCAGCCGCACCGTCCGTGTCTCGCCGGGCCGCCAGCGCACGGAATCGCCCGCCGGGCTGTCGAGGTGCATGCCCCAGGCCAGAGCCCGGTCGAAGACCAGGCGGCGGTTGACCTCGAAGAACGGGAAGTGCGAGCTGACGAAGATCGTGTGATCCGAGGTGTTGGTCACCGTCACCTCGGCGGTGGGCCGGCCGGCGTTCAGCGGAATCGCCCCTTCGCCGAACAGGATCTCCCCCGGCCTCATGCCGTCCTCTTGGTGCCGGGCCCGATCGGGCCGTTCCACGTGCAGCACGCGGGTGCCGTCTCCGAACAGGCACTCGAGCTTGACCGTGCCGACCAGGTCGGCCACTCCCTCGAGCACGTCGTCCTCGGTGAGAACGCCCCGCGCCGTGACCACCACCTCGTCGTAGGAAGCGCCGCCGCGGGCGGCCTCGTGCATCTCGTCGCAGATGAGCGCGAGGGCCTCCGGGTACGTCAGCGGCCAGCCCTTGCCCGCCGGCGGCGGGCGAGCTCGGCGGCGGTGAAGATCGTCAGGCGATCCAGCTCGGTCGGGGTCAGGCGCATGGGGCACTCCGTCTCGCGGGCATGGCGGCCCGGCGCCCGGAGCGGCGGCATCACAGGCGACGCGTGACGCATGAGCACGCGTGGTCAGCCGTCGCGCGCCCCGAGCTTCCAGCAGCTCGCCGATGGCGGCCGACGCCTTCAGCCCGGAGCCGGTGAGAACCAGCACGGTCGTTTCCTCCGGGCGGACCGCGCCGGTCGCCTGGAGCGCGTCAGCCCCGCGGCGGCCGCGGCCGCCGTCGGCTCGACGTAGAGGCCCCGGCGCGCGAGCGACCCGAGCGCGCTCCACGATCTCCGCTCTCGTCCACGGCCACCACGGCTCCCCGCTCTCGCGCACCGCGCGCAGCACTCGCGGACCCGCGTGGGCTTCGCGGACGCGATCCCCTCCGCCACGGTCGGCGCGATCGACGTGGGGACGAGGTGCTCCACGCCGGCCCGGAACGCCGCGTAGTAGGGGCGCAGCTCGCGGCCTGGATGCCGAAGAGGCGGGGACGCCGGCCGATCTCGCCGCGGCGAAGGAGCTCGTCGAACCCCGCTCGCACCCGAGCACGTTGCTCCCGTAGCCCAGCGGAACGACCACGTTGTCCGGCGCCTGGAAGCCGAGCTGCTCCCACAGCTCGTAGGCGAGCGTCTTCACGCCCTCCACGAAGAAGCTGGCTGCCAGTTGTGGCTCGCGTAGAAGATCTCGGCGCTCTGCCGGAGCGCGGCCTCGGCCACGTCCTGCCGCGAGCCCTTGATGGTCACGACGTCGGCCCCGCACGCGGCGATCTGGGCGATCTTCGGGTACGAGGCCGTCTCGGGCACCAGGATGCGGCACGACAGACCACTCCGGCGCCGCATAGGCCGAGAGCGACGCGCCGGCGTTCCCGGAAGAGTCCTCGAGCACGCGGTCCACGCCGCGGCTCTGAGGTAGCTCACCATCACGGTCATGCCGCGATCCTTGAACGACCCTGTCGGCATCAGGTACTCGAGCTTGAACAGGACCGGCGCTCCGTCCCACGCCGGCCACGAGCGGCGTCCAGCCCTCGCCGAGGCTGACCGGCGTCCTCCGCGTCGACGAGGAGCGCTTTGGCGTACCGCCAGAGGGAGTCCCGGCTCGGGTCGATGTCGTCCCGTCCCAGTCCCGGCCCCGGCCCGAGGTTCAGGTAGTGGCTGCTCTCGGCGCACCACCGCGCCTCGGTCAGCGCGGTACGTGCGACCGGTGGAGGGGTCGACGTAGCTCACGGACCGGGCAGCATCAGTAGCCGCGGGCAAGGTCGACCACGTTGTGGAGCGGCCGGCCCGACTGGAACCGGGCCAGATTGTCGGCAGAGACCGTGCGTGACCACCTCGCTCCGTGTAGCCCGCCGGTTCCCCGGCGATTGCGGGGTCACGATCACGTTTGGCAGATCCCAGAACGGGCTCGCGGGCGGCAGCGGCTCCTCCGTGAACACGTCGAGCGCGGCCCCCGCGATCCGCTCCTCGCGGAGCGCTCGCAGCCGCGCGGTCTCGTCGACGACCGCGCCCCGGGCGATGTTGATCAAGAAGGCGGTGCGCTGCATCAGCTTGAGCTCCGGCTCTCCGATCATCGCATGGGTCCCGGCGCCGCCGCCGCGCCCGGGTCCGCACCAGACGACGGGCACCGCCGAGGCGAGGCGACGTCAGGGCGCCAGGGCAGCGCGTCGACCGACCAGAGCCCGGCCCCGCCGAGGATCAGCGCGACCGCGATGCCGAGGGCCAGAAGGTGGAACCTCGAAGCCTCCCCCTTCTGGTTGCCGTTACCAGTTCATGAAGAACCCGTGCTTCGGTGGGGTCGTGAGCACCGCCACGAGCATGACGCGACGCGATCCCGAACGCCGCCAGCCGCGTGAGCAGACCGATCGCGAGGCCGATCGGCCCGAGGAACTCGGCCGCGATGCGCGAGAAGGCCGAGGGGCGCGGGGAAGCTCTTGTTGAAATACGCCAGCGTCCCCTGAAGCCGTTCCCCCGAACCAGCCGAGAGCCTTCTGGGCGCCGTGCGGAAAGATGACGACGGCGAGTGTCCACCGGAGCACTGAGCTGGATCAGGGCTCAGATCGGTCGCGAGGAGCCATCTCATCGGCTGACCTCCTCTGGAAGGCAAGCGGGCGGGCCCGGGCACTGGGCCGGCCAGGCCGCGGGACCTGTCTCGATCACGGGTAGAACGTGCGGCGTCCCTCCTCGCGCGTCCAGACCCGGATCAGGTGGCGCTTCCGCTCCGGCTCCGGGGCGTCTTGGAAGTCGGTGCGGCTGTGCGCGAACACGCGGTTGTTGAGGTACTGGATCTGCCCCCGCTCGATGGTGAACTCCACCCACAGATCGGGCGAGTCGACGGAGGCGCGCATGGCCGCGAGCGAATCCCGGCTCTCCGCATCGAGCGGCGTGCCCGTCAGCTCGGCCCCGTTTCGATCAACCGCTCGTTGAAGCGTCCGACGAAGCGCGCGACCGTCGTACTCGAACACCGGCTGAGCGCCCGTCTTCGCGTCCCCGGAGCGTGCTCGGCCTGCCGATCCCAGGGAAAGGGCCGGTAGAGGCGCGACGAGGAGGCGGGGGTGGCGCCGTCGGAGTTCGTTGTGCACGGTACACAAGCTGACGAAGCGGCTCACGCCGCCCTCCTGCGCGGGGTTGATGCCGTAGAGCCCGACGAAATGGGGCGGGACGTCGAGCCACGGGCCGTCCGTGTGGAACGTCAGATCCAGGTTCGTGATCGACCGCCGGACTCCGTACTCGAGCGCGCGGCCGGTGTCCCGGACGTCGTAGAGCATCGCGCCGTTCCACGCCTGGGCGACCGGCTGCTCGAGGAGCTGGCTCGGGAGCCAGCACAGCGCGCGGTTCTCCTCGGCCTCGTAGCGCTCGACGGGAATCCGGCTCACCACGGCCAGCCCGATCCCGTCGCGCAGCCGGGCGCCCACGTGGCCCATCAGCTCGGCGCATGCCGACAGGGGCGAAGTGGTCGGGCTCAGCAGGAGTGTCGGCAACGGATTCCGCCGCAGCTCCGCCACGGCGGCGTCCAGCTCCTCGAGGCAGCGTGGCGACATCGCCACCAGCCAGTCCCGGGGCGACAGGGTCTCTCGCCGCCAGGCCCGGCCGTCGCGGATGTCGTCCGCCAGCATGAGCGGCTCGGCCGCGGTCATCGGCAGGAGTCCTCGGGAATCACTATAGCTCGCTTGATGCGGGCGAGCGCACGCCGGCGCCCGCCCGCGTCGACCGGTCCCTATTGCTTCGGCATGGCCCGGATCAGCGCGGTAAGACCGTTCCAGATGATCTGGACGCCGATGCAGAGCGCGATGAAGGCCGAGAGGCGCAGGACCACGCTCGTGCCCGTGCGTCCGAGAACCCGCGCGATCGGCTCCGCGAACCGGTAGCAGAGATAGATGGAGAGGGCGACGAGCGCCACACCGGTGATCATCGCCACGATCTGGGCGACCAGGTAAAGCTCGCTCTGGGACGTGTTGGCGCCGAGCGCGATAGCGATCGACATCGAGCCGGGTCCGACCGTGAGCGGGAGGGTCAGCGGGTAGAACGCGCGCGTCGCCAGCTCCTCGGGCCGCCATGTCGTGGCGCTCGGCGCCGCCGCGTCCTCCTCCCGCTGGTGGAGGAACGTCCAGCCGAAGGACATGATGAGGAGCCCGCCGCCGACCTGCACGATGGGCAGCGACAGCCCGAAGAAGTCGAGAATGTACGACCCGACGAACATCGACACGACCAGGATGAGGAAGACGTTGAGCGCGATCCGCCACGACAGCGCCTTGCGGACGTCCGGCGAAGATCCCGCCGTGCTCGCCAGGAAGATCGGAACGTTGGCGGGCGGGTTCATGATGGAGGCGAGCGCTGCGAACACGAGAAACACGACCTTGAACGCCAGGACGATCTGGGTCATCCGGCCACCACCGCGCGGCGGCGCCCGGGTCCGTCGAGCACCTGGTCCAGCACCCAGTTGTTCAGCCGATGGACCGCGGGCTCGCGGAGAGCGAACGGGCCGGGCCGCCTCATGACGGACGTGAGCCCGGCCTGCTGGGCTTCGCAGATCCCGTTGTCCTCGGCGATGCCGGTCTCCCAGCGGTGCATGTACTTCTGCACGCCGGCCTCGAAGTCCGGCCGCGCCTCCGTCGTCCGGGGGAAGCAGAAGCCGACCTCGAGCCGGGAACGCGCCGGCCCGAGCGGCAGGATCCGGAGCCACCACATGCAGTCCTGCGTGCACGCGAACTGGGTAGACGGGTGGAGCATGGTGAAGTAGGTCCCCTCGGCGGCGCGTCCCGTGAGGCCGAGGATCGGCGGAAACGGCGCCGTCTCGCCCGGCAGGACGGCGATGCTCGTCTCCTGCGGGATGTGAATGGCGTCCCAGTGGCCGCGGGTGTCCTCCTGACCGCGTACTGCTGTCCGAGGCTCGCGTGGTGGACGGTCCCGGTGTGGTACTCCTCCATGGCGTTCTCCACGAGAAGCTTCCAGTTGCAGGCGACGTCGTAATCGAGGCGGCGCACACACCGCATCTCGCCGAACTCGTACGAGCCGAGCTTGGCCGTGAGATCGCCGAAGTGTTCGACCACACCGGGGCCCGACTCCGTGAAGCTCAGGAAGACGAACCCCTGCCAGACCTCGGCGCGCACCGGGGTCAGGCCCCACTCGGCCCGGTCGAACCCCGGGCGATCCTGCATCCCCGGCGCGCCCAGCAAGCGGCCGTCAGGGCCGTAGGTCCACGCGTGGTAGGGGCACACGATCGTCCGGCAGCGGCCGTGGCCGTCCAGCAGGCGCGCGCCCCGGTGGCGGCAGCTGTTGGCGAACGCGCCGATCCGCCCCTCGCCGTCACGCAGGAGAAGGACCGGGCCGGGCACGGTGTCGACGGCCAGGTAGCTCCCGGGCTCGGCCAGCTGATCCGCCCGCGCCACGAAGTGCCAGCCCGGAGTGAAGATGCGGTCCACCTCGCGCGCGTAGAACTCGGGCGATGTGTAGCACCACGCGGGGAGCGTCTCCGCCTCCGCCACCGGGCGGCGGACCCTCGATAGCGCGCGGGATCGAAGAGATCGCTCACGAGCCGGCCGGGCGGCCGACCGCCCCGAGCGCCCCCAAGGCCGCCGCGAGGCGCTCGTAGTCGGCCGCCGAGTTGTAGAGCTGGGCGGACACGCGGAGGAGCCGGCAGGAGAGGGCCGGCCAGGTGAAGACGGGGAGCTCGAGTCGATGGCGATCGAACAGCGCCGCCTGGAGCGGATCGCGCGTCCGGGGCAGCGCGGCGGGGAAGAAACCCGCCGGTACCGGCAGGGCGGCGAGCGATCCGATCATCGAGTCGGGAGCGGGCGCCGGCACGCCGAGAGCGGCGGCGAGTCGATCGCGCGCCGCCAGGGCCGTCCGTCGATTGTGCGCCATGAGAGCCGGCCAGCCGCCAGGCAGCAGGGACCCCATGTATCGGATGGCCTCCGGGACGGTGAGGAACGCCGTCGGGTCTGCGGTGCCCGTCCAGTCGAACTCCAGGCGGAACGGCGAGCGATCCGAGCGCGGCGAGTTGGCCCCGTGGCTCACGACCAGGGGATGCACGCCCTTCTGGCGATCCCGCCGGACGTGCAGGAACGCGGAGCCCTTCGGCGCACAGACCCACTTGCGGCAATTGCCGGTGTAGTACGCCGCGCCGAGCGCATTGAGGTCGAGGGGAACCATGCCGGGCGCATGGGCGCCGTCCACCAGCGCGTCCACCCCGCGCGACTGGAGCTCGCGGACGAGCGGGCTCGATCGGCAGGACGATCCCGGTCGGGCTCGTCACGTGGTCGACCAGCGCCAGTCGGGTCCGCGGACCGACGCCGGCGAGCACGGCTTCGAGAGCCTGCTCCGGCCTCGCCACGGGAAACGGCAGGGTCGCGACGACGACGCGGGCCCCGAGCGCGCCGTCACAGCCTCGAGCGCGTTGCGACAGGCGTTGTAGGTGTGGTCGGTGGCCGAGGAGCTCGTCCCCGGCCCCGAGGTCGAGCGACCGCAGCACCGTGTTGGCCCCGGTCGTGGCGTTCGGCACGAAGGCGAGGTCGTCCGGCGCCGCGCCCACGAAGGACCCGAGCGCGCTCCGCGCCTCGTCCAGGAGCCCTTCCAGGTCCCGGTCCAGGAAGCGCACCGGCTCGCTTTCCAGCCGCTCGCGGAGGCGGCTCTGCGCGTCCAGCACCGCCCGGGGCAGGCACCGAACGAGCCGTGGTTCAGGAAGGTGACGTCGGGGTCGAGCGGCCAGAGCTGGCGCCAGCCGTCCGGCGGAGGGAGCGGAGGTGGGCATGCCTCGCCATCCTGGGTCAGCCGGCGTGGATCGTCAACCGCCGGCGGGGAACGCGGCTCGCAAACGGAGCGACCGGTCGGGTCCGGAACCCTTGATTGACCCTCGGCGTTTTTCGGAAAAGACCCGGCGGCGGCGCCCGAGCGCCCGGGCCGGGCTGCTTGTCTTGCGATCGAAAGGAACGTGACGGTAGAATGACGCCCAATCGACGGCCCGTGGCGGCGAAGTGCGCCGTCCGGCCGTCGGATCCCACCCGGTCGCGCGAGCCACCATCGATCCAGTGAACCACCTGGGCACATGGAGGTGCGGCATGAGCGATCAGCAGGTGAGCACCGTAGCCGAGCGGCGCAAGTTCCTGAAGGGGGCGGCGGTCGCGGCCGGGGCGGCGGCGCTCGGCTTCCCGAACATCCTCAAGGCGCAGGGTCCGATCTC
>ERZ1370068.525-contig-10478_pt1 | contig 17844 bp, 25 predicted proteins | sample MGYA00561227_ERZ1370068 | MGnify/ENA primary metagenome ERZ1370068 (study PRJEB38410, sample SAMEA6850437) | metagenome | study: Metagenomic assessment of the ecological functions of the soil: analysis of the soil microbiota associated with the...
CGTTACGGGAGTTAAGTTCGAATTTTCTGATCGATCACCGATCCGTTGATCGGTTCGCCGCCGCCGCCACCGAGCCGCGCCGCACGCTCCACCGGCACGATCTGCGCGACGATCGTGAAGTCGATCAAATGGGCCGGCGAGCCGATCAACGGATCGGTGATCGATCAGAATTCGGTCTTCATCCCGGATCTTGGCAAGCTGTTCTTCGGCGAGCTCCTGATCACGAGCGAGTCGCGGCGCCTGACGATGCTGAGGGCTAGAGCTGGGGTCGCCGATCGGCGGGGACGTGGCGTGCGCGGAGGTCGACCCCGACGGCACCTGGTCCACGTGATCGCGCGTGCTGAGATGAAGACGTTGTGTCGTCGCCTGCGTGCTCCCCGTGCTCGTTGTGGCGCGGTGCTGCGGCGCCGACAACGAGCAGCGGCTCGCCGCCACGTTCGACGCGAGCCGGACTGCCGTGCGCCGTGGTGAGCTGGTCGAGGCGCTGGCGCTGACCGATCGAGGTCTCGCGCTGGCGCCGCCCGACTCGCCGTGGGCGTGGACCTTCCGCCTTTTCGCGGCGAGATTCTTCTCCTCCAGCATCAGAGCCGTCCGAGGTGCAGCCGCTGGTGACGGCGGTCAGTGCCGGATCGGCCCGGCGTTCGACGGAGTGCGCGCGCGCCAGAAGTATCTCGAAGCTCGCCTTCAGGTCGCCCAGAATCATCTTCGCCGATGCCCTCGTGACGCTCGAGGCCGCGCGCCGCGCGGCGCCGGCCGCCCACGATATCCAGTCTCGAGATCAGCGTGGATCGACGGTCAGATCCGAATGCGCCTCGGCAGGTGGGCCGACGCCGAATCGCGGCTGAGCGAGTCGATCGCGAAGGCCGGCCGCCATGGGCGACCGCTATCAGGAGGCGCGCGCGTTGAACGATCTCGGCATGGGATCGGTCGTCCGTGGACGATTCGACGAGGGACTGCGAGCGATTCGAACGCGTGCTGTCGTTCGAGGATCTCGAGTCGCTGTCGGTCTACGGCGCGGCGCTGAGCAACGCCGGGCTTGTGTTACTCGCAGCTCGGAGAGTTCGAACGCGCCCTCGATGTCCAGCGCCGCAGCCGTCAGCCTTCACACCGGACGCGGCACGCGTGCCGACTTCGCGCAGGCGCTGGCCGGGCTCGGCAACACGCTGATCAGCAGAAAGGCGAACCGCGCCAGGCTCTGCCATTGGTTCGTCAGGCGTTGACCGATCGCGCAGGAGGCGAAGCTGGACGCGGATGCGGCGCTGTGGGCCGGGAACCTCGCGGCGGCGAACGTGGAGCTGAGCGAGTGGGACGAAGCGGCGCGCTTCAACGACGAAGCCAGAGCGCTCGAGGATCGCCACCGACACCGGCAACTTGTTTTACAATACGCTGAACGCCGCGCAGATTGCCCAAGGGCGCGGCACAACCCGACGAAGCGGCCCGGCTGTTCGAGACAGGCGCTGGCCGACGGCTCGTCGCGCGCCGAGCGTGCGCTGGTCGGCGCACGCCGGGCTCGCCGGCATCGCGATCGAACGGTCGAAGCCGGACGAGCGCGGCGCGCCACTTCGAAGCGGCGCTCGAGATCATCGAGAGGACGCGGTCCGACCTGCTCAAGACCGACTACAAGCTGAGCGTTCCTGACGCGGTTGATCCAGGTTTTACCAGGCGTACGTCGAATGCGCTCGTCGATCAGGGACGCATCGAGCGGGCGCTCGAAGTGTCCGAGTCGAGCCGCGGGCGCGTGCTGGCCGAACGCAACAGGATCGGACCGGGCGCCAAAGCGAGCGCCGCCGCGTTGCGGCAGGTCGCGAGTCGGTCGCGCGCGGTGCTGCTGTCATGCTGGCTCGGCGCCGGACCGATCCTATGCGTGGGTCGTGGCCGCCAACGGGGTGAAGATCGTTCAGCTGCCGGCGGCATGGGAGATCGAGACGCTGGTGCGTCAGTACCAGACCACGCTCGGCAGCGCGCTGGCCGATCCGCTCGCGTCGGCGAATACCGGCGGGGACCGTCTGTGCGAGATCCTCGTCGCGCCGATCTCGTCGTCGATCCCGCCGAACGCACGCGTCATCATCGCGCCCGATGGCGCGCTGCACGGCATCAACTTCGAGACGCTGCCGGTTCCGGGCGCGAAGCGTCACTACTGGATCGAAGACGTCGAGATCCAGACCGCGCCCTGCGCTGTCGATGCTCGCTCCGCTTCGTCGGCGTCCAAACCGGCGCCGTCGTTACTGCTGTTCGGCGATCCGGCGCCGCGCGCGCCCGAGTATTCCGGCGTTGAAATACGCGGCCGCAGAGATCGCCAACGTCTCGAAACATTTCCCCGCGGACGGCGTCGCCGCGTATCAGCGCGGATCGCGCGTCACCGGCGGCCTACAAGACGGCGACGCCCGAGAAGTTCGCGTTCGTCCACTTCACCGCGCACGCGGCGACCAATCTCGAGAGTCCGCTCGACTCGGCGGTCATCCTCACCGGCCCCGACTACGCCTACAAACTCTACGCGCGCGACGTCGCGGCGCTGCCGCTGCACGCCGAGCTCGTCACCGTGTCGGCGTGCCGCAGCGCCGGCGAGCGTGCTTACTCCGGCGAAGGGCTGGTCGGATTCGCGTGGGCGTTCCTGCGCGCCGGCGCGAGCCGCGTCATCGCCGGACTCTGGGACGTCGACGATCGATCGACGGCGAATTGATGGACACGCCTCTACGCGCGCATCGCCGCCGGCGATTCACCGCCGCACGCGCTGCGCGACGCCAAGCTCGCGCTGCGTCGCCAGGGGCGGCACCTACGGCAAGCCCTACTACTGGGGACCCTTCCAGATGTTCACCGTCATTGCGGATTGAGGATTGCGGAGTGCGGATTGATTGACGATTGATCGGTGATCATCCTCGACTTTTAGGCGGGGAATGAGCAATCCGCAATCAATCCGCACTCCCCAATCCTCAATCCGCAATTGAAACGCCTCTCCTTTCCGCCTCACTAAACGGTGTCGCGCAAATTACCTCGCGATTGATTGAAGGAGAGAGTGCTATGAGTCAGATTCGTTCGAACGTGACCAAGATCCTCGTGGCTGCGGGTGCAGCGCTCGTCGTGGCGTCGTCGGCGTCGGCACAGGTCATCGTGCCTCCTCCTCCGCCTCCCCCGACGACGGCGTGCGGGCCGGAAGTGAAGGAAGAAGTGATCAAGCTCCTCGACGGTGTTGACGATCTTGAAGACGATGCCAAGGCGTCGTTGTATGCCTCGGTGTGCGAGAAGCTATAGCTCTTCTGCGGCGCCACCGATGTGCAGGTGATCCCGGCCCCGTCGACCTTCTTCGTGGCCGCGCGTGAGTGCGGAGCGGCAGTGTCCCAGCTCGGCAGCCTGTTCTACGAAGAGCTCCGCTGCGCCGGCTACGATCCGCAGCGTCGTCAGTTCGCGGCGCCGGTCAAGATCAAGCAGCGGTTCGGCTTCGGCGGCGCGCCGCTGCCGGGCAGCCGCGAGTACGTGCTCCACTGCGTGCGCGGACCCGCAGGGCGTATACCATGCCGTCGGCCGCGACAGCGTGCATCTGTCGAACGAGCAGTGGCGTTGCCCTGACGGCAGTTCGCGGTCATCACCAGCGCGACCGAGAACCTCGCAGCTGATCCAGCCGATGAACGGCGCGACGCGCAGGCGCGGTCGATTCTCTCGTGGCAGATTCCGCCGACCAGCTGCGCGTTCGTGCCGATCTGGGGCAACGCGCTGAACTATCGCATCCGTCTCGACCAGTAAGTGAAGTGAGTTTTGGCAGGGGGGAGTGCAAGGGGTCTGCTCCCTCCTGCCCCGCGGAACAGAACCGCGCGGCACCGACGCAAACACGTTCCGAAACCCCGAAACCCCGAAACCCCGAAAACAGCCTGCCACGAAGGCACGAGACACGAAGCCAGGACCTCCAGACCAACCTCAGAACGAACGAAGCCCCACCAGAACGGACGAAGCTCCCCAGAACGAACAAGACTCCACCCAGAACGATCGAGGTTCGCGAGAACGAGAGGAAGCGTCTTACTCCCCGAGAACTCTGGCCGTGAGCAGCTGTGAAATCGTCGGCCTGTGGTTGACCGGCGAGATCGCGGTGAACGTCGGCAAGAATCGCGTCGAGCAGCAACGCCCCGCCTTCTCCAGCCCGGTCGAATCGTCTCCGCGAATCGCGCTTCCGCACAGCCATCCGTATCGGCAAGAACATCCGACACGCCGTCCGTATAGAGCAGCAGCTGATCGCCTTCGCCAATCTGCACCACCGGCATCTCCCAGCGGCACGCCGGCAGCACGGGTGAGACGAACGGTCCGGTGCTTTCCATCCACCGAGCGGACGCGCGCGGCCCCACAGCGCGATCGACGGGTGGCCGGCGTTCACGTAGCGCAGTTGATGATCGTCCGGCGCGATCAGCGCGGCGACCAGCGTCACGAAGCGTTCCGCGCTGAACGCGCGCCAGGCCCGATCCATACGCGCTGCACGACCGCCAGCGGATCGAACCCGTCGACGTGCGAGGCGTGGAACGCGCTCTTGACGATCCCGGTCAGCATCGCCGCCGAGACACCGTGTCCCGACACGTCGGCGATCAGCAACGGCGGTCTCGACCGGAGTCTGCGGCGGCGTAGTCGTAGAGATCGCCGCCCAGGTCCGAGGCACGGCGTATAGCGGCAGCAGCAGCGCCGACGCGGTTGACGATCGCCTCGCGCGCCGGCAGCAGGCCCTGCTGAAACGCGCGCGCTTCGCCCATCTCGGTCTCGAGCCGCGTCAGATGACGGCGATGCTCGTCGCGCCGCCAGCGCAGCTCGACGCAGCGTTCGACCAGCGTCCTCAGCACGTCGCGATCGAACGGCTTCTGGATGAAGATAGAACGCGGGGCTGCGGATCGCGCGGACCAGCTTCTCGTCCAGGTCGTCGACGCTGCCGGTCATCAGGATGACGTCGAGATCCGGAATGCGCGACTTCAACCGCGCCATCAGCTCGAAGCCGTCGAGATCGGGCATCCGGATGTCGACGATCGCGAGATCCGGGCGGAAGTCGGCGGCGATCGACAGCGCATCGCGCGACGATCGCGTCGCCGACGACCTGATGCTCTTCGCTCAACACGCGCTCGACCGCGCGCAGCATTCCCGGCTCGTCGTCCACGATCAGGATGCGCGCCGCTCTCATGAACAGCTGCGCGTGCGGCTGCGCGACGCGGCCTGCGGCACGAGGACGTGGACGTGCGTCCCGTTGCCCGGCTCGCTCTGAATCGTCAGCGTGCCGTCGACCTCCCACAGGACCGAGCGGCAGATTGACAGGCCGAGGCCGTTGCCGTGCGGCTTGGTCGTGAAGAACGGCTCGAGCACGCGCGCGAGGTTCTCGGCCGGATGCCGCAGCCGGTGTCGGCGATCGAGATCTCGACCGCGCGATCGGTCGATCCGGCGGTGATGACGATCCGCCCGCCGTGCGGCGTCGCCTCGCGCGCGTTGGTCAGCAGGTTCAGGAACAGCTGCTCGAGATCGCTCTGGCTGCAGGCGACCTCGGGCAGATCCTCGGGCATCTCGACCTGCAGCTCGATGCCGCCGCGGCTCATCCCGTATTTCAGGATCGCGGACGCGGTCTCGATGGCGCGCCGCACCTGTCCGTAGCCGCTCCGCCGCGCCGCGTTGCGCGAGAAGGTCAGCATCCCGCCGAAGATCCGGCGGCACACCTGCAGCGACTTCTGCACGTGCTCGAGGTCCTCGGCAAACACTTCGGGCCATCAGCGCGCCGCTGCGCAGGTCGGCGCTGCATCTGCTGGATCGAGCGGCAGCATCGCGCCGAGCGCGTTGTTCACGTCGTGCGAGACGCTCCGCGCCAGGTCGGCCATCGCGTGCTTCCGCTCCGCGGTCAGCACGCGCGCGCGCAGCGACTCGGTGCGGTGCAGGTTCTGGATCGCGATCGCGGCCTGCGACCGGAAGTGCTCGACCAGCTCGGCGTCGAAGCGGCTTGAGCTGCTCGGGATAGCGCGCCGCGATCTTCAGCACGCCGACCAGGCTGTCGCGCGTGACCAGCGGCGCGCACAGCATCGACGCTTCGCGCAGCGTTCGCACGTCTGCACCGTCGCCGCTGTTGTAGTCGAGCAGGGCGGCGAGCCCGGCCGCCGGCTGGCCGTTCCATTCCTGCCAGCGGCTCGCCGTGGCGATCGAAGCCGTAGACGCTGTTCCGACTGCAGCAGCGCCGCCGCCTCGTCGGTCATCGGCAGCCGCAGGCCGATCCGCTCGCTCTTCGCCTTCGTCCACGCGATCTGCTCCGCCACCACGCGCAGCGCCGCCTCGTCTTCCTCGCGGATGAGCAGCGCCGACGAGTGATCGTAGTGGGTCAGCGACCGGATGCCGTCGAGGATCTGGTAGAAGAGATCCTTCGGGATGGATCTGCTCCATGATCTTGCGGTCGATGCGGTCTCGCACGCCCAGCAGCCGGTCGCGGTCGATCCGGTGAATGGCCGCCGGATAGCGCCGTCGGCGATGCGCGCGAGCAGGCGCCGATCCTCCCGATCGTAAGGACGCGCCGGGCCGAATCAGCGCGATCGCGCCCCACGCGCCGCCGCGCCGCCGCGATCGAGCGCGATCAGCATGTCGCGCTGAACCGGCGGATGGGTGTGACGGATGTAGCGCGTCAACACGTCGAGATCCCAGTCGGCGTGCTTCGGCAGCGTGAAGAGCAGGTCGGCCTCGCGGCCGGCCGGCATGCAGCGTGGCGATGCAGCCGTGAGTCGCCCTGAAAGAACTCGCGCGTGTCGCGGAGCGCATGCCGCAGCGCCTTGTGCGGCTCGCGGACGTCCTCTCCAAATGCGCCGCCAGGCCATCGACGAATTTCAGCGAGGCCAGCTCGCGCTTGAGCGTCTCGAACCCCTCAGGCGGCAGCATGCCGCTTCAGGATGGTTCTCCGGGCGTGCGCGCGGTCAAGGGGTACATCGGGATTGGCGGGTTCGCCGCGTTCAGCCTCTATTCGTGGCACTCCGGTGACTTCTTCAGCTTCGCGCATGCCGTCAGTGTCGTGCTGAATCCACAACCGCGCACCTGCTCTTGGTCATGAACGCTTCGATCGCCGCCCTGGACGCGCGCGTCTGCTCCTTGTTGAACTCGAAGGTCGGCACCCGATCGAGCGTCCGTCTCCTCGGGGAAGTGATACAGGTCGCCGCTGAGGACGACCGGCCCGGGTTTGGGCGAGCTTCACGAACAGCGCCTGGTGTCCCGGCGTGTGGCCCGGTGTCGACTTGATGACCGTTGAGCCGTCGCCGAATACGTCGAAGTCTTCCGCCCGGAGGACCACTTCTCTTGCTGGTGTCGAGCGACTTGTAGACGTCGAACGATCGCGGCCGCTTCTCGGCGAACATCACGTCGAGCTCCGCTTTCTGGACGATCCAGGTCGATCCCGCATAGTCGTTGGCGTTCCCGATGTGATCGCCGTGCGAGTGGGAGATGGCGAGATAGCGGATCGTGTCCGCCAGTGATGCTCGATCTGCGCGAGCTGCTCCTTCAGGCGTTCGCTGCACCTTCCAGCTCGGGGCTGGCGGGTGCCTCCTTGCCGCCAGCGAAGCGATCCTGCCGAGCCCGGTGTCCCAGAGGAGCGTGCCCATGGGATGCACGATCAGGAATACCGGGTACCGACATGTCGGTCTCCGCGACCTGTTCGCGCGTCAGATCGTACGACTGCGGGTTTTGATTCTCGAGCGTGCCGCCGTCGAGCACGTAGAGCCGCACGCCGGCCGCATTGGTCTGCGCCTTGCCGGCCGGCGGCTGCGCGAGGATGAACGCTGAGACGGTCAGGCTGACGAGCAGCCCCATCCCGATTCCCACGAAGAAATCACGAGCACGGCCGCGATGCTGGAGCTGCGTGCGAGCCACAGGCGATTCCTTTCAGACGGAGCGACGATCGCACTAGCGAGGCTACCGCAACATGCTCGGCGCCGGGCGGGTATTAAGCAAGAACTAAGACAAAGATAGAGACCAGCCCCTTGTCGATGTTGCGTATCGTATGGCGGCGACGCTTCAAAGACTGCTACTAGTGGAGTGTATCCACTGAAGCGTACATTAGTTACAACGAGCCTTCGACCGCGATTTCGCGCCGCGACAACGGGAAAGCGGCCCGGGTAGTAATCCCGAGGAGACAGGCCACTGCGACGTGCTCATTCCGGCCGGCACGACGCTCACCGCGTTCGCGCTGCTGGACCCCGCGCAACCCTGACGACGAGGCGACGAGGCAGACCTATGAGCGCCACATCCGCTGTGAGAACGACCCTCCGGGTTCTGATGCTCCTGACGCTGGCGGCTTCACCCATCGTTCGCGCAAGGGACGATCGCCGGTGTGGTGAAGGACGCGACTGGCGCCGTGCTGCCAGGCGTCACCGTCGAAGCCGCAAGTCCCGTGCTGATCGAGAAGACACGCTACCTGCGGTGACCGACACGCAAGGCCTCTATCAGATCGTGGACCTGCGGCCCGGCTCATACACCGTCACCTTTGCACTGGTCGGCTTCGCGACCATCAAGCGCGAGGGTGTGGAAGTCACCGCGTCGTTCACGGCGACGATTAACGCGGACCTTCGCGTCGGCTCGATCGAGGAGAGCGTCACCGTCTCAGGCGAAGCCCCGACCGTCGACGTGCGCAACGTCGTGCTCGGGAAGGTCGTCGGCCGAGACGTCATCGACACGATTCCGACCGGCAATCGATCGTTTCAGCACATCGGCGTGCTGATTCCCGGCGTGAACATCAACACGCCCGATGTCGGCGGCACCAGCCTGCGCGACCTCACGCTGGTCGTCCGACGACAGCCGATCCGCGGGAACCTGCTGCTCATCGACGGGATGCCGCATAAGCCACGGCGGCGGCGTCGGCGGCGCGCGCAACGGCATCACCATGAACGACGGCGGCGTGCAGGAGATCAGTCTGGAAGTGGGGGCCTCTCGGCCGAAACCGCCACCGGCGGCGTGCGCAGCAACATCATTCCGAAGGAGGGCGGCAACACCTACAGAGGCTTCCTCGCCGCGTCCTACTCCAATCACAGCCTGCAGTCCAACAACCTCACGTCCGATCTGCAGGCACTCGGCCTGCGCTCGGTCGACCGGCTGGACCGGGTCTGGGACATCAATCCGGCGATTGGCGGTCCGCTCGTGAAGGACAAGCTGTGCGTTTCATTCGGCGTTCCGCGCGTGGGGCGCGAACAACCTCGCGGCGGGCGTCTACTACAACCAGACGCCGACCTCCTTCGTCTACACGCCGGATTTCGATCGGCAGGGATTGACGGCACGCAGCTCGGAAGCGAGAACATTCGACTGACGTGGCAGGCGAGCCCGCGCAACAAGATCAACTTCTATTACGACATTCAGCCAGGGCTGCTACTGCCCTCGCACTTGCGCCAACCTTCGCACCAACTCCCTGAGGCGATCATCGATCAGGGACGAAGTCCCGACTACATGACGCAGCTCACCTGGAGCTCGACGGTCAGCTCGAAGCTCCTGGTGTCGGCCGGCGCGCGACCTTCGTCGACTCTCGACTGGCCGACCACGCCGGCAGCCGGGCACCGAAAACACGACGCTCGCGCGAGCTCGACCAACCAGATCTACCGCGCGTTCACTTGACCAGCGCGTCGGATCGAGGATCGGTGCCAGCCACAACGCGAGCCATCAGTTCAACTGCGGTTGTCGATTGCCTACGTGACCGGCTCGCACAGCGTCAAGCTGGGCACGACCTTCCAGCGATCGTCGAGCCGCGTGACCCGCGATCTCTACGGCAACGCGATGTCGTGGCAGCTGCCCAACGGCCAGCCGCGATCGATTACCGAATGGGCCGAGCCGGTGAGCTTCGAGGAGCGTCTGAAAGCCAACGTCGGCGTCTACGGACAGGATCAGTGGATGATGAAACGCCTCAACGATGAACGTCGGCGTGCGCTTCGACTACCTCCAACGCGTTTGTGCCGGCGCAGCATGAAAATGCCGGTCCGTTCCGTGCCGGCGCGCGACTTCGCGGCGATTTACAACGTGCCGGACTGGAAGGACGCATCGCCGCGCGGTCGGCCTCGCATGACTTGTTTGGCAACGGTAGACCGCGCTCAAAGCGACCGGGGCCGCATGCAGTTCGCCCCCGAGATCATCACCTCTCACGCGGCAGGCGAATCCGGCGTTCGCTTCCGTTGTGAACTCGACACGGACGTGACCGACGTGAACCGCGACCTCAATCCCGATCGGCGACCTCGACGGCGGCGGCGAATCGCGTGAATGCGGCGCGCTCGACAACGCCAAGTTCGGCCAGGTCAACATCCTCACCGCGCTACGACGATGCCGTGCTGCACAATCGGGCGGCTTCAACTGGGAGACGTCGGCCGGCGTTCAGCACGAGCTGGCGTCGGGCGTATCGGTCACCGCCTCCCTATTACCGTCGCTCGCTCGGCGGAACCTGACCGTGACGCGAAACCTGGCGGTGTCGCCTCTCCGACTTCAGCCCGTACTGCGTGACGTCGCCGGTCGATCCGCGGCTGCCCGGCGGCGGCGGCCAGCAGATCTGCGGGTTCTGACGATGTCTCGCCGGCGAAGTTCGGACAGCAGAACAACGTGATCATCCTCGCGCCGGACCAGACCGAGGTCTTCAACGGCGTGGACTTCGGCGTCAGCGCGCGGATTCGTCGCGGCATCGTCCCTGTCCGGCGGCACCAGCACCGGGCACACTCCAGACCAACAACTGCTACGCGTTGAACGGATCCGACGCTGACCTTCGCGGGCACGGCGGCCGGCGTGCAGGCAGCGCGGATCGACGCGTCGTGCGACATCCGCCCGCCGTTCCAGACGCAGTTCAAGTTCTACGGCGTCTACCCGCTGCCGTGGTGGGGCCTGCAGACCAGCGCCAGCCATCAGAGCGTGCCAGGACCGCAGATGACGGCAAGCTATCCCGCGACCAACGCGCAGATCATCCCGACGCTCGGAAGGAGCCTCGCCGCGGGGCCCACTGCGACTGCAGTGACCGTTGATCTGATTCCGCCCGGCACGCGTACAACGTGCGGCTGAACCAGCTCGACTTCCGGATGTTCATGGCGATCAAGTGTCGGCGGCGCGCGTGTCCGCGCGAATATCGACCTCTTCAACATGTTCAATGGCAACGCCATCCTGGCCCAGAACAACGCGTTCGGAAGCGCCTGGCTCACGCCGACGCGCGCATTCTGCAGGGACGGCTGCTGAAGTTTGGGACGCAGATCGATTTTCCTAGGATGATGTGCGCATGACGAAGCGTATCGCGCCGGCGGCGCGTCGGCGTTTGGCAACGTTGTGGGACACTATCCCGCCAATTCGATCAACCTGCACGGCATCGCAGTCGATTCGATGGGTTACGTCTACGTGGCCGAGAACCGCGGGAAGCGCGTGCAAAGTTCACGATCGTGAGGCAGTAGCGCGGTGCGTCGCGCCGCCGCCGCCAAGCTGTCATGAAGTTCCACCAGCGACTACACGCTCAGACCGGACACGCGACAGTTGCTGCAGCCCGAGCGCGAAGTCCACCTCTCGCCGAAGGCCTTTGAGCTCTCAAGCTCCTCCTCGAGCAGCATCCGACGGCGGTGTCGAAAAGCGAGTATGCTGAACCGGCTGTCGCCTGGTGTGTTCGTCGCTGAAGGCATTCTGTCCGTGCTCGTCAACGAGATTCGCGGCGCACTTGACGACGACGCGGACAACCCGAGGTTCATCAGAACGTTGCGCTAGCTGGGCCATGCCTTCGGCGGCGATCTGGCGGTGGTTCAGGAGCCGGCGGCTGATTCTGGCGTCGATGGTTCGCCCTACTGGCTGATCTGGGCGACGAAAACATTTCGGCTCGCGCCGTACTCGAGCGTACGCTGACGCGAGCCCGGTGTCGAGGTGCTGCTCGACTGCCCGGCGTCTCGCCGACACGCGCGAATCACGATCGACAAGGGTCAGGCGGTCATCGAAGACCTCGACAGCAAGAACGGAACGCGCACGTGGGCCGCTGCAGAATTGCGTCGCCATCGCCGCTCGCCGACGGCGATCAGCATCCAGCTTGGACCGGTGGTGCTCGCGTTCCGGATCTGGTCTGTGAGGCACGGCGCGGAGACAGTGACCGCTCGAAACCTACCGGGCGGTAATCGTCTCGCCGCGATGCTCCGAGCCCTGGCGCTCATGCTCGCGGCATGCCCGCGACCCAGTTGACGACAACCGTGATCGGGACTTCTGACGGTGATTGTGGCGGCTGATTGATCAGAAACCGCTGCCCGTTGTTGAACACGGCGTAGCCGTTTCGCGACAGCGGATCCGGCAAATCCACGAACTTCGAGGTTCGGGTCTTGAACAGCGCCACCGCCGGACCCATTTCGAAGTCACGGCTGGTCTTCACCGGCACCGCTATCAGCGTGCCGTTCCGGCGACAGGTAGAAGAGCTCGCGGCCGTCAGCGCGCCAAACCGGCTCGGTTCCGCCTCGCGTCGACACGCGCGCACTCGCGTATCGCCGGATGGAAACGTGAGCGCACCACTACTTCACGCGTTCCTTCGTCGAACGACACGTATGCGATCCACCGGCCGTCAGGTGAAATCCGCTCCCAACGCCGCGTCGGTCGATCCGCACCGGCGACGAAGACGCGCCTGCCGTCGTGCGTCAGCGGCATGGCCCACAGCTCGCTGCGGCCAGGCCCCCGTGAAAGAGCAGGAACGATTCGTCGCGCGACCAGTTCAGCGGCCACTTGTCGTCCGACGATCGGAGGAGCTCCTGCTCGCGGCCGTCCTCGGAACGACTTCAGTACAGGTCGAAATGCCCATGGCGATCGGACGCAAACGCGAGACCGCCGTCGGGCGACCACAGCGGCGCAAGATGGTTGCTGACGTCCGTCGTGAACCGCGACTCGTTTCCACTCGAGAGGTCGGTGATCCAGATGCTCGAGCGTCCCGTCGCCGGATCGAACCGCGACGACGCCATGCGCCGGCCGTCGGGTGAGACGTCGACGCTCTCGCCAGGATCGCTGCTCGCCCGCCGAACCGAGACGGCGTCCGCTCCGGATCGAACCAGGTCAATTCGGGCGAATCGACCGCCTGATACATCAGCACGCCGTTCTGCGACACCGAGAACGCCCACCCGTCCGTTGACGGTGTACTCACCCGCGGTGACAGCTCGAGCGGCGGTCCGCTCATCTGCAGTGCATCGGGCGCGAACGATCGTGCGAACAGCGCACCGGCGCGTAGAACAGGAGGAAGCCGGGCGCGGCGTAGCTGGCCTGCGAGGCGTGCATCCGCGACGCGCCTGCGCCGTTCTGGTGCGTCTAGCGACGTGACGTAGACGCCGGCGCGATCGCGGCTGGTGCTCCGCAAGAGGAACAGGACGTGCCGACCGTCCGGGAGGAACTGCGGAAACGCGTGACCGAGCTCTCGCCGGCGGATGCATCCACGGTGGTGAGCGGCACGGCCGCGCCGCCTCGAGAGCGACAGGCGGAACAGTCCGGTGTTATAGCCCCGACGACGAGCACGCCGTCGCGATTGCCGGTGCCGGCCGGACTGACGCCGGTGCGCACCTTGTTCACGATCCGCGGCCCCGCCGCCGGCGACGCTGATTGCCTCAGCACGCCCTTGACGAAGAAGAGGATCTGCTGCGAGTCCGGCGACCAGAACGCGCCGTCGCGCCGTCGGTGCCAACGATCGCGCGTGCCTGGTGTCGCCGCGAGCGGACGCAGCCAGAGCGGGCCGCGTCCTTCCGCCGACGACGAGGGAAGACGAGATGGTGTCCGTCGGGAGACAGCGCCGCTTCGAGCGAAAAAGCTCGCGTCGCTGTTTCCCTCCGGCGGCGCGTCACGAGGAAGCTCGCGGCCGGGAGTTCTGGTCGGCGGTCGCGTGGCGCATCGCGGTCGACCAGCGCAACGGCGCCGAGCCTGATTCCGCACGCCACGAGCACCGACATCACGGCCACGGCGCGCGGCTGCTTCGCGCGTGCCGGCAGCGAAGTTGTGGCGAGCAGCGTCTGGCGGATCCAATCGAGCTCGCGCCGAACGTCTTCGACGTTCTGCCAGCGATCGCCCGGCTTTTCTCCAGGCAGCGACCGATGACGTGCTCGACAGCGTTCGAGACGCGTGACGTCCGAAGCGGCAGCGGCCGGGGCTCGGCGGTGAGGATCGCCGCGACCACGCTGACCGCGCTTCGTCCTTCGAAGGCGCTGACCGCAGGTCATTTCGTAGAGCACCAGCCCGAGTGCGAAGATACTCGCCCGCGAACCGCGCCGTAGCCTTCAGCCTGCTCGGGCGACATATGCGCCAGCGTGCCGACCAGCGTACCGTCGAGCGTCGCGTGTTACTCCGGCCGCGGCAGGCTCGTGTCCGATCGATCGAAGCCGGCTTGGTAACGACGCCGAAATCGAGCAAACTTCGCGCCGCCGTCGGTGACGCATGATGTTCGACGGCTTGACGTCGCTGATGGACGAACCCGTGCCGATGCATCGTGTCCGGAGCGGCGGCGGCGACCGCTGGCGCACGGTTATCGAGCATGCTGCTCGAAGCGGCAGCGGTCCGCGCTTCAGCCGCTCGCCCAGAGTTTCCTCGGTCAGGCACTCCATCACCAGGAACCTCGATATCTCTCCTGGCGGCCGATACATCGATAGTAGAGCGTGCAGATGCGCGGGTGCGGCTCGGGGACTCGAGATCGCGCCAGGCGCTTCGCGCTCGAAGCGATGGTGATGCCGTGTCGGCGTCGCCGGCCTGCCGAATCTTTGATCGCGACCACGCGGTCGAGCCAGGTGTATCGACCGCAAAGACAGACATCACCCGATCCGCCGCGGCCGGTGCGTGGGCAAAAACCAGGCCCTGTACGGGACCTAAGGTCGCACCGAGGATCACGGTCAAGCAGTCCTTGGGAGATGGACGAGGGATTATACCCACGTGAACAGTTCCGACCAGCCGCGAATGGTGTGCAGCGTGTCGAGCGATGCGCACGCGACTCGAGAAGTGTGAGCGCCTGCGGTACCCTGGACTCGCGCGCGGGGCGACTCGCGGGAGCACGACGGTGTCGATGACGCGGATGACGCCTCGTTCGCGTCTACGCCGACGTGCGTGGCGTGAATTTCGCGTCGATATGGATCGGGGAATCACGAAGCTACGAAGTCTGCGAAGTCTGAAGTATGAAGTTCGAAGCCTGAAGTCTGAAATCGATGAGGCTAAAACCCTGGCTTCTACTTCCAGACTTCGATATTTCTCGCACTTTACGGAATGCGACTAGCCAACGGGTACCGGGAACGGGAAGCCGAGGTTGACGAACCCGGCCCCGGCCTCGATTCTGCGCCTGGCAGTTCTGACGCAGTTGGTAGTCGGCGGCGCGACCTGGTGGAATCCTCGCCGAGCACGCCGCCCATGCGGCCGCCGCTCGCGACGCGCCACTGCGAGACGGTTGCGGCCTGCACGAGGCGCTGGCGACCTGCGGGACTGTCACGGCCGACCAGGCGGCGCGACACGTCGTTGGCGAAGTTGATGCGCGGCGTCACGGCCACCGCATAGCAGTCCTTCGTGAACGGCCCTCCGGGCGGACAGATCGGCAGGGCGGCGGCGGGTTCCGGAAGTTCGGGTTGTCGAAGTAGAACAGTCCGGCGCCAAGAGTGTGCGTGATGTCGGTCGGCGTCCCGTCGGCGCGCGCTGGCTCCATCTGGAAGATGCCGCCCGAAGACGCAGTCCTTCGCCTGCAGCTTGATCGACGCGGCGCTGCCGGCGCGCTCCAGCAGCAGGTCGTCGTTCGACACCTGCACCTCGACGCCACTGGTCAACGTACTGCCGCGCAGATCCGGAACCTCGCTCGCGAAGACGATCGCGCGCACGCCGCTGGTCAGGTCGAGCGCGTTCGGCGCGCCGGTCAGCGTGTAGTTGAGCACGGAGAACGTCGCGGCATCGACGTCGAACTCGATGTAGCGTCCGCGCACGCGCAGCACACTTCCGACCGCGCCGGCGGCGATCGTCGTGTCGCAGCCGGTGCCCGAGAACGCCTGAGTTCCGCCATCACGGTGAACCCGCCCCTTCACATCCATTGGACGAGGCCGCTGACGCCGTCCACGGGACGGCCCCCATCAGCAGCAGCGCCATCGACACATTTCACAGTCCACACAGTTCTCGTACGCATACGTCCTCCCTCTTTCGCCGTCGCTGAGGGTGACGACGAATCTTCGGCGGCCTTGCCCTTCGACTTCGCTCAGGGCACCCCGAGCAACGTCGAGGGGTGAAAGCGACCGCCCTACGACCGTCCTGATTGAAACGAAATGAAGGTGATGGCGCGAACCGGGCGAGTCCGTCGCTCGCCGGTTCGCCGCCTGGGTTTCCCGGCTACTTCTGCAGCGACTTCAGGTACATCGACAGCGCCTCGATGTCCGCCGCGTTCAGTTGTGACGTCTTGCCGTGCGTGTCCTTGATGCACCTGCGATGTTGTTGGCGGCGAGCGCCGGGTTGATCGTGCGCACGGCCGCTATTCACGACGATGAGCGGCGCCAGGTTGTCGCTGCCGAGCCGATCGATCTGCAGCCGGCCGTCCGGGATATGCCGCGTTCCGGCGGCGCGACCTGGCACCGGCCGGTCGAGGCTGACGAGGATCGGGCCCTTGCCGTCGCCGGCCGAGCGCGCCGCGGCTGTCGAGCCATGCGTGATCGGCACCTCGGTCGGCAGGACGATCGGCGGGCCGCCGAGGAAGTCTGCCGCGACGCGCGCGAGTGATCGGTGCGCACGGTGCGGAAGTTGAAGCCGCGCTCGCCGGGCAGCAGCAGCGGCGAGTCGGGCGCGCAGCAGGATCTCGCGCATCGCTGTGCGCGAGCCGTGGTGCAGCCAGCGCGGCACGCCGTCCCAGAACGCTGCGCAGGTGGCTGGGTGTTGCGGCTGCTGATGTTCTGGCGGCTGCCGACATCCTGCGGCGGGCCGAACTGGCTTGAAGAAGTAGTCGTTGGTCGAGCCGCTGGAACGGGCCGTCGTTGTCGATCGGTGGTCTCCGCTGATGACGCCCGGCTCGTGGATGTTGAAGTCCTGGAACGTGTCGTCGACTGCGCCGTTGGTCGATCTCGTTGCCGTTGTGGTGGCAGCTCGCGCAGCCGCGCGCCGCCCGCGTTGACCTCGTTGGTGAACAGCTCGCTGGCCGCCGCGCGATCTGGCGCCGCCGTCGCCGCGTCGTCGGGAACTGCGCGCAGCGGGTTCGGCAGCAGCCGCGTCTCGTTCTGCGTCCACAGGATCTGGTCGAACGCCATCTCGTAGTAGCCGATCTGAAGCGCGTCGCCGCTGAGATCGGGGCGGTTGATCGCTGCGCGAGTTCTCGCGCGGTCGTGTCTGCTGCACGAAGGCGTCGCGCGCGGCGAGCCGCTCGGTCAGCGTCGCCTGCGGGAAGAGCGCCGTCTGCGCGCTCGGCGTTGACCAGCTCGCCGTTGCACGCCGACGCGTACGCCGTTCATGTTGTTGTTGCAGCCCCTCGAACCACTCCGGCCAGTTGTCGGAGAGATCCTTGTTCTGCGGCACGGCCTTCGGCGCCGCCGATCGCGTTGGCGCCGACGTTCCACTGCGCTGCCGTCGTGGCGGCTCTGCCAGTGGCAGTGGCCGCACGACTTCTGCCCGTCGTCCGAGCTACGACTGCGTGAACAGCCAGCGCAGGCCGACTTCCTCGTGCGTCGCGAACAGGTGATCACCGTGTCCGCCCTTGACCGGATCCGGCGTGCGAGTCGGTGACGCCGACCGGCAGCATGTCCCTGGCGCGTCAGTCGTGCCGTCCGGACCGACGCCGAGGAACGAGATGTCCTCGGTCTGCATGTTGGCGACGAAGATCGTCCGGCCGTCCGGCGCCAGCCACGATCCCCTGCGGCGTAATCCCGCCGGTGAACTGCATGCCGACTTCGGAGCAATACGTAACTGGAACGAAGCACA
>ERZ1370068.6220-contig-5217_pt1 | contig 17839 bp, 23 predicted proteins | sample MGYA00561227_ERZ1370068 | MGnify/ENA primary metagenome ERZ1370068 (study PRJEB38410, sample SAMEA6850437) | metagenome | study: Metagenomic assessment of the ecological functions of the soil: analysis of the soil microbiota associated with the...
CACGACACCACGTATCGCGCTCGCACGGAACCGATGTCCATACATCCGCGGAAGCACCAGGAGCGGCACCATATCTTGCGAGTCACGTCCTCACACTGCGACGATCGTGGACTGGGGCATGATCCGCGGCGGCGGCGTGATGATCACGGTGCCCACCGTCGGCTTCTTCGTGGCGCGGTGCAGGGCGCTATCTCGTACAGGGATGGGCGAGCTGAGGGGTGAAGGGCTGAGCTGAGCGAAACATGGGCGGGCGGATCTCGTCGGCCAACCACCCTGAGGTTGCGCGAGCGTCGCCGCCGGGCGGGGCCAGGACGGCCCCGCCCGGCGGGAACGACATTACGTGCGAACAGCCTTGGCCTTCCGGGCTCCCAGATACTGATGTGGCGCGTTTCCGGCATGATGAACAGGCAGATGATGAAACACACGGCCGGCACCACGATGGGGTAGATCAAGGCATAGCCGACGCTGCCGGTGGACGAGAAATGCCGCGGAGGTGATGAAAGGCACCAGACCCCCGCCCCAGCCGTTGCCGATGTGGTAGGGCACGGAAACGGACGTGTAGCGATCCGGCTCGGGAAATACTCAGCCAGGAATGCCCCGACCGGGCCGTACACCATGCCCACGTAGGACACCAGGATGAAGATGATGAAGATGGCGACCGGATAGTTGACGGCGCCGGGATTGGTGACCTGACCCAGCCACGCATAGAGCGGGTAGTACGTCAGGGAGGCCAGCGCCATTCCCCAGAATGACCGGCTTCCGGCCGATGATGTCGGAGAGCCATCCGAACAAAATCAACGTCGGCGTCGCGATGAGCAACGCCGCGCCGACGATGTAGCTGGAGGTCAGCACGTCGAGCTTCTTCACCGTTTGCAGAGAAATAGAGGGCCCAGAACTGGCCGCTGTACCACACGACGCCCTGCCCGATCAGCACCACGATGGCGACCAGGATGAATTTGATGTTGGAGCTCAGGAACGCCTCTTTCCACGGGTTTCGCACCATCCCGCCCTTGGCCTTCATTTCCTGAAAGATCGGAGTCTCACCCAGTTGCAGCCGGATGTAGATGGCCATCATCACCAGCAGGAACGAGATGAGGAACGGAATCCGCCAGCCCCATTCGGTGAAGGCGTCGTTTCCCAAGTAGGTCCGGGTGCCGACGATCACCGCCAGGGAAACCACGATGCCCAGCGTCGGGGACGTCTGCAGCCAGCCGGTGTAGTAGCCCCGGCGCTCGTCCGACGACGTGCTCGGCGACGTATGGTGATCGCGCCACCGTATTCCCCGCCCAGGCACAGCCCCTGGATCATTCTCAAGCCGAACAGAATGAAAGCGGCGGCAAGGCCAATGGAGGCGAAGGTCGGTATCAGACCGATGGCGGCTGTGGCCAGGCCCATGCCGGTTAGAGTCACGATGAAGGTGTATTTGCGGCCCACTCGGTCACCCAGCCATCCAAACAAGAAGGCGCCCAGTGGGCGAATCAGGAAGCCGGCGGTGAACAGGGCGATCGTGCTCAGCAGCGCCGCCACCGGGTGGGTCTTGTCGAAGAACTTGACCGACAGGATCGCGGCCAAGCTCCCGAAGATGTAGAAATCGTACCACTCGATGACGTTCCCCACGGCGGCGGCAACCACCACGCGGCGGAAGTCTTTGGGGACCTGATCCTTACCGGCCATAGTATTCCCCTATGGTGCGTCGGGTTCACGTCGACATCGGGTAATCGTCCATGCAACCCCGGGCGGGAAGAGTCCTGCTGCTCACGCTCCAGAGCTCGCGGCACGCGCCGGCGACTTCTGCTGTCTCGAGGGCCCGGTGAAGGGCAACCAGGAGATCCGGCATCGCGAAGGGCTTCACGAGGTAGGCATCCGCCCCGTGGCGCCGCGCGTCGACCGCCGATTTGGCCGTCCCGTACGCGGTCATCACGATGACCGCCAGGGCGGGATGTATCGCCTTGCTCCGTGTGATGAGTTGACTCCGTCCATCCCCGGCAAGCGGTGGTCAGTGAGAAGCAAGTCAACCGTGCTCCGATCCAGAACTGCGAGAGCGTCCTCCCCGCTGGGCACGGCGACAACTTCGCACCCGGCGGCCTCCAACGCTCGTTGCAGCGGACGCCGAAAAACTTCGTCGTCCTCGACAATCAGAACGCGAATGCGTACTTGCCCCTCAGCCGTCAAGTGAGCGCCCACTCAGATGGCGAGCGTAGGACTCGATACCGCAAGGCCCACTGTCTCATGCTTGAGGTGGCAGATTAGGCAAATAGGATGCCGGAATACCGGCGAAGCCAAGTGCTTGACTGTTTGAGAACTCCTAAAGCCCGACCGGCCGAAGCATTGGTATGCGTACCATGGAATCCTTGGTGTTAATACCACGCAGAAACTTGATCTCCGGCTGAGCTTCGGGCCGCAAGGCGCTCTCGCGCCTTCGATTCCCGCGATGGTCCTACTAGGGTGAGCGCCTCCGTTTTTGGGGCGACCCCGAGGGTTCCGTCAGCGAGGTCGACCTTGCGCCGACCCCAGCTCGATCTCCCGCAGTCCACGCACCTTGATGGCGTCGGGGCGAACCGTCCGCCCACCGCCACGCCCCCGGGCAAGGGCGTGTAGAGCTCGATCCCGATCGTGGCAATGGGCATGGACGGCGCGTCCGGCCTCGGCGTGTCGAGGAGCTTCAGGGAAACGATGGCGAGAATCGGTCCGCTGTCCTCCGGCGTATCAGGAAGCGGCTCGCGGTCGAAGGTCTGGTTCGGGAACGCAGTCTTCATTGCCTTCTGATGCACTTCCGAGTGATACCACCCGACCAGGGCCTTCTTGTTCTCGAACCAGGCGAAGATGACTTGCTTGCCGCTCGACGTCTGGCCCGTCTCCACGCCGAGACACCCGGGCCACGCCCTGGCCGCGCTGACCACGCTGGCGAAGCGGCCCGGAGGAGCCTGCGCGAGCGCAGGGGTGATCCACGAGCAGACCAAGGCGAGGGCAACTGACGCGACGATCACGAGGTCGCCACCGTGGCGGGTCTTCATGACGAGGTCTCCTTTCACGCTCAGCGTCCGCTCAGCCCTGCAGCACCCATCCGTACTGGGTCAGGCTCGGTCGCGGCCCCTCGTCCAGGTAGGCCGCTTTCAGCTTCGACACGTAGTCGGGAGGGACCGGGTTGCGATGCAGGCCCGGATCGATCCCGTAGACGCGGGCGCCGTTGAGGCCGAAGATCTGCGCTTTCACGTCAGGGGTGAGCGGGCGGTACCCGAACCGCTTCATGAGCGACTCGGGCATCGTGAATCGGCGCAGGGCCTCGATCTGCCACTGGGGCGAGCCCCACCAGATGGAATCCGTGCCCCAGAGCACGTGATCGGCGCCGAACGCCTGGACGAGCATGCCGAGCACGTGGCCGCAGACCAGCGGAGAGGTGATCACCATCTGTCCGAAGGTGGCGCCCAGCTCGGCGTAGATGTTGGTGAGGCCGGGATTGCGCAGGCGGATGTCGCAGAGGTCGGTGACCCAGTCCACGCGTGACGATGTGCGGAACTCGTCGCGCGCGGCCTCCATGGCCGGTCGGAGGGAGTGGAAGGCCGAGTGATAGACGATGAAGTTCAGGTCGGGAAAGTCTCTGGCCGCGCGCTCGATGTCTCGGGGATGCCAGTACTCCTCGACCCCGCCCTGGAGCGGCAGCCCCTTGTGGAGGCAGATGTTCTTGATGCCGAGGCGGCGCGACGCCTCCAGCATGGGGTACGCGACCTTCTCGTCGTCGACACGCCACGGCTTCGGCGGGTTGCCCATGGGCAGGCCCGTGTAGCATTTCCACGCGCTGATCCTGAGGTCGGCGGCCTGACGCCGCATCTCGTCCAGGTCGGCCGTGCCCTTGTTGGGGGACACGAGCCCGTGCGCGATGAGCCGCTGGGAGGCGGCCAGTCGATTGATCACGTCCCGCGTCTCCGCCATCTTGTCCGGCGGCAGGATATTGCCGGCGTCGGTCGCCGACGGAATGCCGCTGATCACGGCGACCGTGGTGTCGCTGTCCAGAAAGATCTCCTTGATGTAGTTGCCGAGATAGAGGTCCTCCATGGTGCCGCGATCCTTCTCGAGCTCGGGGTTCCAGGGGCGCCCGACGCGGCGCAGGCCGAGGAGCTGCGGAAACTGGCGGGGGCGGCGACGTGATGGGTCTGGACGTCGAAGATGAACTGGTCGGACGGCTTCCGCGCATCGGCCGCCGCCGACTCGACGGCTTCGACGGGATCGACCTCGAAGAATGGTCCGAAGACCGTGTTCAAGGCGAGGAAGGCGGCGGCCATCCCCGCGCTCGAGGACAGGAAGTCGCGCCGGCTCACCCCCAGCCGGCGCGCGTTCGTTCGCGCCGTCTCGCTGCAGCAGCGCGGCGACCCGTTCTTGCTCGCGTGTCTGGGACAACGGGATGTACTCCTCGTTCGAGACGACCTGTGTGGGGAGCGGCGAAAGCCCATCGGTCTCCGGCGTCCAGCCTCCACTTCCGAACCCATCGTCGTTCACGCATTCTCGGTCCTCCCATTGGCCTTCCCGGCATGGTTCGCGACTGATGTGAACACTGGTAACATGCACATGTTGACAGTGTCAACACCGAAAAGCTAGGGTAGGGACCATCGTGCGACGGGTCGACCCCAGAAGACCTTCCGGCCACCCAGCGTCAGCCCCGCCGGCCCAAGCGCCCGAAGCGATACCATCACGGCGACCTGCCCGCGGCGCTCCTGGATGCGGCGCTCCATATCGTGGAGACCCAGGGCACGGAAGCGCTGACCCTGCGTGCGGTTGCCCGCCTGGCCGGCGTCTCGCAAGCGGCTCCCTACCGGCACTTCGCGAACAAGGAAGCCCTCCTGGCCGGGGTCGCCGAGGAGGGCTTCCGCTCACTGATGAGCGCAATGCGTCAGTCAGTCGAGGCCTGCGGTGACATGCCCCTTGCACGGCTCCGGGCGGTGGGGATCGGCTACGTGACGTTCGCCACGAGCCATCCAGCACACTTCCGCGTCATGTTCGGACGCGACATGGCCGACCGGTCGGCCTTCCCGACTCTCCGTCAGGTCGCCGGCGACACGCTCGCCATCGTCGTCGACGCGATAGCGGATTGCCAGCGCGCCGGACTCGTGCGCTCGGAGGAGCCGGCGGCGGACCTTGCCCTCACCGCGTGGTCCAGTGTCCACGGCCTATCCACCCTCCTCCTCGATGGAGTGCTCGACAGGCCCGTGGCCGACGTCGCCGAGATGGTGACTCGGGATCTGTTCCTGGGGCTGGGAGTACGTGAGAAGTAGGAAGCGATGCGACCTGCTCGGCCAGAGCGCCATCATCGCGCCCCTCCGAGGAGACTCGCCGCCTGTGCACGACGCCTCGGCGACGAGGTGGCGACTCGGTTGCGCTGCGACCTGGACGCCGTGCGCTCCTACAAGGATACGGCCTCAGCGTCCCTCAAAGCGCGGTGGACGGCGCTCCTGGAGGGCGCGCAGGCCTTCCTTGTGGTCCTCGGTCTGTCGCAGCACGCCGATCTGCGGGCGGATGAAATCGAGCGCAGCCTCGAACGACATCTCGAGCCGCGCGCAGCACCGTCCGCTTGGCCACCTGAACCCCGCGGGGCGCAGACAGGGCGAATCGCCGCGCGAACTCTCGCGTCGCGGCGGGCAGCTCATCGGCCGGCACCACCCGGCTCACCAGCCCGATGGAGAGCGCCGTTTGCGCGTCGATGGGCTCGCCGCTCAGGATCAGGTCGAGCGCATTCGTCAGCCCCACGATGCGCGGCAGGAGCCACGCGCCGCCGCCGCCCGGGGCCAGGCCCAGCCGGACGTAGACCTCGCAGAACCGCGCCGTGTCGGCAGCCAGGCGGAAGTCGGCCGCGCACGCCAGGTCGAGGCCCGCGCCGTAGGCCGCGCCGTTCACGGCGGCGATCAGCACCTTGGGAAGCGGCGCAGCAAGAGCTGCGTCTCCTGGATCAGCCCGACCTGCTCTTGGCGGGCGGAGACCGCGCCTCCCCGGCGCTCGCCACCTTCGCCATGCTCTTCACGTCGCCGCCCGAGCAGAAGGCCCGCCCCGCTCCCGTGAGCACCAGCACGCGCACACCGTCGTCCTGCTGCGCGGCGCGTACCGCGTCCGCCACCTCACCCAGCATGTCCACCGAGATCGGGTTGCGGTGCTCCGGTCGATTGAACGTCAGGGTGGCGATCTGGTCCTCCACCTCGTAGCGAATCTCGCGGTAGTCGCTCATCGAGTGTCCTCAGCCAAGAATCGGCGTGTCGAGCGCCTTGGACGCACGCACCGGATCGAAGTATTCGCGGAGGAAGGCGATCTTGCCGCCTGCAGCACGCAGGAACACCACATACTCCTGGCGATAGAGACGCCCCGTCGGCTTGATCAGCGCCTCCGCCTTGACTTCGGCGACTGCCGCTTCCGGATCGGCGAAGGCATGCACCTCGAGGTCGAAGAAGCGGAAATTCTCCACCGCCCCCAGGAACCAGGTCACGTGACGCACCACCTCCACCCGCCCCGATAGCCGAGCCTGGATGGCCGATGGCGGGCGCGAAGGGGAACTCCCACACCAGATCATCGGCGATCAGCGTCTGCCATTGCGCGTTGTCCGCGACAAGCGTCTCGAAATGTCGTCGTAAGAGATCGGAGGCGATCGTCATCGCCGCCTCAGGCCGTCGCCGGGGCCTTGTGCAGGTGGCCGTCCTTCATGATCACCAGCAGCGCGTCCTGGCTCTGCAGGCGCTTGATGTCGGCGAGGGGATCGCCGTCGACGAGCAGCAGGTCGGCGAGGTAGCCGGGCTTGACCTGGCCGAGCTCGTCCGGGCGCCCCATGATCTCGCCGCCCATGCCGGGTGGCGGCGACCAGCGTCTCCATCGGCGTGAAGCCGAGCACGTCGACGAACAGCAGCAGGTCGCGCGCGTAGGTCCCGTGCGGGTTCCAGGCGAAGCCGTAGTCGCCGCCCGGCAGCGACGCGGATGCCGCGCTTGCGCATCCGTCCCATGGTGTCCACCGAGACCTCCAGCTCGTGCAGGAGGCCGCCCTCGCGGGCCTGCTCGGGGGTCAATCCCCACTCGCTCGCCGCGTAGCACGCCTGGTAGGTGAGGCCCAGCGCGGGGACGACGAAGCACCAGTCGCGGTTGGCCTCGAGCAGGTCGAGCGCCTCCTCGTCGGCGAAGTTGGCGTGGTAGATGATGCCGAGGCCGTGACGGATGCACATCTTGACGGAGTCCGCGCTCCGGGCGTGGGCGCACACCCGCACGCCGGCGGTCCGGGCGACCTCCATGGCCGCGGCCACCTCGGCGTCCGTCGTCACGGCGCGGTTGGCGCGCAGGTCGCCCTGCCCCGTCTGGCCAGAGACATTGAGCTTCAGGAGATCGACGCCCTCGCGCACGAGGAGGCGGCAGACCTTTCGGATTTCGTCGGGCCCATCGGCGACCCAGGTGAAGGTCGGCGTCTCGAGATGGGGCAGGTGCAGCGCGTTCTCGTCGCCCAGCCCGCCCGTGACCGTGATCTCCGGGCCATTGGCGAGGTAGCGCGGCCCGGGGATGCGCCCGGCGTTGATCTCGTTCCGGATCACGACGTCGAGCCGGGGCTTGGCCGCGGCGCCCGACAGCACGCTCGTGTACCCGCACTCGAGCATCGTCCGGGCATTGCGCATGGTGGCGAGGAGGTGCTCCTCGGGCGGCAGGCGCGTGAACTCCGCGTTCGACGCCGCGTCCGCGTAGCTGACGTGGCCGTGGGGCTCCACGAGTCCCGGCATCAGCGTGGCGCCGGCGCCGTCGATGACGCGCGCGCCGCCGCGCGGCAGGCCCCCGCCCATCCGCACCGAGGCGATGCGCTGGCCCTCGACCAGCACGTCACCGGAAAACGGCGCGGCCCCGCTGCCATCGAAAATCATCGCGTTGACGATCAGCGTCCTCTCCATGGCCTCCTCCTCGGGCCCCACGATAGCACGCGGTCCGGTGATACGATGTCGCCGGCGCCGCGGGCTTGCAGAAGCGCGGCGCACATTCCCGAGGAGGTATCGTGATGCAGCTTGGCCGGCTCGGTGTCTGGTCCTCGATGGATGGCATGACCGCCGCCGCGGCGGCGGACTTCGCCAGGCGGGTCGAAGGTTGGGGCTACGGCGCCCTCTGGGTACCGGAGTCGCGTGGCCGCAACGTGCTAGTGATCTCGAGCTGGCTCCTGGCCAATACCAAGACGCTCACGGTCGCCACCGGCATCGCCAACATCTATGCGCGCGATCCGCAGTCCACAGCGTCGGGCCAGCTCGCCCTCGCCGAGCAATCGGGCGGGCGCTTCCTGCTCGGCCTCGGCGTGTCCCATGTCCCGCTCGTCGAGGGCCTCCGCGGCCACAGATACGGCAAGCCGGTGGAGACCATGCGCGACTACGTCGAGGCGATGCGGCGGGCCAGCTATGCCGCGCCGCGGCCGGCCGAGACGCCGAAGACGGTGATCGCCGCGCTCGGCCCGGGCATGCTGGCGCTGGCCGGATCGCATACCGACGGCGCGCATCCCTACCTGGTCTCAGCGGCGCACACGAAAGAGGCGCGCCACCTCCTGGGCCCGGACAAGCTCTTGTGCCCGGAGCAGACCGTCCTCGCCGAGACCGATCCTGTTCGCGCGCGGCGCATCGGCCGCGCGTGGCTCGGCCGCTACCTCGAGATGACGAACTACCGCAACAACCTGCTCCGCCTCGGCTTCGGGACGCCGGACTTCGCCGGCGGCGGGTCCGATCGCCTGGTCGACGCGATGATCGCCTGGGGCGACGCGGCGGGATTCGCCGGCGCATCGACGAGCACTGGGCGGCCGGCGCCGACCATGTCTGTATCCAGGCGCTCAACCCCGACGAAGCCACACCCGCCCTGCCCGACGAGCGGCTGCTCGCCGCCCTCGCGCCGAAGGGTCAACCGGGCCATTGATGGAAAGGAGAGCGAGCGCGATGAAGCACGGGGTCGTGTTTCCACAGACGGAGTTCGGCAACGATGTGCAGGCCATCAAGGACTACGCGCAGACGGCCGAGGGCCTCGGCTACGATTACCTGCTCGTCTACGACCACGTGCTCGGGGCGCACCCGAGCCGTGAGCCGAAGCTGACGGGGCCATACACGTACGAGCATCCCTTCCACGAGCCCATGGTGTTCTTCGGATTCCTGTCGGCGATCACGACGAAGCTCGAGCTCGTCACCGGCATTCTCATCCTGCCGCAGCGTCAGACCGCTCTCGTGGCCAAGCAGACCGCGGAGGTCGACGTGCTGAGCGGAGGCCGCCTGCGCCTCGGCATCGGGATCGGCTGGAACTACGTCGAGTACGACGCGCTCGGCGAAGAGTTCCGGACGCGCGGCCGCCGCGTCGAGGAGCAGATCGAGGTGTTGCGCAAGCTCTGGACCCAGCCGCTCGTCACGCACAAGGGCGCGCACCACGTCATCGACAATGCCGGCATCAATCCCCTGCCCATTCGGCGTCCCATCCCGGTCTGGTTCGGCGGCGCCGCCGAGCCCGTGCTCGAGCGCGCCGCGCGGATCGGGGACGGCTGGATGCCGGCGGGCCGGCCGCCGGATGATCGGATGAAGGGCTACGTCGACCAGCTCAACTGGCTACCTGGCGGCGGCCGGCCGCGATCGCAAGCAGTTCGGCATCGATCCCTGGATCAGCATTGCAGGGCTCGACAAGGGCGAATGGCGCCGTCGCGTCGAGGCGTGGCGCGGCCTGGGGGCCAGCCACCTGGCCGTGGATACGATGCGCGCCGGCTTCGCGACCCCGCGGGCGCACATCGACGCGATCCGGTCCTTCCGGGAGGTGCTGAGCTAGTCATGCGGTTCGGCGTGACCATCCCGAACAACTGGGGCATCGCGGATCCGCGCCAGGTCCTCGCCATGGGGCCGCTCGCCGAGTCGCTCGGCTACGACTCCGTCTGGGTCATGGATCATCTGCTGAACAGCGGCTATATCCGGGAGCGCCTCGACGACCGGCCGTACTATCATCCCCTCGCGACGCTGTCGTACCTGGCGGCGACCACGAAGCGCGTCGCGCTGGGCACGTCCGTGCTGGTCCTGCCCTACCACAATCCCGTGGAGCTCGCGAAGTACGCCGCGAGCCTGGATCAGATGTCAGGCGGGCGCGTGATTCTGGGCGTGGGCGCCGGCGCGATGACGGAGGAGTTCGAGGCCCTGGGCGTCCCCTTCCGGCAACGCGGCGCCCTCACGAACGAGTGCATGGCGATCATGAAGGAGCTGTGGACCAGCCCCGATCCCCACTATCAGAGCCCGCGGTGGAACCTGACCGGCTTCAAGTTCGCGCCCAAGCCCGTGCAGCAGCCCGCGATCCCGCTATGGGTGGGAGGCTCGAGCCCGGGCGCATTGCGCCGCGCCGCCACGATGGGTGATGGGTGGCACCCACCGGCATGCCTGCCTGACGAGTTCAGCGCCGGGCGACAAGAAGTGAGGAAGCTCGCTGCCGCGGCGGGACGCGACCCGGATGCCCTGACCATGTCCATCCGCGTGGAAGTGGATGTGAATGGCCGAGCGTCGAGCCCGCGAGCGGCGAGCCGCCCGCGTCTCCCGGAGACGATGCGGACCAGATGATCGCCGGCATCGAGGCCTATGCGCGCGCGGGTGTGGAGCATATCGTGCTCGCACTGAATTCGGGAGATCTGGCGCACATCACCGGGCTGATGGTGCACATCGCCCAGAAGGTGATGCCGCACTGCCGGCGGGCGTCAGGGCTCCTGACGAGGAGCGCCGTCGGTCGGCACTAGGAGCCTGTCGGGAGAAACCCGGCTAGAGCGATGAGAAGGGTTCGCTGCGCAGGCGGCGCCCGATGGCCGCACGCGAGGCGTACTCAGGATGGGCGAGCCGCAGCCGGAGGCGAGGCGAGCGGATACGGAAGTCCGGGCGAGCGTGAGCGAGCCGCCGTTGAGCGTGCGGTCGAGGGCGCCGTACACCTCCACAGATGGGCCCTTATCATCGCTCTATTATGGATCATCTGCTGAACAGCGGCTATATCCGGGAGCGCCTCGACGACCGGCCGTACTATCATCCCTCGCGCACGCTCGTCGTACCTGGCGGCGACCACGAAGCGCGTCGCGCTGGGCACGTCCGTGCTGGTCCTGCCCTACCACAATCCCGTGGAGCTCGCGAAGTACGCCGCGAGCCTGGATCAGATGTCAGGCGGGCGCGTGATTCTGGGCGTGGGCGCCGGCGCGATGACGGAGGAGTTCGAGGCCCTGGGCGTCCCCTTCCGGCAACGCGGCGCCCTCACGAACGAGTGCATGGCGATCATGAAGGAGCTGTGGACCAGCCCCGATCCCCACTATCAGAGCCCGCGGTGGAACCTGACCGGCTTCAAGTTCGCGCCCAAGCCCGTGCAGCAGCCCGCGATCCCGCTATGGGTGGGAGGCTCGAGCCCGGGCGCATTGCGCCGGGCCGCCACGATGGGCGATGGGTGGCACCCACCGGCATGCCTGCCGACGAGTTCAGCGCCGGGCGACAAGAAGTGAGAAAGCTCGCTGCCGCGGCGGGACGCGATCCGGATGCCCTGACCATGTCCATCCGCGTGGAAGTGGATGTGAATGGCCGAGCGTCGAGCCCGCGAGCGGCGAGCCGCCCGCGTCTCCCCGGAGACGATGCGGACCAGATGATCGCCGGCATCGAGGCCTATGCGCGCGCGGGTGTGGAGCATATCGTGCTCGCACTGAATTCGGGAGATCTGGCGCACATCACCGGGCTGATGGTGCACATCGCCCAGAAGGTGATGCCGCACTGCCGGCGGGGTCAGGGCTCCTGAGAGGGCCTTCAGCCGCGCGCTAGAGCCTGTCGGAGAAACCCGGCCCTCGTGCAGCGCCGCGAGGACCGCGGGGAGGGCCGACACCACCTCCTCGGAGACACTGGCGGACGCGGAGCGATATTCTCTTCCGCTTTCTCGGGGATGCCGCCGCGCGACACGTGGGCGATGTACTCGTCGCGGCTCGTCGTCATCAGCAGCGAGGCGTTGATCTCGAGCTGGATGGGCGTGGACGCGCCGGGTCTGGGGCTGACCGAACGTGGCCACGATATTGCCGCCGGTATAGCCGCTGACATTGTCGTGTACCTCGAAGCCGTGGCGGGTGAAGATCGCCGCCACCGTCGCCGCCAGCTCCGAGGCGCAAGTCGCCGCGTGACGCGTGCCGATGATCACCTGATGGTCCTTCATCCGGCGCGGGCTTCCGGTGTGGCCGTCGAGGAGCATCGCATACCCGAGGCCTCGCAGAGCTCGCCGAGCAGGTCCATCCAGAGTCGCGTAGTAGGGATCGTAGAGGGCCTGCAATCGCGCCTCGAGGTCGGCCAGCCCCAGCGAGCGCGCAAAGATGGGCACGTCGCGCATGGTATGGGTGCGCACCACGCCCCGGCGGGAGCGCACCTCGCCGTCGTGAATGCTCGAAGTCATCGCGCCGGCGATTGACGTCGACGAACATGCGCGAGAACGGCGTGGCGAGGACGGTGGCGCCGTGCTCGTGCAGGTCGCCGTACAGATCGCCCACGAACGTATCGGCAAAGCCGTAGGCGAACGTCTCGAACCAGGGCTCGCTGTAGTCGTCGCGCGTGACGTGGGGCAACGGCTGCGTGCCGTAGTGGGGCACGCTCACCAGCACCGGCGTGCGCGTCCCGGGCGCGGGGCGTCTGACGATGGGGAAGGCGGCCGCCATCAGATGACGACCGACTTGCTGCCGTCGATCACCAGCGCGGCGCCATTGACGTAGCTGGCCCGCTCGGAGACGAGGAAGCACACCGCGTCGGCGATGTCGTCGATGGTGCCCACGCGGCCCGACGGGATCGTCTGGACGAGCTGGCTCAGGATGGCATCCGGCGACGTGCCCTGGGCCGCGGCGGTCGCGTCCAGGAGCCGATCGGACCGCGCGGTCTGGATGCGGCCGGGCGCCACGCTGTTCACGCGGATATTCAGCGGGCCGAGCTCCATGGAGAGCTCCTTGCTGAACATCCGGATCGCGGCGTTACAGGCGCTGCCCGGTGTATGCAACGGCACGGCTTGCTGCGTGGTGCCGGTGATATTGATGATGGCGCCGCCGCCGCGCCGCCGCAGGTGCGGGATGACGGCCTTCGCGCAGCGGATGTACCCCAGGAGCTTGCCATTGATCGCGTCGACGAAGGCGTCGTCCGGCAAGTCCACGAACGCGCCGAAGGCCGACGCCCCGGCATTGTTGACCAGGATGTCGATGCCGCCCAATCGCTCGGCGGCCTGCGCGACGAACCCCTGACACCCGGCGAGCGTTCGCAAGTCGGCCGGGATCGGCTCGATCTGCATCCCGGTGGCCTGCGCGATCTCGGCCGCGGTCTCCTTCAGCTTCGCTTCGGTGCGAGCGCAGATGGCGACGCGCACGCCCTCTCGGCCAGCTTCCGCGCGATCGCCATGCCGATGCCTTCACTCGCGCCCGTGACGAGCGCGGTCTTGCCCTTGAGTCCCAGCTCCATCCCGTCTTCTCCTCAAGTCTGCGGACAAGGGCCCGACCCTGCTCGCCTACCAGATCACGCGAACGAGACCGGATTGCCGGATATCGCCGTCCCGAGTCAGAAGCGCGAGCTCGAGGTGGCGCGCGCCGCCGCGCAGATCAGCGCGTCGTGGAAGAGCAGGGGATGGATATTGGCGACCGCCGCCTCAGTCACGCCGGGCCCGGTGCCGCGCAGCCCCGGGCCGCCGTGAGCGCCGCGACGCCGCAGGCCGCGAAACGAGACCACGGATCGCCTCGTCCGCCTGCTTCAATGCCGGATCGGATGCCTGGATGCGGATGCTGCCGACGACGGATCTGATCGCCTCCGGCCGCAGGGTGACGGAGATGGCCTTCTTACCCATGCGATGAAGATACGATGGTGGCCCCACGCGATCAAGCATCAGCGCCGCAGGCAGATGCGCCGAGTCGAGGCGAGTGAGCGGCACCTTCACGGGTCGATCGGGTACGCGGCGGTCAACCGGGCCGCACGATCTCGGCGGCGAAGGCCTCGAGCGCCTCCCAGTCATAGGGGCCTTCGCGGAAGGCGATGCTGAGCCGCGTGCAGCCGAGCGCGCGGAACTGGTCCACCATCGCGTGCGCGTCCTTCACCGTCCCGCGCAGATAGCCCGTGCGGTCGGCGCGGTCGTTGCCGCCGAAGTGGCGCTGGAAGGTTTCTTCCCGCGCGCGGCGCCCTTGGCGTCCACTCCCAGATAAAAGCCGAGGTTTACCGTGCGCATGATCGTCTTCGGGTCGCGCCCCTCCGTCTCGCACCACTGGTCGAGCACCCGGCCCTTGTGCGCCCAGTCGTCCGGACCGATATAGGCGCCGTTCCACCCGTCGGCGTACTTCGCGGCGGCGCGCAGCGTGCGCTTCTCGCCGCGCCCGCCGATCCAGATCGGAATGCGGGGCTGCAGCGGCTTGGGATTGTTCGGGGCGTTGGCCACGCGGAAGTGCTTGCCCTCGAAGCTCGCGCGGCGCTGCTCGGGATCGAGGAGCAGGCGCATGATCTGCGCGTACTCCTCGAGCATGTCCTCGCGCGGGCCGATCGTCGGAAACGGATAGCCGTAGGCCTTCGCCTCGACGTCGTGCCACCCGGCGCCGAGGCCGCAGTCGACGCGCCCGTTCGACAGATGGTCGATGGTGGTCAGCGACTTTGCGAGCAGTCCAGGGTTGCGGTACGACGACGCAGTAGACGCCGCTGCCCAGGCGGACCTTCGAGGTGTCCATCGCCGCCGCGGTCAGCGTCGCGATCGCCTCGTAGCAGTCCATCTCGCCCCGCGCGGCGGCGATTCCTGGAAGTGGTCGGACACGGAAAACCAGTCGAAGCCCTTCGCGTCGGCGAACTTCCACAGCTTGCGCATCTCGGCAAGCGGACCGCCCATGTGGCCGATGTGGATCCCGAATTTCATGTCACTCTCCCCTTCCCCGTGCAGGTTGGCCGCCGTCTCGCCCGCGGGCGACGGCCGATCATACCGCGCCTGACGCGAACGTGGTCGGCTTCGCGGTCCCGAGCGGGCTGCCCAGCATCGGCGACCCTGGTACGCAAATCTCCGACGGGGCCCATGGTCGAAATTCCTTGCCCGGCTCCTCCCGCAACGGCTACAAGGGGGCTCTGAGGGTCACGGTGGGCGAGCGACAGGTGCGAACGGAGGACCGCATGCGACAACGGCCGCGGCTGTTGACTGGGGTGGTGATCGCGCTCAGCGCGCTGGTGCTTCCGGTCCCGGCGTTGGCACGCGCGCCGTCCGAGGCCGCGCAGGTGCAGACCCAGCTCGCCGGCGTCCGTCTGCCCTTCATCGCCAACCAGGGACAGGTCGATGCCCGGGTGGCCTACACTACGCCCCGACCTTCGCCGGCACGCTTCTTCGTTACCCAGCGGGGGAGCCCGTCTACGCCCTCAGCGGGCCGCAGACCGATGCGCCGCGCGATCGGGGCCGACCCTCCGTCCAGCCCCGGCTGGAGCCTGACCGAGACCCTGCGCGGCGGCCGCGCGCGGCCGGTGGCGCAGGACCGCAGCACGACCGGGGTCAGCACCTTTCTGGGCAACGATCCCGCGCGCTGGCGTGCGGCGCTGCCCACCTGGGAGCAGGTCAGTTTGGGCGAGGCTGTGGCCAGGCGTCACCGTGGCGCTGCGGGCGCAGGGGCGGAGCATGGAGAAGGTGTTCACGGTGCACCCAGGCGGCGCGGTGGCGCGCATCCGGGTGCGCGTGGCGGGGCGCACGCCCTCTCGGTGGATGATGGCGAGGGGCGCTGGTGGCGCGCACGGGACTCGGGGCCGTCACGTTCACCGCGCCGGTCGCCTATCAAGAGCGCGACGGCGTGCGCCGGCCGGTCGCCGTCGCGTATCGCCTTCACGGAGTTCGAGTACGGCTTCAGCGTGGGCGCCTACGATCCGCGTCTCTGCCGCTGGTGATTGATCCGCTCTTGCAATCGACCTACCCTGGGGGCAGCGGCCGTCGACGTGGGCGTTCGCCCTCGCGATCCACCCCGCGACCGGCGACGTCTACGTGGCCGGCTTCACCGTCTCCAGAGCCTTTCCCGGCACGCACGGGGGCGCGCAGCCGGCGCTCGGTGGCGGCGTTAGCGACGCCTTCGTCGCCCGCTCTCCCCAGCAGCTTGACCTCGCTCACCCAGGCCACCTACCTCGGGGGCAGCGGTCTGCGAGTGGCGCACGCCCTCGCAATCCACCCCACGACCGGCGACGTCTACGTGGCCGGCCAGACCACCTCCAGCAACTTCCCGGCACCGCCGCGGGGCGCAGCCGGTGTTCTGGCGGCGACGTTCGATGCCTCGTCGCCCGGCTCCCCAGCACCCTGACCTCGCTCACCCAGGCCACCTACCTGGGGCGGCAGCGGCGGACGGGCGGCGCGCCCTCGCGATCGAGCCCCACGACTGGTGACGTCTACGTGGCCGGCGACACCGACTCCAGCAACTTTCCCGGCACCGCCGGGGCGCAGTCGGCGTTCGGTGGCGTCGGCGATGCCTTCGCTCGCCCGCTTCCCAGCACCCCGACTTCGCTCACCCAGGCCACCTACCTCGGGGGGCAGCGGCATTGATGTAGCGCGCGCCCGTCGCGATCCACCCCACGACCGGCGACGTCTACGCGGCCGGCCGTCACCGATCATCCGGCACCTTTCCCGGCACCGCTGGGGCGCGCGCAGCCGGCGACCTGGTGGCGGCGACTTCGATGCCTTCGTCGCGCGCTTCCCCCAGCACCCTGACCTCGCTCACCCAGGCCACCTTCACCTGGGGGCAGCGGCAACGACGGGTCGGGCGACCGCCCTGGCGATCCACCCCACGACCGGCGACGCTTCACGTGGCCGGCGTCACCGACCTCCGAGCGACTTGCCCGGTAACACCGCCGGGGGCGCAGCCGGCGTTCGGTGGCGGCGTCGGGATGCCTCGTCGCCCTGGCTTCCCCTAGCACCCTGACCTCGCTCATCCATGGCCACCTACGTCGGGGGCAAGGCGGCGCCGACACGGCGCGCCGCCCTCGCGATCCACCCCACGACCGGCGACGTCTATCGTGGCCGGCCGCACCACCCTCCAGCAGCCTTCCCGGCACCGCCGGGGGCGCAGCCGGCGATTCGGTGGTTCGGCCAGGATGCCTCGTCGCGCCGGCTGACGTTTGACCTGGCGCTGATCCTGTGCTCTCGATCCCGACGCTGTCGGAATGGGCCATGCTCGCCATGATCGGCCTGCTGCTCATGACGGGTCTGGGAGCCCTGCGTCGTCACCGCGGGCGCACTGACGCCGTGTCCCCGCGCGTCGGCCCCTCGTGACATGCGGAATGCCTGCCGCCACCGGCCGGGTGACCCCTCAACCACCGCCCGAGTGCGCCGTCGCACCGGGGCGCGGTGCGTGGCTCGGGACAGAACGAAGAGAACGTGGACGCGACATCCTCGTGGTGGCCAGCGAGTTGGGCTGCCTGCCGTCGGGGAGATCGATCGGCGTGGACGGAGCGCCGGCGCGTGCGGTTCATCACGATCGTGGCCGGCGCCTCACTGCCGGGTGCGTCGCCGTCCGTGATCACCGCGGGGCGCTGCGCAGGTCCACGCCGTACGACTAGCCGTAGGCTTCTGGTGTCGACGTTCGTGACGCCTACGCTCACCGGTACGATGCGCTGGATCGCGGCGCCTCACCCGTTGTCAAGCTCTCGCCTCCGCAGGCGACGGCCGATCAATGCCGCGCCCGTCGCGAACGTGATGGACCGTGAGGATAGTACGGCGCGGTCCGCACCATCTCCTCGAGCGCCCCGAGTCCGGCCGCCGTGGATGACGAGGGCTTCCATGTTCGCGGCGTCGAAGTACCGGCCGCCGTGCAAGCGCTGGCGCCACAGTAGTAAGAACCACCCCGCTTGACAGGGTCGTGGCCCGCGGGCTA
>ERZ1370068.8326-contig-719_pt1 | contig 17837 bp, 16 predicted proteins | sample MGYA00561227_ERZ1370068 | MGnify/ENA primary metagenome ERZ1370068 (study PRJEB38410, sample SAMEA6850437) | metagenome | study: Metagenomic assessment of the ecological functions of the soil: analysis of the soil microbiota associated with the...
GGAAGGTTGGCCGTTGCCACGGTGCTGACCCCTAGCCGTCGCTGCCTTTGGGCCACACCCGCCCGCGAAAGGAAGACGCAAGATGGATTGGTCGTGGCTGGTCGAATTCAAGGTCTCGCCGCTCGAGCTGATCGCCCGTGGCAGCGCGCTCTACTGGTTCTTGTTCCTGGTCTTTCGCTTCGTCCTGCGGCGCGACGTCGGCGGCATCGGCGTCGCCGACGTGCTGCTCGTCGTCCTGATTGCCGACGCCTCGCAGAACGCGATGACCGGCGGCTACACCTCGGTCGCCGAGGGCTGCGATCCTGGTGGCGACGCTGGTCGCATGGAACTACCTGCTCGACTGGGCGGCGTTTCGCTGGCGCTCGGTCGCGCGCTCGTCGAGCCGCGGCCGCTGCCGCTGATCCGCGCCGGCCGGATCCTGCACCGCGAACCTGCGCGCCGAGTTCATCACCCTCGAGGAGCTGCACGGTCACCTGCGCCAGAACGGCATCGAGTCGGCGCGCGAGGTGCGACTACGCCTGCATGGAAAGCGACGGCAACCTGAGCGTGCTGAAGAACGACGCCAGCGCGCCGATCCGCGCAGCCGCGCCAGGCGCAAGCGATGCCGCCGCGCCGTAGCCGCGCCCGCCTGGCGTCTTCGTTTCGGCGTCGGCGGCCTCGTCGAGCAGCCGCTCGAGCTCGTTCGGCTCGACCGGCTTGAGCAGATGGTGGCGATAGCCGGCGGCGAGGCTGCGCTGGCGGTCCGACGCCATGCCGAAGCCGCTCATCGCGATCGCGTAGCGCGGAGCGTTCGTCGCCGAGACCGCGCCAGCAGCTCCCAGCCGTTGCCGTCGGGCAGGCCGATGTCGGAGATGAGCACGTCGCAGCGCGGCGCCGGGCAGCTGCCTCGAGCGCGTCGCCGAGCGACGGTCGCCGAGAACACGGTGTGGCCGAGCTGCTCGAGCAGCAGGCACGAGCAGGAAGCGCGTGTCCTCGTGGTTCTCGACGACGAAGATGCGAGCAGCGGCCGGCGCTGGTGCGGAGCGCGGCGCCGGCGGCGGCCGTTCGGAGGTCGGAGTCGGTGCCAGCGCCGTCGTAGGTCGGGGTCAGTCGAGATCGAGGTGACGGTGAACGTCGCTCCCTGGTTGCGGCCGCCGCTGGCGGCGACCAGCGAGCCGTGGTGCGCCTCGACCGTGGCTTTGGCGATCGCCAGGCCGAGGCCGAGGCCGCCGAACTCGCTCGTCACCCACGGCCCTTCCTGCGCGAAGGCGTCGAAGATCAGTCGGCAGCGCTTCGGCTGAGATGCCGATGCCGGTGTCGGCGACGATCAGCACGAAGCGGTCGTCGACGTTGCTCGTCACGACCCGGATCTGGCCCTCGTTCGGGGTGAACTTGGAGGCGTTCTTGAGCAGGTTCCAGACCACCTGCTGCAGGCGCGCAGCATCGCCGGCGACGACGTGGCGCTGCGTGCAGCGCCAGGCTCGACCTAGGCGCTGGCGCTTGGCCGCGAAATCGCCGGCGCAGACTGTCGGCGGCCGAGCGGACGACCTCGTGCATGTCGGTCTGCGGCGCGCACCATCTCGAGCTTGCCGCGTCGAGATGCGGGTGACGTCGAGCAGGTCGTCGATCAGCATCAGCTCGGCGCTGGACGTTCCTGCGGATCAGCTCGACCGTGCCGCGCAGCCGTCGCCGGCAGCTCGGCGCTGCGCTCGAGCGAGTGCAACGCCATCACGACCGGCGTCAGCGGCGTGCGCAGCTCGTGCGAGAGGATGGCGAGGAAGCGATCTTGGCGTGGCTCGCGGCCTCGGCCTCGGCGCGCGCCTTGCGGTTGTCGACCAGCGCCTGCACCAGCTCGGCCCGGCTGGTCTCGAGCGCCTGCGCCGGCGGCGCGCGCCGTGCGTCTGGTCACGGAAGATCTTGACCAGGCCGATCGGCGCGCGTGCCGTCGGCGTCGCGCATCGCCATCATCACGCCGCTGCCCCAGAAGCGGCGTGCCGTTCTTGCATCAGGTGCCAGCGCTCGTCGGCGGCGCGGCCCTCGGCCAGCGCCTGCGCGCGCCTCGCGCTCGGCGCGCCGCCGAGGCGGTCTTCCTCGATGAAGATGATGTCGGCGCGCGCGACCGACGATCTCGTCCTCGCGATAGCCGGTGAGCTCTCATGGCGCCGATGTTCCAGCCGGTGACGCGGCGCTTCGAGGTCGATCGAGAGCGATCGCGTACTCGCGCGCGTTGTCGACGACCAGGCGCAGCCGCTCCTCCGACTGGCGCAGCGTCTGCTCGGCGAGCTTGGCCTGGGTGGTGTCGAGGACGATCGCGATCGCGGCGTTGGGGCGGCCGGGCGGCGTCGAGGACGGTCGTCACCGCGGTGCTGACCCAGACGACGCTGCCTTCGGGCCTGAGGTAGCGCTTCTGCATCTCGAACGGCGTGCCGCCGGCGACCATGCGCCGGAACGCCTCGCGATTCTTCGCCCGGTCGTCGGGATGGACCAGGTCGAATACCGATTTACCGGTCAGCGCCTCCGCCGGACGCCCGGCGATCTGCGCGAAGCGCGCGTTGACGAGGGTGATCCGACCTTCGAGATCGGTGTGGGCGACGCCCGCCGCTGCCTGGCTGACGATGGTGCGAAAGCGCGTCTCCGATTCGCGCAGCGCGTCTTCGGCGTTGCGCCGGACGGTGATGTCGAGGAAGGTCAGGACGACGCCGGCGATCCGGTCCTCGCCGCTGCGGTACGCGAGCAGCCGGGCGAGCAGCCAGCGCGATCCTCGATCGCACCTCGCGCTCGATCGGCACCAGCCGGGCGAGCACCGCGCGTCGCGTCGTCGATGATCTGCGGATACTCGAGCCGGCCGGCGAGGTCGCTCAGCGGCCGGCCGATGTCGGCCTCGATCAGGTTGAACAGCGCCACCGCCGACGGCGTGAACAGCGCGGATGCGCAGCGACCGGTCGAGGAAGACGGTCGCGATCGCGGTCGCCGCCATCAGGTTCTGCAGGTCGCCGTTGGCGCGGCCGAGCTCGTCGACCTTGGTCTTCAACTCGACGTTGACCGTCGTCAGCTCCTCGTTGATCGACTGCAGCTCCTCGCGGCTGGTCTCGAGCTCCTCGGTCGCCGAGCGCAGCTCCTCGTTCATCGCCTGCAGCTCTTCGTTGCTCGCCTTCAGCTCCTGGGTCGCGGTGACGCCCTTCTCGCTGACGTCGCGCAGGTGCCACTTGCAGCTCGTCGATCGTGCCGCTGCAGGCGCCGCTCGTGCGCGTCGTCCGTGGTCCGCGGCGGGACGGTGGCGCCATCGACGGCGCGCAGGTCGAAGGTGACGAGCAGGAAGCCCGGCGTCAGGTCCTCGGCCGGGGCGACGCTCAGGACGACCTCGGCGGCGATGCCGTCGGCGTTGAACGGAAGCGGCGCCGTCTCGACCGTGGCCTTGCTGTCGACCGCGCGCAGCAGCGCCGAGCGCAGATCGACCGCGAGCAGCGGATCGACGACGCTCAGGAGGTTGTTGGTCGGCTCGCCGCCCGAGTAGCGCAGGAAGCGCGCCGCACGCTCGGAGAGATGGACGATCTCGTATTCGTCGGTGACGACCACCGACGGCGGCGCGAAGCGCTCGATCAGCTTCAGGTGCAGCTCGCGCCACGAGCCGACGCCCGGCGCTGGCCGGCGACCGCTGCAGCTGCGACGCCAGCAGGAAGCGGTGCGGCAGGGCGAGGCCAGAACGTAGCCGTCGCGGCCACGCTCCTGCAGCTCGAGCGAGCGCGCAAGCGTGCTCTGGTCGCTCGGCGGCGCCAGCCGCTGGCGCCCGACCAGGCGCGGCTCGTAGATCCGGTGCTTCTTGTCGACCGCCTGGAACAGGTGCTCGCTGCCGTCGACCGTCTCGGAGGCACCGAGAAAGAGCCGCCCGCCCGGTCGCAAGGCGAAGTGGGCGATCTCGACGACGCGCTTCTGCGGCGTCGCTGTCGAGATAGATCAGCAGGTTGCGGCAGCTGAAGAGATCGACGCGCGAGAACGGCGCGTCCTCGAGCAGGTCGTGCATCGCGAACAGCACGGTCTCGCGCAACTCGCCGCGGACGCGATAGCCGCGCCGCTCGCTGGTGAAGAAGCGCCGCAGCCGCTCCTCCGACACATCGGCGGCGAGCGCGAGCGGGTAGAGGCCTTCGCGCGCGGCGCGGATCGCGCCCTCGTCGAGATCGGTCGCGAACACCTGCAGCGAAGGCGGCGCTTCGAGCGTTCGCGCATGCTCGGCCAGGAGGATGGCGATCGAGTACGCCTCCTCGCCGGTCGCGCACGCCGGCACCCAGACGCGCAGCCTCGTCGTTCGACGTCTTGCCGGCGAACAACGCCGGGCACCTGCGCCGCCGAGCGCGTCGAAGCCGTCGCGGTCGCGGAAGAAGTTGGTGACGCTGATCAGCAGGTCCTGCAGCAGCGCGCCGGCCTCGCCCGGATGGGTGCGCAGGAACGCCAGGTAGGCGGACAGCTCCTCGATGCCGTTGACGCTGCATGCGCCGGGCGATCCGGCGCAGGATGCGTCGCCCGCTTGTAGTAGTTGAAGTCGCGCCCGGTCTGCGCGCCGCAGGTAGGCGAGCACGTCGCGCAGCGCCAGCTCGCGATCGTCGGCGGCGACCGCAACCGCCTGCGCCGGCTGCGGCCCGGTCTCGGGCGGCAGCTTGAGTCGGCCGAGCAGCTCGTGATAGCGACCCACCCGCGCCGGCATCTCGGCGACGCGCAGGACCCAGTCGATCATGCCGGTGGCGATCGCCGCGCGCGGCATGCCGGCGTGCTCGGCCTCGTCGGGATCCTGGGCGATCGTCAGGCCGCCGCGCTCCTTGATGCGCTTGATGCCGATCGCGCCGTCGCCGTCGGCGCCCGAGAGGACGATCGCCGCCGCGCGCGGGCCGTGGGTATCGGCCAGGGTGCGGAAGAACAGGTCGACCGCGACACGCCGGCCGCGCTCGGGGGTGATGTCGGCGCACTGCAGGTAGCCGTTGGCCGAGGCGATCGTCTTGCCGGGCGGGATGACGTAGACGTGGTTGGCCTCGACCCGGACCGAGTCGCGCACCTGATGCACCGGCATCCGGGTCGCGCGCTGCAGGATCGCCGGCAGCATGCTCTCGTGGTCGGCTGCGAGATGCATGACGACGACGAAGGTGAGCCCGGTCTCGGCCGGCGTCGCCTCGAAGAAGGCCTGCAGGGCAGCGATTCCGCCCGCCGATCCGCCCAGGCCGACCATCGGCAGCATGGCGTAGCTGCGCGTCGGCACGGCGTCGTCGATCAGCTCGGCGAGCTCCTCCTCGGCGTGGTCGGGCGCGGGCTCGATCCGTGCTCTCGACGCCGGTGCCGGCATCGTTGGCAGCCGGCCCGGCACCGCGGCGGCGTTCTTCGGAGAGGTCCATGGTGGGCCGATAGGCATGGCAACGCGACGCCATCAAGAGACGCCCGATGGACCCGATTCTGCGCTCCGACCCGAGCAACCCTGTAGGGAGAAATCGCCTGTCAACATCGTCAGCCGCGCCGCGCCAGCCGCGCTACGATGGCTGCGCGATGAACATCGTCGAAAAGGTCTTCGCGGCCGTGATGGTCGCCGTCTGCCTGCTGCTGCTGCTGCGCATGCTGCTCCGGCCGCGCCGGCGTGCCCGCGTCGACGCTTCGATCCGGCGCGGCAGCGAGCGCTGGCAGCGGCGCCTCGCTCGCTTCATCGCCTGGCCCGGCGCGGAGCTGCGTGCCGCGGCGCGAGACCCGGGAAGCGATCCGGCGCGCGCGCCGCTCGGCGAGCGAGCGTGACGGCAACGTCCATCGCCCCGAAGGTCTTCAAGGGCAAGGGCAAGCGGCGCGACCTGCACTGAAGGTCGGGCCCGGGTCGAACGGCCCGAGCGTCGGCGGCCTCAGAGGCTCAAGTGCGCAGGTTCTTGTTGAAGAACGCCACGCGTGCGCTGCCAGGCCTGGCCCGCGGCAGCGGCGTCGAAGCGCGGCGTCGTGTCGTTGTTGAAGCCGTGCTGCGTGCCCGGGTATCTGATACGCCTCGAAGCGCTTGCCGGCGGCCTTCAACGCCGCCTCGTACGGCGGCCAGGTCTTGTTCACGAAATCGTCGTTGTCGGCGAACATCAGGAGCAGCGGCGCGTTGATCGCGGCGACGCTCTCGCTTGCCGGCGCGGGGCCGTAGAACGGCACGGCGGCGGCGAGGTCGGGACACGCGCGTGGCGATGCAAATTGACCATGCCGCCGCCCCAGCAGAAGCCGACTGCGCCGACCTTGCCGTTGCCGCCCGGCACGCCCTTGAGGTAGCGCGCCGCGGCGACGCAGGTCCTCGCGCGTCTTCGCCTGCTCGAGCTTGCCGAACATATCGCGCGCCTTGTCCTCGTCGCCGGGATAGCCGCCGAGCGGATGGAGCGCATCGGGCGCGAAGGCGATGAAGTTGTCGACGCGCGAGGCGGCGCGCAATGTCCTCGATGTGCGGATTGAGACCGCGGTTCTCGTGGATGACGAGGACCAGCGGCAGGCCCGTGGTCGGCGTCGTCGCGCCGCCCGGGCGGCGGTGCGCTCGCCGGCCGCGCGAGGTAGCCGCGGCCGGTGCCGTAGCCCTGCGGCGACGGGAAGTCGATGGGTCTCGGCGACGGATGCGCGGATCGGTCTTGGGCACCTGCTCGGCGGCGGCGAAGTTCGGGCTCAGCGCTTCGAGCAACGCCGCCGCGCTCACGCCGCCGACTGCGAATCGGGCGCGCCATCGAGGAAGCCGCGCCGGTCGATGCGCGCCGTGGACGTAGCGGTCGAACAGACGCAGGACCTCGGGATCGAAGTCGGCGGCGGTGAGTTTTCGGGTCAGATCGGTCATGCGCACGGCTCCTGCGGCCGAGGAGCCGGCCGTTTTCACCGTCGGCAGCGCAACCGTGCCCGGGCCGGGGCTTCCCCTGTGCTAGCGTGCGCGCCGCATGCGAATCGCCCTGCCCGACCTGCTCGCGACCCGCAAGGGCCGGCTCACCGCCTTCTTCCTGCTCTACGTCACCGAAGGCATCCCGCTCGGCTTCACCGCGACCGCGATCGCCGCGCAGATGCGTCGCGGCGGCCTTCGGACCGGAGGCGATCGGCGCCGTTCGTCGGCTCGCTCTACCTGCCGTGGGCGTTCAAGTGGGCGGTCGGTCCGTTCGTCGACACCTTCTCGTCGGAGCGCTTCGGCCGCCGCCGGACCTGGATCTTCCTGATGCAGGTCGGCATGATGGCGACGCTGCTGGTCGGCGATGGGCGTCGACTTCGTCGGCCAGCTCGAGCCTGTTCACGGCGATCATCTTCCTGCACAACGCGTTCGGCCGCGACCATGGACGTCGCCATCGACGCGCTCGCGGTCAGCGTCCTGCCCGAAGACGAGCGCGGCTCGGCCAACGGCTTCATGTTCGCCGGCGCCTCGATCGGCCAGACGATCGGCGGCTCGGGCGTGCTGTTCCTGATCGGCGGTGATGCCGTTCACGTCGACCTACCTGTTCGTCGATCGCGACCATCCTCGCGATCACGCTGTTCGTCGTCCTGCCGTTGCGCGAGAAGGCGCGGCCCGCATGCTCAGCCGAGCAGGCGCGCGCCGCGCGCAACGTCCGGCCGCGAGCTCGACAACTTCGTTCGCGATGCCTGGGCGCGCCTTCACCGGCTCGCGCGCCGCGCTGGTCGGCGTCGCTCTATGCCGTGCTGCCGGCGGGCGCGTACGCGCTCAGCCTGGCACTGCAATCGAACCTCGCGCGTCGAGCTCGGCCTCGAGCGACAACGAGGTGGCGCAGCTCAACCTCTACACGACCCTGATCTTCGCGCCGGCGTGCATCCTCGGCGGCTGGCTCTCGGATCGCTTCGGCCGGCGCTCGACGCTCGCCATCTTCGTCTTCCTGACCGTCGTGCCGACGCTCTGGCTCGCCTGGACGATGTGGCAGGCCGGCTGGATCATGCCGGTCGACATGAAGATGGCGAACCGGCCCGAGCCCTCGACCGTCCTGATCGTCACGTTCTGGGCGACGTGCATCGTCTACAACGTCTTCCAGGGCCTGTACTACGGCATCCGCAGCGCGCTCTTCATGGACATCACGACGCCGGCGGTGGCGGCGACGCAGTTCACCGCCTACATGGCGCTGATGAACCTGTGCATCTCGTACACCGCGGCGTGGCAGGGCTACGTCGTCGAGCGCGATCGGCTACCCGGCGACGCTGCGTCCTCGACTCGCGTGGTCGGCCTGGTCGGCCTGCTGCTGCTGCTGCCCGATGATGCGGCCGCCCGGCGCGGCTGCGTGGCCGATGGCGGACGATCGGACGTGCACCGCCGTGCCGGTCGCAGCGCAAGCAACGCAGGCACCGCCATGACGTCGATCGACCTCACGGCCTGGCGCGGCCGCAGCGAAGACGCGCACCGACGTCGATCACCGCCGCGCCGCTGGCCGGCGCTCGCCGCGACGCTCGACCGCGACGATCCTGCCGCCGGCGCCGGCAGCGCCGTGCCGCCGCTCTGGCACTGGCTCTACTTCCTGCCGATGGCGCGCCAGAGCGAGATCGGCCCCGACGGGCCATCCGCGCCGCGGCGGCTTCCTGCCGCCGGTCGCGCTGCCGCGCCGCATGTGGGCGGGCGGGCCGGCTGCGCTTCGTGCAGGCCGCTCCGCGTCGGCGACGTCGCGACGCGGACGCTCGCGGATCGCCGACATCGACGAGCAAGAGCGCGCGCTCGGGGCCGCTCGTCTTCGTCACCGGTCCGGCACGAGATCTCGACGCGCGGGCGACCTCGCCGCTGAGCGAGGACCACGACATCGTCTACCGCGACCTGCCGGCGCCGGGCAGCGGCCGTGCCACGCCGGCCGCCGCGCCGCGCGACGAGACCTTCGCGCGCGCGATCGTCCCCGACGACGTGCTGCTGTTCCGCTACTCGGCGCTCACCTTCAACGGCCACCGCATCCACTACGACCGCCGCTACGTCACCGAGGTCGAGGGCTATCCGGGGCTGATCGTGCACGGCCCGCTGATCGCGACGCTGCTGCTCGACCTGCTGCGCCGCGAGCGCGCCTGACGCGGTCGTCGCGCGCTTCGACTTCAAGGCGGTCAGCCCGCTGTTCGACCTGCATCCGTTCGAGGTCTGCGGCCGCGCCTGACGGCGAGCGCCGCTTCGCGCTCTGGGCGCGCAATCACGAAGGCGCGCTCGGCGATGCAGGCGAACGCCGAGGTCGCCTGACGCCCGGGACGAGAATGCGGCGATGCTCAAAGCCGCGCCCGACCGCTACCAGGACATCCGCGACGCAGTGCGCGCGCTATGCGCACAGTTCCCCGACAGCTACCACCGCGAGATCGACGCGACGCCGCAGCCTATCCCGAGGCGCTTCGTCGACGCGCTCACCGAGGCCGGCTGGCTCGCCGCGCTGATCCCGCAGGAATACGGCGGCTCGGGCCTCGGCCTGGCCGAGGCGACGCGTGATCATGGAGGAGATCAACCGCAGCGGCGGCAACGCCGGCGCGTGCCACGGCCAGATGTACAACATGGGCACGCTGCTGCGCCACGGCAGCGAGGCGCAGAAGCAGCTCTACCTGCCGAAGATCGCGCAGCGGCGAGCTGGCGCCTGCAGTCGATGGGCGTGACCGAGCCGACCAGCGGCACCGACACGACCAAGATCAGGACGACCGCGGTCAAGCAGCGGCGACCGCTACGTCGTCAACGGCCAGAAGGTCTGGATCTCGCGCGTCCAGCACACGCGACTGGATGATCCTGCTGGCGCGCACGACGCCGCTCGCCGAGGTGAAGAAGAAGACCGAGGGCATGTCGATCTTCATGGTCGACCTGCGCGCAGGCCGAGAAGAGCGGCATGACCGTGCGGCCGATCGCCAACATGGTCAACCACGAGACCAACGAGCTGTTCTTCGAGAACCTCGAGATCCCGGCCGAGAACCTGATCGGCGAGGAAGGCAAGGGCTTCAAGCTACATCCTCGACGGCCTCAACGCCGAGCGCACGCTGATCGCCGCCGAGTGCATCGGCGACGGCTACTGGTTCATCGACCGCGTCGACGAAGTACGCCAACGAGCGCGTCGTCTTCGACCGGCCGATCGGCCAGAACCAGGGCGTGCAGTTCCCGATCGCCGAGCGCCTACATCGAGGTCGAGGCGGCCAACCTGATGCGCTTCAAGGCCTGCGCAGCTGTTCGACGCGCACCAGCCCTGCGGCGCCGCAGGCCAACATGGCGAAGTACCTCGCCGCGAAGGCGAGCGTGGGAGGCGGCCAACGCGTGCATGCAGTTCCACGGCGGCTTCGGCTTCGCCAACGAGTACGACGTCGAGCGCAAGTTCCGCGAGACGCGGCTCTACCAGGTCGCGCCGATCTCGACCAACCTGATCCTCAGCTACGTCGCCGAGCACCTGCTCGGGCTGCCGCGCTCTTCTGAGCGAGCGCGACCGACCATGAAGCCGCTCGAAGGCATCACCGTCGTCACGCTCGAGCACGCGATCGCGGCGCCGTTCTGCACCCGCCAGCTCGCCGACCTCGGCGCGCGCGTGATCAAGGTCGAGCGGCCCGGCAGCGGCGACTTCGCGCGCGGCTACGACAGCCGCGTCAAGGGCCTCGCGTCGCACTTCGTCTGGACCAACCGCGCGAAGGAGAGCCTGACGCTCGACCTCAAGCACGCCGATGCGCCGGCGATCCTCGAGCGCCTGCTCGAGCGCGCCGACGTGCTGGTGCAAAACCTCGCGCCCGGGCGCCGCGGCGCGGATCGGGCCTGTCGTACGAGGCGCTGCGCCGAGCAGCATCCGAAGCTTGATCGTCTGCGACATCTCCGGCTACGGCGACGACCCGAGCGCCCCGGCCCGTACCGCGACAAGAAGGCCTACGACCTGCTGATCCAGAGCGAGTCGGGTTTCCTGTCGATCACCGGAACGCCCGACGAGCCGTGCGAAGGCCGGCTGCTCGATCGCCGACATCGCCGCCGGCATGTACGCCTACAGCAGCATCCTCGCCGCGCTGATCGAGCGCGGCCGCACCGGCAGCGGCCGCGCGCATCGACGTGTCGATGCTCGAGAGCATGGTCGAGTGGATGAGCTACCCGCTCTACTACGCCTTCGACGGCGCCGACGCCGCCGCCGCGCAGCCGGCGCCGCGCACGCGACGATCTATCCCGTACGGCCCGTTCCCGGCCGGCGATGGCGAGATCGTGATGCTCGGGCCTGCAGAACGAGCGCGAGTGGCAGCGTTTCTGCGCACGCGTGCTCGAGCAGCCCGGGCTCGCGACCGATCCGCGCTTCGCGCTCGAACGCGCGCGCGCTGCCGCGGCGCGAGCGCGCTGCGCGCGATCATCGTCGAGACCTTCGCCGCTCATGAGCGCCGAGCAGGTCATCGGCGCGCCTCGACGCGGCGCAGATCGCCAACGCGCGCGTCAACACGATGACGCGAGGTGCTGGGCGCATCCGCAACTGCAGGCGCGCGAGCCGCTGGACGAGGTCGAGACGCCGGCGGGCCCGGTGCCCGCGCTGTTGCCGCCGGGCGCGCACGACGCCGTCGACGCGGCGCATGGACGCGGTGCCGGCGCTCGGCGCAGCACACCGACGCGCTGCTCGCCGAGCTCGGCTTCGACCGCGCAGCCATCGCGCGCGATGCGCGCCGAAGGCGCGATCTGACGGCCGCGAAGCAGAAACGACGATGACCGCGACAACCGACCCGACTGCAGCGCCCGCCGCTTCGCCGCGGCGCTGCGCGTTCGAGGCGATCCCCGACGCCGTCGTGCGCCGCGCCGAGGACCTGTTCCTCGACTGGTTCGGCCTCGGCGCTCGCCGGCAAGGGCGCGCGCCCGGTCGAAGACGATCGCGCGCTTCGCCGAGACGATGGGCCCTGCCGACGGACCGAGCGAGGTGCTGATCCATCGCCGCGGCATCGAGCCCGCTCTGTCGCCGCGATGGCCAACGCCGCGGCGTCGCACGTCGCCGAGCAGGACGACGTGCACAACGGCTCGGTGTTCCATCCGGCGGCCGTCGTGTTCCCACCCGCGCTCGCGGTCGCGCAGGCGCTCGGCGCAGCGGCGCGCGAGCTGCTCGCCGCGCGTGGTCGCCGGCTACGAAGTCGGCATCCGCGTCGGCGAGTTCCTCGGCCGCTCGCACTACACCGTCTTCCACACGACCGGCACCGCGGGCACGCTGGCGGCCGCGGCGGCGGTCGGCCGACGCTGCTCGAGCTCGACGCCGACCAGCATGCGCGCACGCGTTCGGCTCGGCCGGCACGCAGGCCGCGGGGCTGTGGGAGTTCCTGCGCGAGGCCGCCGACTCGAAGCAGCTGCACACCGCGCACGCCGCGTTCGCCGGACTGACTGCGGCGCTATCTCGCGCAGCGGACGGCTTCACCGGTGCGCAGCGCATCCTCGACGGCGCGGCAAGGGCATGGCCGCGGGCATGTCGACGCGACGCCGATCCGGCGCGCCTGGTCGACCGCCTCGGCACGCGCTGGGCGCTCGCCGAGACCTCGTTCAAGTTCCACGCCTCGTGCCGGCACACCCATCCCGCCGGCCGATGCGCTGCTGCAGGTGATGCGCGACGCACGGCCTGCGCGCCGAGCGAGATCGCGGCGGTCACCGCGCAGGTCCACCAGGGCGCGATCGACGTGCTCGGCCCGGTCGTCGATCCGCAGACGCGTGCACCAGGCGAAGTTCTCGATGGGCACGGTGCTCGGCCTGATCGCGGTGCACGGCCGCGCCGGGCCTGACGGAGTTCGACGCGCACTGGCGCGACCCGACGGTCGTCGCGTTCGCGCGACGACGCGTGCGATGCAGCTCGACGCCGAGGTCGACGCCGCGTACCCGGCGCGCTGGATCGGCAAGGTCGCGGTGCGAGACGACGGATGGCCGCGCGTTCGACGCGCGCGTCGACGAGCCCAAGGGCGACCCGGGCAACACCGCTGTCGCGGCCGGAGCTCGAGGACAAGGCCGTGCGCCTGCGCTGCCTACCGCGGCGGCGCGACCCGCGCCGAGATGCGCGCGCGTGATCGAGCGCGTGTGCGTCGCTGCGCACGACCGCGCCGCGTCGCGCTTCCTGCTCGCGCTGAGGATCGCGATGATGTCGCCGCGCTCGTACCTCGTTCGTCCCGGCCGACCGGCCCGAAGCGCTACGCGAAGGCGCTGGCGAGCGGCGCCGACGCGGTCATCGTCGACCTCGAGGACGCCGTCGCCGCACGGCGCGAAGGACGGTGCGCGCGCGGCGCTCGCCGCCTGGCTCGTCGGCAGGCGGCCGCGGTCGTCGTGCGCATCAACGCTGCCGACACGCCGTGGTTCGACGACGACCTGCGCTCGTGCGCGCCGTGCCGGCGTCGCCGCGGTCGTCGTGCCGAAGGCCGAGCGCGCCGACGCCCTCGCGCGCGTTGCGCCTCGCGCCGGCCGCATCGCTGCTGCCGCTGATCGAGACCGCCGCCGGCATCGACGCGGCTGCGCGAGATCGCGCGCGCTCCGCGGCGTGCAGCGGCTCGCCTTCGGCGCGATCGACCTGCAGCTCGACCTCGGCATCGACGGCGACGGCGACGAACTGCTCTGTCTTCCGTTCGCAGCTCGTGCTCGCGTCGCGCCTCGCCGCGCATCGGCGCCGCCGGTCGACGGCGTCGAGCACCGGCGATCGACGACGCCGCCGCGCTCGACACCGACACGCGGCGCGCGCGCCGCCTCGGCTTCGGCGCCAAGCTGTGCATCCATCCGCGCTCAGGTCGACCTCGTCAACCGGGGTTCAGCCCGACGCGCCGAGGAAGTCGCCTGGGCGCGCCGCGTGCTCGATGCGGCGCTGCGCCTCTGCGGCGGCGCCGCCGTCGCAGTGGACGGCAAGATGAGTCGACAAGCCGGTGATCCTGCGCGCGCAGGTGATCCTCGCGCCAGGCGCGGTCAGTCGACGCTGTCCGGTTGAGCTGGGCGCTGGCGCAGGGTGATGTGTCCAGTCGCCCTGCGCACACTGCGTCTGCATGCAGCGGTACATCGAAAACTGCGTGCGGCCTGCACACGCGTCGCGCGGGCTGGCGGGGCTCGGCGCGGGTAGCGCCTTCGGAGGCGCTGCCGCGATCAAGGGCGCTCGCTTCGGCGGTGGCGATGGGGTCGGCGTTGGCGTCGGTGGCTCCGGCGCGGCGGCGGCTGCGGCGACGCTCGGCGTTGGCTCCTGGCGCCGACTGCTGCGGTGGCTGCTGCTGCGGCTGCGGCTGCGGTGTCACCGGTTCGACGACGGCCTCGGGCGCGGGGTCGGGATGCCGGGGTCGGTGCCGCGGTCGCAGTCGCGGTCGGCGTCGGTGCTGGTGCTGGTGCTGGTGCCGGGCCGTCGGCACGCTGTTATGTAAGTCGTGGCCGCCGAAAGATCGACTCGACCAGGCTGTTCGATCGTCCACCACCCGTAGCTGCCCGCGGCGAGTAGCAGTACCAGCGCACTGCCGAACCGCAGCGCGCGACGCGGCGTGGCGGCCCGAGCGCGGCGGGCGCCGGGGCGGGCCGTGGCGAGACGATGCCGATCTTGAAGTTCGGCTCGACGCGCGGTGCCGCTCGATCTTGCGTCGGACCGGTCCGGGAACCACCGGCCGGTGCGATCTGGTTCGACGGCGCTGCTGCTGCCGCCGCCGGCTTCGCATCGAAGCCGGCGCGGAACTCGGCAACGCTCTGCGGCCGTGCCGCGGGAGTTGAAGCGGAGCGCCGCGTCGGCGATAATAACCAGCGGCGGCTTGCTGTAGCGCGCCGGCGCGCTCTCGCCAGGCTGAGCGTTGCACCAGGGAGCGTCATGCCCTCGCGATCAGTCGCGACCTCGGTGGCCGGCGGCGGGAGTTCGCCGCTGATGCAAGCTGCATCGTCTCGGCCAGGCGGTACAGGTCGGTCCAGGGCCGAGCGGATGCGTCTACCGGCATGCGTTGCTCAGGCGCGGCGAACGACGGCTCCACCGCGCCCATCAGGTACTCTGACGTAAGGCCGCTCGCGATCTCCGCGCGCGCCAGGTCGGGCGGGCAGCAAAGGCCCGGTCGTCTTCCAGCAACAGGATGTTTCCGGGCGCAACCGTGCCGTGGAACGTGCCGTTCTGGTGCAGCGCGTCAGCGCACCCAGCAGGCCATCGAGCAGCGCGCGCTGGCGCGCGGCTCGTCCAGGGGCTCGGCTCTCCTGGCGCACCTGCAACGAGACGCGTGCCGCTGTGGCGCGGCATGACCTGGTATCACCGCCGTGCCGTTGGCCTCGATCACGTCGGTCACGCGGACGAGTGCCGGGTGGTCGATGCCGGCCAGCAGTGATGCCCGTTGACCAGACGCTGCAAGCCCAGCGCGAGCAGGTGGCATCAATCTCGTTTGCGGCCGGACGGCCTCGCCCTCGCGCCGCGCGAGGCGGGCGGGCAGGTATTCCCGCAGGATCACCCTGGACTGGTTCGCGTGGTCGATCACTGGCAGGCGTATTCAGGCCCAGATCGTTGTCGGCGATCAGGCGCACGATTTCCAGCTGATGACGGCCCCGAACGGGCCACGCGCAGACGCTGGCGACGCGTTGCACGCTACGCGCGGGTCGGAGAGGTGGAGGGTCGAGCAGGCGTTCATGCTGTTCGGTCCAGCTTAGCCGCGGCGGGGCCGCCTCTTTTTGTACGTGTGAAGTCGGTTGTCAGACGATGCCGACTTTCGCGCGCGCTGCGTCCGCCACCAGCAGCGCGACCAAATCCTGTGCAAAAACCGGCAACGCCGCGGTCGCGCACGCAAACGTGCATCTCGCGCAATGACCGCGCATCACAGCGGCACGATCGAAACCGCCATCGCCTGGGCATACGCGGCGCGCAGCTCGGCACCACGCGACGCCCACGCCGGCCTCCGACCATCCGGCAGGCGGCGCAAAGCTGCTGACCTCGATGCAGTTGCGGCGTGCGGTGCAATTCCTCGCAGATGCGCTGCAGGAACGCACGCAGCGCGCTGCCTTCGGCAGACCGATGTGGTCGAAGGCCAGCGAGTCGGCAGACGCGACCGACGCGCGGCCTGCGCCAGCTCAGCTGCCCCGGCGGCACGACGAAGGCTGAGCCGGTCGCGCCGGTACGGGATCACCTGCAAGGCCTCGGTGCGCTCGAAGCCGCTGACGATGCCGGGTACGATCTTGCCCTCGCCGACGGCGCGCACCACGTCGAAGCTCAGGCGTTCTCGCAGGTCGATGTTGACGTCCGGGTGATCGCGCAGATAGGTCTGCAGCACCGGCGGCAGGAACTCGCACCCATCGCGGTGGCGCTGGCCCACACGCGCAGGTGGCCCCTTGACGCCCTGCGCGTACTCACAGGTCGCCGCGCGGCCGTCGAGGCTGCGAGGCACCAGTCGGGCGTGGTGCACGAAGGCTGGCCGGCGGCGTCAGGGTCACGCCGCGGCGTGCGCACCAGCAACTTGGTGCCGATGCCTTCCTCAGGTTCTTGATGCGCGTGCTCGCGGCCGGCGTCGACAGGTGATGCCTCGGCGCCGCCGGTGACGCTGGCTATCGGCAGCCTTGACCATCAGGCGCAGGTCTGGTGAGATCAGCGCGAAGTGCAGGCTGGCCATGCGCGGGTTGTAGCACGCGCACTTCGCGCCGCCGATCGGCCCTGGCGCGGTTTTCTGAAGAAGCTTTCAAATCCGTTTCGCACACTCCCGGGCTTTATTCGCTTTCCCAGTGCCCCATGGCCGCCCGACATCCTGCTTCGCCGCGTCGCTTTCTCTGACCGCCTGGTGCTCGCCGCGGCGTATTCGCCGCCGCCTGCGCGGCGGCGACGACCCCGTCGGCTTCTCTCGACGCTCGATGGCGAGGCCCCCTCGTGATCGCGCACCGCGGCGCGTTAAACCTCTGCGGAGAAGCGGCTGGAGGCCCTGCCTCGCTCACGCGATCAATCGCAATGGGCTCGGCGCGTGATCGACCGACATCGTCTCCTGAGGACGGCGCTGATCGCACGCCACGACATCACGCTGGCCACCTCGTGCGACCGACGTGGCCGAACCACCCCGAAGTTCGCCGCCCGCAAGCGCGCCGGCGAGAAAACGGCGACGGCGGGCCGGTGGCGGCCGACTGGTTCATCTGCGACTTCACGCTGGCCGAGATCAAAGACGCTGGGGGCACCTCGCCCAACCACCCCGGCGGCGCAGGGTACAACACGGGCTGTACCAGATCCGTGACGTTCCAGCAGATCCTGGACCTGATCAAGCTGAAGGCGACGCGGAAGACCGGGCGCACGGTCGGCGATGTGTCCGGAGACCAAGAACCCGAGCTACCTACCTCGCTGTGGCAGGCGGGCACCAGTCCCGGCGCGGCTGGAAGTTGCGCTTCGGTCGCTGCCGATCAGAGCACCGGCCTGAGCGGGCACGACGGCGCCAGATCCTCGTGCAGAGCTTCCGAGCCGCCCAGCCTGAAACACATGCGCAGCATCGGCTCGACGGTCAAGCAGGTGCAGCTGATCGGCAGCCTACGACGTCGACTTCAAGACCGGCCTGATGATCTACGGCACCGACGCGGCCGGCAACCTCGTCTACAGCCAGCCGACCGATCGGAAGGCTGCGGGCCTCGCCGGCGCGCCTGTTCGACTCGACATGCTCACGCCGGCCGGCCTGGCCGCAGTCAAGACCTACGCCGACGGCATCGGCCGCGTGGGAGGCCGATGGTCGATGCCGGTGAGGTGCGCTCGACGGCTGCGGGCGCCTGCAAGGACCTGGACGGCAACGGCACGTTCGACGGCTACCACGACGCGACCTCGCAAGCGCCGACGACGCTGGTCACGCCGACGCCCACAAAGGCCGGGCTGTTCGTGCGCAGTACACACCTTCCGCAGCGAAGGGCGGCTACTACAACGTCAGCTTCTGACAACGGTGGCGACCCGGTGAACGAGTACGCAGCACTACCGCCTGGGCGTGGACGGCGTGTGTTCTCGATACTGGCCGACACGGCGGCAATACGTAAC